>Ga0126362_10000086_pt1 | contig 104426 bp, 104 predicted proteins | sample ANMtaG_FD_126269 | JGI IMG/M metagenome (GOLD analysis project Ga0126362, IMG submission 126269) | Continental margin sediment microbial communities from North Pacific Ocean - ANME2c_DSS_Sorted | ecosystem: Environmental > Aquatic > Marine > Continental margin > Sediment | place: Pacific... | reverse complement strand
CCAGCCAGGTGGTCTCGATCTCGAACGCGGTGGCGTAGAGCGCCTTCACGTCCTGCGGCACGCGGTCGATGGGGCGCAGCGAGCCGTCGAAGTGCTTCAGGTCCATCACCATCACGTCGTCCCACAGGCCCAGGCGCTTCAGGTCGCGCACCAGGTAGTGGTTGATCACGGTGAATTCGCCCGACAGGTTCGACTTGACCGAGAGATTGCCGAAGCAAGGCTCGATCGAGGCGTCCACGCCGATGATGTTCGAGATGGTCGCGGTCGGGGCGATGGCCACGCAGTTCGAATTGCGCATGCCGTCGGACTTGATCTTCGAGCGCAGCGCGTCCCAGTCGAGGGTGGCCGTGCGGTCGACTTCGACATAGCCGCCGCGAGCCTTCTCGAGCAGGTCGAGCGAGTCGATCGGCAGGATGCCCTTGTCCCACAGCGAGCCCTTGTAGCTCGAATACTTGCCGCGTTCCTTGGCCAGTTCGGTCGAGGCCCAGTAGGCGTGGTAGCAGATGGCTTCCATCGACTCGTCGGCGAACTGCACGGCTTCCTGCGAGGCGTAGGGAATGCGCAGTTCGTACAGCGCGTCCTGGAAGCCCATCAGGCCCAGGCCGACCGGACGGTGGCGCAGGTTCGAGTCGCGCGCCTTCTTCACGGCGTAGTAGTTGATGTCGATCACGTTGTCGAGCATGCGCATTGCCGTGGAGATCGTCTTCTTCAGCTTTTCCTGGTCGACCTTGCCGTCCTTCAGATGCTGCAGCAGGTTCACGGAACCCAGGTTGCAGACGGCGGTTTCGGTGTCGCTGGTGTTCAGCGTGATCTCGGTGCACAGGTTCGACGAGTGCACCACGCCGGCGTGCTGCTGCGGCGAGCGCACGTTGCAGGCGTCCTTGAACGTGATCCAGGGGTGGCCGGTCTCGAACAGCATCGTGAGCATCTTGCGCCACAGGTCGGTCGCCTGGATGGTGCGCGCGGGCTTGATCTCGCCGCGGGCGGCCTTCTCTTCATAGGCGACGTAGGCCTTCTCGAAGTCGGCGCCGAACAGGTCGTGCAGGTCGGGCACGTTGGAAGGCGAGAACAGCGTCCAGGTGCCCTTTTCCATCACGCGGCGCATGAACAGGTCGGGGATCCAGTTGGCGGTGTTCATGTCGTGCGTGCGGCGGCGGTCGTCGCCGGTGTTCTTGCGCAGCTCCAGGAACTCCTCGATGTCGAGGTGCCAGGTTTCCAGGTACGTGCAGACGGCGCCCTTGCGCTTGCCGCCCTGGTTCACGGCCACGGCCGTGTCGTTCACCACCTTCAGGAACGGCACCACGCCCTGCGATTCGCCGTTGGTGCCCTTGATGTGGCTGCCCAGCGCGCGAACGCGGGTCCAGTCGTTGCCCAGGCCGCCGGCGAACTTCGACAGCAGCGCGTTTTCCTTGATCGACTCGTAGATGCCGTCCAGGTCGTCGGGCACGGTGGTCAGGTAGCAGCTCGACAGCTGCGAGCGCAGCGTGCCGGCGTTGAACAGGGTGGGCGTGCTCGACATGAAGTCGAACGACGACAGCACTTCGTAGAACTCGATGGCGCGGGCTTCGCGGTCGATTTCATTGAGCGACAGGCCCATGGCCACGCGCATGAAGAAAGCCTGCGGCAGCTCGATGCGGGTCTTGCGCACGTGCAGGAAGTAGCGGTCGTACAGGGTCTGCAGGCCGAGGTAGTCGAACTGGTTGTCGCGTTCGGCCTTCAGCGCCGCGCCCAGGCGGGGCAGGTCGTACTGCAGCAGCTTCTCGTCGAGCAGGTCGTTGTCCACGCCCTTCTTGATGAACTGCGGGAAGTAGTCGGCATAGGCGGTGGCGCGCTCGGCGGGCATCACTTCACGGCCGATGATCTCCTTGAAGATCGTGTGCAGCAGCAGGCGCGCGGTGGCGAAGGTGTAGTCGGGGTCTTTCTCGATCAGCGTGCGGGCCGCCAGGATCGAGGCCTTGTAGACCTCGTCGAGCGGCACGCCGTCGTACAGGTTGCGCATCGTCTCGGCGACGATGGGCGCGGCCGTGATGCTGTCACCCAGGCCCGTGCAGGCCGACTCGATCAGGCCCTTGAGTTCGTTCAGGTCGAGTGCGACCAGCTCGCCGTTGTCCAGCACGTGCAGCGCGGGGGTGGCCGGCACTTCCTGCTCGCCCTGCTTCGAACGCTCCTGCGTGCGGCGTTCGCGATACAGCACGTAGGCGCGGGCAATTTCATGATGGCCGCCGCGCATCAGGCCGAGCTCGACCTGGTCCTGCACGTCCTCGATGTGGAAGGTGCCGCCGCCCGGACGCGAGCGCACCAGCGCGCGGATCACGCCCTGCGTGAGCACGTCCACCGTTTCGCGCACGCTGGCCGAGGCCGCGCCCTGGGTGCCGTGCACTGCCAGGAAGGCCTTCATCATCGCGATGGCGATCTTGTTCGGCTCGAAGGGAACGACGGCGCCGTTGCGGCGGATGATCTGGTAGTGGGCCAGGTTCTGGCCGGAGGGGGAGCCAGCAGTGTCTCGCTGCTGTTGCGGTGGCGTCGAGGGAACGGCACGCGGGGTCGATTGGGGGTTCAGAGCTGTTTGCATTCGCTTCCTCTCGGTTGGCAATTCTTGTTGGATGGCGGCGCCTGGGCCGGGCACCGCGTCGGTGTGTGTGACCGGACGGAGGACACTATATCTAGGGTGCATGGGGCGTACAACCCACTAGATGTAGCGTTTTCCAATAGATACAAGGATTGCCGGTATTACTTCCGCAATAGGCTGCGGGCGAAGATGCCCCGTAAATACTGGCCTATGGTCACGCAACCCGCATGGGGCGTGGCTTGCAAGGCGATTTGGGCCTGCAAGGCGCATGGTTGCTACATCGCGCAGCCGGCATTTTCGCATTGCTGCGCCGCAAGAGCGGCGCATCGCGGGGCGCCGCGCGATTGAAAAAATTAGCGCTGCCTCACCTGCTCAGGAAACATCTGTGGATTCCAGCCCAGTTGTTCGCGCAGCAGGCGCCAGTCGAAACCCGCGCCCGGGTCCTGCTTGCGGCCCGGTGCGATGTGCTCGTGGCCCGCGATGTGCTCGACCGGAAAGTGCTGCGCGAGGGCGGCGCACAGGCTTGCGAGCGTCTCGTATTGCGGCTCCTCGAAGCGCTGTCCTTCGAGGCCCTCGAGCTCGATGCCGATGGAGTCGTCGTTGCAGTTGCCGCGGCCGCGCCAGGACGACACGCCCGCATGCCAGGCGCGGTCGTCGCAGCTCACGAACTGCCAGAGCTCGCCGTTGCGCCGCACGTAGAAATGCGAAGACACCTCGAGGCCGCGGATCGACTGGAAGTAGGGGTGCGCGTCCCAGTCGAGCTGGTTGGTGAAGAGCCGCTGCACCGAGTCGCCACCATATTCGCCGGGCGGCAGGCTGATCGAGTGCAGCACGACGAGGTCGATCCGTGCGCCTTCCGGGCGGGGACCGAAGTTGGGCGAGCGCAGCGCCTTCGCGAAGCGATACCAGCCGCCTTGCCAGAGCCCGTCGCCGGCAGCTTCAGTCGTCGGCATGGCTGCTCGGGCCATCGTCGCCGTTGGGCGTGGTGATGCCCAGGCGCGCGATGCGATAGCGGATCTGGCGCAGGCTCATGCCGAGCCGCGCGGCGGCCGCGGTGCGGTTGAAGCCGCTCTCGTGCAGCGCGCGCACGAGGATTTCGCGCTCCTGCTGGTCGAGGTAGGCCTGCAGGTCGGAGGGCAGCGGCGGGGGCGCTGGCTTGAGGGGGGCGGCCGGCGCGGCGCTCGGAGGCGGAACCGCGGAAACGACAGGCGCATCGGCGGCGGAAGAGAGCGGAGCCGGCGCGGACGCCGCCGCTTCGGCCGCGGCGGTGAAGCCGCCCATCAGATCGAGGTGCAACTCGTCGCCGTCGTTCAGCGCCACCGCGCGGTGCAGCAGGTTCTCGAGCTCGCGCACGTTGCCGTTCAGCGGATGCTGCGCGAGGCGGCGCAGCAGATCGTCGGACAGGTGCGGCACCGGCAGCCCTCCGTCCTGTGCGATGCGCGAGAGCAGCGCGCTGCACAGCGCCGGCAGGTCTTCGCGGCGGTCGCGCAGCGCGGGCACCGCGATCTCGATCACGTTGAGGCGGTAGAAAAGGTCTTGCCGGAAGCGGCCGGCCTGCACTTCGGCGTGAAGGTCCTTATGGGTGGCGCTCACGATGCGCACGTCGACGGCGTCTTCCTGCGTCGAGCCGATGGAGCGCACGCTGCGCTCCTGGATCGCGCGCAGCAGCTTCGACTGCATGGCCAGCGGCAGGTCGCCGATCTCGTCGAGAAACAGCGTGCCGCCGCGCGCTGCCTGGAAGTAGCCGTCGCGGTCCTGCGACGAGCCGGTGTACGAACCCTTCTTCGCGCCGAAGAATTCAGCCTCGAGCAGGTTCTCGGGAATCGCGCCGCAGTTCACCGCGACGAAGGGGCCCTCGCTGCGCTGGCTGCACGCATGCACCGCGCGCGCGACCAGTTCCTTGCCGGTGCCCGATTCGCCGCGCACCAGCACCGGCGCCATGCCACGTGCCACCTTGGCGATGCGCGACTTGACGAGCCGCATCGGCTCCGATTCGCCCACGAGGCGGTCGAGCGCGGCGATGCCGGTGCCGGACGTGACCGCTGCCGCTTCGTTTGCGGTGCTCGCGGGCGCCGCCTGCACGGCCTTGGCCACCACCGGTTGCGGTGCCAGCCGCGCCTGCACGGCCGAAGCCACCACCGCGCGGAACTGCTTCAGGTCGACCGGTTTCGTGAGGTAGTCGAAGGCACCTGCCTTCAGCGCCTCGACCGCGTTCTCGGCCGAGCCGTAGGCGGTCATCACCACGCAGCGCTCGCTGCGCTGGTCTTTCTGGATGCGGTGGATGATCTCCATGCCCTGCCCGTCGGGCAGCCGCATGTCGGTGATCACTGCGTCGAAGCGGCCGGCTTCCAGGTGCTGCCAGGCTTCCGACACGCTGCCCGCGGCCTCGACGCGATAGCCCTCGCGCAGCAGCGTCAGCTCGTAGAGCGTGCGCAGGTCCGGCTCGTCGTCGATGACCAGGATCTGCGCCGGCCGCTGGGTGGAAGGGGTGGAGTTGCTCACGGGCGTTATTGTGTCAGCCGGTTTTCGCTGGCGGCAAAGCTGACGAAGAATTCGTTGCCCTCGGGCCCGCCCGGCACCAGCGCGCGCCGTTCGTAGCCGATGGTGGCGCCGTGCCGCCGGCACAGCTCGCGGCACAGGAACAGGCCGAGCCCGCTGGAGCGGCTTTCGGAAGAGAAGAATGGCTCGAACAGGTGCCGCTGCACCGCCGGCTCCAGCGGCGCGCCGTCGCTCCACACCATCAGGCTGGGGCGGTTGGTACCGCCGCGCTGCTGCGCGGTCAGCACCTGGATCGAGCCTTCGCGCTTGCCGGCGTAGCGCGAGGCGTTGTCCAGCAGATTCACGATCAGGCGGCGCAGATGCTCGGCGTCGAAGCGCACGTCGCAGCTCGGCGCATCGAGCGACACCAGCACGCCCTTGCGCTGGGTCTGGCGTACCCATTCCTCGGCCAGCACCTGCACCGCGGGGTCGAGCACCAGTTGCTCGCCCAGCGACAGCACGCGTTGCTGGCGGGCGCGTGAGACATCGAGCACGTCGTCCACGATGCGCGCGAGCCGCTGCGCGTTGTGCTGCACCATGCTCGTGAGCTTGCGGTGCGCGGGGTCGGTCAGGTCTTCGTTGAGCAGCGCGCTGGCCTGCGTGATGGCGGCCAGCGGATTGCGGATTTCGTGGGCAACGGCCGCCGACATGCGGCCCATGGCAGCCAGCTTCTCGGTGCGGATGCGGGCCTCGAGTTCGCGCAGGTCCTGCAGGAACATCACGCACAGGCTGTCCGCGCGCTTCTCGCTGGTGGGCGTGAGCCGCGTGCGCACGCGCACCTCGCGTGCCGCGCCGCGCGCCTGCGCCACCGGGATCTCTTCCGACTGCGGCGCCCGCCGCGCGAAGGTCTGGCGCGCCAGCGCGGCCAGCGCGTGCCATGCGGGCTGGGCATGCAGCGGGAACGGCAGGGTCAGTTTCGCCAGGCCCTGGCCGAGGATGGCGTCGGCCGCCGGGTTGGCCGCGTGTACCAGTCCTTCGGCGTCGATCACCAGCACGCCCTCGCTCAGCGTTTCGATCACCAGGTCGTTGACCTGCGCCTGCATCTGCGCGCTGCTGCGGCTGCGCTGCGCCACGGCTTCCTCGCGCGCCAGCCGGCGGGCCATTTCGTGAGCGAGCAGCGCCACCACGAAGAAGCCGGTGCCGGTGAGCGCCGCCTGCACGAATCGCGGCGATGAATCGCCCGACTGCTGCAGCCAGTGCCAGCCCGCGTCGGCCAGCAGCAGCAGCGTGACGGTGGCGGAGGTGCCCAGGCTCACGAGCATGGTGCCCAGCACCGCGCTCATGAGCACAGGCAGCGCGAACAGCGGCGTGTAGTTGACGTTGCCGCCCTGCAGCACCTGCAAGGCGGTGAAGGCAGCCAGGTCGACGCCGATGGTCAGCAGCCACAGCGTCGCGAAGCCGCGGATCGGCGGATGGAAGCGCGTGTAGCGCATGCCCAGCCAGGTCGCGCCCAGATAGAGCGCGGAGATGCCGATGGCGATCGGCTGCATCGTCTGGCCGATCGCGAAGGCCACGCCCTGCAGCAGCATCAGCACCAGTGCGACGAAGCAGCGCGCGCCCATGAAGCCGCGCCAGAGCCGGCCCAGCGCCGTGCTTTCGCCCGGGCCCTGGTCGAGCACGTCCCAGTCGGTGACCGGCTCGCCGCGCGACCAGAGAGGGGCGCTCATTGCCGTGCGGCGGCTTCGCGGTGAGCGGTGCTGCAATAGACCGCGCCGCCGGGGCCGGCGATGGCATCGGTCGCCGGCAGGTGCAGGCCGCAGTGGGCGCAGCGCACCATGGCCTGTGGCTGGCCGGCGGGCGTGCGCTGCTGTTGCTGCGCCTTGGCCGCGCGTTCGCGCATGGCGTCGCGCATTTCTTCGCGCCGGTTCTTGCGCCAGAGCCAGATCGCGACCCAGAGCACCGCGAGGACGAGGAGGTATTTCATTTCAGACGGGAGGGCGCGCCAATACGACCTCGAGCACGAAGCGCGAGCCCACGTAGGCCAGCAGCAGCAGGGCCGAGCCGGCATACAGCACGCGGCGCGCCGTGCGGCCGCGCCAGCCGAAGCGGGCCCGGCCGATCAGCAGGACCGCGAAGGTGATCCAGGCGAGCACCGAGAAGATGGTCTTGTGGTCCCACTTCCAGGCGCGGCCGGCAAGGCCGTACAGCTGCTCGCTGAACAGCAGTCCGGCCAGCAGCGTGGCGGAAAGCAACACGAAGCCGGCGGTGACGAAGCGGAAGGTGAGCCGCTCGAGCGTGAGCAGCGGCACGCCGCCCTGTGCTTCGGCGGAAGCCAGCCGGATCTGCTTCTCGGCGCGGGTGATCAGCCAGGCGTGCACCACCGCGGCGGCGAACAGTCCGTACGAGGCGATGCCCAGCGCCAGGTGCAGCGGCAGCCATGGCGAGGCCGTCACGTGCAGCGGCGTGCCCGGGAACAAGATGGCCAGCAGCACGGCAGCCGCGCCCAGCCAGGCGAGCGCGCGCCGCACCTTCAATTGGGGATACATGCGGCTTTCGACCGCATAGACGGTGAGCACCAGCCACGCCGTGACCGACAGCGCAGGGGCGAAACCGAAGCGCGGCTGGCTGCCGATGAGGCCGTGGCCCAGTGCGGCGGCATGCAGAAGCCATGCAATTCCGAGGGCCCATTGGGTCGATTGACGGCTCAGCCGGGTGCCCGCGGCGGCGACAAATCCGTAGGCAACCGCGGTGGCGATGCCCAGTGCCACGCCGAGCGGGGAGGGGATCGCTAAAATCATCGGCCGGAGTTTAGCGTCTCGCTCTTGCGTTCCCGGCGCCCGGCTTCAAGTTCTTTCCCGTCTCCCAGGCTTCTCATCCGGCCCGCGCCACAGCGGGCAGCAAGGCATCCCGTTCATGGCCACCGCCCTCACAGAAAAGTTCTCCCGCCTCGTCAAGACGATGAGCGGCCAGGCCCGCATCACCGAAAGCAACGTGCAGGACATGCTGCGCGAGGTGCGCATGGCGCTGCTGGAAGCCGACGTGGCGCTGCCCGTGGTGCGCGACTTCGTCGCTCGCGTGAAGGAAAAGGCGCTCGGACAGGAAGTGCTGGGCTCGCTCAAGCCGGGGCAGGCACTGGTCGGCATCGTCAACCGCGAACTCGCGGCGACCATGGGCGAGGGCGTGTCCGACATCAACCTCGCGGCCCAGCCGCCGGCGGTGATCCTGATGGCCGGCCCGCAGGGCGCCGGCAAGACCACCACCACCGCCAAGCTCGCCAAGCACCTGATCGAGAAGCGCAAGAAGAAGGTGCTCACGGTGTCGGGCGACGTGTACCGCCCGGCCGCCATCGAGCAGCTCAAGACCGTCACCAAGCAGGCCGGCGCCGAGTGGTTCCCGAGCGCCCCCGATCAGAAGCCGCTGGACATCGCGCGCGCCGCGCTCGATCACGCCAAGCGCCATTACTTCGACGTGCTACTGGTTGACACGGCCGGCCGCCTCGCCATCGACGAAGTGCTGATGGCCGAGATCAAGCAGCTGCACGCGGCGCTCGATCCGGTCGAAACCTTGTTCGTGGTCGATGCCATGCAGGGCCAGGACGCAATCAACACCGCGAAGGCCTTCAAGGAAGCGCTGCCGCTCACCGGCATCATCCTGACCAAGACCGACGGCGATTCGCGCGGCGGCGCGGCGCTGTCGGTGCGCCAGGTGACGGGCGTGCCGATCAAGTTCGCGGGCGTGAGCGAGAAGATCGACGGCCTGGAAGTGTTCGACGCCGAGCGCCATGCGGGCCGCATCTTGGGCATGGGCGACATCGTCGCGCTGGTCGAGCAGGTCACTGCCGGCGTCGACGTGGCGGCGGCGCAGAAGCTCGCGGCCAAGGTCAAGAGCGGCGCGGGCTTCGACCTCAACGACTTCCTCGGCCAGTTGCAGCAGATGAAGCAGATGGGCGGTCTGTCGAGCCTGATGGACAAGCTGCCCACGCAGATGGCCGCCAAGGCCAGCGAGGCCGACCTGAGCCGTGCCGAGCGCGACATCCGCCGCAAGGAAGGCATCATCAACAGCATGACGCCGCTGGAGCGCCGCAAGCCCGAACTGCTGAAGGCCACGCGCAAGCGCCGCATCGCGGCGGGTGCCGGCGTGCAGGTCCAGGAAGTGAACCGCCTGCTCAACGAGTTCGAGCAGATGCAGGGAATGATGAAGAAGATGAAGGGCGGCGGCCTCATGAAGATGATGAAGCGCATGGGCGGCATGAAGGGCATGGGCGGCCTGGGTGGCCCCGGCGGCCCGAAGCTGCCGTTCTAGGCGAAGGCTGCGGCCTGCATATATATAAGAAGGCCCGCTGGTTCGCACCGGCGGGCCTTCCGTCTTTCAGGTCTGTACTTCGTAGACCGTCTGGTGCGCTTCCACGGGCGCGGGCAGCTCCCAGCGGTGCAGCATGCGCTCGATGCCCGCGTTCGGCAGCGTCGTGTCGCGCTCGCGGTTGCGGCGCATCAGCTCCGCGTGCGGCACCTCCAGGTACACCAGCTCGATCTGCGCGTGATAGGCCCAGAGCAGGTCGAGCGTCTTGGTGCGCATCTGCTGGCTCAGGTGCGTGGCGTTCCAGACGAAGCGCTCCTGCCTGCGCAGCAGCGCTTTCGCTTGGTCGACCGCGTGGTGCGCGGCAAGCCCGTCGTTCTCGCCATGCTTCAGGCCCAGCTCGGCGCGCGCATCGTCGAAGGACACCACCGGCCAGCCCTTGCGGTGCTGTGCCACCCAGTGGTTCTTGCCGCTGGCGGGAAGGCCGCACATCACCGTCACCGGCGAGCCCGCGTTCTGGAACAGCGGGTAGTCGGGGCTGGTGTCGGCGCCGCGGAAGTAGGCCAGGCGGGTGTGGTCGTCGGCCATCTTTCTCGGGCCTTCCCAGCAGCCTTCTTCCTGCGCCAGCTCTTCGAAAAGCGCGATGTCGGCCATGCTGTCCGCGCGCTTCTCGTAGTGGCGGCCGAGCATGTCGCAACGCGCCACGCAGCACAGGTCGGGCAGGTTCAGCTCCCATGAGAGCTTGTGCACCAGCCACTCGGGCCGCACGCCCTTGCGCGAGGCGAAGGCGTGGAAAGGCACCTGGTGCACCGTGATGATCCGGCACACCGCCTCGCGCAGCGCGAAGGGCACGCGGGCCTTCCACATCAGCACGCGCACGTCCACGGCACCGCGGCGCGAGTGGCCTGGTTGGCCGATGCGGCCGCTGGCTTCATCGATCATGGTGGTGTCGGGTTTGGCGATGTCGTGCAGCAGGCAGGCCATGAACAGCACGAAGCGGCTGTCGGCATCGGCGCGGCGGTAGTGGTCGTCTTGCATCAGGGCGTCGAGCACCATGCGCGTATGGATGCCGACGTTGCCTTCGGCGTGGTAGTACGGGTCCTGCGGCGTCTCCTCGAGGCGCAGCAGGGCCGGCAGCAGGTCGCTGCATTGCGCCCAGTCGTAGCCCTGTGCGGGCGAGGGGGCCAGGGCGCGCAGATCGTCGTATGTCATCGCGGCCTCCCTAGGGTTGCGAGTTCGGCGGGATCGCGCAAGGTGCGCAGCCCCAGGTCTTGCCAGCTCACCAGCGGCGTCGGCGCGTAGAGATCCACGCCCGGCGCCAGCTGGTTCGGCAGCACCGGCCGGCGGCTGTGATGCGAGCCCGAATCGAGGATGGTCTGGACGAAATCCGGGCGCACCCACTTGTAGCGCCCCGTCACCTTGCCGTCCGATTCGGTCTTGAGGTACAGGCCCTCGGCGAGGTCGGACAGGTCGGTCTGCTGGCGCACGAGATCGAGCGGCTGGCCTTCTTGCGCCACCGCGATCTCGAAGGCCGTCTTCCAGCTCGCGCTGCGCGCCAGCGAAGGCCGCATGAGCGAGCGCAGAGCCTTCGCATGGCGCGGTATCTCGCCCTCGTAGAGCACGGGCACCGGCAGCACCGGGCCGCCTTCGAGCAGCGCGTGACGCGCCGGTGTCGAGAGAAAGCATTGCGACTGCCGGTCGTAGATGTCGAACTCGAGGAAGAAGGCCGGCAGCCGGTCGTACCAGCAGCTGTGCTTGGCGAAGCACCATTCGCCGTACATCACGTAGCGGTCTTCGAGCCGCTCCAGCAGCGCCGCTTCATGGGTGGCAGCCCAGTGCTTGAACAGGTTGAACTGCCGCTCGCCGGCGCCGCCCGCGAGGTAGTGGCCGCGCGACTGCAGCAGCAGTTCGCCCGCCGGGGTGAACGACACCGCCGCATTGGCGCCATCGAGCTTTTCCTCGATGACCACATGCTGGCCATGCAGGTCGGACAACGGCGTCTGGCCGTCGTCGCTGTCGCCCGCTTGCAGTCGCGAGCCTTCCAGGTGCGCAGTACGCGGGTACTTGAGCAGCGGAATCGATGAAAGGGAAGAGAGAGGAAACACGTTTGTTCTCCGGATGGAAACCAGGAAGAACCGACAACGTGCGGGAGCGAAGCTGGAAAGCTGGGGAACGGATTGCGGTCAGCGGAAAGCGCAGCTTGGCGCCCGACATGACCAGCAATGAAGCGGTGTTGTCGGCGTCAGAGGGTGATGACGGCGAAACGGGGCACTTGGCGCTCCTGTGGATCGAAGAGATCCGTGGGTGGATGAAAAAAGAAGTGCGCGATTCTAGCCACGCGCCATGAAAAAAGCCGGCCCAGTGGCCGGCTTTTCGAGGCGTTGTGTCTTCAGCGCATCAGGCGGTTGCCAATGCCGGGCGAGCCAGGCGCACCGCGTGCATCCACGCGCGGCGCAGCACGGCCGGCGAACGCGATTCCTCGGGAATCAGCAGGTAGCCGCGGTCGCGCAGCGTGGTGCCCAATGCGATCTGGCTGGTCAGCACGGTCAGCGGGATCGCCAGCAGCAGCGGCAGGCCGACGGGCATGAGCCAGATCAGCGCGCTCGGGTCGATCATGGCGACGCCAACGGCCAGCATGGCGATCACCAGCGTCATGGGGGCCAGCTGCGAGGCAGCGACCTTCCACGGCACCGCGGCGGCTTCGCGCGGGGGCGACTTCCAGTCGAGCTTGATGCCGGTGAGGGCGACCAGCACGAAGAGCGAATGAGCCAGCATGCGGACCGGAGCCTGCACGATGGCCAGGCCGGCTTCCATCGCCGAGCTCTTCACCAGGCCCCACAGGCCACCGTACTGGCGCTGCTCGCCGCGCATCAGCACGGCGGCGATGCCCAGCACGCGCGGCAGGAACAGCAGGCACAGGGTCCAGACCCACAGGCCGGCCAGTTCGGCGGGCAGCACGTTCCAGCTCGAGACCAGGCTCGAACCGCTCAGCCACAGGGCCGTGCCCAGCGTCAGGAAAGCGAGCCACAGGGGGGCCGAGACGTAGGCCATGGTGCCGGTCACGAACATCGCGCGGTGCACCGGGTGGATGCCGGGCTCGGCCATCAGGCGGGCGTTCTGCAGGTTGCCCTGGCACCAGCGGCGGTCGCGCTGCAGCTCGGCCAGCAGGTCCGGCGGTTGCTGCTCGTAGCTGCCGACCAGGTCGGACACCAGCCACACGTTGTAGCCGGCACGGCGCATCAGCGCGGCTTCGACGAAGTCGTGCGACATGATGCCGCCCGACATGCCGCCGGTGCCCTTGATCGGGGACAGTGCGCAGTGCTTCATGAAGGGTTCGACGCGGATGATCGCGTTGTGGCCCCAGTAGTGCGACTCGCCCAGTTGCCAGAACTGCATGCCCAGCGTGAACAGGCGGCCGGTGACGCGCGAGGCGAACTGCTGTGCGCGGGCATGCAGCGTGACGTGGCCGATGGCCTGCGTCGCGGTCTGGATGATGCCGGCGGTCGGGTTGGCTTCCATCAGCTTGACCATCGAGGTCAGGCAGTCGCCGCTCATCACGGAGTCGGCGTCGAGCACGACCATGTAGCGGTAGTCCTTGCCCCAGCGGCGGCAGAAGTCGGCCACGTTGCCGGCCTTGCGGTGCGTGCGGCGGGTGCGCAGGCGGTAGTAGACCTCGACCTGCAGCTGGTTCGGGTTGTTCGCGTGATTCTGGGCCAGCGCGGCGCGAAGGTCTTCCCAGGCGGCGCGCTCGGCGGCGGCGGTCTCGGGGTTGTAGCTGTCGGACAGCACGAACACGTCGAACTGCTTCGCGTGGCCGGTGGCCGCGACCGATTCGCAGGTGGCGCGCAGGCCGGCGAACACGGTGGCCACGTCCTCGTTGCAGATCGGCATGATGGTCGCGGTGCGTGCCTCGGGGTTCATCGGGTGGTGAGCCACCTGCTTCGCCGAGAGGGAGTACTTGTCACCGCGCACGGAAACGTAGAAGCCCATCAGCGCGGTCACGAAGCCGGTCACGACCCAGCCCGACAGCAGGCCGTACAGGCCGATCTGACCGTATTCGAGCCAGAGGTTGTCGTAGTCGGGTTGCACGCTGGCGAAGAGCGAGGACGCGATCACGGTGCTCAGCAGCGTGAGCATCATGAAGGCGAAGCGGCGGCGGGCGGCGGCGCGCTGCCAGGGTTGCTTCGCTTCGGTGGCGGTGGGGTGAGCGCCGGCTTCGGCGTCACGGCCCGCGCCGAGCTTGACCAGCGCGGCGGTGCCGAGGCTGTTCCAGAAAACGCGCCAGGGGCGGGGCGTCATGGAGCCGCGGTTGACCGGGGGGGCGGTAACGGAGTTGGGATGGCGTTCTTCGCGAACCGGGCTGCGGCGCGAGAAATCGGTGTCGGCCAGCACGTTCAGTTGGGAGAAGTCGTTCGGCTTCATGCGATTTACCAACGTTGCTTGTCGGAGGGGGTGTCGCCAATGGCCGGAAGGCGCTTGAAGACGCAATCCGTTGCGGCGCCGCCAGCGCTTGCGAGCGCGGCCAGCGAATGGCCCGCGGCGCGGGGCCGCGAGGGGGAAAACTGCTTTTGACGCAGGCCGTCGCGCTGCTGGCGCAGTGCGAAAGATGGGCTGGTAAGTGCTGTCATGCCTGTACAGGGGCAAACCCTGTGCCAGGCTGGAAAAACGCTTTCAGATCAACGACTTGGGGCGATCCGGAGGCATTTTTCTGAGGGAGAGGCGGCTGGAGGGCCTCAAAACCCCTGTTTTTGTCGCCGAATCCCGACAAGCCTCCGGGGCTGGTGGGGATAGGCCATATAAATCAACGACTTAGGGGCGTCGCTACTCGGCGACAGGATCTCCACCCGGAGCGACAGCGTCGGCCTTGAAGTGGCCCGGCGTGAGTTCGTGCTTCTGCAGAAGCCGGTAGAACTCCGTGCGATTGCGGTCGGCGAGGCGGGCCGCGTCGGCCACGTTGCCGTCCGTCAGTTTCAGCAGGCCGACGAGGTAATCGCGCTCGAAACGCTGCTTGGCCTCGGCATAGGTCTGCACTTCCACCGTCGGCACGCGCAGGGCCCGTTGCACCAGCGCCAGCGGAATCAGCGGCGAGCTCGACAGCGCACAGACTTGCTCGACCACGTTGAACAGCTGTCGCACGTTGCCCGGCCATGCCGCCATGGTCAGCGCCTTCAGCGCCTCGGGCGCGAAGCCCGAGAGCCGCTTGCCGTACTTGGTCGACAGGCGTTGCAGGAAGTGGTTGGCCAGCAGCGGAATGTCTTCGCGCCGCGCCGACAGCGGCGGCAGCGTGAGCGTCACCACGTTCAGCCGGTAATACAGGTCCTCGCGGAACTGGCCGGCTTCCATCGCGGCGTCGAGGTCGCGGTGCGTGGCCGAGACGATGCGCACGTCGACCTGGATCGACTGGCTCGCCCCCAGCGGCCGCACCGCGCGTTCCTGCAGCACGCGCAGCAGCTTGACCTGCAGCGCGGGCGGCATGTCCCCGATTTCGTCGAGCAGCAGCGTGCCGCCGTCGGCCTGCTGGAACAGGCCCTTGTGGTTGGCGTGGGCGTCGGTGAAGGCGCCCTTCATGTGGCCGAAGAGCTCCGACTCGAGCAGCGCCTCGGGGATGGCGCCGCAGTTCACGGCCACGAAGGGCTTGTCGGCGCGCGCGCTGGCCTTGTGGATGGCGCGCGCCAGCATTTCCTTGCCGGCGCCGGAGTCGCCGCGCAGCAGCACCGAGGCGTCCGACTTGGCGACCATGCGCGCCTCGGCCAGCAGCTCGGCCATGCGGTTGCTGCGGCTCACGATCTCGGCGCGCCAGCTGTCGTCGCCGGCCTTGCTCGGCGTGGCGGCGGGGGCGCCGAGCGCCAGCGCCTGCGCGATCTTGTCGAGCAGCTCGCGCCCGTCGTAGGGCTTGGTGAGGTAGGTGAAGACGCCGCGCGCCGTGGCCTCGACCGCGTCGGGAATCGTGCCGTGCGCGGTCAGCAAGATGACCGGCAGCGAGGGATGGCGCTTGCGGATCTCGTCGAAGAGCTGGAGGCCGTCGCGTCCGGGCAGTCGCACGTCGCTCAGCACGAGCTGCGGATGCTCGATCTCGAGCTGCGTGAGCGCGGTCTCGGCGGATGTGACGGCCGTGACCTGGTAGCCCGCCGAGCTCAGCCGCATCGACAGCAGCCGCAGCATGTCCGGGTCGTCGTCGACCACGAGAAGACGGGCGCCGGTGGTGCTCATTGATTCGGTTTGCCGTTGGGCGGCGCGGCCGGTGCGGCCGACGCCGGATTGGTGTTGGGCCGAGCGAAGCTGCGCTCGATGGCGCGCAGGGCTTCGATGCGGTCGTTCAGTTGGTCGATGCGGCGCTGGCTGTCGCGCAGCTGCTGCACCTGCTTGTCGCGGTCGTCTTCCACGCGACGCTGCTCCACATAGCGCGCGGCCAGTGCGCGTGCCAGCGGATGCAGGGCCTGCGCCTCGGGCGCGGGGTTGGCGATCACGCGCTGCAGCAGGCCCAGCGCGCGCGCCAGGTCGGCCGGCACGCGGGTCTGCGAGAGCAGCAGCGCCAGCTGCATCTGCGCCGTGGGCGAATCGCCGGGGTCGCCGATGCGCGCGATTTCAGTGCTCAGGTCGGCGCCGTTCAGCGGGCGCACCTTGTCGGCATACGACAGCATTGCCGACTGCGGCCCCTGCGTCATGAGCGTGAAGAGCGAGGAGGCGGGCTGCGTGGCCGGCGCCTTGGGTTCGGCCTCCACCGGCATCACGCGCGGCACGACCGGAGGCGGCGGCAGCGCATTGGCCTCCGCGGGCGGCTTGGGCTGCGTGGCGCAGGCGGCCAGCAGCAGGACGAAAGGCACGGTCATCGCCCCGGCGAAGGAGGAACGGCGGACGAACGAAAAAGACATGGGTCGAAGAAAGGACGCGAGGCGGTCGGACAGTATCTGGAGAGAGGGAGCCGGGGTGGTCAGGCCGTGCGCGGCAGTTCGATGCGAAAGCGAGCACCGGGTCCGCCGGGCTGCAGAGTGATGCGGCCCCCGTGGGCTGCAATGTACTCCTGCACGATGGAAAGTCCGATGCCCGTGCCTTTCACCGTGTGCTCGGGCTGGCGTTCGCCGCGGAAGAAAGGTTCGAAGATCCGGTCGCGGTCTCCTTCGGCAATGCCCGGCCCGGCGTCGTTCACGTCGATGTGCACCGCCTCGGGCGTCTGCGACACCTCCAGGGTGATGACACCGCCCGTTACCGAAAAGCGGATGGCGTTGCTCAGCAGGTTGGCGATGGCAGTGCCGAGCTTGGTGCGGTCGACCGTGATCGCGACGGGCTCGCCCTCGGCGCGCACGCGCAGGCCGTGCGACTGCCACTGCAGGCGCTGAGCCTCGATCTGCTCTTCTATCAGCGGCAGCAGCTCGGTGCGTTCGCGGCGCAGCTGGCGCGCCTCGAAGGCGGCGGCGTTGAAGCGCAGCAGCGCCTCGATTTGGCCTTGCAGCGCCACGGTGTTCTGGTTGAGGATCTGCGCGACTTCGAGCTGCGCCGGGTTCAGCGGGCCAGGCACGCCGTCTTCCAAAAGCGACACGCCTTCGCGCAGCGCCGCCAGCGGCGTCTTCAGCTCGTGCGACACATGGCGCAGGAAGCGCGCCTTGTCGGCGTCGAGCTCGGTCAGGCGCAGCCGCAGCCATTCGAGCTGCTGCGACACGCGCCGCACGTCGGCTGGGCCGCGGATGTCGATGGGCTCGTCGAGCCGGTTCTGCCCGAGGCCGACGATGGCGTGCTCCAGCCGCTTGAAGGGCCGCGCCAGCCAGATGCCGAAGGCCAGCGCCAGCGACACGGCCAGCACGCTGGCGGCCACCACTTCGCGCATCAGCCGGCGGCGTGCGTTCTCGATGCGCTTGGCCAGCGCGTCGTTCTGCGTTTCGATGAGGAACTGCGCCTGCTGGGCGAGATTGGTGTTGAGCGCGTCGAGTTCGCGGAACTGCATGGCCATCGTGCTTTCGCGCTGGAGGGCGCTGTCGGCGCTGCCGCTCATCAGGCCCTCGATCACGCCGAGCTGGGTTCGCCACATGTCGATGCCGGCGGGCGGCAGGCCGTTCTTCTCCAGTCGATCGAGCACCTGGTGCGCTTCGCGGGCGGCATCGTCGAAGCGGCGGCGCAGCACCGCGTCGTTCAGCACCAGCGACTGGCGCCCGGCGCGCTCCATGGCCGCGCTGCGCTCGGCCAGCGACTGCGACGCGCCCGACAGGCGCAGCGCCCGCGCGGCTGCGTCGCGGCTCTGCGTCATCAGCACGTCGTACTGCAGCACCGAGCGCAGTGCGACGCCGACCAGCAGCGCGGTGATCAGCAGGAAGGCGAAAAGCAGGAGCTGCTGGAACGAGCCCCGTATGGAAGGTCGCTTCGCCATCAGTGGTGGGCGAGCGCCATCGGCGATTCGTTCGTCACGACCTCGCCGCGCAGCGTGTAGGCGAGCGAGCGGGTGATGCGCAGGTCTAGCATCTGGCCGACCAGCCGGGCATCGCCCTCGAAGTTGACGACGCGGTTGCACACGGTGCGGCCCATGAGCTCGTTCGCGTCCTTGCGCGAGGCGCCTTCGACCAGCACGCGCTGCGTGGTGCCGACCAGCGCCTGGCCGAAGCGCTTCACGTTGGCGTCGATCACGGCCTGCAGCGTGTGCAGGCGCGCGAGCTTCACCTCGTGCGGCGTGTCGTCGTGCAGCGCGGCGGCGGGGGTGCCGGGGCGCGGGCTGAAGATGAAGCTGAAGCTGGCGTCGAACTGGCAGTCGTCGATCAGCTTCATCATCTTGTTGAAGTCGTCGTCGGTCTCGCCGGGGAAGCCGACGATGAAGTCGCTGCTCAGGGCCAGCTCGGGGCGGATGGCGCGCAGCTTGCGCACCGTGCTCTTGTATTCCATGGCGGTGTAGCCGCGCTTCATCGCCATCAGGATGCGGTCGCTGCCGTGCTGAACCGGCAGGTGCAGGTGGCTCACGAGCTGCGGCACCTTGGCGTAGGCCTCGATCAGGCGCGGCGTGAACTCGTTCGGGTGGCTGGTGGTGTAGCGGATGCGCTCGATGCCGGGGATCTCGGCCACGTATTCGATGAGCAGCGCGAAGTCGGCGATCTCGGCGGTGTCGCCCATCTTGCCGCGGTAGGCATTCACGTTCTGGCCCAGCAGCGTGATCTCGCGCACGCCCTGGTCGGCCAGGCCGGCGATCTCGACCAGCACGTCGTCGAGCGGGCGATTCACTTCCTCGCCGCGGGTGTAGGGCACAACGCAGTAGCTGCAGTACTTGGAGCAGCCTTCCATGATCGACACGAAGGCGGTGGCGCCCTCGACGCGCGCGGGCGGCAGGTGGTCGAACTTCTCGATTTCGGGGAAGCTGATGTCGACCTGCGGGCGATCGAGGCGCTCGCGGTCGTTCAGCATCTCGGGCAGGCGGTGCAGCGTCTGCGGGCCGAACACGATGTCGACGTAGGGCGCACGCGCGATGATGGCCTGGCCTTCCTGGCTGGCCACGCAGCCGCCCACGCCGATCTTCACGCCCTTGGCCTTCAGGTGCTTCACGCGGCCGAGGTCGGAGAACACTTTCTCCTGGGCCTTCTCGCGCACCGAGCAGGTGTTGAACAGGATGAGATCGGCCTCGTCCACGTTCTGCGTGGGTTCGTAGCCCTGGGCTGCGTTCAGCACGTCGGCCATCTTGTCCGAGTCGTACTCGTTCATCTGGCAGCCGAAGGTCTTGATGAATACTTTTTTCATGGGGAGCTCTCTCTCTCTCGTGGCCCGGCACGGCGGCGGGGCGCGACGGCATATGGCGCGCAGCGCAACAGGCTGCGCCGCCACCCGTCTCTTTCTTACTGCGTGTTGATGGTGTCGTTCGAGGTGAACGGCCAGACGTTGAGGAACGGCTTGTTCAGCGATTCGCGGCTGGCGGTGGCTTCGTCGGGCGTGAGGATCCACACCTCGCGCAGCAGCCCGGCGGCGTCGCGCGTGTAGTTGACGAGGTACTTCTGGCCAATGATGGCGCCGGGCATCACCAGCATGTTCTGGCCGCTGCGGATGCGCGCGCCGGCGCCGAGGCGGTCGGGCTTGCCGTCGAGCTCGACGTCGGGCGCGTTGGTCACCATGAACTTGCCGCGCAGGGTGCCGACGGGGAAGACGCGGCCGCCCACGAGCGATTCATTCTGGGTCTGGGGGCGGGGCGCTTCGTCCTGGGCGCTGGCGGTGAGCGGGAAAAGGCCCATGGCAGCCATGGCTGCTGTGCAAAGTGCTATGAAAGTGAGAGCATTCGTGGGTTTCTTGCAGCGGTTCATGGGGTTTATCCAGAGGCTGTGGACCGGCGATTTTAGCGAGGGGGTGTGGTTTCCTCGCGCCGTCCGCAGGGTGTTGAGCGGGCTTCGGGTTGACCTGCTTTACATTTCTTTACAGGCCCCATGATCACTGAGAGTCAGCCGCTGATCCAATAGCTGCTGTCAGCCCAAAGTGCACAAGAACCCATGAAGAAAAGTGTCGCCGTCGCCCTTTCGGGCGTGTTGATCGTAGCCGTCGCAGGCGGGTGGTGGAGCATGTCCGGAGACAAGTCCGCCGCGAAGAGCGCCAAAGAGGGTGCCAAGGCCCCGAATGCGGGCGCTGGCGGCGGCGCGCCTGCGCTGGTGACGCTGGCCACGGCGAAGAAGCAGGACGTGCCCGTGACCGTGCAGGTCAACGGCAGCGTGGTGTCCCTCAACAGCGTCGACCTGCGCCCGCAGGTGACCAACACGGTGAGCGCGGTGCATGTGAAGGAAGGCCAGTTCGTCAAGGCCGGCCAGCTGCTCTTCTCGCTCGACGACCGCAACGACCAGGCCAACCTCGCGCGCGCGAAGGCGCAGCAGCAGAAGGACGAGGCCACGCTGGCCGACCTCGAGCGCCAGTACAAGCGCAGCCAGGACTTGGTGGCGCAGAACTTCATCGCCAAGAGCGCGGCCGACGCCACGCTCTCGCAGCTCGAGGCGCAGCGCGCCGCCGTGGCCGCCGACCGCGCGGCCGTGCAATCGGCGCAGGTGGCGCTGGGCTACGCCACCCTGCGCGCCCCCATCGCCGGGCGCATCGGCGCCGTGAATATCTACCCGGGCACGCTGGTGCAGCCGACGCTGTCGCTGGTGACCGTCACGCAGCTCGATCCGATCGCCGTGAGCTTCCCCGTGCCCGAAGGCAACCTGCAGGACCTGCTGGAGGCCGCGCGCTCGCGCTCGAAGGTCGAGGCGCTCGTCACCGGCCGCAAGGAACTGCTGACGGGCACGCTCGATTTCGTCGACAACACGGTCGACCCGCAGATCGGCACCGTGCGCGCCAAGGCCGTGTTCGCCAATGCCGACCAGAGCCTGTGGCCGGGCCAGTTCGTCGGCACGCGCATCACGGTGCGCACGCTCAACGGCGCCACGGTGGTGCCGGCCGCGGCGCTGATGATGCTGTCCGACGGCGCTTCGCTCTACGTGGTCGACGAGGGCAAGACGGCCACGCGCCGCAAGGTGAAGACGCTGCACACCTTCGGCACCCAGGTGGCGGTGAGCGGCGTGGAGCCCGGCGAGCAGGTGGTGATCGAGGGCAGCCAGAACGTGCGCCCGGGCGGCAAGGTGCGCGTGGACACCAAGGGGCCGGCGAGCGCTCCGGGTGCCCCGGGCACTCCGTCCAACGGCACCACGGGCGTCACGCCCGGCAGCGCCGCGTCCACCGACGGCGCGGACATCAAGCCGCCGCAGCAGGAACGCGCATGAACATCTCGGAGCTCTGCATCCGTCGTCCCGCGATGACGGTGCTGCTGTCTGCCGCCGTGGTGGTCATCGGCATCTTCGCGTACTTCAGCATTCCCGTTGCCGCGCTGCCCAGCTACAACACGCCGGTCATCAACGTCAACGCGCAGCTGCCGGGCGCGAGCCCGGACACCATGGCGTCGTCGGTGGCGCTGCCGCTGGAGAAGCAGTTCTCGACCATCCCGGGCCTGCAGACCATCAGCTCGGTGAACACGCAGGGCGTGACCTCGCTCACGCTCGAATTCGTGAGCAGCCGCGACATCGACGCCGCCGCCGTCGACGTGCAGGCCGCGCTGCTGCGCGCCCAGCGCCAGCTGCCGCAGGAGCTCACGCAGCTGCCTTCGTACCGCAAGGTGAACCCGGCCGACGCACCGGTGCTGTTCATCGCGCTGATCTCGCCGTCGATGAACCCGTCGGAGCTCAACGACTACGCCGAGAACCTGATCTCGCCCACCTTGTCGACCATCGACGGCGTGGCGCAGGTGGGCGTGTACGGCCGCAAGGCCTTCGCGGTGCGCATCAAGGCCAACGCCGACCTGCTCAACGCGCGCAACATCACGCTCGACGAGCTCGCCAAGGCGGTGAATTCCGCCAACGCCAACACGCCGGTCGGCACGCTCGACGGCCCGCGCCAGACGCTCACCATCCAGGCCAACCGCCAGCTCATGAAGGCGGCCGACTTCGCCAAGCTGATCGTCGGCCAGCGCAACGGCGCGCCGGTGCGGCTCGATGAAGTCGCCACCATCGAGGACAGCTTCGAGTCGGTGAAGACCGCCAGCAGCTTCAACGGGCAGGACTCGATCTCGCTGGCCGTGCAGCGCCAGCCCAACGCCAACACCGTGCAGGTGGTGGACGCGGTGCGCGCGCTCATCCCGCGCTTCAAGGCCGAGCTGCCGCAGTCGGTCGAGATCCAGATGGTGAACGACCGCTCGCTGTCGATCCGCGAGGCGGTGCACGACGTGCAGCTCACGCTGCTGGGCACCATCGCGCTGGTGGTGCTGGTGATCTTCCTGTTTCTGCACCGGCTGGTGGCCACGCTGATTCCGGCCGCGACCATTCCCATCTCGTTGATCGGCGCGGTGGCGCTGCTCTACGCCTTCGGCTACAGCCTGGACAACATCTCGCTGCTGGGCATCACACTGGCGGTGGGCCTGGTGGTGGACGACGCCATCGTGGTGCTGGAAAACATCATGCGCTACGTCGAGAAGGGCATGGACCCGTTCGCGGCCGCGCTGCGCGGCGCGCGCGAGGTGGGCTTCACCATCGTGTCGATCTCGATCTCGCTGGTGGCCGTGTTCATCCCGATCTTCTTCATGCCGGGCGTGATCGGCCTGCTGTTCCACGAGTTCGCGGTGGTGGTGGCGCTGGCGGTGCTGGTGTCGGCCGTGGTGTCGCTCACGCTGGTGCCGATGCTCGCGAGCCGGCTGCTCAAGCAGGTGCCGCGCCGAGCCGGCGCGCTCGACCACGAAGAAGAACACCCCGAGCCCGGCACCGCCATCGGCCGAGCCTTCGAGCGCGGCTACCGCGCCGTGCACGGCGGCTACATGCGCACGCTCGACTGGACGCTGATGCACCGCAAGGTGATGCTGCTGATGGCGGCGCTGACCTTCGTCATCACCGGCTGGCTGTTCGCGACCATCCCGAAGGGCTTCTTCCCCGAGGAAGACATCGGCCAGATCCAGATCACGACCGAAGCCGCCGAGGACATCTCCTTCACCGCCATGAAGGCGCTGCAGGACCGCGTGGCCGCCGCGCTCAAGGATGACCCGAGCGTCGACTACGTGAGCTCCTTCGTCGGCGTGGGCGGGCCCACCGCCACGCAGAACTCCGGCCGGCTGTTCGCCGTGCTCAAGCCGCGCAGCGAACGCCCGCAGATGGCGAAGGTGCTCGAGTCGCTGCGCCAGCGCTTCCGCGAGATCCCGGGCATCGCCGTCTACATGCAACCGGTGCAGAACCTGCGCCTGGGCGGCCGCCAGAGCAAGGCGCGCTTCCAGTACACGCTGCAGAGCGTCAACGCGGGCGAGATGGTGCCGTGGGCCACGCGGCTCATGGAGCGCATGCGCGCCGACCCCGACTTCCGCGACGTGACCAGCGACTCGCAGAACCGCGGCCTGCAGGCCACGCTCGAGATCGACCGCGACAAGGCCGGCGTGCTCGGCGTAGCGGTGGGCGACCTGCGCACCGCGCTCTACAACGCGTACGGCGACCGCCAGATCGGCAGCATCTACGGCGCGAGCAACACCTACCAGGTGATCCTCTCGGCCGCCGACAACGACCGCCAGTTCGAGGAAGACGTCTCCCGCCTGTCGGTGCGCAGCACCACCGGCAGGCTGGTGCCGCTGTCGGCCTTCTCGACCGTCAAGCGCACCGTGGGGCCGACCGCGGTCAACCACCAGGGCCAGCTGCAGGCGGTGACGGTGTCGTTCAACCTCGCGCCCGACGTGCCGCTGGGCAACGCGACCGCGAAGATCGACCGCTTCAAGGACGAGCTGAAGATGCCGCAGTCGATCATCACCACCTACGGCGGCGATGCGGCGGTGTTCCAGAGTTCGCAGTCGAGCCAGGCCGTGCTGCTGGTGCTCGCAGTGCTGGTCATCTACGTGCTGCTGGGCGTGCTCTACGAGAGCTACATCCACCCGATCACGATCCTGGCGGGGCTGCCTTCGGCCGCGGTGGGCGCGCTCATTTCACTGAAGCTCTTCGGCTTCGACCTGACGCTTATCGCGACCATCGGCATCCTGCTCCTGATCGGCATCGTGAAGAAGAACGCGATCATGATGATCGACTTCGCCCTCGACGCGCAGCGTACCGAGGGCATGCAGCCGGTGGATGCGATCCGCGAGGCCTGCCGGCTGCGCTTCCGTCCGATCCTGATGACCACGTTGGCCGCGCTGATGGGCGCGCTACCGCTGGCGCTGGGCCTCGGTGCAGGCGCCGAACTGCGCCAGCCGCTGGGCGTGGCGGTGGTGGGCGGGCTGATCTTCTCGCAGGTGATCACGCTGTACATCACGCCGGCCATCTACCTGGCGCTCGACCGTTACAGCGGCACGGGGCCGATGGTCGATCTGCCGGGAGAGGCTCAGGCCGAGTCGTCGAACTCGCAGCACTCGCACGCCTGATCCACGCCGGAGATCGGAGGCGGGCTCCGCGCCCGCGTTCCCTCGTCAGGTCGTGGTTTCGTCGAGTGCGTCGTCCACCAGATGCGCGGTGTCGCTCCAGCCGACGAGGCTGAAACCCTCCTGCGTCCACAGCATGCGGTTGATGGCTGCATTGCCCAGCTGCCAGGTGCGCGGCGCCTGCAGCTCCTGCCGGGTGGCGGCGCGGTAGAGCACGTCCATCACGCCGCCGTGCGCGACCAGCACGACCAGCTTGCCCGGGTGGCGCGCCGCCAGCTCGGAGGCCACGCCCGTCACGCGGTCGCGGAACGCCAGCAGGCTTTCGCCGCCCTCGGGTTCGAATTCAGGGTCGCGCTCGCGCCAGAGCTTGGCCTGCACGGGCAGCGTGGCTTCGATCTCGGCGAAGCTCAGTCCTTCGAAATGCCCGAAGGCCCGCTCGCGCAGGCGCGGCTCGGGCTGCACGGCCAAGCCGTGGGGCCTGGCGATTTCTTCCGCGGTCTGCCAGGCGCGAGAGAGGTCGCTGGCATAGACCACCGACACGGGCTCGTCGGCCAGCGCGGCACCGGCGCGCCGGGCCTGCCAGACGCCGGTTTCGTTGAGCCCGATGTCGAGCTGGCCCTGGATGCGGGTGTCGACGTTCCAGGCGGTTTCGCCGTGGCGAACGGCGATCAGGCGGGTGGGTTCTTCCATCCGGGGAATTCTAGAAGGCGCTACTTCCTGGCCTGCGCCGTCGGCAGCTCGATGTTGACCCTGCGCTCGCCCTGCGGCGGGTTCGGAAAGCCCTGCAGCGCGGCCTGGAACATCACCGGCAGGATCGCCGCGCTCGAGGTGTACGGGCCGTCGTTGCGGGCGCGGGTCTCGTAGACCACGCGGTTGGAGCCCACCTCGCGCAGCACGATGCTCACCTCGCGCTCGTACCAGGGGTTGGCCGGCGGCGCGAACATCGGGCCGCCATACCAGCCGCCGCCGTACCAGCGCCGGCCGTAGTAGCCATAGCCGCCGTAGCCGTAGCCCCAGGGGCCGTTGTAGAGCCACGGGTCGGCCCAGGGCGAGAGCCCGGCCGTCACGCGCGCGCCGATCTGCGCGGTGTACTGGGGCTTGGCGTCGTCGCGGCGCAGCCCGACCTTGTCGAGCTCCGCGCCGGCCATGGCTTCGAGCGATTCCTGCCGGGCGCCGTCGGCCTGCTGCGAGGGCAGGCGGTCGAAGCGGTAGGTGGCGCCGGGCGCGATGGCGCCCGGGGAGGCGAAGCTCTTCACGTCGCTGTCGACCACCCACGAGGTGGCGCAGCCGGTCAGGCTTGCTGCAAGAAGAAGAGCAGAGAACGCAGATTTCATGAGGGTCTCCGGGCATTGATGCCCAAAATTCCCCTGGGTTGCCCGGTCAGCCCTGGACGATGCGCAGGGCGGCAGGTGCCTGGGAGAGCAGATCGAAGGAGGGCGGGTCGAAGGCCTTGTCGCCTTCGTCGTCGGCCACGCCGGTGGCCTTCAGACCCTTGAAGTCGTGCCGCGTTCCGTCGAGCAGGTGCGAAGGCACCACGTTCTGCAGCGCGGTGAACATGTTCTCCACGCGGCCGGGGTACTTCTTGTCCCATTCGCGCAGCATTTCGCCGACCTGCTTGCGCTGAAGGTTTTCCTGGCTGCCGCACAGCGTGCAGGGAATGATCGGGAACTCGCGGTGCTGCGCCCAGCGCACCGTGTCTTTCTCGGCCACGTAGGCCAGCGGGCGGATCACCACGTGCCTGCCGTCGTCGCTCACCAGCTTGGGCGGCATGCTCTTGAGCTTGCCGGCGAAGAACATGTTGAGGAAGAAGGTCTGCAGCATGTCGTCGCGGTGGTGGCCCAGCGCGACCTTGGTGGCGCCCAGCTCGTCGGCCACGCGGTAGAGAATGCCGCGGCGCAGCCGGCTGCACAGGCCGCAGGTGGTCTTGCCCTCGGGAATCACGCGCTTGACGATGCTGTAGGTGTCCTGGTTCTCGATGTGGAAGTCCACGCCCAGTTCGCTCAGGTACTTCGGCAGCACTTCCTCGGGAAAGCCGGGCTGCTTCTGGTCGAGGTTGACCGCGACGATGTCGAAATGAATGGGCGCACGCGCCTTCAGCTTGAGCAGGATGTCGAGCAGCGCGTAGCTGTCTTTTCTTATCGGACTTGGGAGCTATCCGAGATGCTTCCTCTGAAGGTGTCCCCAGAGGGGATGCGGCAGCGGGCAAGGGCGCCATGCCTTACAACTACTGTACTTTGTCAAGAAAACGCGCCAACTACGGCCAATGTTTACATTGAGGGAGGCGCCTGTCGAGGCCTCCTTACAATGCACCAGAGGTTTCTCATCTATGAGTGTTGAATTTAATAAGCTGCGCAAGCGCATCCGCCGACTCGCCGGCCAAGCTATCGTTGACTACGGGATGATCGAGGAAGGCGACCTCGTCATGGTCTGTCTGTCGGGGGGGGCAGACAGTTACACCATGCTGGACAGTCTTCTGTACCTCAGGGAAGTCGCTCCGATCAACTTTGATGTAGTGGCGGTCAACCTGGATCAGAAGCAGCCAGGCTTCCCGGAGGACATCCTTCCCACATATTTGACTCAGCTAAACGTTCCGTTTCGCGTCATCGAGGAAGACACCTACTCCATCGTCAAGGAGAAGGTGCCTGAGGGAAAGACGACTTGCTCTCTTTGCTCAAGGCTGCGGCGCGGCATTCTCTACCGGACGGCGGTGGAATTGGGTGCGACCAAGGTAGCTTTGGGTCACCATCGGGACGACATTTTGGAGACGCTGCTTCTCAACATGTTCTTCGGCGGAAAGCTGAAAACCATGCCGCCGAAGCTGGTCTCAGACGACGGAAGAAATGTAGTCATTCGCCCACTCGCGTACTGCAACGAGCGAGACATAAAGGCCTATTCGGCGGCGATGAATTTCCCGATCATTCCTTGCAATCTGTGCGGCTCTCAGCCCAACCTCCAGCGCAGAGCAATGAAAGAAATGATTCAGGAATGGGATCGACGCTTCCCGGGGCGCTCCGACAACATGTTTCGTGCACTGACCGACGTGGTGCCATCACACCTGCTCGACCGAAAATTGCATGATTTCAACACTCCGGCGAAGGTGAGCGGCGAGCTGGACGATGTCAGCAACTGGCTCGCTGCGCCAAATGAGCCTTCGGAAATCGTGGCAGCCCCGATCCGGCTCATGCCTGGTATTTCGACGATCGGTAGTTCAGCGAACTGATCGGGGAGCTTGGCGCCGAATGGGAATCGACGAGCGCATGAAAACAGCAACCGGGGCGAGAACCGTAGAGGGATACAACTCCTTGTCGTCTGGCAGCGTCTGGGGAGTTCTCTACCTATCTTCTCGCCTTCTGCGCGTATTGCTGGGCAATGGAAGAGCGAGCAGCCCGATGCCGCCGGGCAATAGGGACACGTTGTGAACTAGCTGCGTGTGACGCAACTGCAGTGCAGCTTGTTTCGCAGACAGGTCGGCAACCTTTCGCTCCAACTCGATAACTCGTTTCGCGTACCAAGACCGGCTGTGCTGGGGGGCGCTCGAGCGCTCAGCATCTGGCTTCTTTGCTGCTTCGTATGCGCTGTAGATGGCTTCATTTGCCCCAAGAGATTGACGCGACCACACTTCTGACGCCTTGAACTTCCTGGCTATTTGCTTTCTGAGCGAATCCCAGGTTAATCGTTGCTTGGCAGGCCATTCTTTCAAGATGGCAACGATCGATGCTTCGGCCTTCCGACTAATCTTCGGCATCCCCATGGTCATCTCTTTCCGGCGGCTCGCCGACATGTTTATCGTGTAATCGAGACGTGAGTTCGGACAGGCCAAGAGCCTCTGGCGCCGCATCGAACGTCACAATCGTGCCCGGTGCAATTGAGGGGTCATTCTCCACAGCGAAGATCTCTTCACAGCGAGCGCGAACCCACTCGTGTTGCCTGATGTGGCGCTCGATCGGCTTCTTCAGTCCCCCGCTTGATCGCAACTTTTTGCGTCCCTCGGCGATCATGTGGACGGAGTGCCGATGCATCTCTTTGATGATCGGCAAGCGCTTCTTGTCCCCTTTCCTCCAGACGTGGTGGGCACACCCCATGCAGTCGCCATGCTGTTCACAAGGGTTGAGAGACCAAGATGTTGAGCATCCCCCCACTTCCGTGATTTGCTTGGGTACAGCTCTTTCAAAGAGAAAGATTTTTCGATCTACCACTTCAATTGTTCGTGCGGCGTTCGCAACAGGGCCAGTCACCTTAAAGTCGACTGCCGGATCAAACCCCTCGATAGAGCCGCTCACGATCTCTGCCGGAGTGCGCAAATCGTAGTGTGCTGACTGCGGGCCTGTCGTTCGTCCCGCAAGTAGATCAAGGTATTGCTCGCTCACCCCCAGCGTTAGCGCTCGCGTTTGAAGATAGGCCCGTGCATCGTGAAGGGTAAACGACGGATATTCGCCATTCGAGAGTTTGATGTCCAGTGTCGCGAAGAGCCTCGGAGGCTTACCCAAACGGCTGCTAGTCCATCTGACAAAACGAGAATACGTAAGGACAACAGGGCGCCACCAAGCCCGCTTCCGTGTCAAGTGATCAGTTTCCTGATCAATCTGACCATCAAACGCGGCGCAGAGGACCTCGTCGAGCCGCGTCTTTCTATCTCTGGATGAGTAAGGCCAATGAGGGAACCTTGCCTTCTTGAAGTCCACCAAAAGTCTGGTGTGTAACTCTTCAACACTGGAAAAACAGGAGAGACTTCTCCCGGCCACGAGAAAAGCCAGTTCGATTCCGATCTTCTGTCCTTCGTTTGCAGTGATCGAGTTGAGTAAGTAGTCCCGATCAATGAAGATACCTTTGTCAAGCAGTCGGACTTCATCAGGTAATTTGACCCCGATGACCCTGAACAACACGCTCAGATCAAGGTGCGATAGGTAGATTCGTCCTGAGAATTGAGATCTGGTCAGCTGCGGGAAGAAGTCTTGCGGATGGTTCACGCCACGTAACGTGCGCAGCTTGACGCAAATGGTCTCTGGGATCTTGTCGTAGAGTGAAGGGTATTCACGAGCCGTTAAATCTACGGCACTGACGGGTACATATGGAGCAGTATTTTTTGCGCTAGGTGGAGGTCTTCTGAAGTACGACTGCGAAAAATCGCTCTGCAGATGGTCCGGGATGTACAGCTGATTAATCTTTTCGAAGCTGTCGAAGTTCTCGATGTAGTACTTGAACGCTGCTCTTGCGTCCGATGAGAAATTGGCGGCGACCTCGATCAGTTCCTGGGCAAGAGCCTCGAGTTGTTTTGGGATAGGAAGTTCTTGGTACAGATCGGTCTTGGGTCGATAAATTGATATCCGAACCCTTCCGTCAACACTCCTGAGGGCGTTGGGGTGAAGCTGCAAGAGATCCGATAGACGCATCGACACGGTTGTGAAGGGCAACGCTACCAATGCGGCCATTGAGGTAACTTCATGTGTCGGACCGAAGCGCTGTTGGGCGGAACGGTATGCCAGTCCAACAGCCGTTACGACTTCATTCGGTAGCCGCCTGGCTTGGCTCTTCCTCTGCACATCTTCATCAAGAAGTTGTGCCTTCCGTTTCGTCGGCATGGGCACCTTGGACTTGAAAGTGAAGCGATTTGCCAGCAGGCCAAAACCGTATTGGCCAAACCTGAAGCTTTTCGTGTGATGGCCACCCTGCAACATACCTGCAAGCAAGTCCAACTCGCATCCGACATCGTATTTGATAGATGCGCAATCTGATCCGCCAATCAAGGCTTGTTCGGCGAAAACAAAGGTCGCTCGCGTCAGCAGGCTTGGATCATTGTTTCCAGAGTTGAGCTGGCGCAGAGCCCAGTCCAGGAGTTCCAGGGTGCGAACGATCGTTTTCGGTGACCCTCTCAGATTGCGGTAGATGATCATCACATTGATGTATGTCTTCGCAAACGTGAGGAACCGGTCTCCGCCAATCATTGCCTCTGGGTTGGTGATCTTGGGTGGCCCGGTTCGAGTGCGAATGAATATCTTCCGTGCCCTTACGCGGTGCTCAATTTTTATGAGAGGTAGTCGCGTGGTCTTGTCACCCGCTTTCAGACGGTGTGGCGCCATCGCAAACCATGGAACACTTGGGTCATAACCTTGCTCATGCACTGTGTCAAAACCTGCGACTCCACCGGGGCATCCCCACCTGACAAACTCCTCAAATCTGTCGGGGCCTGCAGCGGTCTGGCTTCTGAAGAGCGGGACTACTCCTTGCATTCGTTTTCCCTTCTGCGCTCACAGATTTCCATGACTTGCTTCACCGCAGAGATGATGTTGTCGTCTCTTTGAATCGTTTCCACTGGCAATAGCATCAGCACCTTCCTTTCTCGCGCCTTCTCCATCTTCGCTAGAACTTGGTCGTGCGGTCCATCTACGAAGGCCTTGAATCGCGGACAGATATAGCAACCATCGGGAGCTAAAACGCCGCATAGTTCATCTCCGCATCCGCCCAGGCTGTCGTTCAACTCGGCGTTGAGGATGAGTTTGTCTTCAGGTATGGACTTCTCGGTACCTGCATCCAATACCGAACCTCTGAACGCGTTTATCACAAGCACGAAGTGCGGATCCATCTGCCGTTCAAACGCATCAGCCATCTCGTCGGTCAAGTTGACGTAGCGCGTGAGCGAGCCAGATGTGGTGTGAAAGGCCGCCTGCCTGAGGACCTCCAATGGCGCACCTAGGATTGCCAGATGGGTGAGTTTGGTGTGTTTGAATCGCCTGGTGAAAAGATCGAGGTCGCGAAGTTCTGCAATGTGGTCTGTGATGCGCCCTCGAGTGCGAACTATCAGAGACGTGATGCCGATGGTTCGTTGCTGCAGGAAAGGAGCTTGCTTGTTGATGTTGACGCAAAAGAGAGGCTGATCTGGAGGAAGGTCGCTGCCGGAGAGCTTTTCCATCCAGGCCAGATGATCGCGAAGAGCCACGTGTACAGCCTCCGAGACGGTCACATTCATCATCCTTGAACGGCTCGGCTTCCCCTGGAGCTTGACCAGGGGCACCGCGAGAGCTTTGGCGGATAACGAAACATCCTTGACCCTCAGAAGTTGCATTTGGGAAGGCCGCAAAGCCTCAGAGATCATCAGGCGCCAAAGCAGGTTCTGCTGTGGGTTGAACTTCCCGTCGATGTACAAGTCATCCACTTGCCGATGAATCGCGCGAATCTTTTCTATCGTGAATGGTCGCTCATGTGTCTTCCTTGCCTGAATCTCGATGGATGTCGCACTCTTCGGCGATTGAGAGGTCAGAATGTGAGCCTTAAGGTCCGGGGCGATGCCTGGATAGCCGAGACGTATCCAATACCTCAACAAGCTCCTGAGCGTCTTCAGGTCATTTGGAGACGATTGCCGCGCTTCCTCCATGTACATCTTCAGCGTGATGGATGCAGCTCTTTTGGCGAGATTCAACCTTCTGAGCATCCGTTCAAAACGAGAAAACCACTGGAGCCCGGTGGAGACTTTGCGCTTGCCGTCCAAGGCATTCAGAACCACTGCGTAATAAATGGTCGCTGTGGCGGGCGTCAGAAGATCTTCGACATCCCTGAGCCGGAATGCGATTTCTATGCCGCCAGTTGTGGGAAGCAACATGCCATCCAAATTGACGCGGATGAGTCGCGACTCGTCGTCGATGATCCTGATGTGAGTTGGAAGATCATTGGGGAAGATTTCATCGCTCCCGACGACGAATTCGGTGTAGGGGCCGTACATGCGGTGACTTGTCAGGAAATAATGCGGTCTCTCTGTTGAACAAGCTCGGCCGAGCGCTCTTCGATTGCACGAGCTGCATATCGATCAGGCATCGTTGATTTCGTAGACCATCGACCTCTTTGGATCACGATCTCACGAGCGTCACGGCCTTTTGACGTCGCAGTCTTGTAAACGTGATTGAGGTTGGTATGTCGCAGAACGTGAGGCGAGATGCTGGAAGGAAGCGAATCGAAGGATTTGAGTTTGCCGAGTACGCGATTCAGGTTTCTTCGGCCGAGAGGGCTTCCTTCGAACTTGCCCTCATGGTTCACAAACAGAAAGGGCGTCGTAGAGTTTGATTTGAAGACGGCAGCTTCGCGGTCGCCGACGACGTACTCAATGAGTTTGGTCGCAAGTGATGTGGAGATCGGCACCAGGCCACCCCCTGTCTTGCAAGCGGGTTCATGCAATCGTGTGTCGGCAGGATCGTTTTGCGCTTCGACGACTTTGAGGCACCCGGTGAAATGCCCGGGCTTGTACTCCCACGACTCAATCACATCTACACAGCAAAGCTTGAGTAGCTCTCCCGCCCTGAGGCCTGACTCGTGGAGTGTTTCCACTATCAAGCGGTCGCGCCGCCCCGTTGGAGTTTGAGGAAATGGGCCACCGTTCCCGATGGCTCTCTCAAGGCTGCTCCGTTGTTCGTCGTTTAACGAGCGGACCTCTACAGAATCGTCGCCTGTGGCGATGTGTTTATGAAATTCCATTCGAATGCTCTGCGCGCTGGCCTCAAGCATTCGATGCTCCTCTGCCGTGAGTTCCAACCGGGGATCGCATTCCTTCGTTAGCCAGGCAACGTAGTTTCCGGTGGTCCTGATGCGGCGGTTAGACGTGCCGAATTTGACTGCTTTGCCGGTTGCCAACCGAGCGAAGGTGGAGGATTCGTCTTGTAGCGCGATCGCGAGCTTGTCGGCATGCAGGCACGCCCAACGGCAGTACTCAGTAATTTCTCTGTTCGTCAGTGCACGCGTGCCGGCAAGCACGCGACCTTCCGGACTGATGAAGGGCGCTTTCGCTTTTCCCGAGGCTTCCGCACGCCTTGCGCGAAGCAACTGCCATTCGAGGAAGAACGCGAGATCTGAAAGAACCGCAATCTGGGTGTTCAGCGGCTTTTGGCCAAACTCGTCGAGCAAAAAAGCTACGGCAAGCTCGTGCTGCAGTTCGGTTTCGCGGTCGGCAAGGACGACGCGGCGAACGGCGTCGCTGCCATCCGGCGATGTGTCCAACAGAAATTCAATTCGGAAGTGAAGCGTCATGGCTGAAACCTTACAAAGAGCGGGTCGTCTCAGCAACAAGATTCACGGATGGCAAAGGGCCATGGCTTCATTTGCCTCGAAAATCTTGTCAAATTGGAATGGAATCCGATAAGTGCGTTCTCCGCTGAGCAAGACCTCTGGCGAAGGAGGATGTGGCCGGGCGCCATGGTGTCGGACGTGCGATCACGACATGTGCGCGTCGAAGTTTGGGATGTCAGTTGATTGCGACAGGCATGGGCAGCCCGAGGGCGCAATGGCGCAGGCCGTGCGTGTCCGGCAGCCCTCGGCGCTTGCGGACAGAGAGGCTGCAGCTCTCGACGCGACCGTCACCGGCTTGGTTTGGGCATGCATCTCAACGCAGCCGTCGCGCGCTGCGGCAACACAGCGACGGTGCGGCCGCATCTTAGGAAAACGGCAGCACCTTCACGTCGAAGACCCGCTCGCCCAGCCAGATGACGGCGACCAGCACCGCCAGCGCCGAGCCGCCGCGCAGCACCACCGGCGGATAGTGCTGCCAGTTGCGCATCGCCAGCAGCGCGACGAGCACCACGCCGACCACCATGAGCTGCCCCGCCTCCACGCCCAGGTTGAACTGGAGCAGCGCGATCACGAAGTCGTGCAACGGCAGGTCGAGCTCGGCCAACGCGCCCGCGAAACCGAAGCCATGGATCAGGCCGAACAAAAAGCTGAACAGCTTGCGGCGTCCGCGCAGCACCGGGTAGATGTTGTCGATGGCGGCCAACATGATCGTGATCGCAATGCCGGGCTCGATGATGCGCGGCGAGATGGTCACCACCTTCAGCCCCGCCAGCGCCAGCGTGATCGAGTGCGCGATGGTGAACATCGTGACGATGCCGAGCATCGGCCACACGGCCTCGCGCCACGCCACCACCGGCTCCCATTCGCCGGCCCGCGGACGGCGGCGCAGCACGGCAGGCAGCAGCAGGCAGATCAGGAACAGGATGTGGTCGTAGCCGATCAGGATGTGATGGATGCCGTCGCGAAAGAAGCTGGTGTCCGGTGCGGCGTCGGCTGCGCCTGCGCCCGGCGCGTTCGGCCACGGCACGGCAACCGGTCCGCCCGATGGGTCGAGCGAGCGCACCGCGGGCTGCGCCCCGCCGTCGGCCTCCACGCGCAACAGACCGCGGTGCGTGGGATCGACCTCGCGGAACAGCCGGTAGTCGATGTCGAGCGCGGCGCCTGCGCCGCAGCGGGCCTGCAGTTGCAGCACGAGGTACGTGCCATCGACGCGGTCCTCGATGGCGGCGGGCTGCGCCTCGGCCAGTGCGCACCGGCCCTGCTGCAGGCTGAGGCGTGCCAGCGCATAGGCGCGGATCTCGGACAGGCGTGTGCGCACCTCGCCCCAGCTGAGCTTGCGGTCGGCGTTGGTGTCCAGGTCGAGCATCGCGTCGAGGTCGCGCAGCGCAATGTCCCAGCGCAGGTCCATCGTGTCGCCACTGCGGTGCAGTTGCAGGTAGGCGTCGCTCGCCTTGTGGGCGTGCGCCGGCGCCGCGCCGCAGAGCAGCGCCAACAGCAGCAGCACGGCGAGGCCGGTGCGTTCAAGGGATCGCATCGACACGCGCATCCTTCAGTCCGATCTGTTGCATCAGGGCCTTCACTTCGCCGCGCGCGGCACTGTCGTTGGCAGCCGCGGCGGCGCGCGCGAACACCAGCAGGTCGATGGGTTCGCGCTGCAGCTTGACGTTCAAGCGCGCGAGTTCGAGCGCGCGCTTCGGGTCGTTCTGCACGTCGAGCGCGAACATGGCTTCTTCGCGCGCATGCAGCGCCGTGGTGCCGGGGCGCAGCGCCGAGGCCTCGAAGCGCTGGCGCAGCTCGTCGGCCTCGGCCTTCGCCCCCTTGTCGCGCGCGGCTGCGCCCGCGATGGCCAGCCGCAGCAGCACGGCGTCGCTGCGTGCCTCCCGGGCAAGGAGCGAGGGAATCTCGGCGTGCCGCCCGACGCGTTGCAGGTAGTCGCTGTAGGCCAGCAGCAGATAGCCCGAGGATTGCTCCGCCACCGCCTTGCGGTAGGCGGCATCGGCCTGGGCGGATCGGCCCGCGAGCTCCTCGACCTCGGCCACGCTGGTCAGCAGCCACTGGCGCGTGCCCGCCTGCGCGGCGCCGGCCAGCGCAGGGTTGGCGAGCAGCTCCTGCAGCGTGTCGCGCGCCTCGTCGTGCCTGCCGCGCAGGCCGGCGTTCTCGGCCAGGCAGGCAACGCCGTAGAGCACGGGAGCGACGCGGCCGAGCGCGCGGCATGCGGCGTCGGATTCGTTGTAGCGCCCGCGCACGCGCAGGATGGTGGCGAGCGTGATCCAGCCCTGGGGGTCATTGGGCTGGCGTGCCAGCGCGGTCTTGAGCGTGGCCTCGGCGCCGTCGAAATCGTGCAGGAACTGCGCGATGGTGGCGCGCATGACGAGCACGGCCGGCGGCGTGTCGGCCGCGGGCTTGCCCTCCCAGGCTTGCAGCGCGCCCATGGCATAGCCGGCGTAGCGCGCGTCGCCCTGCTCGCGCGCCAGGTTCAGGTAGGTGGTCGCCGCCTCGATGGCGGTGGCCGGATCGCCGGGCCGCTGCACCAGCTCGCGGCGCAGGTGGCGTTGTTCGCTCGACCAGCCGGTGACGGCGGGCAGTGTTTCCACCACCATGTCGTCGCTGGCCGGCACGCGCGGCACGGCATGCGCCGTGCCCGCGAGCATCAGCATCGACACCAGCGGCGTCAGCCATCGCCGGATGGCGCACACGGTGAAGATGCCGGTCCGCACGATGCAGCGCCTACTGCGTGGCGACCGGGTCCTTGGTCTCCGACGTAGGCGGCGGATCGAACTGCGCCACGTTGGCCGCATCCTGGTTGTCGATCTGCGTGGAAACAAGCGCCACCACGTAGGCGATGAAGGCGTCATAGGCGCTGACCTGCGCGGGCGGCTGGTTGTCCGGCGGTGGCGCAGTGGTGCCGGTCGGGAACGGGAAGAAGAAGCCGCCCCCACCGCCGCCTCCACCGCCGCAGCCGGCCAGGGCCGCGGCAATGACAACCGCACTGGCGGCACGAGAGAAGAGTCGTGTGTTCTTCATGAGAGGACCCCGGTTCACGGTGCGGCGGCGGCGTTGACGGCGCCAGGCAGCGGTGTATTCAGATACGGGAAGGCGGCAGGAAACTGCGAGGCACTCTGCAGTGCGCCGTCGGTGATGGCCGCGCCGCCCGCCGGTGCATCGCTGGGCTTGCAGCCGACCTTGAGGGTGTCGTTGGCACCCGTCAGTACGCACAGGGCGCCCATGGCCACGCGCAGCTCGATGTCCACTACGTCGTCGCCCGGGCGGCGCCCGTTCGGGAAGCCCGCGTTGTCGCCGCCGGCCACGCCCAGGTTGCTCTGGCTCGCCATCGCGGTGGGTGCGATGCCGGTGTTCAGGCGCAGCATTTCCGACGCCTTGACGTTGGCCGGCTTGTTCACGCCGTCGATGCCCGTCAGGAAGGCCGCGACCAGGTCGGTGCGCGGGAAGTTCGTCGGCGCCGGTGCGCCGGGGTACAGAGTCTGGATCAGCGCGGGCAGCGTCGGATTAGTCACGTAGGTGGCAAACTGGCCGTCGTCCATCGGCCTGGAGCTGTTGAACGTGTCCTTGTCCTTCAGGCCGATGACCACCTCATTGACCAGCGGCATGCCCAGGCGCGAGACCTGCGCCCAGGCGCCGCCGTTGAGCGTCGTGGTGCCGTGGCCGCTCTTGGGCGGGCTGGCGATCAGGCGGCCCTGGCGCGCGCTGGCCGTGGTCCAGCCGCCGATGATCGGGCCGGTGCCGCCCGCGGTGAGGCAGGAGATAGGCACTTCGAGCGCCAGCGTGCTGACGTTGCGCGTGGCCAGCGTGCCCGCGCCGTAGGCGCTGGTCGAGCCGAGCGGGTTGAGGTTGATCAGGTCGAACACCTGGCCCAGCGCGACCGCGAACGGGTCCTGGCGCTGGCCCGCGAACACGCGGCCCCCCGCGGCGCAGCCCGGGATGTTGATGCTGTAGATCTGCTGGGCGGCGTAGGCGGCATAGCCGTTCGGGCCGCCGAAGGTCTTCTCGCCGATGTTGTCTGTCGGTCGGTCGAACACCGCAGCGCCACCGGCGGCGTTGGTGACGGCGGCGGCTTGGCCCTTGCGGCGGTCACCGCGCACCACGGTCAGCGTGAAGGTCTCGCGCAGGTTGCTCGTGGCCTGGTTGGGCGCCGTGATGGCGCCGGCCTGCACCAGCGGAATGGAGACCTGCTTGCCCGCAATCGGCAGTTGAATGTCGCGCAGCGTGTTGGTGAAGCGGAACTGGAAGGTGAGGTTTTCGGTGGCGCCGCCGGTGTTGTCGATGTGGATCTCGTACAGCCCGTTGGGATCCATCGTGTAGTAGTTGGGACCGCCATAGGGGCCTTGGTCGGGCTGGTAGTTGGCGATCAGCGTCACGAAGTCTTGGCGATTGGGCTCGTAGCTGCGGAACATGTAGAAGTCGGTGGCGTCCAGCTTGGGCATCCCTGCGATCGAGGGCGCCTCGCGGTGGCTGGAGGCCAGGGCCGTGGTGGCGGCAACCGCGCACAGGGCGAGAACACAGGCCTGGACAGGCGTTGGGAGCAATCTCATTGGCGTCACCTCGAAAATGAAAATGTTGGAATGGGCACGAACGACTCACGCGGCGCAAAAGCCGGCGCTGTGTGAGTACGCGCAACAAGTTCACCCGGATGTGCAAGCGCGGTTAGGGAGTTACGCGCATTGCCAATGCCGCGCATCTTCGAGACAGATTTTCGAAAGCTCAGTTCGCCCAGATCCGCGTTGGGGCGCTGCTCAGCAGCCAGCTTGCTGGCAAACCCTGACTAACATTTGTTGACATCCGTCGAAACTGGCTTTGCCCGCATTTGGGTGAGGAGAACGAAATGAAGAAGATCGCATTCGCGTTGACCGCTCTGGTGTTGAGCGTTGGGGCCTGGGCTCATTCCGGCGGTACGGACAAGAACGGCTGCCACCAGGAAAGGGCAACCGGCACCAGGCACTGCCACTGAGCCGTCGATCCCGGGCGAGCAAGGGACCGCAAAGGCCAAGCTCGCCGTTCCCAGTAAGCATTCCATCACCACGAATTCCCCTTCGCAGCGCGTGCCTCTTTCGAGCGTTTCGTATCCCCCCTGATAGGATACGCAGGTGCACGGCGAACACCTCCACCAAAGTCACCCGGATCTGGTCAAGCGCCTGAAGCGCGCAGACGGGCACTTGCAGAACGTCATCGAGATGATGGTGAGCGGGCGCGACTGCGCGGATATCGCGCAGCAGTTGCACGCGGTCGAGAAGGCGATCAGCGCAGCCAAGAAGCTGCTGATCCACGATCACCTGGATCACTGCCTCGAGGAGATCGCCAAGTCGCCTCGCGACTTCGGCACGGCCATCGCCGAATTCAAAGACATCACGAAGTACCTGTGACCGCACGTGCCTTCCAGCTGTCGGAGTCGGTCGCCCCCGCCAAGGCTGTGGTGATGCTGCTCATGCGCTGGTTGCTGGTGCTGGTCATTGCCGTGGACCTGGTCAGTTCACCGTTCCACGCGCATCACCACGAAAGCGGCCCCGAGGGCTACTCGAGCCATGCCGGTCAGCTGGATGTGGGTCACTCGTCCTTCGAGCAAGTGGCTCATCAAAACGATGATCTTTCGCTGCATGTTGACTCGGACAACGCGGATCACGGTGGCGGGCATTCGATGTCGGCGTTGCAAGGCACCCCAATCCAACTCGCCAGTCCAGACTCCGCGCCGAAGCTTCTGGCGCTTGTGCCGCTGTTCGTTTTATTCGGGCTCATCACGCAGCCCGTGGCCGAAGCGCTCACGCGCTGGCGCCCAGGTCGAGAGCGAGTGCCCATCCCGCTGTTTCGAACCGTTCCTCCTGACGGCCGCGCGCCGCCCTCACTCCACGTCTGAAGCCCTGGCGGCGCCATTGCGGCGCTGCCTTCTCCTCGTCGCCTGATTGCGCGGCGGGATCGCTTTCTCGTGGAGTTTCTATGTCCTATTTGCTCGCCCGCCGTGCCGCGCTCGGTTGCGCGTCCAGTTTTCTCATGGTGGCCAGCGCCTTTGCGGCGACGCCATCGACCGCCGAATTCCCGGTGTCTGCCGCACAGATGCAGGCCCTTGGCATCACGCTCGCGCCGCTGGAAAAGCCGTCGGCGATCGGCGGCATGGCCTATCCCGCCCGCGTGGTGGTGCCCCCCAGCGGCAACCAGGTCATCAGTGCCCCGTTCGGTGGACGGGTCGAAGAACTCCTCGTCGACGAGCAGCAGCCCGTCAAGGCCGGCCAACCGCTGCTGCGCCTGAGCAGCCCGGAGTACAGCGACCTGCAGCTCAAGCTGCTGGAGGCGGCCAGCAAGGCCAGGCTGACCGGTCAGACCGCCGCGCGCGAACGCCAGCTTTTCTCCGAGGGGATCATTCCGGAGCGGCGTGTCCAGGAGGCCAATGCCGCCAATCAGGAGGCCGCGGCCCGCCTGCGGTTTGCCGAAGCTTCCTTGCGCCTCGCCGGGGTCGATCCTGCAGCCATTCGGAAGATGGGAGGCGCTGGCAACCTGCAGGACGGCCTCGTCGTGCGCGCCAGAAGCGCCGGCACGGTCGTCGGTCTGGATGTGAAGGCCGGGCAGCGCGTGCAGGGCTCTGATTCCCTGCTGCGCCTGGTCAACACGGCGCAGCTCTGGCTCGACATCCAGATCCCATCCGATCGCCAGCAGCAGGCGCTCTCGAGCAAGGTCGCCGGCTCGATCACGGTGGTCGGGCGAGAAGCCAGCGCGACACCGATGTCGGTCGGTGCCACGGTGAGCGACAACCAGACGGTCACGCTGCGTGCCCGGGTGGTGGGAGGCGGCGAGCTGCTGCGCCCGGGCGAAGTCGTGCAGGTCAAGGTTCCGTTCGCGGAGAACACCGCCGGCTGGGCGTTGCCCCTGCCAGCCATTGCCCGCCAGGACGACAAGGCCTACGTGTTCGTCCGAACCGAAAAGGGCTTCGTCGCGCAACCGGTCAATGTCATCTCCAGCGCGGGTCAATCGGTCCAGGTCACGGGCAACCTGCGCGCCGGCCAGCAGGTGGCGACCGGTTCGGTGATCGCACTGAAGGCGGCATGGCTCGGCAAGAGCGGAAGCAACTGACATGCTCAACCGCCTTGTTCAGTTCGCGCTGTCGCAGCGCCTGTTCGTGCTGCTCGCGACCGCTCTGCTTGCGGGCTTCGGCTGGTATGCCTTCCGCAATCTGCCCATCGATGCCTTCCCCGACGTGTCCAGCACGCAGGTGAAGGTCATCATGAAGGCGCCCGGCATGACGCCGGAAGAAATTGAAAGCCGCATCGCCGGCCCGATCGAGGTCGAGATGCTCGGCATCCCGCAGCAGCGCATGCTGCGCTCGGTGTCCAAGTACGGCCTGGTGGACGTGACGGTGGACTTCCAGGACGGCACCGACATCTACTGGGCCCGCCAGCAGGTGTCCGAGCGCCTGGCCAACATCTCGGCCGATCTGCCCGCTGGCATCAGCGGCGGCATGGCGCCCGTCACCACGCCGCTGGGCGAAATGTTCATGTTCACCGTGGAGACCGACGGGATGTCGCTGGAGGACCGGCGCAGCCTGCTCGACTGGGTCATCCGGCCAGCCCTGCGGGCCGTGCCAGGCGTGGCCGACGTGAATGCGCTGGGCGGCAAGGTGCGCAGCTTCGAGGTGGTGCCGGACCCCGTCAAGCTCTCGGCGCTCGGCGTGTCGACCGCGCAGCTCAAGAGCGCCATCGAAGCCAACAACCGCAACGACGGCGCGGGCCGGCTCGGCGAAGGTGGCGAAGTGCTGCTCGTGCGCAGCGAAGGGAACATCAAGACCGCGGACGACCTGCGCGCGATCGTGGTCAGCCGCAAGGACGGCAACCTGGCGCGGCTGGGCGACGTGGCGCAGGTGCGCGACGGCAGCGTCACGCGCTACGGTGTCGTGCCCAAGGACGGCAAGGCCGAAGCGGTCGAGGGCCTGGTGCTCGGGCTGGCGGGCGCCAATGCCCAGAAAGTGGTCGAGGGCGTGACGGCGAAGCTTGCCGAGCTCAAGCCCACCCTACCCAAGGGCGTGGAGATCAAGGTCTTCTACAACCGCGCCGAACTCGTGAAGAAGGCCGTCGGCACGGTGTCCACAGCCCTCATCGAGGCGACGCTCATCGTGCTGGTGCTGTTGGGCGCCTTCCTCGGCAATGTGCGCGCAGCCGTGGCGGTCGCCGTGATCCTGCCGCTGTCCGCGCTGAGCACCTTCATCCTGATGCGGGCCGTCGGCATGTCGGCCAACCTGATGAGCCTGGGCGGCCTGGCCATTGCGCTGGGCATGCTGGTGGACGCCGCGGTCGTGGTGGTCGAGAACATCGTGCAGCACATCAGCCGCGAGAAGGAAGACAGCAAGCTGCCGCGCCTGCATGTGGTGCTGCGCTCGGTGCGCGAGGTCTCGGTGCCGGTCTCTGCCGGCATCCTGATCATCGTGACCGTGTTCCTGCCGCTGCTGACGCTGCAGGACCTGGAAGGCAAGTACTTCGTGCCGGTGGCGATGACCATCGTGTTCGCGCTGTTCAGTTCGCTCGTGCTGTCGCTCACCGTCATCCCGGTGCTGTCGTCGTTCCTACTGAAGAAGGTCGCACACGAAGACCCATGGCTGCCACGCAAGCTGCTCAAGCTCTACGAACCGGTGCTTGGCTGGGCGCTAAGCCACCAGAAGGTCGTGTTCATCGTGGCCGGCGTTATGCTCGCCGCGGCCGCAGGCGTCTACACCCAGGTCGGCAAGACCTTCCTGCCGGCGATGGACGAAGGCGACATCATCGTGGGCATCGAGAAGCTGCCTTCGGTGAGCCTGGAAGAAACCGCCGCGCTGGACCTGAAGATCCACCAGGCGCTCATGAGCCAGATCCCGGAGATCACCGGCGTGGTGGCGCGCGCCGGCTCAGACGAGATCGGGCTGGACCCGATGGGCCTGAACCAGACCGACACCTTCCTCGTGCTCAAGCCGCGCGCGGAATGGAAGATGGCCAACAAGGACGCGCTGATCGCCCGGATCCGGGAAGTGCTCGACCAGATGCCGGGCATCAGCTACAGCTTCACCCAGCCGATCGACATGCGGGTGTCCGAAATGATCATCGGCGTGCGCGGCGACCTCGCCATCAAGATCTTCGGCCCCGAGCTCGACAAGCTCAACGAGCTGGCGGGCCAGGTCGAGACGCTGATGAAGACGGTGCAAGGCAACCAGGACGTGTACACCGTCGAGAACGACGGCGTGCAGTACCTGCGGGTGGTGGTCGATCGCCTGAGCGCCGGGCGCTACGGCCTGTCGGTAGAAGACGTGCAGGATGCCCTGCGGGTCCAGATCGAGGGCCAGCGTGCCGGCACCGTGATCGACGGCAACCGGCGCGTTCCGATCGTGATTCGCGGGCCCGACAGCGTGAAGATCTCGCCAGCCGAGTTTGCAGCCCTGCGCATCACCACGTCCGATGGCCAGAGCGTTCCGCTCGAAACCTTGGCCACCCTGACGCGCGAGAGCGGACCGGTGAAGATCGACCGCGAGATGGGCAGCCGCTACAGCGTGGTGATCGCCAATGTCACGGGACGCGACCGGGTCGGCTTCGTCGACGAAGCCAAAGCCAAGGTGGCGGCGCAGGTGAAGCTGCCCACCGGCTACCGCATCAGCTGGGGCGGTCAGTTCGAGAACCAGCAGCGTGCCGCGGCGCGGCTCACCCTCGTGGTGCCCCTCGCGATCGGGTTCATCTTCCTGATCCTGTTCACCACCTTCGGATCAGTGCGCCAGGCCCTGCTGGTGCTCAGCAACATCCCGTTCGCGCTCGTGGGCGGCATCGTCGGGCTCTGGGTCACCGGCGAGTACCTGTCGGTGCCGGCCTCGGTCGGTTTCATCGCGCTGCTGGGCATCGCGGTGCTCAACGGGGTGGTGCTGGTGAGCTACTTCAACCAGCTGCGCGCCGAGGGCCATGACCTGGTCACCTGCGTCACGCAGGGTGCCCGACGGCGGCTGCGGCCGGTGCTGATGACGGCGGCGATCACCGCGTTCAGCCTGGTGCCGCTGCTTTTCACCAGCGGGCCGGGCTCCGAGATCCAGCGCCCGCTGGCGATCGTGGTGATCGGCGGCTTGATCACGGCGACCGCTCTGACGCTGATTCTTCTGCCGCTGCTGTACCTGCGGTTCGCCTACGCGCGCGACCAGCGCGACGACCCAACGCTGGAGGTGCGCCATGCATGAGTACTGTCGGAACCTGATCTGCCCGCCCGCGGTCGAGGAAAAGTTGCTCGACGCCTTGCTGGAGAGCGAAGGCAGCGAGGTGTTCACCAGCGTCCAGGTTCACAGCCACGGTGCGCCGCATGGACGGTTGAGTGCGCAGGAACAGGTCATGGGCCGCAGCCGCGCCATGCAGATCCAGGTCCTGCTGAGCGGGGAAGCCCTGGCGCAACTGCTCGAGCGCTTCCAACGCGACTTTGCCGGCACCGGCATCCGCTACTGGGCCACGCCCGTGGCCTTTGAGGGAGAAATCAAATGAAGTTGTGGACCGGGATCGCAATGATCGCCTGGGCTTTGCCCGTATCCGCCGACAACCGGGCGACGCCTGCCGACTTGCCGCCGACGGTCTCGGCGCGGCAGTGGATCGCGCAGGATCCGGCCGTTCAGGAAGCACGCAGCGCCTTGTCGGCGGCAGGTCACACCTCCGCGATGCTCGCCGCGTCGCCCAACGAATGGACAACCCGGCTTTCCATGCAGCGCCGCAACTATGACAGCGGCGGACCGGCCTCCAATGAATGGAACGCGCAACTCGAGCGCCCCATCCGCATCAACGGCAAGGCGGATCTCGACCGGCAGCTCGGCGAAGCGGAGCAGGTCATCGCGCAGGCCAAGGTCGGCGAGGCCGTCCGCGAAGCCGCTCGTTCCCTGCTGGAATTGTGGATCGACGGGCTTTCTGCTGCACAGGCCCAGAAGCTGTTCCAGGAACAGCTGGCCTTTGCGCAGGCCAACCTGCGAGCTGTGGAGAGTCGCAAGAAGGCCGGCGATGCGTCGGCACTGGATGTGAGCGTCGCCGCGGCGGACTTCGCGGACGTGGAGCGCCAGGCGAGCCTGGCGGCCTCCAACCTCGCCAAGGCGCGCGCCAAGCTGCGGGTTCGCTTCCCAGGTGCGCAACTGCCTGCGCAATCGATGGCTGATCCGCTGCCGCCCGGAGACACCGAATCCCTGTGGCTGCAGCGGGTGCTTGCTGCCGCCGCTCCAATGCGCGTCGCCGAAGGACAGCTGCGCAGAGCCGAACTCGCGGCCTCGCGCGCTTCGGCCGACCGTGTGCCGGATCCGACCGTGGGTGTCTTCGCGGCATCGGAGGCGTTTCGCAAGGAACGCATCGTGGGGGTGAGCATCAGCATTCCGCTGAGCGGCACCTACCGCAACGAGCGCATGAAGCAGGCGCTGCAGGAGGGCGAGGTGGCACGTGCTGCCGTCGATCGGCAGAAGCGAGAGCTGGAAACGACGGTGGCCGAGACCTACGCGGACGCCACCGGGCATCTCGCGCGCTGGCAACTCGCCGAGAGAGGTGCAGCGGCCACCGGCGAGAGCGCGCGCCTCACCCAGCGCGCGTACGCGTTGGGAGAAGCGGATCTGCAATCGCTGCTGCTGGCCAGGCGCCAGTTCCTCGAGGCTTCCCGCTCAGCGCTCGAGGCCCGTGCCGACGCGCTGCGTGCGAACTACCGACTTCTCGTCGACGCGCACCTGATCTGGGACCTGGCGCTCGAGTGAGTGCGCCTTGCCCGTCCATCTTCTGAACCTTTGTCCATTGAAAGAGATTTGATGTTGATCCCTCACCGGAAACTCGCGTTGCTGGCGCTCGCCGTGCTGGCGCTGCTGATCGGTCTGCCTTTTGACGTGCTCGCCCACGGCATCTCCGAAGCCGATCGCCAGCGCATGCTCAGCGGCGGCTACCTGCAGTACGTCGGCCTTGGCGCCACGCACATGCTCACCGGCTATGACAACCTGTTGTTCCTGTTTGGCGTGGTGTTTTTTCTCACGAACTTCAGGGACGTGGCCAAGTTCGTCACGGTCTTCACGCTGGGCCACTGCATCACCCTGGTGTTCGCGACGTACTTCAAGATCACCTGGAACTACTACCTGATCGACGCCATCATCGCGATCAGCGTCATCTACAAGGGCTTCGACAACAACGGCGGCTTCCAGAAGTACTTCGACATGAAGTCGCCCAACCTGCTGGTCGCAGTGTTCGGTTTCGGACTGCTGCATGGCTTCGGCTTGTCCACGCGGCTGCAGCAGCTGCCGCTCGGCGACGACAGCACCTCGATGCTGATCCGCATCCTGAGCTTCAACCTCGGCGTCGAGATCGGCCAGATCGCTGCACTGGCAGTCATGGTCGCGCTGCTGGCGCTCTGGCGTCATCGCCCCTCGTTCCGGCGCTTCAGCTTCGCCGCCAACCTTGCGCTGGTCTACGCCGGCGTGTTGCTGCTGCTCATGCAACTGCATGGCTACCAGCACGACTCAGATCCCAACGGTTTCCGTTTCCCTGACCAAGAGCACAACCACGCGCACGAGGACATGGAGATTGGAAAGACTGCCGATCCTGGCAGGGATTCCCTCGACTAACCAATCATCAAGAAAGGATGACTCAATGAAGAAAATCGCGATGGCCCTGGCCTCGTTTGCAGCCCTCGCCGGCGCCGGTTCCGCCATGGCTTCGGAGGGCGGCAGCTGCCACTTCCACGGCAACACGCCCGCATCGGAAAAGGTCGTGGTCGATTGCGCCTCCCAGCGCAAGGCTTCGCTGGTCAGCGGCGGCAAGCTCGACAAGAGCTGGGAAGCCGTGAAGGTGGAGAAGGTCGAACAGATCGACGGCAAGAAGGGCAAGGAGTGGAAGGTGAGCTTCAAGAACGCGGCCGTCACGCAAGCCGACAAGAGCACCCTCTATGTCTTCCTGAGCCAAGCCGGCAATTACATCGCTTCGAACTTCTCGGGCAAGTAAGCGCGCAGCGCCGGCCCGAGTGCATCGACATGAATCCCAGGCGCCTGCTGTTGTGGACTTCCATCGTTCTCTCGCTCGGGGCGGTTTCCGGCTGTGCCACCGTCTACGAAGGCCAATTCGCTTTCAACGACGGCTGGCGCAAGGCCAAAGTCGAGAAGGTCGGCTCAGCATCGACGCTCGATGCGATGTCTGCGAGCGATTGCCGCGGCGTCGCCCCCGCCGATGGCTTTGCGCTCGTTTCTTACGCCGACTTCGGTCACTTGCGGCGACGCATCGTGGCGCTCCCTTCTCACACCCGCTTTGAAGCGGGTGACGCTGTGTACATCAAGTTGCGCAGCTGCTCCGGCGACGTCGCACGTCAGCGCGCGTTGTCTCGATAGACGGTTCAACAAAGGAGTCTCCATGCTTGACGTGCTCCGTAATACAACATACCGGCACTTATTCTTCGCCCAGGTGATCGCACTGCTCGGCACAGGCCTTGCCACGGTTGCACTGGGCTTGCTGGCCTTCGACCTTGCCGGCGCGAACGCCGGCGTGGTCCTCGGCACGGCGCTGGCCATCAAGATGGCAGCGTACATCGGCGTGGCGCCGATCGCATCGGCCTTTGCCGAACGCCTTCCACGCAGGGCCGTCCTGGTCGCGCTCGACCTGATCCGCGCAGGCGTTGCATTGACACTGCCTTTCGTCACACAGATCTGGCAGATCTACATTCTGATCTTCGTGCTGCAGTCCGCGTCGGCCGCGTTCACGCCCACCTTCCAGGCAACGATTCCAGACGTGTTGCCGGATGAGGACCAGTACACGCGCGCGCTGTCCCTGTCGCGTCTGGCCTATGACATGGAAAGTCTAGTGAGCCCGGCGCTCGCTGCGCTGCTGCTGAGCGTCGTGAGCTACCACGCGTTGTTCGGAGGCACCGTCGTCGGCTTCGTTGCTTCCGCGGCGCTGGTCGTGTCCGCGGTGTTGCCCAAAGCCAAGGTTCCGCCCAAGCGCGGAATCTACGAGCGCACGACGCGGGGGCTGCGCATCTATCTTGCAACGCCGCGGCTTCAAGGCCTGCTCGCGCTCAACCTGGCGGTGGCATCGGCCAGCGCAATGGTCATCGTGAACACGGTCGTCCTCGTGCAAGCGACCTTCGGGCTCACGCAGACCGCCACCGCCGTCGCGCTCTCGCTGTTCGGCGCGGGCTCTATGCTGGTTGCGCTAGCGCTGCCCAAGGTGCTCGAGCGGCTTCCAGAGCGGCTGGTGATGTTGAGCGGCGCGGCGCTGCTCGCCGTGGGATTGTTCCTGGGGTTCCTGGCGGCGAAGTGGTACGCCGCACTTCTTCCTCTCTGGTTCGTCCTCGGTCTCGGCTATTCGCTGGCACAGACACCGTCCGGTCGTCTGCTTCGCAGATCCGCGCATCCGGAGGACAGACCCGCGCTCTTCGCGGCGCAGTTTGCGCTCTCGCACGCCTGCTGGCTCATCACCTACCCATTGGCCGGCTGGTTAGGCGCGAAGACCGGCTTGACCGTGAGCTTCCTTGCCTTGGGTGGGTTGGCGACTGCATCCGTCGTGATGGCCGCCTATCTGTGGCGCGGTTCGGACGAGGCGATGCTAGAGCACACCCATGCCGATCTGCCTGCCAATCATCCTCACGTGGCGGCCGCCAGCCACGCACGAACGTCGCACGATACGACCCACGCGCACGACTACGTCATCGACGACGACCACCCGCGCTGGCCGTCATAGCCAAGCCCGCACCAAGACATGCTTCTCCTGCTGATCGAGGACGAAATGAAGCTGGGCGACCATTTGCACGAAGGTTTGACCGAGAGCGGCTTCAGCGGGAATTTCTCGCGCGATGGCGCGGAAGGCCGTGCGATGGCGCTGACCTTTTGGTGAGGCTGCTTTGAGATGGCTCGGAGTCCTCATTGGCAACACAGGATCTGCTTGTTGTATCCATAGGGGAGGATAGGATATGTATGAACTTGAAGCACCCCTCTCCGAGCTGACCATCATGTAAATCGGTCGATGTCAGGCTCCTCCTCGCATTCAAAAAAATGGATAACTTCGCTCAACTTCTTCAATCTGGAAACGCTTGGGTTTTCATCCCATCCGCCATCCTTCTGGGTGCTCTGCACGGCCTGGAGCCCGGACATTCGAAAACGATGATGGCTGCCTTCATCGTTGCGGTCAGGGGCACGGTCGGACAGGCCGTCTTGCTCGGACTCGCGGCAACGCTCTCGCACACCGCTGTCGTCTGGGCCGTCGCGATGGGTGGCCTCTACCTCGGGCGCAACTGGAGTGCCGAGGAGACCGAGCCTTACTTTCAGATTGCTTCAGCAGTGTTGATCATCTCGATTGCGCTCTGGATGCTCTGGCGGACCTATCGCGAACAGCAGCGCGAGCGTATCGAGACAGACGACGACCATGGGCATGATCATCACGGCCATGGTGAGGAGAAGCGTCGCATCGATACCGGTCATGGAATCGTTGACCTGGAAGTCTTCGAGGATGGAGTCCCGCCTCGATTCCGCGTCCGATTTGAGGGGCATGACACCGTGCCGCAAGGCCAGACCGTCACCCTCGAAACTGAACGCCCTGGCGGGGAGCGCCAGGCGTTCGTTCTGGCCAGCAAGGGCAGCTATCTCGAATCAGTCGACGAGATTCCCGAGCCGCATGAGTTCACGGTCCGGCTGTCGATTGCACATGGTGGCCATGCACACAGCTTTGATGTGGAGTTCGTCGAGCATGGACATGGCCATGACCACGGAGACCACGGCCTGGATGTCTCGGATCCTGGTTTTCAGGACGCGCATGAACGGGCGCACGCCAACGATATCAAGCGCCGCTTTGCGAGCCGCAACGTCACCACCGGGCAGATCATCGGCTTCGGCCTCACGGGAGGCCTGATTCCCTGTCCTGCTGCCATCACGGTGCTGCTGCTGTGTCTGCAACTCAAGCGCTTCACCCTCGGAGCGTCACTCGTACTCTGCTTCAGTATCGGCTTGGCGATCACGATGGTTGCCGCTGGCGTCGTCGCTGCCCTGGGCGTGAAGCACGCGTCGAAACGCTTCTCCGGCTTCGGAACGTTCGCGCGCAGGGCTCCCTATGCGTCGAGCGCCCTGATCATCCTGGTCGGGCTCTACGTTGGGTATCACGGGCTCCTGTCACTCCATGCGACTGGAGTTGTCTAGTTCCGATAGCGGTCGGAACTGAATCAACGGCTGCGCGCAGCGTGCGATGGCTGCTCCTGCAGCGCGGAAATCAGTGGACAAGACACCGTACCGTGGCTCGCAGAACAGTCGTCAACCAACGTGGCCAGCACCGACTCGATACGGTGCAGATCGGCTAGCTTGGATCGAACATCAGCAAGCTTCCCCTGCGCGACCTGGCGCGCCTCATTGCAGTGGGTGCCGTCATCCAACGCGAGCAGACTTGCCACTTCGTCAAGGCTGAAACCCAGGCTCTGGGCGGACTTCACAAACCGGACCCGCGCCACATCGGTGGCGCCGTAGCGTCGAATGCTGCCTGAGGGCCTGTCCGGCTGCGGCAGCAGGCCTTTGCGCTGATAGAACCTGATCGTCTCCACGGTGACCCCCGCTGTGTCAGCAAATTCGCCGATGCTCAGGTTGTCCATGTCACTTGACTCCGTACTTGACTACGGAAGTATTGTGGCGCTATCGAAATACAAGGACTTGATCAATGGAATGGATCACGCGCTTGGCCGACAAGACGGGCGCCTTGGGCAGCATCGTCTCCGCAGCCTCATGTCCGGCTTGTTTTCCCGCGTTCGCTGGCCTCGGCTCGGCCATGGGCTTGGGATTCTTCGCCGGGTATGAAGGCCTGTTCATCAACACACTGCTCCCGCTTTTTGCGGCGATTGCACTGATCGCCAATGCGCTCGGCTGGTTGCGTCATCGGCAATGGCGACGCAGCGTGCTGGGCATGGTCGGCCCCGCAATGGTGCTCGCGGCCATGCTTCTGTTCTTCGGTCGGTGGTGGACCGCCGATCTGTTGTACGTGGGACTGGCACTGATGATCAGCGTTTCGATTTGGGATCTCTTGTCGCCGGCGAACAGGCGTTGCCAATCGGAAAGCTGCGACGCCTTGAACGCGCACTCATGACGCGCGAGCAGAACCCAGAAAGGGTCGCGGTTCTCGACTCGGTGCTGACCTGTCCACACTGCGGCTACGCAAAGAGTGAACACATGCCCATCGACGCGTGCCAGTTCTTCTATGAATGCGACAACTGCAAGGCGCTGCTGCACCCAAAGCCCGGTGATTGCTGCGTGTTCTGCTCGTTTGGATCGGTGAAATGTCCACCGATCCAGGCGCAGAGGTCGTGTTGTGGAGATGAAGCAATAGCTCCACAGCAGATTTGCATCTAGTGGCCGTAGATTGGACCTATTCGCATTTTTGATGCTGCTTGCAGCGGGTGTCGTCGCTGCCTTGGGCCTGAAACATGCGTTGAAGCGATTTTCCGGCTTCGGAACATTTGCACGCAGGGCACCTTATGCATCGAGCGCCCTGATCATCCAGTTCGGGCATTACGTTGGCTATCACGGCATCCCGTCGCTGCATGCGGCCGGTGTGGTCCAGAGCCACAGTCAGTCCGCAGTGACCACCTTGACATAGAGCTCGACAACCACCCAGCCGATCAAGGCCGCGGCGCCGATGACCAGCAGCACCGATGCGGCAGCCCGCTCGATTTGGCGAAATGTAGTCCGCATCTTCGAACGGCCGCCTGAAGAATCATCCAACAGGCGTCTCATAGCAATCATTGTGATCCTTCGCCACCTTGCGTAAAAGGCGCGTGCGCATAGGTGTTTCTGGCCTGTGGAAGCGCTCCAGATCGGGAGCGCTTTATGTGGCTACTCCCCGTCCAGCCGATCCCGCCGCATGGCGCGCCAAAGTGTGAGGTCGTAGGTGATCTTGAGCAGTCCGCATGCGACGAGCGGCAGCGAGATCCAGCCGGCCGCGAAGAGCGCACCGCTGATCGTCGGGCTGATGGCTGCAGCAAGGCTCCGGGGCACCGCAGTGAAACTCGCCGCAGCGGCACGCTCGGCCGGCGTCACGACAGCCATCACGTAGGCCGTCCGCGTGGGGACATCCATCGACGACAGCGCGCTGCGGATCGTCAGCAAGCCCAGCGCGATCGGCAGGTTGGGCGACAGCGCCGCCAACACCAGGCAGACGTTGGCCGGCAGGTGCGTGAAGACCATGGTGTTGAGCAATCCGATGCGCTGCGCCACCACTGGCGCTGCGAGCTGCGACGCCGCGCTCAGCAAGCCGGTCCAGAAGAAAAACACCCCGGCCTGCGTGAGCGAGAAGCCGAACCGCTCTAGCAACCACAGCGACATCAGGGCGTTGACCGTCAACCCGCCGGCAAAGGCATCGACGCTGAAGAGCGCTGCCAGTCGCACCACCACGCGGCGTGACGGACCGAGTGGGGCCGGTGCGACAGGCGGGCTGTCTGTGTTGTTAGCTGAGGTGTGTGCCGGCAGGCGCCGATAGAGGCAAAAGACGGTCAGCCCGATCGCGGCGTACACAACGAACATCCCTCGCAACGCGTCCAGGCGCGCGAACTCGGTGTGTCGCACCAACCAGTCGGGCACAGCAGCGGCCAAGGCCCCCAGTGCGGCGCACAGCGCGCCCACGAGGCTGTAGCGTGCAAACAGCGCGGTTCGCGCGTGACCCTGAGCCGCGGCGGCCAGGCGGGCATGTTCCAACGGAAGGAAAACGCTCACGTCGCCAGAACTGGGATTAAGCGTGCCGACCAGTGCGATGACCAGCAGAGGCCAGAACGATGCCAAGCCTGAAAAGCCCAAACCCGTGGCGGCCATCAGCAAGGCAGCGCCGCGCAGCAGCCGTCCGCCTGCAAAGCGGTATCCCCAGGCGCCAACTGCCAGCGTGGCCAGCGCAGAGCCCAGCATCGTCGCTGTGCTCACGATGCCCACCTCCAGCGTGCCCAGCCCGATCGACAGCAGGTAGGCCGGCAGCAGAACCGCCATGTACCCGTCGCCGAAGGCGCGAAGCCCTCGTGCGGCGAGCAGTGGCAAAGCTCCTGGGTCGACGCCGACAGGCAGCAGGCGCGAGAAGCCCAGACGTGAGTGAGGCAAGGGAGTGGTTCTCATCGCTCTGCAGGTCCTCGAGCTTCATTTCCCATCTCTGCGCTTGGCGTTTTTCTTCGCTGTCGGCTTCTTGGCTGCAGGGGTCTTGGAGGGGGCGCGTTTCGCTGCGGCTGGCTTCTCCAGCGGCTCACCCTTGGCGTTCTGTTCGCGCTCGAACACCTCGTTGGCGTAGGCCTCAAGCAACTCCTCGCATTCGGCGAGGCGCTGCTGCGCCGTTGCGCGTGCCGGCGCGCCATAGAAGTCCAGCGCCTTGATGCGCTCCAGCCAGTTCTTGAGCTTCTTCAGGTCTTCGTCGTTCTCCTTCACCTCTGCAAAGGTGTAGTGATCGGCCTTGACCTCCTTCTCGATCTCCTTCTTGTAGTCGACGCACTTGTCGAGGAACTCTTCATAGTCCTGGTCGCGGTCGTGCTTGAAGTAGGCAACGACACGTTCTTCCTGCTTCGTGTCGAGGGCAAGGGTTTCGAAAATCACGGCCTCGCCACCGGCACGATCGATGTCGGCCTGAACCATGCGGAACTGGCGCTGGTGTTCGGTCGTGGTGGGCAGCACGCAGATGCTGTTCTGCAGGTAGACAGCGCCCAGGCTGCGGATGCGGCGCCAGATCGCCACGCGGAACTTGGACGGTTCGGCGGGCACCTTGTAGGTCAGCAGGAGCCAGCTCTGTTTTTTCTCTCGATTCATCAATAATGTAGCGGTCGTTACATCGTGAATGTACCGTTGAAGTTCGAACTGAACAAGTTAACCCAATCCGTCTCAAAGAGGAGGCCTCCTGTTGTCGATCCTGCAAAACATCCGCCAATGGGCCCGTCGCGTCAAACGCGATGCCGTGACGCTGTGGTTCGCGTGCCGCCATCCGGGCACCTCGTGGCTACCCAAAGCGCTGGCGGCCTTTGTCGTTGCCTACGCGCTCAGCCCGATCGACTTGATCCCGGATTTCATTCCGGTGCTGGGGTACGTGGACGATGCGCTCCTGCTGCCCGGCCTGATCTGGCTGGCGATACGGCTGCTGCCCAAGGACGTGCTCGCCGAATGCCGTGTGCAGGCGGACGACTGGATACGGCGTGGCGAGGGCAAGCCGCGAAGCCCGTGGGGCGTCGCATTCGTTGTTGCGGTCTGGCTCGGTGTTGGGGTGGCTTTGTGGCTGTGGCTTCGATAAGTAGGGAACATCCATGAACCCCATTGCATGGTCGCGCCGTTGCGTAGTGACCTTGCTGGCGCTGTGCATGAGCAGCTTGCATCGCGATACTCCGCGTGCGGCGAAGGCTATCGGGCTGTTCGTTCTTGTCTACGCGGCGAGCCCTGTGGACTGGACCCCGGACGTGGTGCCCATGCCGGCCTACCTGGACGATCTGGTGTTGTTGGCGGCCCTGTCGTGGCTGGCGTTGCGTATGTTGCCGCGAGGTGTATGGCAAGAGTGTCTCACTAGGAGCGCGGATTGGATCGGCGTCTGTGTTGGTTGGCTCGACGGTGCTTCGACGGCACTCATGCTGGTGTTTGCGTTGTCAGCGGTTGCTGGGTGGCTTTGGCTGTGGTTCGTCGCGTGGTCGCAGCGATAGGGCAAGGCTCACGCTGCACCGCTACGACCGATTAGGTAGCAACCCGTCGCACTAGCGACGGCTGCGCGAGCTTGTCGAGCATCTATCTGTACACCGAGGGCGATGCATCCTCACGATGCCACGGCGGCTGCGCACCAGGTTGGCCGGTGCACGCTGTAAAGCTTCGGCCGCTTCGAACTCCAGTGCATAACCTCGATCATTCAAAACTCGTTGAATTATTTCCATGATTCAACTATTATTGAATAATGGAAGAGAGAATCGTCATTCAAGGCTTGGCCGCGCTGGCCCAACCTGTGCGCCTTCAGGTCTTTCGAGCGCTGGTCGTCGCTGGCCCCACAGGGCTCACGCCTGGCGTGCTCGCGGAGCAACTCGGCGTGCCGTCAACCAGCCTTTCGTTCCACCTCAAGGAGCTGACGCACGCAAACTTGGTCAGCCAGGAGCGTGACGGCCGCAACCTGATCTATCGCGCGGTGTTCGAGCAGATGAATGCGCTGCTCGGCTACCTCACGGAGAACTGCTGTCAGGGCGAGGCATGCCTCGTCGACAGCTCCACTGTTTGCGAATGCTGAAGGAGAAACACATGAAGCGCTTCCATGTCCATCTGCACGTCGACGACCTCGCTAAGAGCATCGCCTTCTACTCCAACCTTTTCGCGTCGCCGCCGGCACGTGTCGAGGCCGACTACGCCAAGTGGATGCTCGACGATCCGCGCGTCAACTTCGCAATCTCTACTGTCGGCCAGGCCAGAGGCATCGACCATCTCGGTATTCAGGCCGAGGACCACGAAGAACTCGCAGAGTTGAAGGCTCGCGGCCAAGCCGCCGACCGCACGCTGCTCGACGAAGGAGAGACCGTGTGTTGCTACGCGCGCAGCGAAAAGCACTGGGTCACCGATCCGCAGGGGATCGCGTGGGAGCACTTCCAGACCTTGGACGGCGCCGTGCCGGTCTACGGTCAGCCCAAGGCTGTCGCCAAGACCGAGTCCGCCTGCTGTACGCCTGGTGCTGTCCGAAGCATTCCGGTCAACGTGTCTGGCAAGGGCACCGGCGCCTGCTGCTGAGGGCTACGGCATGTCGCAACCGCCCGAATCGCTGGTCAGGTCGCTGTTCGTCCGCGCAGAAGCCGCGTCTCTGTCGCCCGTGCGATCCCTTCTTCGGGATGCCAGCCTTCCCGAATCCGACCTCAGGGAAGAGCACATGGAAGCCTTCTTCGTGAGCCGCGCAGGCGACGAAGGGATCCTTGCCTGCGTCGGTCTGGAGCGCTTCGGCGACACCGCCTTGCTGCGGTCCCTTGCGGTTCGCGCCGATGCGCGCGGCAACGGTGTGGGCGACCAGGCCCTTCAGACCATGGAGGCCTTCGCCGCGTCGAAAGGCGTGAATCGCCTCTGCATCCTGACCACCACGGCAGAGCCGTTCTTCAAGGCACGAGGCTTCGAACGCTGCGACCGCGCGGCGCTGCCGGCATCCGTGCAGGCGAGCAGTGAATTCAAGAGCCTGTGCCCGGCCTCGGCTGTCTGCATGTTCAAAGAAATCACCCCGACTTCCTCCACCGAGAAACATCCTCATGGCTGAGAAAACCTACAACGTGCTGTTCATCTGCACGGGCAACTCTGCGCGTTCCATCCTGGCCGAAGGCCTGCTCAACGAACTGGGCAAAGGGCGATTCAAGGCCTACTCCGCTGGCAGCCATCCGGCCGGCAAGGTCAATGCCTACGCGTTGCTCACTCTGAACAAGATGCACCTTCCCTCCACCGGCTATCGCAGCAAGGACTGGGACGAGTTCGCGAAGCCGGATGCGCCGACAATGGACTTCGTTCTCACCGTCTGCGACAAGGCCGCGGGCGAGGTATGCCCGGTGTGGCCCGGCCAGCCGATGACCGCGCACTGGGGCGTGGCCGACCCTGCGGCCTTCGCGGGACCGGAAGAGGCCACCGAGCGCCAGTTCATGGACACGGCCCTCACGCTCAAGCGCCGGATCGAACTGATGCTGGCCCTGCCTCTGGCCCGGCTCGACTCGATGGCCATCCAGCGCGAAATCCGCGACATCGGCAAGGTTCAGAAGGCTGCGCAATGACGCTCAACGTACTCATTCTCTGCACCCACAACTCCGCCCGCAGCGTGCTGGCCGAGGGCATGCTCAACCACTGGGCCCGCAAGCTCGGCAAGGACGTGAAGGCGTTCAGCGCCGGCAGCGCGCCCAGCGGAAGAATCAACCCGTTCGCCATCGAGGTGTTGAAGGGCGCCGGCGTGGACACCGAAGGCTTCCGAAGCAAGAGCTGGGACGAATTCGCCACGCCGGTCATGCATGTGGTCATCACCGTCTGCGACAGCGCCGCACAAGAGACTTGCCCCTACTGGCCGGGAACACGCGTCAAGGTCCATTGGGGGTATCCGGATCCTTCCAACACCGAGGGCGGCGACGCCGCCAAACGCCAGGCCTTCGAGCTGACGCGCCAGGCGATCTCCTACCGCATGCTGCAACTGCTCGCACTGGACCACCCGGAAGCAATGAGCGACGCCGAGCTGCAAGAGCGGCTGCAGCGCATCTCTTCGAACTGACACCATGAGCGCAGTCATCGAAAGCCCGCGCGCCAGCGCGGCCCCCATGAGCGTGTTCGAGCGCTACCTGACGGTGTGGGTGTTCCTCTGCATCGTCGTCGGCATTGCGCTGGGACAGCTGTTCCCGGCGGCATTCCAGGCGGTGGGCCGCCTCGAGGTCGCCAAGGTCAACATCCCCGTGGGCGTGCTGATCTGGGTGATGATCATCCCGATGCTGCTGCGGGTCGACTTTGCGGCCCTCGCCGAGGTGAAGAACCATTGGCGCGGCATTGGCGTGACGCTGTTCATCAACTGGGCCGTGAAGCCGTTTTCGATGGCCTTCCTGGCCTGGCTCTTCGTGCGGCAGGTCTTTGCGGGCCACCTGCCGGCCGACCAGCTCGACAGCTATGTCGCGGGCTTGATCCTGCTGGCCGCCGCACCCTGCACGGCGATGGTGTTCGTCTGGAGCCGGCTGACTGGCGGCGACCCCGCCTTCACGCTGTCGCAGGTCGCGTTGAACGACGCCATCATGGTGTTTGCCTTTGCGCCCATCGTCGGCCTGCTGCTGGGCCTGTCGGCCATCACGGTGCCGTGGGACACGCTCATCACCTCGGTGGGGCTCTACATCGTGCTGCCGGTGATCTTTGCGCAGGTATTGCGCAAGCAACTGCTGAAGGCCGGGCGCGCCGCTTTCGAGCGAGCCATGCATCGCATCGGTCCTTGGTCGATTGCTGCGCTCCTGCTGACGCTCGTGCTCCTGTTCGCCTTCCAGGGCGAAGCCATCATCAAGCAGCCGCTCGTGATCGCGATGCTCGCGGTGCCGATCCTGATTCAGGTGGTGCTCAACTCCGGGCTTGCGTACTGGCTCAACCGCAAGCTCGGCGAAAAGCACAACATCGCCTGCCCGTCCGCGTTGATCGGCGCCTCCAACTTCTTCGAACTGGCGGTGGCCGCCGCCATCAGCCTGTTCGGTTTCCACTCGGGCGCGGCACTGGCCACCGTGGTCGGCGTGCTGATCGAGGTGCCGATCATGCTGGCGGTGGTCAAGGTCGTGAACTCGTCGCGGGGTTGGTATGAGTCATGAGCTCGGTACTTCGGCCGCCGGTGCTTTCGCAGTGCTGCACGGCTTGGGAAATGGCATCCTGACCATCGCCATCGGGACGCTTCCGCTCCTGATCTTCGGCGCCAAGGGCTACGGGCGGCGCCAGGGATTTTTCATGGTGCCGGCGCGCATCTTGCAAGCTGGCGCACCATTCCTGTTCGGCAGGGCAGTGGAACGTAAGGGCGACAGTTCGCCGTGGTTCTCCGCCCTGCTTGGCCTGTCCGCTTGTCTTGAGCTGGTGATCATGTCTGCCGATATGAAAAAGACAGCTCTCGCGCCCGAACCTTGCTGAAATCAGCGTCCGGAAATCGGAGTGCCCAGTTCATGGCACAGCTATCAGGGCCTGACCGGCCACCTACTTCATGTTGACCGAGGCTGTCGTGCCTTCACCGCGTTCAGCGCAAAGCCCGCCAGCGCAATGATCAGGACCACGGCCTGCGCAATTGTGGTCTCAGCGGACGGATACATCCCGAGCACCTCGATGCGCGGCCAATGGATCGGACTTGCGCTCAACCAGCCCGCCTCCTGAAGGACCGCGACGCCCTTGCCGGCGAGCACGACTGCGAGCACAGCCACCAAGATTGAGCTGAGGCTGAAGAATTTGCCGATCGGCATGCGAGCGCTGGTGCGCAACATGAGCCATGCGACGACCGCGAGGACGGCCACTCCGCCGACCAATCCACCAAGCAAGGCGCCGTTATTGCCGTCGCCTGCGAGCGCCGAATAAAACAGGACTGTCTCGAAGACTTCGCGGTAGACGGCTATGAACGACAGAGCGAACAGCGCCCACGCCGAGCGCCGTGTCATCGCCGCGGAGAGCTTTTCCTTCAAATAGGCCTGCCATTTGCCGGCGGTGCTCTTCTGGTGCATCCAGAGGCCAACACTCAACAGAACGATGGCCGCAAAGAGTGACGACACCCCTTCGGTCACTTCCCGGCTGGCACCGCTGATGCTCACGAAGTAGGTTGCTGCGGTCCAGGTCAGGCCACCGCAGGCGAGTGCCGCGATCCAGCCGCTATGGACATAGGCCAAGACATCGCGCCGTTCCGCTTTCTTCAGGAAAGCCACCATGCCGACGACAATCAGCAGCGCCTCTACACCTTCGCGAAGCAGGATGGTGATCGATGCGATGAAGGTTGTCAGTGGGTCGGCCTTGTCCGCCCCCAGCTCGGTATCGACCTGGGCGAAGAGATAGTCCAGCTTCTGGGCCGTGGCGTCGGCTTGTTCCAGCTTGCCGCTGGCAAGTGCGCCGCGGTAGGCCAGCATGGCGTTTTCCACTTCGGTGAGTAGCACCTGGTTGCGCGCTCGCAATGCAGGCTCGAGTGGTTCGAACCCATCCAGGTAGGCCGACAAGCCCAGGCGCGTTGCGTTGGCTTGGTCACCCGCGCGCGCTGCGGCAAGGCTCTCCTGAAGGCGCGAGCGGGCCAGGCCCAGTCCTCCTGGACCGCTTGCGGCAACGGCGACTTCCGGGTGGCTTCGAACGTAGGCGGTAAGGTCGCGCGCCGCATCTGGAGACATCCGTTCCGACAGCGCAGCCTCGGTCAATGTGGCGGCGGCGGCCAGGTCGGGAAAGACGGCTTTGGCGGCAGCATCTCGGCCCCATGCCTGTTCACCGCGCGTGCGCATCGCGTCGTCGTGCGACAGCGTTCCGGCGAAAAATGCCAATGCCCATCGATCCTCGTCGGGGCGCGTCGCGAAACTGGGCATCGGCGTGCCAGCGACGCCTTGAGAGACGACCTGGTAGAGCGCGAGCACACTGCGCGAGCGGGCGCGATCCCGATCGGTGAACGCGATAGGCGGCGGGGTCAGCTTTGCGCCCAGTGGGCCATCCCCCCGGCCGGTCGCCCCGTGGCATGCGGCGCAGTTGGCTTCGAACAGCACCTTGGCGCGCACGAGATCCGGTGGCTTGGATGGCGAGAGCGGGAACGGGTAGGCCTTGACCAGTGCCGCAGCCAATGAATGGGCACTGTCGGCCACCGCCTTTGCATCTGACTTCGCCGCGATGAGCTCGCTCAGCGCCGTGGCTTGGCGTTGCAGATCCGCAAGTGCCGGCGTGCTTGGCAGTGCGGCGAGCTGCTGCCCAGCCGTCGCAGCGAACTCCTTCATCTCTTCGTATTCGCTGGCACTCTGGATCTTGCCGCCACTCACCGCGCCGCCGTAGTCGACGGCAAGGTAATCCAGCAGTTGCCAAGTCTGTTTGGCGCGATCGCTCGCCGCGGAGTCCGCAGCCCAGGCAAGAGAAGACGACCAGAGCGCGAGAAGCGCCGCCATGGTCAGGAATTGCCTGACGCAAAGGGAGAGCATTTTCATGTTGTAGTGGTGCTATTGATTCTCATTTTATTGACAGCCAGCATTGCTGCTTGGGTAAATGGACGGCGGCCGCTCGCAAGACTGGTACCCACATCGGCCAAGATCGCCAGCCACAAGCGTCCTCAGCGCCCGAAAGACGCAGGTGTCTGCCGAGCGCTGGCAGGGACTATGACTGCATGTCCTTGCACGCCTTTAGGTCGGCGTCGTGCCGTGCCTTGCGCTGGCGGTTTTCGCCCGGCGTAGTCAGTGCGCGCGGGCCATGATCCAACGGGAGTACGAGTGGCGGCGGCGGGCAGTTCGGCGCGCCTTTGCCGGCCAGCGTATCGGCTCGGCGTTCGGCGGCTGCAACTTTTGCAGCCTTGCGCCCTTGCTCGATGACCTGGAAATCAGGTCCTGCCAGAGCGGATGCGGCGACCCCCAAGGTCAGGGCGCCGATGAGGATGATGAATGACTTTTTCATGATGAACTCCTGGAATTGATGAGCGAAAACAAACGCGAGCTGTGACGCTCGCTGTTGCCGATCAATCCAGCCAACGGCAGTACAGGATGCGCACCGGCAACCGGACATGCCGACCTCCAGGGTCGAAGTAAGTCACCGCAGGTGCCGGCGAAACATGCACCGGCCACGCCATTGCCTCATGTTCGCGACATTCACCACCGACGCCGTGCGGCGATGGCGCCGGGGCGCTGTAGCACAGCGCGCAGGGCATGGCATCCATGGCCACTGGCATTGACGTCTCGTCCATGGCTGCAAACGCGACCGGCACCGTCGCGACCGAAACGATCAAGTGCTCCGCCCATCCCTCGTCGTGCGACGCAGGCGTCGAGGCGAGGGCCGCCGTGCTAAATATGGCCAGGTACAGATACAGCAGCAGCGCGACGCCGAGAGGTGTGCGTTGTTGCTGCAGGCGCTCAGGTCGGGCCATGGCCTCTTCTCCAGAACGCGCGGCGAGGTGCATGCTCGTCACGCGGCTTGCGCGGCCGCCGCATCAGCAGATACGCCGCCGGGATGACGAACATCGACAGCAACGGGGCCGTGATCATCCCGCCCACCATCGGCGCGGCAATGCGCTGCATCACCTCGGAGCCGGTGCCCGTTCCCCACATGATCGGGAACAGGCCCGCCAGGATGACGGCCACTGTCATGGCCTTGGGCCGCACGCGCAGCACGGCGCCTTCGCGGATCGCGTCCAACAGGTCTGCCGTGCTCGTCTTGCCCTGGTCGATCCGGTCGTCCCAGGCGTGTTTGAGGTACAGCAGCATGATCACGCCGAACTCTGCGGACACACCGGCCAGCGCGATGAACCCGACCGCCCCCGCGACCGACAGGTTGTAGCTCAGCAGGTAGAGCAGCCAGATGCCACCGACCAGGGCAAACGGCAACGCGGCCATGATCAGGAGCGCTTCGTCGAACCGCTTGAAGGTCAGGTACAGCAGAACGAAGATGATGAGCAGCGTGAACGGCACCACCACCTTCAGCTTCGCGGTGGCGCGCTCGAGGAACTCGAACTGGCCGGACCAGGAGACAGAGTAGCCCGGCGGCAGTTTCACGTCTTTTGCGACCGCGCGCTGCATGTCCTGTACCGCCGAGCGCAGATCGCGTCCGCGGATGTCCACATAGACCCAGCCTGACAGCCGCGCGTTCTCGCTGCGCAGCATGGGCGGCCCGTCGGCGATACGGATGTCCGCGACATCGGAGAGCACCAGCCGTGCCCCGCGCGCGGTGACGATCGGCAAAGTCCGCAACCGCTCCAGCGAATCGCGGATCTCGCGGGGGTAGCGCACATTGATCGGAAAGCGTTGCAGCCCTTCCACCGTCTCGCCGACGTTCTCGCCGCCCACGGCCGAAGCGATGACCGACTGCACATCGGCGATGTTCATGCCGAAACGCGCCGCCGCGTCGCGCTGGATGTTCACATCCACGTAGCGACCGCCGGTGAGGCGTTCAGCCAGCGCGCTGGAGACGCCCGGCACGTTCTTTAGCACGCGCTCGATGTCGCCCGTGATGCGGTCGATGGTGGCCAGGTCAGTGCCGGCCACTTTCACGCCCACCGGGCTCTTGATCCCGGTGGCCAGCATGTCGATGCGGTTGCGGATCGGCGGCACCCAGATGTTGGTGAGACCCGGCACCTTGACGATGCGGTCCAGTTCCTCGACCAGCTTGTCCTGCGGCATGCCGGCGCGCCACTGCTCGCTCGGCTTGAACTGGATCGTGGTTTCGAACATCTCCATCGGCGCCGGGTCGGTGGCCGACTCCGCGCGCCCAGCCTTGCCGTAGACGCTGGCCACTTCCGGGACCGTCTTGATCAGGCGGTCGGTCTGCTGCAGTAGCTCGCCGGCCTTGCCCGTCGACAGGCCCGGCAGTGCCGAGGGCATGTAGAGCAGGTCACCCTCGTCCAGGCGCGGCATGAACTCCCCGCCGATGTGCTGCAGCGGCCACAGGCTCAGGACCAGCACAACCACGGCGCCCGACAGCGTCAGCTTCGGCCAGCGCAGCACCGCGTCCAGCAGCGGCCGGTAGACCGCGATCAGCAGCCGGTTGAGCGGGTTGGTTTTCTCATCGGGAATCTTGCCGCGGATCAGGTAACCCATCAGCACCGGGATCAGCGTGACCGCCAGCCCGGCTGCCGCCGCCATCGCATAGGTCTTGGTGAAGGCCAGTGGAGAGAACATGCGTCCTTCCTGGGCCTCGAGCGTGAACACAGGGATGAACGACAGCGTGATGATGAGCAGCGAGAAGAACAAAGCCGGCCCGACTTCGGCCGCCGAGTCGGCCACGATCCGCCAGTGGTTTTCTCCCTGCAGACGCTGCCCAGGATGCTCGTGGTTCCACTGCTCGATGTGCTTGTGGGCGTTCTCGATCATCACCACCGCCGCATCGACCATCGCGCCAATGGCGATCGCGATGCCGCCCAGCGACATGATGTTGGCATTGACCCCCTGGTAGCGCATCACGATGAACGCCGCCAGGATGCCGATCGGCAGCGAGACGATCGCGACAAAGGCCGAGCGCAGGTGGAACAGGAAGATGAAGCACACGACCGCCACGACGAGGAATTCCTCGAGCAGCTTGAAGCCGAGGTTTCGAACCGCTCGCTCGATCAGGTTGGACCGGTCGTAGGTCGGCACGATCTCCACTCCCTTGGGCAGGCTGGCCTGCAGCGTCTGGAGCTTTTCTTTCACAGCGGTGATCGTCTCCAGCGCGTTCTTGCCAGAGCGCATCACGATCACGCCGCCGACGGCTTCGCCCTCGCCATCGAGCTCGCCGATGCCGCGGCGCATCTCCGGACCGAGTTGGATGCGCGCTACGTCGCCCAGGCGCACCGACACGCCGGCGTCGGTCGTCACCAAGGGGATCTTGCGGAAATCCTCCAGGCCCTGGAGGTAGCCCGAGGCTCGCACCATGTATTCGGCCTCACCGAGTTCGAGCACCGAGCCGCCGGTTTCCTGGTTGGCCTTCTGGATGGCCTCGACGACCTGGGTGTGCGGGATCCGGTAGGCCGCCAGTTTCTCGGGATCGAGCACGACCTGGTACTGACGCACCATACCGCCCACGGAGGCCACCTCGGCGACATTGGGCACGGTCTTCAGTTCGTACTTGAGGAACCAGTCCTGCAGGGCGCGCAGTTGCGAAGCGTCCTGCGTGCCGCCGCGATCGACCAGCGCGTACTGGTAGATCCAGCCGACGCCAGTGGCATCGGGCCCGAGCGAGGCCTTGGCGCCCGCGGGCAGACGCGACTGCACCTGGTTCAGGTATTCCAGCACCCGCGAGCGCGCCCAGTACAGGTCGGTCCCGTCCTCGAACAGCACGTAGACGAATGAATCGCCGAAGAACGAGTAACCGCGCACCGTCTTCGCGCCCGGCACTGACAGCATGGTCGTGGTGAGCGGGTAGGTGATCTGGTTCTCGACAATGCGCGGCGCCTGGCCCGGATAGGTCGTGCGGATGATGACCTGGACATCCGAGAGGTCGGGCAACGCATCCAGCGGCGTGCGCAGCACCGAATACACGCCCCAGGCGCTGAGCATCAGCGCGGCCAGCAGCACGAGGAATCGGTTGGCGATGGACCAGCGGATGAGCCTGGCGATCATGGCTTGCCCCCTGGCTTGGCAGGTGTGGCGAGTGTGGCGCCGGGTGCGACCGGCGTCACGCGGGTGAGCTGCGGCAGGTCGTCCTTGTCGATGAAGAATTCGAAGCTCGCACGATTACCAGCCTTTACGTTGACCGGCGCGCCGCCTGGCGGCAGTTTGAAGTCCATGGTCATTGCGCCCCACTTCATCGTCGGGATCGGTCCGTGCGAGAAGGTCATCGTGTCCGCGGTGATGCTTTCTACCGTGCCTTCGCCCACATGCCTGGGCGAGGCCGCGCTCGTCGAAGGCCTTGCCGTCGATGGCGAAGCCGTCGCGGGTTCCGCGGCGCCCGCAGCCGGTACGGCGTTCAGCCGTGCCTCAACGCCCTTGAGACTCGCCTCCGAGTCGATCAGGAATTGCGAGGACACCACGACGCGCTGGCCGGCTTGCAGCCCGCGTTTGATCTCGGTCTGGCCGCCGCTTTCGATGCCGATCTCGACATCGACCGGCCGGAACCGGCCGTTGTCCTCCGCCAGCATGACGACCGAGCGCTTGCCCGTCTGGATGACGGCCTCGGTCGGGATCAGCAACGCCTTGTCGGCGCGCGTGTCCGTGAACTGCATCGACACGAACATGCCGGGCACCAGCCTGCCGGTCGGATTGGTCAGCTCCACGCGTGCCTTCAGGGTGCGCGTCGCCGGATTCACATCGGGAAGAATGGCCTGCACCTTCCCATCGAAGGTCTCACCAGGCGCGGCAGGCGTTCTGGCCTTCACCGTGGCACCCAGTCGCACCAGCGCTGCCTGGCTCTCGGGCACTTCGGCATTGGCCCAGACGGTGGCCAGGCCGTTGATGCGGAACAGCGTAGTGCCGGCGCTCACCGTCATGCCTTCGCGCGCGGCAAGCTCGGTGACCACGCCCCCGATGGGCGTAACCAAGGTGATGCGAGGCTGGGTGCGGCCGCTGCGCACAATCAGTTCGATCTGCCCGTCGCTCATGCCGACCTGGCGCATGCGTTGACGCGCACCGTCGACCAGCGAGGCCAGGTCGGTGCCGCGCATGCGTTGCACCGACAGGAACTCCTCCTGTGCCGCGATCCATTCCGGGACGTAGAGCTCGGCCAGGGCCTGGCCTTTTTTTACCTGATCGAGCGTGGCACGCACGTTCAGGCGTTCGACGTAGCCGGTCGCCCGGGCCTGCACGATGACCTGGTCGCGCTCATTGAAGGCGATGCTGCCGACAGTGGCGACCTGCGGCGATACGCTGCCCTCGGACACGAGAGCGGTTCGCACGCCCAGGTTCTGCTGCACCCGTGCACTCACCGTCACGCTGTTCTGATCGCCATCACCGCCTGCGTAGACGGGCGACATCATCATGTCCATGAACGGCGACTTGGCCGGCTTGTCGAACCTGTTTCCAGGCACCATGGGGTCGTGGTAGTAGAGGATCTTCTTGCCGTTGGCGGGGTCGGTGTCGCCGGCCTTCAGTCCTGCTGCAATGTGGCGCCGTGTGGCGTCCTCGCCGGTCTCGTTAGGGGAAGTTGGCGATGCCATCTGGGTGCTCGCCGCGGGCACCGATGCCGCAGGGCTCCCGGCGGCGGGTGGCGAGGCCATGCTCCTGCCGCGCTGCAACCCGAAGGTGTACGCGCCAACGGCGGCTGCAGCGAGGACCGCCGCAGCGATCAATCCAAGGAAAAAGGGTTTGGTTTTCATTGTTGTGGCTCCTTGGCGTCCACGGCCGTTGTCGACGCGCCGGCGGCGAGTGCCGGGTGGCCGGCGGGAATCAGGAATTCGAGTTGGGCCCATAGGGCGGCGGTTTCCATCTCGAGGCGCAGGCGTTCCATCCGCGTGTCGATCTCCATGCGTCGCGCCTCGAGCGCGGCGCTCAAGGTGCCCACGCCGCCGCGGTACGCAGCCAGCACCGCTTTCGTGCGTTCGGCGGCGAGCGGGATGACCGAGCTGTCGTACAGCGCCAGCCGCTTTCGATTGCTCTGCCATTGCTGCAGCCACGAGAGCGCCTCGGCTGTACTCTCTCTCGTCGTCTCCTCGCGTTGGGCCTGCAGTTGCTCGACCGTTGCCAGCTTGGCCGCGAGCTCCCGCTCCTGACGATTCTTCTGGTCCCACTGCAGCGGGATCGACACGTTCAGCGAGACCATGTTCGAGTACGCCGGGCCGCGCTGGTTGTACATCAGCTCGACGCTCCAGTCCGAGCGCTTGTTGCTTTGCGCGATGTCGGCTTCCGCACGTGCCACGGCTTCCTGCCGCGCCATCAGTGCGATCTGCGGATGCTCACCGATCTGGGCCTCCAGATTGCGGGCGTCCAGGCGGACGGCGCCCAGATCCGGGAGCGTGGTCGAGGGCTGAGACGTGCCCAGCCCGACCCAGCGCGCCAGACGCGTCTGGGCCGTGGCGATCTGGCGCTCCTGCCCGAGGATGCGGTCGTCCAGTTGTGCCAATGCGGAGCGCGCCGTGAACACATCGGCCTGCGTGCCACGACCGCCACGGTAAGCAGCGTCGGCGCCCTCGATCTGCAGGTTCAGCTCGGCACGTTGCGTCTGCAGCAGGTCTCGCATCCGCCCCTGGTAGTAGCGATCGAGCCAGGCGGTCGCGGTGTCACGGCGCAGGTTGGCCAAGGCAACGGCGCGGCCTGCTTCGGCGACCTCGGCTTCGCGGTCAAAGCGCGCCGCGCGGGCCTGGCGCTTGTCGGAACGGGTGAACTCCTGCATCACCCCGATCGAGCGCATTGTCATGAAATCGCGTGTGAGGCTGAAACGATCGCTGCCGTTGACTGGCAGGTTGCTGATGCCGGCCTTCAATACGGGGTCGGGCAGTTGCCCGGCGGCCACAGCCATGGCGCGTGCGGCACCGGCGGCCGAGTCCTGGGCGACGAGCTGGCGCGAACGCTCCTCGGCGAGCCGCAGCGCTGCGTCGAGAGAAAGCGTCTGTTGTGCGTGGGCGCTCGGGCCGAAAGCACTCGCGCTCAGCGCCAGCGCTACAGCCCAGAGACAAGCAGGGCGAAAGGGGGGGCGAGCTGATCGAGCGATCAACGCAGCCGGAAAAGAAAAGGTGAACATGGAATCTCCTGACGAACCTGCGGGTAGGTTGTCGGGCCACGCCGGCGCGCCGAGCACAGCTCGACGAACACGGCAAGGCGCGACCGATGCGCCAAACCAGCCTACAACAGGCCGTCGGCGCAAGGTCGGTCAGGCGATCAAGTTCGGTAGACGCAGTGCAGGATGGCGTGCGGCGGCGATGCCGCAACCAATGCACTCAGGGAAGCCGCCGCGGGGCGCGGTGGGGGGGCCGTCTCAGGCACCCAGGGAGTCATCGGGTAAAGGGCCGACAGCAACACCGCGGGGACCGTCAGCGTGGACGCATGGTCGCTTTGCTGTCCGTACTTGCAGTGCTCGGCACACAGGTTGCTGGAGCCCGTATCCGTCGCGCCGACCGTGTCTGCACAAGGCGACCCTTGCATGGCGGAGCTGCGAGTGCCCTCCTGTGCAGCAGCATCCTGCGCCATCGGCATGGACATCTCGGAGGACGAGCCACCCGCCAGACCCGCGGACAACGCGGGGCAGGCGTAGGCGGCGATCGCCAACTGCGCGAACAGCAACATGCCGATCAGGCCGCGGGCCACCATGCGCACGAGTCCGCGCGTCATCGCTGCACCCCTGGCAACGCCAGCACGAGCACACGCCCAACGCAGGGTGCGCTGGCGAGCCGTGTGAGGGGGGGTGCGGTGATGGCCATGGAGAGAACGCGTGTAATGCTGCTGATGGAGTCAGTGCTCGCGAAGTGGTTCCACGAATTCTAGGCCCGTCGCCCAAAAAAGGGGCAAGCCGCGTCGACATGCACGGCTTGCGGCGGGCACGAGCGTCGTGGTCGACGCTCAAATCTCCGGCAGCCCGTCGCCTGCAGTGTCGGGCAGCCCCCAAGATCAGCGGCGAACCGTCGCCGGGGCGCCCGGCAGTTGGCCCTGCTGGGTGAGGCGCTCTACCGGCGTGCCGAATTCCGGCTGCTCACCGCGCAGGCGCGCGTACTCGGCAGCGGCTTGCCGGTAGGCGGGGCGGGTCGTGTCTGCGCCCGCTTCGCCGTTCGTGGCCGCAGCCAGACCCGACCGCATCCAGGCCAGAGTGTCCGCCTGGACCGTCGCACGGGTGTTGGACGACACGCTCACGACGGCACGCGGGTTGCCCTCGGGGTAGCCCTGATCCAGCGAACCCTGCAGCCAGCGCTGCGTATCCGAGGCCACTGCTGCACGGCTGGTACTCGACGTCAGAGGCACCGGGCGAGGATCGCCTTCGGCATAGTTGCCGGCCAATGCGGGGCCGGCGATTGCGCCGAGCAGTGCGGCCAGCGTCAAGGAGGTCTTGAGGGAAGTCTTCATGTTCGATCCTTTGGCAATGAGAGGGTTGGCATTTCCGGAAATGAACAGTTCTGTGACTTGTCTCTTTCCGATGCATCCACTCTAGGCCGCAGGTCCGCAGGTTGCCGCACACGCAGATTACAGTTATGTCATCCGCAGGGTGCGTTGAATCGACACCGCTTTCAGGCGCCGATGGCAGGTTCGGCGGGCACGGGCTGGACCGCCACGGCTCTTCCCAGCACGAGCGCATCGAGACGCTCGAGCGTGCTGACCACCAACTCGACAACCCCGGGCTCAAAGTCTTCGCGATCTTCTTCCTCGTGAGTGCCCTTGTTCAGGTAGGTCCAGACGTGAGCATTGGCGGCAAGGAGGGTCTGAAGGCACGCGATCACCTCCGTCTTATCCTGATGTGCGAATCCGGCCGCCCTGGATTTGCTGAGAAGCTGGTCGCACAAGTTCCGAAGTTCTGGCTCCGCGCCCGGTCGACGCATGGAAATCGACAGATTGCCATGGTCGTGGCTGATCAACCATTTCCAGACTCTGCCGCTGAGCATTTCCAACGCCTGGCGCGAAGAAGCAAGAGCGCCCCGATCGTTCATCCCGTTGATCGCCGCTCGAGCTTCCACCAGATAGCTGCGAATCTGCGGATCGGCATGGATCACCGGGTGGTAGTCGCCTCGGTGAGGACGGATTCCATACACTTGCAGGTCGTTGCGCTGAGCCGGTAGCAAGTGATTCTGAATGTCCTTGATGAACTCTTGGCTGTGACAGGTCACGATGAGTTGCGTGCCGGCGAACCGTTGCGCATCGAAGATGGTTTCCCGAATGCCTTGACGGTGCTCGGTGTCGATCGCGTTGATCGCATCGTCGAAGACGATCAGCGGTGCGCCAATAGCAATCGCTTTGGCTAGCACTACGGCCAAGCCGAGGCACCGAATGTGCCCTTCGCTGAGCACCTGCAACGCGTCGTGCCGTCGCTCGGGACTGGCTTGGAAGGCAACCTGAATGCGCATGGCGTTCGAGGTCGGTAGAAAAAGCGCGGCAAGCTTGTCCTCGTTCCGGTCCTGCCGGTTGAAATCGTTGTAGAGCGCCATCGCCGATTCATTCAGCCCGGCCATCAGTTGCGCCGGCAGGCCGTCACGGTACTGCCTGAGCAACGGAAGAAATGCGTCGTACGCTACGCCAATGCGCATGTCGAGTTCGATCTCGATTTTTTCCGCCTCTGCTTGCTCGATAAGCGCCGCGTTCTGCTCGTCGAATGCAGCCACGCGAGCGCGTGCCGCGTCGACCAGGAGCGCAAGCTGTTGCCGCTTGGAAACTTGGGCCACGGCACGTTCCTTCAGGCCTTGCAGCGTGTCTCGCTCGCGGATTCGCTGAGCGCGCTCATTCGTGGCGGTCCTCGTCTCGGCGTCGCGCAACGCCGCGCGGTCCGCTGCTGCGCAGAGCCTTTCGAATTGGGTTGCGCCGCCATCGACGGGTTCCTGCAGCGTCGTCCACCAAGGGCTGGCGATCTGGATTTGCAGGGGAACCCGGGCGGGTGCTGCACCACCCATTTCCGCATGCTCGAATCCCAGCAGCCTGTCGACCACCTCGCGCAGCGCTGTAGAGGCTGCGTCGCGCGTTGTGCGCGCGGCATCCCGCGCGTTTTGCAGTTCCGCGAGCTCGCGAAGTTGAGCGAGACCGTCGATCGCTTTGGCGAACGGATCACGAGTCACCTGCGTCAGCGGCGTGTCGCACGCAGGGCATGTCGCGCTGTCGGCCTTGCGCAATTTCGAGACCGCGGTGTAGAGCTCCTGGAAGGAGATCTGATCGCCCTTGCCGCGCAACTCTTCCTCGCGGGCATTGAGTCCAGTCTGTTCTTCTGTCGCTTCAGCCAACTGACGGCTGACGTCCGCGCGCGATACGTTCACCATCGCCGGTTGGACCCTGTCGATCAGCGCCGAAAGCTCCTGCAACCTTCCGGGGGCCTGTTCCGTACCGATATAGGTCTGCATGGCCTCGAAGGCCAGATTTGGCTGCAACTCGGCGGCCAAGGCGGCGTCTTCAAGGTCCAGCGTAGCGACCGTCTCCTTTTCTCGTTCCAGAGTCTGCTGGTCTTGGGCTAGGCCCGCCCGTGCGGTCATCAGTTGCCGCTGCTTGACAGACACCAGCTTCAACTTCGCATCCATGGAATCATTGAAATTCCCCACGAAGTCGTTGAACTGGTCCATGCCGAAAAGCGTGGCAATCAACGCGGAGCGCTCGGCAGGCGCGCGGGATGCCAATCGAGAAAATGCATCGATTCTGTTCTTTTCCACGAAGAGAAAGCGGTGCGCATCCTGGTTGGGCCTCAGGTTCACCGCTTCGCCGCGTGCGTCCGTTGCGCTGAGCACAGGAGCGACGAAGCGGCGCTCGTGCACATTCGCCAGATACGCGTCGGTTTCGAGGCGTGTCGCCTGCGCCTCATCAACGCTGCCAAGCAGCGCATATTCCAGTGCTTCGCAGAAGCTGCTCTTGCCGCTTCCATTCGGGCCATACATCAGCGTGACGCGCTTGCTGAGATCAAATTCCTCGGCTTGGCGAAAGCCCCTGAAGGGGCCCACACGCAATCGATTCAGTCGCGTCCACGCCCAGTCCTGTGCCGCCGCGTTGGCAGCGATCTCTGGGATGTCGGTTGGAGAATCTGCAAGATCGCGACGACAGAGGTCTGCAAGGAGGCCCGCTCTCTGCGATTGACGGGTCGAGGTGCGTGCAACGGCGTCGAAATTGGCGAGTACCAAGTGCGCCAGACGTTTCACGTCACCGGCGATACCCAGGGGTTGCCCATGCAGCCATTGGACGAATTGCTCGAAGTCTCGCTTTGCTGAAGACATGCTCTCCCCCTCTTGAAAGTAGGCACCGCTCGCAAGCAGGAATCTGGATTACAGCAAGTGAGAGATCTCACTCAATGGCTTCAAGCCCGACCCGAACCGTCCGATCGCTTCGCGATGCGTCCCGAGTTCGCTGTAGGGAAGATAGCGGATGCCGAGTTCGGCGACACGCGAGAACGCAGGGCGACGCAGTTGAAGCCGTACATCGTCGCGCCGCGCGTCGGGCGCGACCAGGAACATCGACACTCCGGCACCCAGTTCGGTCCCTAGTGCGAGATCGAGCATTCGCACGATGCCCGAGTAGATGGAGGTCGAGTGCTCCACCTCGAAGGCTGCGGCGATCTTGGAGCCGTCGGCCTCCACCCAGATCACGTCGATCAGGCGAACCGAGTCCAGACCGGGTTGGGCACCCGAAGGCAACTGCGTCAGGCAGCCGTCGCCGAGCCGCCCGCCTGCATAGCTGCGGCCCTGGTCGTTGGAGGCGATCCAGACGCCGTAACCGAGTGACTTGCCCAGGTCGCGCAGCCATCCCTGGATCTCGGTGTGGGTTGCGTCGCTCTCGCGCTCGGCGATCCAGCGCTTGTGTGCGGCGGCCGATTCCTCACGCACTTTCTCGAGATCAGCCTCCCAGCCCCGGACAGCTGCCACGTCGTCGCTGCGCGGCGGCGCCGTATAGCGGCCCGAGCCGATGTCGAAGAGGAGGCCTGCCAAGGCGCCCATGTCGTTGGACAGCAACCGGCGGTGCTGCGTGTTCAGGCGAAGGCAGCCTTCGCGCATCGATAGGTAGTGATCCCACTTTCCGAGCTTGACATTGCTGCCCGTGACGGCGTTGTAGCCTTTGACGATCGCGGTGTTGAACGGCATCACGATCGTGGGATGAACGAAGTACAGCAGGTTCGCCACGGCCGGGCCCAGCCCCTTGATCTGGTGCGCGTCGATGCGGCGGATGGCTTCGACCACCTCCTCGGCGCTGTCGCAACAGTCGCACGCATGCAGCAGCCGGGCGAACGCGCGCTGGTTGGCGGCGTTCTCGTAGATGTCGGGAATGCGCAGCTTGGGCTTCCAGAGAAACGCGTGGTCGGCCCCCTTGAAGATCTGGCGCTGCTCTGCCACGGATCCCACGACAGTCTCGAGCGAGGAGCCGCGAAATGCGCTGCCGAAGGTCCCCGCGTCAATGTCCTTGACCACCTGCGCCAGACCGCGGCGGATGGAGCGGAAGTTCTTCAATCTCTCGTCCCACAGGAACCATGAGTTGTAGGTGCTCAGCGAATCGGTCTTCCAGTGACCGATGAGAACTTCGAGACCGATGGACATGGGGGCGGGCGGTTGGTAAGCGCGAGGCGCGATCCGTCGATTGAAGCATGCCGCGCCTCTCCTGCCGTCAGGGCTTTCCGCGGTAATCGGGGCCGAAGTCCGAGCGATTCAGTCCTCGGGCTTCATGGAGAAGCTGATTTCGGTGACGCCGGATCGGGAGGTGGCGCGGGTCTGGCCTCCATGCATCCGCGCGATCGCGGCCACGATCGCCAGGCCCAGCCCGTGGTGCTCTGACGAGTCGGTGCGGGAACGCTCCGCCCGGAAGAAGCGTTTGAAAAGATTGGGTAACACGTCGGCTGCGACCGGCTCGCCCCGGTTGGCAACCCTGACCCAGACGCCGTCGGGCTGCGTGTCGATCACGACCGCGATGGTCGAGCCCGGCATCGCATACCGGCTCGCGTTGCTCAGCAGGTTCGACAGCGCCCGGCGCACCAGACCGGCGTCGACACCGATGCGCGCATCGCCGCTGACATGCACCTTCAACCCCACGTCTTCGAGCGTGGCCTCGTGGAAATCCAGCACCGTGCGCACCTGGTCGGCCAGGCTGACCGGCGCCGAGCGGCGGGCGACGGCGCCGCGGTCCGCATGAGACAGGAAGAGCATGTCGATCACGATCGCGGAGACGCGCCTTGCTTCTTCCAGTGCTGAAAGCAATGCGTCGCGCAACTCCTCGATCGACCTCGGCCGCGCCAACTCGACCTCCACCATCCCGATCAGGTTGGCCAGCGGCGTGCGCAATTCATGCGCAACGTCCGCATTGAACGATTCCAGCTGCTGATAGGCCTGCTCCGCCCGGTCGAGCACTGCGTTGAACTGTACGACCCAGGGAGTGATTTCGGCGGCATACGGGGAGGGATCGATGCGCAGTCCCGGGTGCGCGGGCCCCGTGGCGGCGGTCTGCAGTATCAGTTTCTTCAAAGGTTTCAGGCCTCGGCGCACAAGCAATGCCCCGGTCAACGCGATCAGTAATGAGCCCAGCACGACGGCGCCGACCAGTGTCCAGGCTAGCCGACTCAGGAGCCGGGTGTCTTCTTGGATGTCGATGCCCAGTTGCAACTGCATGGCAGCTTCACCCGGTTGCGCCTGGTGCTCCTCTGTCGGCTTCCACAGCCAGCGCGCGGATGCCCGAGTGGGCCTGGTCGAGTAGATAGTCTCTTCGCCGCGACGCAGGACAAGACTGATCTCTGCGTGAGTCGAAAAGAAGTCGTCCAGCTTGTGGCGCAACCCGTCGCGCCCTGGGTCGTCGCGCGACTCCTGAATCAGGTGCTTGATCAGTTCGGACTGTCGCTCGAACTCGCTGGCTTGTTTGACCTGAAAGCTCCACGCGGTGACGGCGTAGATCGCCACACAGACGAGGCTCAGGCCAATCAATGCCTGAGCCGCAAACCAGCGAGACAGGGCGGCCTGGATGGAGCCTGTGGTTTCGGTCTCGGATGCAGCATCGGTTGCCGCCGGTTTGAAAACCGCAGGAGTCGCTGAGGTATCGGGTCCGCGCACTATTTCTGCGGGGTTCACGATCCGCTGCCCTCCCGGCTCTCCAGCACGTACCCCATGCCGCGCACCGTGTGCAGCAGCTTCTCATCGAAAGGATCGTCGATCTTGCTGCGCAGACGCCGGATCGCCACTTCCACAAGGTTCGTATCACTGTCGAAATTAATGTCCCAGACCTGCTCCGCCAGTTGGGTGCGCGACAGCACATTGCCCTGGCGGCGCATGAGCAGCGTCAGCAGCGCGAACTCCTTGGCGGTCAACTCCAGGCGGTGACCGTTGCGCGTCGCCTTACGCGCCACGACATCGAGGTTCAGGTCTTTGAGCGTGTAGTTGGACACCTCATGGAGCTTGCCGCGCCGCAGCAACGCCTGGATCCGTGCAAGCAGTTCGGAGAACGCGAACGGCTTGGCGAGGTAGTCGTCCGCGCCGCTTTGGAGTCCTCGCACGCGGTCCGCTACTTCATCTCGGGCTGTGAGCATCAGCACAGGCATTGACTTGGATTTTCGAAGGGCTTCCAGAACGGCGAAACCGTCGATGCCCGGCAGCATCACGTCCAGCACCAACAGGTCGTAGTCGCCGTCCAAGGCGAGGCTGCGCCCCTCCAGGCCGGACCGTGCGAGATCAACGACGAAGCCGCTCTCGGTCAGGCCCTTGACGAGGTAATCGCCCAGTTTGTGTTCGTCTTCGATGACCAGGATTCGCATCGTCGAATGCTATGGCGCGGGGTCGCGTGCGTGCATTACTTCTTTGTAATCCAAGTGGCGGTTGATTGGCGGACTGGCTTCCTAGAGTCATTGCATGCCAGCCAGTTGACTGGCATCGCCGGCTCGGTGGTCGATGCCGACGGGTTCAGTGCAGCTCGCGAAGTCGAGCAATTCATTGAAGGAGACCTATCATGAAGAACCGTCAAATCCTCTCGCTCGCGCTTGCCGTTGGTGCAGGCGCTGCATTCGTCGCGCCCTTTGCGGCCTATGCGGAAGGCCCGTCCCACTTCGCGCCCAACGAAGCCGGCGTGGTCTATCACGCAGGTGAAGCGGGACAGGCCAAATCCCAGGCCCAGGTATCGGCTGAACTCGCGGATGCGCAGAAAACCCCTGCTGGGGCCAGCATGCTGCGCTGGGGATCGATGAGCACGCCGAAGGTCGGAGCCTCAAAGTCGCGCGCCGAAGTGGTAGCCGAACTGGAAGCTGCGCAGAAGCAGCCCAACTGGGATGCCGCTGCAAGGCTCGGTGCGCCCCTGCCAGCGCCCAAGGGTGACGCGAGCAAGGCTCGCGCACAGGCACAGCCCTGAGGGCTATGCGCAGGACTGGATACACGTACAGGCCACCTGATACATCGCTCGATCTAGAATTCGCCTTATGCACCAGGTTCGCCTGTTCGTCCTTTGGATCATGATGTTTGCCGTACCCTTCCAGGGGTACGCAGCGGCAGCCATGGTCTTTTGTGGACCTGGACACGCCGGTGCGATGACGGAAATGTCCGTCGAGCGGTCCGGGATGCACGACCACGCCCAACATCCGCATGCGGACGGGCGCAGCGACCCTCACCACGAGGCGTCACAGGCGGCCAAACCGCCTGCGAAAGACAGCACTGCCAAGGTTGCAAGCGCGGAACCTGACGCGATGCACAAGTGCGGAACCTGCGGCGCGTGCCATGCCACGGCGCTGACCAGTACGTTGGAAGTGGCCGTCTTCCACGATCTTCCCCGCGCCGATCTGGCGGAGCCCGCCATCACGGTGGCCACGCTCGCGCCGCGCGTTCTCGACAAGCCTCCTCGCTCCTGACGCGTTCGTGCGCCCGTGATCCGTCACGGGGTCGCCGCGGACGCTCATGCATCGCTGCGCCATGCCTTCAGGGCAGTTCTGGCGCATCCCGTTCATGATCTTGCGAGGACTCCATGTTCCATTCATCGTCGGCCCGTCGGCTGGCAGTCTTTCCCGCCGTGGCTGCGTTCGCAGCCCTGGCAACGCTGAGCACTGCTGTCGCCTTGGCTCAGCCTGCATCCGCCCAGCCCGAGGCGGCACCCACATCAGTGCCACCTGTACTGACCTACAGGTCCGCACTCGAGGGCTATCGGCCCTTCGCTGACGAAAAGGCCATCCCCTGGAAGGAGGCCAACGAGACGGTCTACCGCCGAGGCGGCTGGCAGGCCTACGCCAAGGAAGCATCGGGCACGGGGTCGGCAGAGTCCGAGTCGCCCAAGGGCGCAGCCGCTGCACCTGCCGCGCAGCCAGGCCACTCGATGCCCATGCCTGCGAAGAAGGAGAAGCCATGAAGCGCGCTTTGCGTTTGACGGCCGTCGCCGTCGCGGCCGCCTTCCTGGCCGGGTGCGCCTCGGTCAGTATCGACGACGCCCTGAAGGAAACGAACACCAATGCCCAGCAGTTCACAGGCGGTAAGCTCGAGCTCAGCAGGACCCAGGAGCAGCGCGATCGCCGCGCCGCGTTGACACAGGATCTGCTGGCCAAGCCACTGTCGCAGAGCGACGCGGTTCAGCTCGCGCTGGCCAATAGCCCGTCCGTCCAGGCGCTGATCGCGCAGAGCTGGGGTGACATTGCCGCGACCAACCAGAGCAGCCGACTGCCGAACCCGATCCTGTCGTTCGCACGAACCCGACTGAACAGCGAACTCGAGCTTGAACGTCTGCTGTCCTTCGGACTGGTGGACCTCATCCTGTTGCCGCAACGCTTGTCGATCTCCAGAAGCCAGGCCAGCCAGGCCAAGGTCCAACTGACCAGTGCCGTTGTCGACCAAGTCACGCAGGTCAAGCAAGCCTGGGTCCGTGCCGTTGCCGCGCAGCAGTCGCTTCAGTACGCCGAACAGGTCAACAAGTCGGCTCAGGCCAGCGCCGAACTCGCGCGCCGGATGCAGCTCATTGGGAATTTCTCCAAGCTGCAGCGTGCACGCCAACAGGTGTTCTACGCCGACGCGACCACCCAACTCGCCTCGGCTCAGCACGCGACTACCGCTGCGCGCGAAGAGTTGATTCGTGTCCTGGGCCTCAACGACGAGCAGGCTGCCAAGTTGACCCTGCCCGAACGTCTGCCAGACCTGCCCAAGGCCCCTCGCGAGGCGAAGGAAGTCGCGGCGACCGCGACCGAGCAGCGCCTGGATGTCCAACTCGCACGTGCCCAGCTGGATGTGGCGGGCAAGTCGCAAGGCATCAACCTGCTGTCGACCTTCATCGATGTCGAGGTTGGCGGTCGGCGCGACACCGTGTTCGATAGCGCAGAAAACACAAAGAGCACCCGTCGAGGCTTCGAGCTCGATATGCGCCTGCCGCTGTTCGATTGGGGGTCGGCGCAACGCGACATGCTGAATGCGCAGTCGTTGGCCGCAGCGAACCGGTACGACGCCACGGTTCGCGGTGCGGCTTCGCAACTGCGCGAAGGGTATTCGGCCTACCGCACCGCCTACGACATCGCGCGTCACTACCGCGACGAGATCGTCCCGCTGCGGCAGGCCATGGCCGACGAAAACGTGCTTCGCTACAACGGGATGCTGATCGGCGTCTTCGAGTTGCTCGCCGAGGCACGCGACCAGATTTCCAGCGTGACCAACGCAATCAACGCCCAGCAGCAGTTCTGGCTGGCCGACGCCGCCTTGGCTGCGTCGGTGATGGGCAAACCCACCGCGACGGGCGGTGCGATGGCCGGCGGCGGCGGTGAAGCCTCCGCTGCCGCCGCGCACTGACCCCTTCAACGAATCAAACGATATGACCAGCAGACGTAACTTCATCACTGGCGCCGGCGCCATCACCGGGGCTGTCGCCGCGGCCAGCGTGAGCAAGGTGGCCATGGCTGCCTTGCCAGAGCCTGTGCTCCAGACCTCTCCGAACACGATGCCGCCACTCGCTCCCTCGAGCGGCCGGCCCTACAACCCCGTGGTCACACTTAATGGCTGGACTCTGCCCTGGCGCATGAACAACGGCGTGAAGGAGTTCCACCTCGTGGCCGAGCCCGTGGTGCGCGAAATGGCGCCTGGCTTCAAGGCCAACCTCTGGGGCTACAACGGCCAGTCGCCCGGCCCGACCATCGAGGTGGTCGAAGGCGACCGCGTGCGCATCTTCGTGACCAACAAGTTGCCCGAGCACACCAGCGTGCACTGGCATGGTCAGCGCCTGCCCAACGGCATGGACGGCGTCGCGGGCCTGAACCAGCCGCCGATCCGGCCGGGCAAGACCTTCGTCTACGAATTCGTGGCACGCCGCCCCGGCACCTTCATGTACCACCCGCATGCGGATGAGATGACACAGATGGCGATGGGGATGATGGGCTTCTGGGTGACCCATCCCAAAGGCGAGCATCCGCTGATCGAGAAGGTCGACCGCGACTTCGTGTTCCTGCTCAATGCCTACGACGTGGAGCCCGGCAGCGCCACGCCCAAGATCATGACGATGCTGGACTTCAACCTGTGGTCCTGGAACAGCCGCATCTTCCCCGGCATCGACTCGCTCAATGTGCGGCTCAACGACAAGGTGCGCATCCGCATCGGCAACCTGACGATGACGAACCACCCGATCCACCTGCACGGGCACGAGTTCCTGGTCACAGGCACCGATGGTGGGCCTACGCCCAAGTCTTCGCGCCAGTACGAGGTGACCACCGACGTGGCGGTCGGCCAGATGCGCCAGATCGATTTTCTGGCCGACGAGGAAGGCGACTGGGCCTTCCACTGCCACAAGAGTCATCACACGATGAACGCCATGGGCCACGACGTGCCCACCATGATTGGACTGGACCACAAGGACGTAGCCAAGCAGATCTCGAACCTGGTGCCCGACTACATGGTCATGGGCGAGCGCGGCATGGCCGACATGGCTGAAATGGAAATGCCCATCCCCGACAACACCGCGCGAATGATGACCGGCGAAGGCCCGTTCGGTTCGGTTGAGATGGGCGGCATGTTCAGCGTGGTCAAGGTGCGCAAAAACCAGAAAGCCGGTGATTACTCCAACCCCGGCTGGTTCAAGCATCCCAAGGGCACCGTGGCCTACGAGCTCGATGGCCCGCCGCCTGAGACCTCGCGCCAGCGCGATGCCGGCGCGGCTGCGATGCCCGCGAAGAACATGCCCGCCAAGAACATCGAAGTCCAGATTCGCAAGCCGGGCAGCGGACATACCGGCCACTGATTTTCTCTCTTCTCCCCAACTGCAACTCTCAAAGGAAACACATGAAACACACCCTCCGCAATACCGCGCTCGCAGCACTGGTCGCCCTCGCCGCCGCCGGCGCTTCGGCCTCGGGCTCCCATGCCGGTGGCCACGGCCACGACGCCAATGAGGCGATCGGTAAGCCCGGCGTGGCCACCAAGGCCACTCGCACGATCAACGTCGACATGACGGACAGCATGCGCTTCACGCCCGCCGACATCAGCGTCAAGCAAGGCGAGACCGTGCGCTTCGTGATCAAGAACTCCGGCCAACTGAAGCACGAACTCGTGATCGGGACCGAGAAGGAGCTCAAGGAGCACTACGAAGTCATGAAGAAGAACCCCGAGATGGAGCATTCCGATCCGAACATGGTCACGCTGGCCGCGGGCAAGAGCGGCGAGATCGTCTGGCAGTTCACCAAAGCTGGCAAGGTCGACTTCGCTTGCCTGCAGCCTGGCCACTACGACGCGGGCATGAAGGGCGCCGTGAACGTGACCAAGACCGGCAAGTAAGCGCGACGCGTCCGCCGCGAGTTCCCATCGGGACGCGGCGGGACTCCAAATTCATTCATATCCAAGGAGATCCTCATGTCGAATATTCGCATCACACTCTTGGCATTCATTGCCGCACTCTCGTTTGCCGGCGCGGCCAGCGCGCAGACTTCCAAATCCATGGCAGACATGCCCAGCACGTCCGAGAAGGCGCCGACCGCCGGAGGCTCAGATGCTGCTGCAGCGTCGGAACTCACCGAAGGCGAGATCCGCAAGGTCGACAAAGACAACAAGAAGCTCACGATCAAGCACGGTCCGCTCAAGAACCTCGATATGCCCGGCATGACGATGGTGTTCGGCGTCAAGGACGACGCCATGCTCGACAAGGTCGAGACTGGCGCCAAGGTCCGCTTCCAGGCGGAAAAGGTCGACGGAAAGATCGTTGTCACCAAGATCGAATCGGCCCGCTGACACCACACGCAAGCTGGTCGGCATCGCTCATCAGGCGAACGGAGAAAAACATGGCTGACTCCGATGCGGCACAAGTCCTGCGGCGAATCCTGGAAGGGCCGCTCACGCGGCCGGCGTTGCAACGCTGGCGGCGCAGACGGTTCTTTTCCGCAATGGGGTTCGCCGGCTACTTTGGCGTGTTCGAGGACTTTGCGCAAGCCCGGGGCTGGCTTCCCACCAGTCTGGAGTTTGACCACGCGGCCCTGGCAGCCGAGTACGTGGACATCCGAACGAAGAAGGTTTTTGCCTACGACTATCCGGTGATGTGGTGGCTCGATCGCGCATTCAGAGACGGTGCCACCAAGGTGCTCGACATCGGCGGATCGGTCGGTGTCCACTACTACGCCTACCGCCGCTACTTGGAGATGCCGCACGACTTGTCGTGGCGTGTCGTCGAAGTACCAGCAATCGCTTCCATCGGCCGGGAAATGGCCGGCCAGGCAGGGGCTGGTGCGCTGAGCTTTTCAGACACAGCCGCCCTGGAGCAGATGCTGGATGGCAATGACATCTGGATCTCTGCTGGAGCCCTGCACTATCTGGAAAATGCGCACACTGCCGATCTGCTTGCAGAGGGTGAAAATCGTCCGCGGCACATCTTGCTGAACAAGCTGCCCCTGTACGACGGCGAAGACTACGTCACGACGCAGAACATCGGCGACGGATGCTTCTCACCGATGTACGTCTACAACCGCCAGCGCTTTATCAACGATATCGAGACGCAGGGCTATGTCTTGCGCGACGAATGGCAAGTTCACGAGCGCGCTATCTATCTTCCAGGGTTTCCTGAGCGCTGCGTGCCAGTGTTCAGCGGTCTCTACTTTCGCAAGCTGGACGGCGCAAGCCACAGCGGCGATGCGTCCTAGCCGATCTTGGAGTCACATGCCGCAGGTTGTTTCTTCCGATATGACGAAGATGGAACACCCCGTCGTCGGCATTGCACGTCCTGTGGCAACGGGGATTCTTGGCGTGGCAGTCTCCATCGGTCTGTCGGGCTGCGCCGGTTTCTACCAGCAGCATCGCGATTTCCAGAACGGTTGGCGTACAGGCGAAATTGTCGAGATTGGCCGCGCGACCGAGATTCAGCGCAGCGGTCGCACGGACTGCAGAAAGACGGTCAGCCCGAACGAGCTTGCACTGAATCGCTTCGCCATCCTGGCTGATCGCTCGACGGGGCAGCGCCACGCGCACATCGTGATGCTGGATCCTGAGACCTCCCTCGAACTGGGCGACATCGTTTCGACCAACGTCGTCAGGTGTGGCACGCCCATTCGCGTGTTGTCGCATGCGCGAGCGCCGCATGGATGACACGACCAACACGATCTCCAGCCACCTCTCGCAGCCAGCCTTCCCAGAACCTGAAAACCCCATGAAATTTTTCGTGCCTCTTTTGCTTGCTGCTCTTGGCGGACTGGCTTCTGGCTCCTCTTTCGCAGCCGATCCCATGCCTATGGCCGCCACCGAGAAAGCCCCTGCCAGGCCGGCCAAGGCTGACATCGCAAACGGCGAAGTCGTCTTCAATGCAAAGTCATGTGCCGCGTGCCACAGCGCCGACGGGAATTCGGTCGTTCCCGCCAATCCCAAACTGGCTCAGCAGCATCCCGAATACCTGGTCAAGCAACTCCAGGAGTTCAAGTCCGGCAAGCGCAAGAGCCCTGTCATGGCTGGCATGGCGGCGATGCTTTCCGAGCAGGAAATGCGCGACGTCGCCTGGTTCCTCGGTTCCAAGCCCATCAAGCCCGGCTTCGCAAAGGAGAGGGATCTGGTCACCCTGGGCGAGAGGATCTACCGCGGCGGCATCGCAGATCGCAGTGTGCCGGCGTGCGCAGGCTGCCACAGTCCCGACGGCGCAGGCATACCCGTCCAGTACCCACGCCTTGGCGGACAGAATGCCGAGTATGTGGCGGTGCAACTGACGGCGTTTCGCGATGGCGTGCGTCTCAACAGCGGGCCGATGATCGGCGTGGCGGCGCGCTTGAACGACCGCGAAATCAAGGCGGTGTCCGACTACATCGCAGGCCTGCACTAGGCAGTCGTACATGCTTAACCGCTTGGCCCGACCATGACCGCATCGTGTTGCTGGAGGTTCGGTCCACCGGAAGAGCGGCGGCCACTGACGCCCCGACTTTCACCGACGCGGGACAATCCATGTACGTGACCGGACGCTGGGTTTCCCAGAACGTGGTGAGCACGATGTTCGTGGCTTGGTTGATCGGCGTGGCCGTCTTCGTCGGCATCCTGCTCTGGCAACGCCGCAAGCACCGAGACAAGGCGGGCGGCGTGCCGCGGGCATCCTCACGCAAGCGCAAACCCCTTGCATCCCGGCATCATCGCCGCAACGGTCGATGACTAGGACGGTGGTCGTGGGCTGATGATGACGCTGGACGGTCAGGCCAGACATCGAAATGCCGACCTTTCTGCAAGGAAATGACCGGCACGCCACTTGACCTTCACATGGTGTCAACCTCGACACTGGGTGCCATCATCAACGAAGGAGCCCTTTTCATGCAAGAGTTCGAAATCCAGTCGATGTCCTGCGGCGGCTGCGCGAGCCGGGTGGCCCAGGCGGTCAAGAACCTCGACGCGCAAGCCAAGATCGAGGTCGACATGCCGACCCGGACTGTGCGCATCGAAACCACGGAGGATCGCGCGACCGTTGCTGCCGCCTTGGCGGAAGCGGGGTACCCACCGAAATAGTTGGCCCGCGCAGCCCGGCAGGCTGCGGGTGCACCGCCGGCCTGCCAGCTGTCTCTCAATTTCTTGTCGGAGAACTCGAATGAACGATATGTCCACCAGACAAACAGGACACCACCATGGCCACCCCGCGTCACATGGGCATGCGCCAGCGGCCGATTCGCCTGATGTGGCTAATGGGGCGCTGAAGGATCCTGTCTGCGGGATGAAGGTGACTGCGCAGTCTCCGCATGTCTTGCAGCACGAAGGCGCGTCGGTCTACTTCTGCAGTGCGGGCTGCAAGGCCAAGTTCGAGGCCAACCCGGCAAAGTATGCAAAGCGCAGCGAACAGCAGACGGTCCCGCTCGTACTCGCGCCCGCGGATTCCGCGCAGCCCGCCGCGCAAGGCACGGTCTACACCTGCCCCATGCACCCGGAGATCCGGCAGGACCACCCGGGCAACTGTCCCAAGTGCGGCATGACGCTGGAGCCCGAGATGCCGACCCTCGACGAGGGCGAAGATCCCGAGCTGAAAGACTTCAAGCGGCGCTTCTTCTGGACGTTGCCGCTCACCGTCGTCGTCACCGTGCTTGCCATGGCCGGCCATCGTCTGCAGTGGTTCGAGATGGGCGCGCAAAGCTGGATCGAGCTCGTGCTCACCGTGCCGATCGTGCTGTGGGCCGGGTGGCCGTTCTTCGAGCGCGCGGTGCAATCGGTGGCGAACCGCAGCCCGAACATGTGGACCCTGATCGGCCTGGGCACGGCCGCCGCCTTTGTCTACAGCGTCGTGGCCACGGTGGCGCCCGGCGTGTTTCCCGCGTCGTTCGTATCGATGGGGCGCGTGTCGGTCTACTTCGAAGCGGCGGCGGTGATCATCTCGCTCACCTTGCTGGGCCAGATCCTCGAGCTCAAGGCGCGCTCGCAAACCTCCGCGGCCATCAAGTCGCTGCTGGGGCTCGCGCCCAAGACGGCACGCCGGATCGGCGCCGACGGCACCGAGGAAGACGTCCCGATCGGCCATGTGCACGTCGGCGACAAGCTGCGCGTCAGACCGGGAGAAAAAGTACCCGTAGACGGGGTGGTGATCGAGGGCAGCAGCGCGGTCGACGAGTCGATGCTCACCGGCGAACCGTTGCCCGTGACTAAGCGCGTGGGCGACAAGCTCATCGGCGCGACACTGAACACCAACGGCGCACTGGTCATGCAGTCGGAAAAGGTCGGCTCGCAGAACGTGCTCGCGAGCATCGTGCAGATGGTCGCGCAGGCCCAGCGCTCCAGGGCACCGATGCAGCGGATGGCCGATCAGGTCGCAGGCTACTTCGTCATGACGGTCATCGCCATCGCGGTGCTGACCTTCTTCGCCTGGGGCTTCTTCGGGCCGCAGCCCAGCTGGGTCTACGGCCTCATCAATGCGGTGGCGGTGCTCATCATCGCCTGCCCCTGTGCGCTCGGCCTCGCGACGCCGATGTCGATCATGGTCGCCACGGGCAAGGCGGCCACGCAGGGCGTGCTGTTCCGCGATGCCGCCGCGATCGAGAACTTCCGCAAGGTCGATGCGCTCATCGTCGACAAGACCGGCACCCTGACGGAAGGCCGGCCGCAGTTCGAGCGCGCGGTGCCTGCGCCGGGCTTCACCGCAGACGAGGTGCTGCGCCTAGCAGCCAGCCTGGACCAGGGCAGCGAGCACCCGCTGGCCGACGCCATCGTGCGGGCGGCGCGCGAGCGCCAGCTGACGCTGGACACGCCCGAGGGTTTCGAATCCAGCAGCGGCATCGGCGTGAGCGGCGCCGTGGCTGGCAGGAAGCTGGCGCTGGGCAACACGGCGCTCATGGAACAGCTGCGCGTGCGGGTCGACGACCTCAAGCCGCAGGCCGAGGCCCTGCGGGCCGAGGGCGCGAGCGTCATGTTCCTGGCGGTGGACGGCCAGGCCGCCGGCCTGCTCGCGGTGTCGGACCCGATCAAGCCCACCACGCTGGAGGCGCTGGCCGCGCTCACGGCCTCGGGCCTGCGCGTCATCATGGCCACCGGCGACGGGCTGACCACGGCCCGGGCCGTTGCTGCAAAGCTGGGCATCGACGAGGTGCACGGCGAAGTCAAGCCCGCCGACAAGCTCGCGCTGGTCGACAGGCTGCAGCGCGAGGGCCGCATCGTCGCGATGGCGGGGGACGGCATCAACGACGCTCCTGCGCTCGCCAAGGCCAACGTTGGCGTGGCGATGGGTACCGGCACCGATGTTGCGATGAACAGCGCTCAGGTGACGCTGGTCAAGGGCGACCTGCGCGGCATTGCGCAGGCGCGTGTCATCTCCGAGCAGACCATCGCCAACATGAAGCAAAACCTCGGCTTCGCCTTCCTTTACAACGCCCTGGGCGTGCCGCTGGCCGCAGGGGTGCTGTTCCCGTTCACCGGATGGCTGCTGTCGCCAATGATCGCGGCGCTGGCGATGAGCCTGAGCTCGGCCTCGGTCATCACCAACGCCTTGCGCTGGCGTGGAGCCAAGAGCGACGTTCACGCGTCCCACATCGGTGAAAGATCGACCTAGGGGCGTGCGGCCCGGGCGGCTTCGCTGCGCGCGAAGGAGTTCCCATGAAGAGCCCTAAGGCACTCGAGCTGCACTTGCTGGAAATCTACCAAGATGCCCTGCGACAGCGAAACTGGGCGGTTGCCGAGCACTTGCTGTGCGCCATCGAGGCGTGCGCCCCTGCCGATGCGCCGATCAGCGAGACAGTGGCGAAGGCCTACGGGGTCCTGGCCGCCGAGGCGCAAAAGCCTCGCTGCTGTGGGATGCGAACGAAGCGTCACTGAGGCTTGGCGGTCAAGCTTTGGCGCGGGGTTTGAGAAGATTGGCGAGGGCCTTCTGGTCTTCGGCCAACTGCATGCGCATGAGCTGAAGCACTCGAGAGGCGAGGCCGGACAGCGGCTGTCCCGGGGGCAGTACCAGCACCCCTGCGAAGGAGACCTCTAGAGACAGCGGGCGGATGACCAGGCCACGTTGGGCATACTCCATGGCTGTGACCGGATTGACAAAGCCGATGCCCATGCCGCTCAGGGCCATCTCGCACACGCTCGCCGCGTAGGGGGTTTCGACCAGCACGCTCAACCCGACGTTGCACTCCGCCAATGCCCGCTCCAGGCGTCGCCGGGACGCGTCCTCGGGGTTGAGCGCGAGGAATGGCTCTTCCGCGAGCTGATGCGGCTGGATAGTCCTGGCCTTGGTCAGCCGGTGCTTCGCGTGCATCACCACCACGCCCGGGAAGCGGGCAAATTCGGAATGCTCCAGGCCTGTCGTCGGCATCTCGTCGGCCATCAATCCGAAGTCGACCTGACGCCCCAGCACGGCTTCGTGCACCTCCCGCGAACTGAGCACCTGCAGCGAAATCTGGGGCCGTGCGTCGGCATCGCGGCGCTCGGCCACCAACCGCGATAGAACCCGTGGGACGAAGGTAAGGCCGAAGGCCGGATAGACCGCCATACGCAGGGTGTTCACCCCGAATCGCTTCAGGCTGCGCATGCGGTGCTCGATGCTGCTCAGACCCACGAAGACGCGCTCGACCTCGACCAGCAAGGCTTGCGCTTCGGGCGTCGGATGCAGACGCCCCCGCAGCCGGCGAAACAGCGGGAATCCAGCCGCTTCCTCGAGCCTGCGCAGCGACTGGCTGATGGCGGGCTGCGTGACACCCAGCAGCGCGGCCGCCTTGCTCGCAGACCCCACGGACATCACGGAACGGAACACCTCGATCTCTCGGAGCAACATATAACAACCGCTTATGGAGAAAGAACCTCGAGCACGATCCGGATTATCCCCGTCGTCCTAAAGTTGGCGTCTTCAGCCACCTTCCGGAGAAGCGACATGAAACTTCAAACAGCTCTTGCAGTGACCGTCCTGGCATGCGCTGCGCCTGTCTGGGCGCACGATTTTTCCGGCGACATCGCCAAGTTCCAGACCATCGCTGCGAGCAAGAAGCCCGACAGCCAACAGGCGCTTGCCGCGAGGCTCGCCCTGGAGCGCGCGCAGGGCGAGATGGAGCAGTCGGACGTGAAGATGGTGTTGCGCATCCGCTCGATGACCAACGCCGGCCTGCGTGCCATCGGCGAACAACCGGCCTTTCTCACCAGCGAGTACAAGCGCCTGGAGGCCGCACTGGCCAACCCAAAGACCAATGACCCGGCCAAGATTGCCGCCGCCAAGGAAACCTTCGCTCGCCTGACGGTGGAGATGAAGGTCTATACCGATCTCGAGAACATGGCCGTCGACCAGATGAAGCAGGCACTGCAGCTCATCGAATCCGCACCCGCCAACTGATCGCAACTCCGACGAACAGCTCCGTCCTCTATCGTGAACTCTCCCATTCCCAACCTCGACACTCCCCGGCGTAACGCGTTCGCCAGCCTGGTCCCACCGGTGTGGCGTGCTTCCACGGTCGTCTTCGATTCGCTCGACGATTTCGTAAACCGCCGCACCCGCCTGCCCGATGGCTTCAGCTATGGCACCACGGGCACACCGACACAGCGCGCCCTCGAGACACGTATCGCCGAGCTGGATGGCGCCGCGCATTGCGTCGTCTTTCCCTCTGGACAGGCGGCCATCTGCAGTGCGCTGCTGGCGCTGCTCAAGAAGGGCGACCACCTGCTGATGACCGACGCCGCCTACGGTCTGGCCAAATCCTTCGCCGCCGAACGGCTGCAGGCGCTGGGCATCGAGGTCGAGTTCTATCCGCCGCGCATTGGCGCGGACATCGAGCGCCTCGTGCGCCCCAACACGCGGCTCATCTGGCTGGAGTCCCCCGGAACAGTGACCATGGAAGTGGAAGACGTGCCGGCGATCACTGCCGTCGCGCGCGCTCGCGGCGTGCTGACTGCCATCGACAACACCTGGGCCAGCCCGCTGGGCTTCGCGGCCTTGGCGCACGGCGTGGACCTGTGCGTTCACGCCTGTACCAAGTACATGGGTGGCCATTCCGACGTGCTCATGGGCAGTATCGCAATCAATGACGAGGGCCTGTACAGGTCGTTGCGCGGCCTCCAATCGCAGATGGGGTTGGCCGTGAGCCCAGAGGATTGCTTCCTGGTCGCCCGGGGCCTGGACACGATGCAGGTGCGCATGGAGCGCCAGGCCACCAGCGCGCAGCTGATTGCCGAGCGACTCGCGGTGCATCCCCTGGTGCGCCGGATGCTCTTTCCGGCGCTGCCCGGCGCGCCGGACCATGCGCTCTGGGCGCGCGATTTCAAGCAGTCCGGCTGCGTGATGTCGTTGCAGCTCGTAGACAGTTCCTACGACGCTTATCGGGCACTGTTCGCAAAGCTGAAGCTCTTTTCCATCGGCGCGAGTTGGGGTGGCGTGCGCAGCATCGCGGCCTTCTACCCTGCGGAGGAGATCGCCAAGCGCAATTTCTGTGACGTCCAAGGGCCGGTCATCCGCTTGTCGATTGGCCTGGATGATCCCCAGGCGCTGCTCGACGAGTTGCTGGACGCCTTGAGCGCCCATGAGACGAGTTTCAACCTCTGATTCACGATATCTGGAGCCCGCGATGAACCTCAAGCCAATCATTCACTCAGCACTGTCCCGATCCATTTTCGCAGCCGCAAGCATCGCGCTATGCGCCAGCGTTGCAGCGCAGACGCTGGATGGCACGCTCAAGAAGATCAAGGACACCGGCACCATCACTGTGGCCACACGCGGCGCGTCCATTCCGTTCAACTACCTGGACGACAACAACAAGCAGGCGGGCTTTGCGTGGGAGATCTCACAGCGTGTGGTCGAACAGGTGAAGAAGGATCTCAAGCTCGCCAAGCTCGAGGTCAAGACGCTGGAAGTCACGCCGCAGACGCGCATTCCGCTGGTGGCCAACCAGACCGTCGACCTGGAGTGCAGCTCCACCACGAACAACGCCGAGCGCCAGAACCAGGTGTCGTTCTCCACAACCTTCTTCGTGGTTGGCGCGCGCCTGCTGGTGCGCAAGAACGCGGGCATCAAGCACTGGTCGGATCTTGTGGGCAAGAACGTCGTCGTGAGCGCGGGCACCACAGCCGAGCGCATGCTGCGGCAGCTCAACGAGAAGAACAAGTGGGGCATCAACATCATCCTGGCCAAGGACATCAACGAGAACTTCCTGACCGTCGAAACCGGCCGGGCCGTGGCGGCCACGCAGGACGACATCATTCTCTTCAGCAACATCGCGCGGGCCCGCAATCCGGCGGACTGGGAGGTGGTCGGCGTGCCCCAGCAGAAGGAGGCCTACGGCTGCATGCTGCGCAAGGGTGACGTTGCCTTCAAGAAGCTGGTCGACGGCGTGATCACCGGAATGATGCGCTCCGGCGAGTTTGCCTCGCTGTACGAGAAGTACTTCTTGAAGCCCATTGCGGTGAAGGGCAGCGTGACTGTCAACTTCCCGATGTCGTCCGACATGCAAGAACTCCTGCGTCATCCGAACGATCAGCCGCTGTAAGCCGCTGGCGCCCCACGTTTGACGATCGTCCTCACGAATCATCTAAGCACTCTTCACGATGCACTACACCTGGGATTGGCTGATCTTCTTCAAGCCTTCGGTCACAGGCGAGGGCCTGTACGGCATGATGTTGCTGCGCGGATTGCTGTGGACGGTGGTGTTGTCTCTGCTGGCCTGGACACTGGCACTGGGCATTGGTCTGATCGCCGGGGTCGCTAGGACGTTGCCCAACCGCGCTGCGCGGTACCTGTCGACGGCGTACATCCACTGTTTTCGCAATACACCGTTGCTCGTGCAGCTGTTTCTCTGGTACTTCGTGGTGCCGGAGTTGTTGCCCCTCGAATGGGGCAATGCGCTCAAGCAGATGAACCCGACGACAAACCAGTTCCTGACCGTGCTGGTGGGGCTCACCCTGTACACGGCGGCGAAGGCGGCGGAACAGGTGCGCGCGGGCATCGAGTCGGTGCCGCGCAGCCAGAAGCAGGCAGCCATGGCACTCGGGCTGGGGACCGCGGCGGCCTATCGGCACGTGGTCCTGCCGCAGGCCCTTCGCATGGTCATCCCGCCGCTGACCTCGGACTTCTTGAATGTCTTCAAAAATTCGGCCGTCGCACTCACGATCGGGCTCATGGAGCTGACCGGGCAGACGCGCCAACTCAGCGAGTTCAGCGCCCATCCGTTCGAGGCCTTCATTGCGGCGACGCTCATCTACATGGCGATCACCTACGGCGTGATCGTGCTGATGCGTCACATCGAACGCCGGGTTCGGGTGCCCGGATTGCTGGGAGCCGCGTGATGGGCTACGACTTCGATTGGGCCTCCCTGCAGCGCGCTTGGCCCTACCTGCTGCAAGGCCTGCAGATGACCGCCTTCCTGGTGGTGGCCTCCATGGCCGCCGGGATCGGTCTCGGGACCTTGTTGGCGATCACCCGGATCTTTGCGCCGCGGCCGGTGGCGGCCCTCGTGGCGGGGTATGTGAACCTATTCCGCTCGATTCCGCTGATCCTCACGATCCTGTGGATCTACTTCCTGATGCCGGTGGTGCTCCGCGGCGTGACCGGCGATCCCAACCTCAGCGTCGGGCCGATCTATGCCGCCCTCGTGGCGTTCGTGCTTGCGGAGTCCGCCTACTACTGCGAGATCATCCGCGCCGGCATCGGCAGCGTGCGTGCGGGCCAGATGCAGGCGGCGCAGTCCCTGGGGATGTCGCCATGGCAAGCCATGCGGCATGTGATCCTGCCGCAGGCGTTTCGCAACATGACGCCCTCGCTCATCAACCAGACCATCGCCCTGCTCAAGGACACCTCGCTGGTCTATGTGATCAGCCTGAATGACTTCCTCGGTGCCGCCAGCAAGGTGGGGCAACGTGACGGGCGCGTTGTCGAGGTCTACATCCTGGTCGCCGTCGTCTACCTGGTGCTGTGCACGGCAGGCGCCTGGTGGGTCACCTGGCTGCAGCGGCGCAAGGCCGCGGCGACGATCTGAATGAACGCAATGATCGAAATCAACGACGTCTCCAAGTGGTACAGCCAGTTCGCGGTGCTCACGGAATGCAGCACCGACGTTCGCGAGGGCGAGGTGGTCGTGGTCTGTGGCCCTTCCGGCTCCGGTAAGTCCACGCTCATCAAGACGGTCAACGCGCTGGAGCCCATTCAACGCGGCAGTATCACGGTCAATGGCATCCAAGTCTCCGATCCCAAGACCGACCTACCGAAGCTGCGCTCCCGGGTCGGCATGGTGTTCCAGCACTTCGAGCTCTTTCCACACTTGAGCGTGATGGAGAACCTTGTACTGGCGCAAGTTCAGGTGCTCAAACGCTCGCGTGCAGAAGCGGTCGAGCGCGGGCTGCGCATGCTCGATCGTGTGGGCTTGTCGATCCACAAGGACAAGTTCCCGGGCCAGCTCTCTGGTGGTCAACAACAGCGCGTCGCCATTGCGCGGGCGTTGTCGATGGATCCGATCGTCATGCTGTTCGACGAGCCGACCTCGGCGCTCGACCCAGAGATGGTGGGCGAGGTGCTCGACGTCATGGTGAAGCTCGCACGCGAAGGCATGACGATGATGGTAGTGACCCACGAGATGGGGTTTGCCAGGCAGGTCAGCGACCGAGTGATCTTCATGGACCAGGGGCGCATTGTCGAGGACTGCTCGAGCGAAGAGTTCTTCGGGCGTCCCGAGAGCCGGGCACCGCGCGCGCAAGACTTCCTCTCCAAGATCCTCGCGCACTGAGGGTCGAAAAAGCCATCGAACCCATTTCCCAAAAAGCCCAACAACCTCCCAAGGAATCTCATGAAATCGATCAAGACATTGGTGCTCGCCAGCACCCTGGCGTTCTCGAGCCTGGCCCTCGCACATGGCGATGAGGACCACAGCGCGTCGAGCGGGCCCGTGCGCAAGGAACAAAAGAACTGGGGCATCGCGGGCGATGCGAGCGCGGCCAAGCGAACGCTGGAATTCAAGATGAGCGACAGCATGCGCTTTACACCTGATCGCATCCAGGTCAAGCAAGGCGAGACCGTGCGGCTGTTCATTCGCAACGAAGGACAAGTCATGCACGAGTTCGTGATCGGCACGAAGAAGGAGCTCGACGAACATGCCGCACTCATGATGAAGTTTCCCGGCATGGAGCATTCCGAGCCCTACATGGCGCATGTCGCTCCTGGCAAGACCGGCGAGATCGTCTGGACCTTCAACCGTGCGGGCGAATTTGATTTCGCCTGTCTCATCGCGGGACACTACCAAGCTGGCATGGTCGGCAAGGTCAAAGTCGCGGCCGCCACAGGATCTTGAGGGCGACGCCGGAGGACACGCCGTCGTGAGAAACCCTCACTACCGTGGATAGCCGGGTTTCAGGGTGAGAAAGTTTTCAACGATCCACGCTGTGACCTTGGTTCTTCCTTGAACATTCGGCGGCAGTTTTTCATGCACGATCCATTCGATGATGAGCCGCGTTGCCTTCGACAGGTCGGCCTTCTCAGGTCCGACAAACGAGTTGAGGTAAGCAAGGACTTCGTAACCTTCCTTGCGGCTCAACCGATCCGCATCTGCTTTCACCTTGGTCGGATCGTCTCCGGGAACGGCAGTCCAGCTGTAGTCCGTGTAGTACAAATCGGCTTTGGTAAGTTGGGGCATGGTGTTCCTTGGAAGCTAGCTCTGTAGGTGCGGGACTGCGCGTTGCGGTGTTGCGTGCGGGTGCGAGTGCTGCGTTAGGAAGAAGGAAGCGGCCGAATCAGTCCCGCTGTCTCATATGGCCGACGACGTGAACACCAGGTGGTGACTCGCGGCATCGCGCCGCCAACTGGTCGGGTTGCCATTGCCGAGCACGCCGACGGACGCTTTGTCGTAGCAATCGTCGCCGTAGCTGAACGCGGCGCCTGAATACACCGGATCGCCTTTGAGCAGGATGCACAGGTTCTTGTATTGATCCTGCTTCCCCTTCTTGAAACCGCCAGCCTTGAACAAGCGCCAGAAGCCGTCGCTGGCATAGCGGATGGCCACCGACGGATTCATCATGGTGGGATCGATGTCAGGCGCCGGAGCCGGGTTGCTTACGGTGTAGTCGCTGAACAGCACCTTTGCGTATGCAGGTTTGGCAACCAACGTCTTCCAAGCTTTCCATTCAACGCGCTCGATGTCGTGGAGCCCTTGCTTGCGGCCCACGAGGTTCAGCGGAAATGAGCCACCGGCGAGCGTGGTGCTGCTGCACCCGGCCGCAAGCGCCTCGTCAAGATAAGGCTGTACAGCCGCTATGCACGCCGCGGGGGCGACACCCACGATAGAGAACTGATCGACGAGCAGATGAAGCCTCGACTTAGCGATACCCGCGCCGACCACGACTTTCACAAAATCCTTGACCTGGTCGGAGGTCACGCCGTGTGTCTGGATCCTGAGCACGAAGACCTCGAAGGCCTTAGTGAGATCCGGCAGGTCTGCCGGACGCGCAACCATCGCCTCCGTGATGACCGGGATGATCTGACGACCGGTCAGTGCCGACAGGCGCTTGCAGATCGAGGTGAGCACCTGGGTCTGTTTTGCGTAGGTGGGCATGAAGTACCGAATGTCGATCGCGATGGGCGTGCCCTGCGGAATCGATTTGGCCATTTGCCCTCCAATCTTGGTGATGTACGGCACCAGCGTTTCGGAGAGCGTCCCCTTCTTGGGGTCGATGGGGAGAATTTCGATCAGCGGGACCATTTCATCCCACTGGGCGCCCGTGAGCTTGCTCAAGGCGATCCGTTCCCCCTGCTTCCATTTCAGGATGGGCAGGTATTTCCATATCGCAGGCATTGATCCCTCCAGACTTTTTTGAGTCTAAAGGGTACGTCACGATTGCTTACACTGGATTACGGGATTTCCCAGGCTCCACCAACGCTGCGGTTTCAGTTCGCCGATGTATGTCTCGCTTTGTTGGCCTTGTTGGTTCAGGCCGCGCCACGGCCTATGCCAAGCAACTCAGTGCGAAGGCGACGGCATCCGAGGTGCCATCCGAAGTGAGCGAAGTCGACGGCAAGAAACCCGCCTGCCGTTTGCGCAGAAAACTGGTGACAGCTTCGCGCAGCGTACGCACGCTCAGTTCCCGAGCGAGCATTTCTTGCAACTCGAACTTCGTAGCTCGCTTGGGCGGCAGTTCGCCCCTATGCGACGCCAGCGCTTCGATGCATTCGGCGCGCCACAAGAGCATGGCCATGCTCAGGCGGTCCTGTATCGGGTTGGCCTTCGGCTTGCGCAGCACGCGCAGTGCGAGCGTGCCGTCCACACGGCGCGCGGCTGACCAGACGCCCCACCATGTAGGCATCAAGGCCAGACTGGCCTCGGAATAGATCGGACCCGTGACCAACGTCACCCGGTCGAAGACGCGGTTGTAGGCATGAATCTGGTTGTGCAAGCGTGCGAACGAATCGAGATCGCTCTTCAGCTCGAAGGCGCTGAGCTGTGTATCCACCAGCGCCAGATCTACCCGCGCCTCCCCACCTTCGATCCCGAGCTCTTCGAAGAGCCTTCCACCCGACTTGGTGGCGTCGGCGAGGAGTCGCGAACGCACCGCTTGGCGCAGCTCGCTTTCGGTGATGGAGGGAGTGCTCATTTTATGCATTGTATAATGCAACTATGCCAAGAACAGCAAAGCCCACCACGTTGGAAGCGGTCCGGGCCAGAGAAGCACTCAGGCTGTACCTGAAGCGACAGAGCATGTCGGTGAATGCGCTTTCTCAGGCTGCAGGTGTAGGCCAGCCCACAGTCAGCCGGTTTTTGAGCGGGCGGACGAAGTCCGTGACGACAGCCATTCGGCCGCTGTTGGATTATGCAAATATTGATTTCGAAAATGGCATAACAGAGATAGGCGGTGTGCTCGATAATCCCCGTGTGCGAGACGCGCTCGAGCGTGTCTGGGACGGGCGGCCGGAGACGGCCGACTTGCTCGCCCGATTGATCGAGGCGTTGGGACCCGTCTTGAAGAGCGCGCCATTGACGGCAACCAGGAACATGCTGTGACCCATCCGGATGCCAAGACCATCTACCAAGCCGTGTCGGCGATCGGCCTGACGCGCGCGCAAGTGCGCCGGCTGCTGCCTGACTGGTGGGACCCTGCGCTGGAGAAGGAACGCGGCGGTGCGGCGGAGTTGGCGATGCACGTCAGCAGGCGGCTGAGCGTCGAGCTTCAGCCGCTGCTGTCGGGTCAGATCGTTCCCAAGGGCGCCATGGCCAGTGTTGCCTACAAGCACTCGGTCAACATCGAGGCATCGTCACTGTCGGCCGCGAGCTTCATTGCGTCATCTCTCGCACAGGCAGTGCTGGCTGCCTTGCCGATCTCATATGTTCCGCTGCCTCAAGATCCAAGCGAGTTGCGCGCACTGGCCATGCGCGATCGCGCTGGTCAGTTCGGCTTCAGTGCTCTTCTGGACCTGTGCTGGGCCCACGGAATCCCGGTGATTCCCTTGCCACACCTGCCTGTGGGCGTGCGCAAGATGGATGGGGCCGCGCTGCAGTTGGGCGGACGTCCGGCCATCGTGATCGCGAAGAAGAAGTCGTCGCGGGCCTGGCTGAGCTTCATCCTGGCGCATGAGATCGGACACATCGCACTGGGGCACCTGCGCCCCGGATCCTCCATCATCGACGTATCGCTTCAGGAGACGAGCACGTATGCAACCGAGTTGTCGACAGACGGCCAGGAGGCAGAAGCAGACAGCTTCGCGCTCCAGACGCTGGGCGGCGATGAGGTGACGGCGCATGTGACCAAATGGCCAGCCTTGGCTGCGCCTGTGGACATCGCGGTACTTGCCCGCGGCGCTGCTGGCGCTGTGGGCATCGAAGCGGGGCACTTCGTTCTGAGATATGCCTTTCTCACGAAGCGTTGGCCCACCGCGCTGACGGCGTTGAACTTCCTCAGTGAAGACCTGGATCCAGAGGGGGCGCTCCTGCAGCAGTTGCGCTCGCACCTGGATCTCAGTCGCGTCGCCGATGACCTGCAGGACCTCGTGTCGCAGATCACCGGCTGGGATGGAGCGAACTGAAGCGTGCGTCTACTGATAGACGTCGACGCGCTGTGCAAGCTGGCGCATTGGGGGCTTCTCGATGAGATCCCATCGTTGATGGGCATCCCGCTGCAAGAGTGCACTACGCTCGCCTCGTCAAAGTACCGGGCCATCAAAGCAAAGAGCAAGCTCGACATGCGTGTGTTCCACGCAGTCGAGGCAGCCGACCGCGTGCTCGAAGCCATAGCCTTGATGCAGGCGCCGATAGAGCCTGCGAGCCAAAGCCTTGGGGATTTCGAAAACGTGTTGGGCATCGACGCCGGTGAGGCGGTGCTTCTCGCATCGCTCGTGGCCGCGCCAGATACAAGGCTGCTGACCGGAGACAAGCGGGCGCTGCGCGCACTCGCAGCGCTACCGCCTGAAGCGCGTGAACCGTTTCATGGTCGGGTGATCTGCGTGGAGCGAATCATCGAGGCAGGGCTGAACCAATGGGGATTGGACGTCCTTCGATCTAAGGTGTGTCCTTGGAAGAAGATCGACGTTGCAGTGAACATCATCATGGGGAGTCGCTGCGACGCAGGGGAGGCCTCGGTCCGGGAGGCGCTCGCCTCGTACATCGGCGAACTGACTTCGCTGTGCGATCCCTCGCTGATCTGCGAAAAGCTCTGACTATCGCGTGGTTAGGCGCTCCGCAATTTCGCGTGCGCCAAGATCTCGCGCTGCCGCAAGATTTTCGAGTTGTGCCGCCCGCGGGCGTGCCTTGCCTTGTTCCCAGTGGTAGATCGTTTGCCCGGAAACGCCGATCAGTTGCCCATAGCTCGCCGCGGAGAGCCCGAGCTTTGCGCGGTGTGCCGCCAACCTGGTTGCGCTGAATCGGCGCTTCGTGCCTTCTGCCGCTTCATTGTCCGGATCAACGGCTGTGGCGGGGCGCTTCGAACCCTTCGCAACACGACGCAGTTCCTTCTCAAGTGAATTCACTTGGCGACGTAGCTCAGCAATCGATGAGCGATGGGCGACGGATGCCTTCTTGAGCGTTTCTATCTCAGCGCGCACCTCTTTGCGAGCAACGCGGGAGATTTCAGCTTTCAGGATCGAGGCGATGTTTGGCATGGACGCATTGTGCCGTCTCGTCGCCGCGCTTGTAGCCGGACAAATCCTTGGAGAACTTTGGGCAGATTAGACTGCCGGCATGCAAGACATCATTGCCGGCTTTCTTCGCTTCCAGGCGGAAGTATTCCCCACTCGTAAGGAGCTCTTCCGGGAGTTGGCAAAGAGCCAGACCCCAAAGGCGTTGTTCATCTCGTGTTCGGACAGTCGGATGGTGCCCGAGCTCGTCACGCAACGAGAGCCGGGGGATCTCTTTGTCATGCGCAACGCAGGCAACATCGTTCCTTCCTTCGGTCCAGAACCCGGTGGCGTCTCGGCAACCGTTGAGTTCGCTGTATCGGCGTTGAAGGTCAGCGATATCGTCATCTGCGGGCATTCTGATTGCGGCGCCATGAAGGCGATTGCAACCTGTGCCTGCCTGGACACGATGCCTGCTGTGAAGTCTTGGCTGCGCTACGCTGACGCCGCGCGCATGATCAATGAAGCGAAACCGCACGCGGACGAACGCTCACGCGTGGATGGCATGGTGCGGGAAAACGTACTCGCTCAATTGAACAACTTGCGAACGCACCCGTCTGTTGCGCTGGCACTTGCCCAAGGTACGCTGACTCTGCACGGCTGGGTTGACGACATTGAAAGCGGCTCGATTGACGCGCTGGACATGGGGACGAATAGTTTTGTGCCGTTGGCGAACCATCCTGCGGCTAGAAAGCCGGATAGCGCCTGATTTAGGGCCACGAGATCCAGATACTGCGGCAGCCTTGTTGGCCTCAAGCTCCGTACTAGCCCCGCGACGAACTCACGAGTTTTTGGTTTCGGGCAGGGCCAGGTCGTGGACGTCGCTATCGTCGATGGAGCAGCGCTTATGACCAATCTGCTGCTGTCACTTCAGGCCGCAGGGCAAATGAGCACGACACGCGGGCTAAGCCTGCTGGATGGCCCGCACTGGCACAACACCTGCCGTTGTGCCGACGATGGCTTTGTCTCGATCGCGTCCCTCGGGCCAAAGTCCTACCGCGAACTGTGTGATCGCCTCGAACTTGCCTGCGATCCTGCGTTTGAGAAGCCCTATGCGTAAGCGAACAGCGATCCCGCCTTGTCTTCGCAATGGCTCCTGACCAGCAAGCTAGACTTCTGGTGTCGGCCAGCATCGGACACTGGCGTCGAAGCAGCCAAACGGACAAGCACACATGACGCAACAGCTTACGGATCTCTTCAATCGTTGGGAACAGGTTTGGCACGAGGGCAGCTTTGACCTCGTCCCCAGTTGCGTGACGGAGACTTACACCCGTCACGATCAGAAGGGGGACCGGACAGTGAGTCGCGAGGCCTATGCCGCCGAGATCGCCCAGATGCGCCAAGCCAGACCGGGAATCCGTATCGTGGTCTACGACCACTCCTTCAGTGGTGATCGCGCTTGGTATCGGTTCGCTTTCAAGTGGAACGACCCGCAGACTGGGGAAGCGCAGAGCCAGGCGGGTCTCCAACTCTATCGGACAGTCGGCGGCAAACTTACCGAGACGTGGCTAACGCTTTCGCCCTTGGGCTCGGCATGGCCGGATACCGAAGCCCAAGCGAGTTGGACAAGCCCATCCCCAGTCAAGTAGCGCAGCCCGAGGAAGGCGCGCGCATGCTGGCCACCGCGGCTGTCGGCGAAGTCGAACACCGACTGGCCACCCCGGATCCGTTCCACCCTGGGGCAACATCACAATGAGGTATTCGTCGAATGGGCGGAGAGCAAGAGGGGGACGGCAGTCCCATCTTGACCTTGCGTCATGCGTAGGCGCCTCTTTTGGCAAGAGAGAGGATGTTCGATACGACCACCTGTCCCTCTGCAGTGTCCATCAGTGCCGCAGGTCGTTGCCCACCGAGAGCGGGTAAAGGCTGATCGAGCCACTGCGCAACCCATGTTGCCGTATCAAAGTCATCGGGATTTGACGTCGATGATCAGGGCGGGATCGAACGCCTTGTTCTCGATCCTGCCGCTCCAGTTCACATAGCCGCGCGGATTGCACACGACTTGGCAAGAACGGGCTTGATAGTTGAACGCCTGATGTGTGTGGCCGTGCACCCAGAGTACGGGCACATCGAAGAAGGTTTCCGGGAGCTCGGTGACGAATGCGCCTGAGGACCAGTCAGCGGCGTAACGCTGCGCCAGTGAGCCGCGATGAGGCGCGTGGTGAGTCACGACGACCGTCGGGCCATCGAACGGTTGCGAAAGCCTGTCTCGCAGCCACGCGCGCTGCGCCTGATGAATCTGAAGCGTGTCCGCCGCCTGGAGCTTTCTTCCTTGCTTGTAGCGCCAGGTATCGGGCTCGGCCGACTCGTCGCACGTGCGGATCAGCGCATAGTCGTTCAGCAGATTGGTCGCCATCTTCATGGCGCGTCCGACATCGCTGACCAGACCTTCAGGCGTCTCGATGGCGAGCGCGAAGTCGGTCCACAGCGTTGCACCAAGGAAGCGCACGCCATCGATCACCAGTTCGTCACTGTCTAGCAGATGGACATTGCTTCCTTCGGCTTCGGCGCGTGCTTCAGCCAGTGTCGTGTCAAGGCGCCCATCGTAGTACTCGTGATTTCCGGGCAGGTAAACCACGGGCTTGCCGCGAAAACGATCCGCCGCCCACTGGACGGCACGCTTGGCCGGCGAATGAATGTCGCCCGCGAGGATGACAGCATCGAACTCGAGATCAGGCACCGGCTCGAAGGGCGCGAACTCGAGGTGAAGGTCGGAAAGAATCAGCACTCTCATCAGGATGCTCCTTCAAAGTGCGCGCGAAGCTCGGCACAGGCGTTGTCATCGAAGCCGGTGAACGAACCACACACCACCAGATGGTCCTTGCAGTGCTCGAACTGCCAATAGGCATCGTCGAGCGCGACCCAAGGTTCGTCGACGGCATCGTGGATCTGGAGCCAAGCGAGGATCTCTCTTTCACGCTTCCTGTACGGCGATGGAAGGCCGAAGCCCGAACGAGGCGTGGCTCCAAGGATACGAGCCCGGATGTCACTGGAGAACGGCTTCAGCAGAGTCTCATAGAGAAGTTGCTCGCGCCAAGACGAACTGATCACGATGTTCACATGCGGGAATTCGCGCAGCAACGCTTCAAGCGGCGGCAGGAAGCAGAAGTCGGCGCCGCCGTTGAGGACGTGATCTTCCCCCTCCGGATGCAGCACGCCGTCGAAGTCGAGGAACAGGATCACGCTGAATCTCCTGGCCCATTTCCACCGGCCCTCATACGACACCGCCGTGTTGAATCGCGATGAGCATCGATCGCACTCTGTCAGCGCCGCCCTCGACAGCGAGCGTCGCCGGCGTTTGACCATCGAGCCGTTCGTGCGGCTTGTCCAGCCAGGCTTGGGCCGCAGCGCCGAACACCTGAGTAGCGAGATCGAGCACGTCTTGTGAAGGCCCTCCCGGCCCAGGCTCATCGCGCGGCCAGGTCAAGTGCGATCCCATTTCGACCCCGAAGGCGCGGAAAGGCGTCGCGGTGGTCATCAAGCCCTCGCCGACATAGTCGATGTTCTGATGGTGGTGGCCATGGACCGCCAGTTCGACGCCAAGTTTTTCGGCGAGTTCGTCGATCACCTTCCAGCCATGTGGGTGGGCCGTCGGCGCTTCGTGCGTCACCAGGATGTCAGCGGGTCCGCTGCGCAGCAACCGCTGGTACTCATCCGGGAAGATGGAGGATCGGTGCTTGCGCGAGATGCCGTCACGCCATCGCTCATGGCTCTTCATGGTTCGGCGCATGGCGTCGCTCGATTGGAACGCCGCCTCGTCCATCGGCCGCCGTGGATCCCAGATCTTGCTGCGGAAGATGCCGCCCAGGCCCGCGACCTTGAACCCGGCGATCTCGACGATCCGCCCGTGCAGGTTGCGGGTGGCCAGCTCTGATCCCCACAGGTTGTCGTAGTCGGCGTCGGAGTCCGTGTCGTGGTTCCCGGGGATGAACCAGATCTCGGTGAGATCCATGATCGGCCTCAGCTCGACGTGCAGAGGCCGGCACGCCTGGATGTCACCCAGCAGCACGATCGCCTCAGGCTGAAGGCGTTCGACCGCGGCGATCACGAGGTCGAAGTTGCCGTGCGGGTCGCCGAAGAACATCAGCTTTGGCGCTGACCGCTCGCGCTCGGATCGCGCATGGAGGTCCGACGAGATGAGCGGTTTCATTTCATATGCCGATGGCGGTTCATCGTTCATTCGCGAACCGCAGGAAGTGCGAGCGCAACTCCTGGAAGCTGTCCTGGTCGAATGCCCGCGTGGGATCGGTGAGCACGAGCCGCGCGAAGCCCGGTTCGAAGCTCGAGGGCCAATCGTCAAGCGCGACCCATTCCGCGTCGCTGCGGCCATTCCCATCGAGCCAGGCTTGGATTTCCAACTGGCGCCGGTGGTGGACGACCACATTGGGATCAATCTGTGGCGTCGCTCCGATGATCCGATGCCGGATGTCAGCACAGAAATAGCGCTGCAACTGCTCGATGCTCTCGGCCAGTCGCCAATCCGACGAGATGACGACGTCGACAGAATCGAACTCTCGAAGAAGCTCTTCGAGCCGCGGCAAATGGCTGAAGAACCTGCTGCTGAACGAGTAGTCCGCGCCGACAGGATGAAGAACACCATCTACATCCAGGAACAGCAGATCGCTGGAATCGCTCATGCGGCCGGTGGCGCCATGGGTCAACAACGCTTCTGCCATGGATAGACGGCAAGCGCAGGACCTCATCATCCAACAAACCCGGCTTGGAAGGACTCAAGAAGATGGAGCACATCGGCAGCTCGCCCCTCGGCTACCAGCGACTCGGCGGTCTTGCAATCAAACAGCGCGAGTGGCTCGTTCCTGTACCAGAGAATGGCCGCCTCGAGGTCCCCACCCGAGACCGCAGTCGCGGCAGCCAGCACTTGCTGGATCGTGCGGGTAGATGACCGGATGTCACTCATAGCTCGACCACGAGCTCGGGGTTGAACTGCTTGTTTTCCAGGTCACCGCCATGCCGCAAGTACCCCCGGGGGTTGCACACCACCCGGCAGTTGCCGGCTTGATAGTCGTGGCTCTCGTGAAGGTGGCCATGCACCCAGAGTGGCGGCACTTCGAAGAAGGAACTTGGGAGCTCGCTCACAAAAGAGGCGGACAGCCAGTCGGACTGATAGTGCCGCGCGAGAGAGTTTCGATGAGGGGCGTGGTGGGTCACAACCACCGTTGGCCCGTCGAAGGGCTCGGCCAGCTTCTGGGCCAGCCAGGCGCGGTCACTCTGGTGGAGCGCCAGCGTGTCTTCGGGTACCAGGCGGCGCTTTCTTGACTTGGCTGATACCACGGATGCGTCGGAGGATTCCTGCGCCTCGGCCCACCGGATCGATGAGTAGTCGTTGAGACGGACCTTGGCCGCCTTCATGGCCCGCTCGGTGTCGGTCAGAGTTCCCGTCTTGGTCTGGATCGGCAGTTCGAAGTCTGTCCACAGCGTGCAGCCGAGAAAGCGGACGCCGGCGATCACAGCTTCGCCCGGTGCCAGGAGATGCACGTTGCACGAATTCGCGGTGAGCGCCATTTCCTTGAGCGTGGTCTGCAGAACGCCTTGATAGAACTCATGGTTGCCAGGCACGAAGACGATGGGGACCGTCTCCCCAAAGTTCCCCGCCCGCCGGGCCCAGCGCATGGCCTTGGAGCCGGGGACGAAGATGTCCCCAGCAAGGATCACTGCGTCGTAGTCGACCTTCGGGACGAGAAAGGTCCCGAACTCGAGGTGCAGGTCCGAAAGGATGAGCAGCTTCACGTCGGCAGGCCCATTTCTTCAGCGCATTCAGGGCATCAGGATCGAGAGCTTGGCGTTCCATGCCTCGCCATCGGACTTGGAGGGCACGGCGACGCGGATCGTCGGGCGATCGAAGTCACTGGTCTCGAAGAGGAAGTGCACGTGCTGAAAGCGAAACACCGGATTTCCGGGATATTCGGTCCACTTGAGTTGCCAAGTGTTGAAGTACTCGAAATCGACCGTCCGGGCTTTCTTTCCGCGATTGACGATGCAGGCCTTGCGGGCATCGGGATCGAACAGGATGCAGGTCCCGTCCCAATCGCCCAGCATTCGGCGAGGATCGATCGGGAAGAAGGTCGCCCCAGATGCTTGGCCTTGCGCCCGCAGCAACTGCTCGCGTCCCGTTTGAATCGAACGAGGCAATGCGATCCAGGCCCAGTAGAAGAGAACCAAGACGACGGCGAGGGCCAGCAGGAGCGTGATCTCCATGTTCAGTTGGTCGGCCAGATCTGATGCCGAATGCTGAACGAAGTGCACATGCCGTAGTGTGTGAACTGCGCTCCGTTCTCATCTTCGAGGACCAGAAGGTCGACTTGATCGGCATCGGCGCTGGTCGCTGACCAGATCTTCCGAATGTCTCGAATTTGCCAGCGATCGGGATTGCTCTCCGTCGGCGCCAGATACTGAACGTGCCGCAGCGACTGCGGCCCCACGCTCTCGAAGAGATCGAGGAAGTCGCTTTCATAAATCAACAACGCACGCTCCGAGATCTCGAGGGCGTCTTCTTGCACCACCCAGGTCGGGAAGAAAGCAGGAATGGTCAAGTTCAACTGGACTGCTCTCCAACATCTCGCACCAGGCCCGGCCAGCATGGAAGAGATCCTCACCTCATGTGAATCCATCGTCATGAACATAAAAATGAACCCTATAGGTTGCAGTCCAATGTGAAGCTTGGTCGTGGATGTCTTGCTGATCTGATGCTCAAGCAATTCAACAAGCTCCATAAACACTACTCACTGCCCTTCGAGAAGCTATTTTGCTACTTAAATGCATCTAATAGCTATCTTAGTGCTGTCGATAAAAAATGCTAGACGGGGGATTCTTGGTGGATGGGCCAACCTCAACCAAGAACGCAGAGTGCAAGGCAAAGGGTGGCGTTCCATCTACGTGTCATCCGCGCGGAACGCCGCATCTCCCAGGAGCAGCTTGCCGAGGCTGCTGGGCTTCATCGAACGTTTGTAGGGGCCGTCGAGAGGGAGGAGAGGAATATCTCGATCGACAACCTCGAGCGCATTGCTGCCGCGCTGAGTGTCGACGTTTCGTTTCTCGTTTCGCCGGTGGTTCCGCGTTCCTAGACCTCTTGAGGGCGGCGAGAACCTCAAGCATTCCTGCTGTGACTATCGGTGCCGATTGCGGTCGGCACCCAGCTGACCCTATTCGAGGAGGCAGCGGCACTGAGCGCCGAAGTGCGAAAGCGATCAGCACCAATCTGAACGGTAGGGATCTGCAGCCCCTAAGGCTTGGCCTCGGGTGCGCTATGGTGGAACGAGCTGCGCAAGCCATGAGCAGGGACCTCCAATGAGTTCACCCTCGCAGCAATGAAATTAGAAGACTGCTTGGCTGACGTCGCTGAAAACTGCTTGATGACCTTCCTGTGGAAAGGAGCGAAGGTGTTTCCGGCCGAATCGATTGAGTAGAGAAGCGTAGCCTATGAGGAGGGTCGCCTCTCAGTTCTGAGGAGCGAATCTATCCATGACGGAACGAATGAAGAGTCGTTGGCGCTTCGCGAAGAAAAGTCTGTTCGATCACGACGGCGCGACCCTCACTGAGATCGCGTGGAGCCAATATAGATTGGCGTTCAAACACAGCCAAATCCTTCCACTTCGGAACCTGTTCCGCAATACAGGGCGCAGTTGTCGCGCCTCACAATCCTTTTCGTGG
>Ga0126362_10000085_pt1 | contig 105282 bp, 90 predicted proteins | sample ANMtaG_FD_126269 | JGI IMG/M metagenome (GOLD analysis project Ga0126362, IMG submission 126269) | Continental margin sediment microbial communities from North Pacific Ocean - ANME2c_DSS_Sorted | ecosystem: Environmental > Aquatic > Marine > Continental margin > Sediment | place: Pacific Ocean... | reverse complement strand
TTACGCCGCCAGTGACGTATGGGGATGTCGTGAGCAAGAACACCGGGGAGAGCCAATCGGATACCATTGCTGGATGAAATCACAGTATCAATGGGGCTGCTGGAGCTAAATAGATACCCCTTAATTTCATACAGTAAACGCCAGATGGGCTCCGAACTCTCCCGTCCGCAAGACGCGGCCCCCGTTGTTGCCGAGCAGGCCGTTTCCGTCAAGGCCCTGTGCGCCTTCGGCGCGAAGGCGGGCGACCTCGACCTGCGCTTCGTGCCCGCGCCCAGCGCGCTCGAAGGCATGGCCGGGCACGCGATGGTGCAGCACCGGCGCGATCCGGAGCACTACGCCTGCGAGGTCGGGCTCGAAGCCACCTGCGGTGCGCTGCGGGTGCGCGGCCGGGCCGACGGCTACGAGGCGCGCAGGGCCCGGGTCGAGGAAATCAAGACCTTCCGAGGCGACTTCGACGCCATTCGCGGCAACCATCGCGCGCTGCACTGGGCACAGGCCCGCACCTATGGCTGGATGCTGTGCGAGCTGGATGGTCACGACGAAATGACGGTCGCGCTGGTGTATCTCGATCTCGCCACCGGCGACGAGACCGTGCTCGAAGAGCAGCACACCCGCGAAGCGTTGAAGGAACACTTCGAGTTGCTGTGCGGCAGGTACAGCGAATGGGCGCGCGGCGAAGCCGCCCACTGCGAAGCCCTGGGTGTCACGCTGGCCGGGCTCGAATTCCCGCACCGCGCCTTCCGCGCAGGCCAGCGCGAGCTGGCGGAGGCCGTCTACCGCGCGGCCTTGAACGGACGCTGCCTGATGGCGCAAGCGCCCACGGGCATCGGCAAGACCCTGGCCACCATCTTCCCGCTGCTCAAGGCCCGCGCGGCACGCAGGATCGACAAGCTCTTCTTCCTCACCGCCAAGACCTCAGGCCGGCCGGTGGCGCTCGATGCGCTGCGCGTGCTCGACAGGGGGCAGGGCGAGAGCAGGCTGCGCGTGCTCGAACTCGCGGCGCGCGAGAAGGTCTGCGAATACCCCGACCGCGCCTGCCACGGCGACGCCTGCCCGCTCGCCCGTGGCTTCTACGACCGACTTCCGGCCGCGCGCGAGCAGGCCGCGCAGGTGGCGTGGCTCGACCGGGAGGCGCTGCGCAACATCGCGCTCGCGCACGAGGTGTGCCCCTATTTCCTGGCACAGGAGATGGCGCACTGGGCAGACGCCATCGTCGGCGACTACAACTACTACTTCGACGGCAGCGCCTTCCTCTACGCCACCATGCGCGACGCCGGCTGGCGCGTGGCCGTGCTGGTCGACGAGGCCCACAACCTGCTGGAGCGATCACGCGGCATGTACACCGCGCAGCTCGAAGGCGAGGCGCTCGAGGAAGCGCACCGCGCGGCACCCGCGGTCCTGTGCGGCCCGCTGGCCCGGCTGTTCCGCGAATGGGACACCGTGCAGCAGTCGCAGGTGGCCGACTACGAAACCGCCGACGAGATCCCCGAGCGCTTCCTGCGCACCCTGCAGGCCACCAACACCGCCATGGCCGAGTATTTCGCGGCAACGCCCGATGCCTCGCAGGGGCCACTGCAGCGTTTCTTCTTCGACGCGCTGCACTTCGCCCGGCTGGCCGAGGCCTTCGGCGACCATTCGGTGTTCGAGCGCACGCTGGGCGCCGCGCAGCAGGACCGTACCCTCGCCATCCGCAACCTCGTGCCGGCGCCGTTCCTCGAATCGCGCTTCGGAGATGCGGTGTCGGTCACCTGCTTCTCGGGCACGCTGTCGCCTTTCGGGTTCTATCGCGACGCGCTGGGCCTGCCCGAAGACACGGCGCTGCTCGACGTGGCCTCGCCCTTCGACAGCGCGCAACTTCGCGTCGAAGTGGCAACGCACGTGTCGACGCGCTTCCGCGACCGCGCCGGTTCACTGCGCGACGTGGCGGACATCATCGGCGCGCAATTCGAGCGCCTGCCCGGCAACTACCTGGCCTTCTTCAGCAGCTTCGACTACCTCGAGAAGGCCAGCGCCGCCTTCTCGATGCGGCACCCCGGCGTGCCCGTGTGGACGCAGACGCGCGGCATGCGCGAGGCCGACCGCCACGGCTTCATCGCGCGCTTCGAGGAGGGCGGGCAGGGCGTCGGCTTCGCCGTGCTCGGTGGGGCCTTCGGCGAGGGCATCGACCTTCCGGGCAGCCGGCTGATCGGCGCCTTCGTGGCCAGCCTGGGATTGCCGCAATACAACGAGCTCAACGAGATCACGCGCGAGCGCATGCAGGCTCGCTTCGGCAAGGGCTACGAGTACACCTACCTCTACCCGGGCCTGCAGAAGGTGGTGCAGGCGGCCGGCCGCGTGATCCGCACCGAGGAAGACCGGGGCGTGCTGCATCTGCTCGACGACCGGTTCGCACGTGCCGAGATTCGGGAACTGCTGCCGCGCTGGTGGCATGTGCGCTCAGGCGGAGACGAAGAAGAAGCGCCCCGATGGCCGTGAAAGTGCCTTGGGTACTGATCGTGTTGTGCCGATGCGTTCTGTCCTTGGTAGCTTGTCGCGGCCAATTCGGTCGACATCGAATACGGCGGCTGAAATTTCATCCACTTTCTCGACTGGAAAGAATGAATTGTTGCCGAGCGATTGCAATTGGGAATGAAATGGAATTGACGTGACTTTGGTCCGGGGAAAAGAAATTTCCTTCTCGGGACTGCCTTATGAGCTACTTAGACTTGAAGAGGAAACTTCAACTACGGCATAGCTTTTCATGAAATCAAGTTATTTAGTCACGGAATCGGAAATCACGGAAAACTCGCGCAGGCGGTTCCTGCAAAGGGGCGCGCAAACCGCGACGGTGCTTTGGAGCGGCTCGATGCTGGCTGGTTGTGGAGGCGGGGGATCAGGCGGTGATGCAGGGTGGAACAGCGGAAGTTTGCTTCCGGCTGCAAACAATTCCGACGGCGAAAACCCATTTTCGGGCCCCGCAAGCACCTCGATAAATGGGAATTCAACGCCACCTTCTGTAAACACTTCAATCAGCGAAAATTCGTCGCCGCCTGCTACAGGTAGCACGGCCAATGAGAATTCCTCGTCTGCTGCAACAAGTCCAACTGTCCAGTCTTTTTCTTCATCCGCCGAGGCTCCGGGTGGGGTAATTGTTATCACCGGCTCCAAATTCGATTCAAGCACTTCCGTCAGTTTTGGAGGCGTGGCGGCAACGCAATTCAGCGTCGACTCGGCAACGCAAATTTCGGTGACCGTGCCCGCTTCGGCGATCACCGGGCCGGTCACGATCAGAACGGCTGGGGGAACGGGCCGATCCAGCGTGCTGTTCTCCGTACTGACTGCGCCCCCGCCGGCAACCGGATACCGGCTCGCGTGGCACGATGAGTTCGACGGGACCAGCGCGAACAGCCGTAACTGGAGAATGCATGCCAGCCAGCGAGACGACGCGACGCAAACGGCCGATGCGGTCAGTGTCTCCAACAGTGTCCTGACGGTCTCGACCTATACAGACCTCGCGACAGGCAAGCACCACACAGGTTTTCTGGATACGAATACCAATCCAGGCTGCAAATTCATCTTCGGGTACATCGAGGCTCGCATTCGCTTCGTGAACCGACCTGGGCAGTGGTCTGCTTTCTGGTTGTTGTCAGACAGGAACAAGGCCTATACACCGCTCAATCCGGCTGCTGGCGTGGAGATCGACATCATCGAGCACCGTGCGGTCGAGGCGAACAACCGGACGGACGTCAGCAACCTTCACTCGAGCGCGGTGCATTGGAATGGCTATGGATCGGACACAAAGAGCATCGGCAGCGGGGTGAGAGCACTGCCGACAGGGGAGTCGTTCTCCGACTGGCATACGGTCGGCCTGCTTTGGACCGACACCAAATATCAGTTCTATCTCGACGGAACACAGTTTTGGGAGGCCACCGAAGGTATTTCCCAGAGCGCCGAATACATCCTGCTCACAACCGAAGTCAAGGACAACGCTTGGGCAGGCGATATTCCTCCAGACGGCTATGGCCCGCGCGGCGCCAGCACGAATCCGGTCATGGAGGTCGATTGGGTTCGCGTCTGGCAACTGCCGTCGGCTCCGTGACTCACGGTGAATCCCGCGAAAACAGCCGGAGATGACGAAGACGACGCGCACCGCCAGAAGACTCGAACACGCCGGCCAGCCCGACCTGTTCGGCGAAGCGCCTGCGGCCGCCATCGAGGGCCTGCGCTACAAGAGCGGCTTCCTCTCGCGCGAAGAGGAGGTCGAACTGGTGTGCATCGTGCAAGGCTTGCCGCTCAAGGAGATGCGCTACAAGGAATACACCGCCCGCCGGCGCGGCACCAGCTTCGGCGGCAGCTACGACTTCGACAACAACCGGCTCAAGCCCGGCGCGCCGCTGCCCGAAGCGCTGCACCCGCTGCGGGCGAAGGCCGCCGCCTGGGCCGGCATCGCACCCGAGGAGCTCACCCACATGCTGATCGCCGAGTACCGGCCCGGCACGCCGCTGGGCTGGCACCGCGACGTGCCTGACTTCGAGGACGTCGTCGGCGTCTCGCTGCACAACGACGCGGTCATGCAGTTCCGGCCCTATGCGCCCGGCGCACCCGCGTCGGGACCGGCCACGCTCGAATTCCTGGTCGAGCCGCGCTCCGTGTACCTGCTGCACGGCCCGGCGCGCTGGGAATGGCAGCACGCCATCGCGCCGACGAAGGCCTTGCGATACTCGATCACCTTGCGTACCCGGAGGTTGTCCCGCAGATGAACCGCACCACTTTCCTCAAGCTGCTGTCGCAGAAGTTGTATCCCGTTCTGAAGGCCGAAGGCTTCCAGGGCTCCGGCCAGACGTTGCGCCGCATCGACGGGCCGTTGATCCATGTGTTCAACGTGCAGGGCGCGAGTGGCGGCAAGGCCTGCTACCTCAACCTCGGCGCACACCTGGCCTTCCTGCCGAGCGAAGGTGGCGCAACGGTGGTGCCCAAGGAGCTGGAGGAGGCTGGCTGCATCTTCCGCGACCGCATGGAGCCGCCGCCCGGACCGGCCTTCGGCTGGGCCTACGGCACTTCGAAGGAGCAGGCCGAGGAAAACGTGGAATTCATCGTGAGCGAATGGGCCGGTCCGGGCCGTGCCTTCTTTGCCCGGCACGGCAGCTATCCGCAGAGCTTCGAGCAGATGCTGCGCGAAACCGATCCGGACCGGATCCACGCGCGAACGGCGCTGCACCTTGCGCGCATCGCCGTGCACCTGGGCGATCGGGAGCGGGCGCAGGCCCTGGTCGATGCCGGCCTGGCGCGTGCACCGGAAAGGGCCACGAGCCTCAAGGCGGATCTCGCCAAGGTCCTACCGGCCTGAGCGGCAGTGCGCTAGCTACGTGCGGCCGCGACCGACACGCCCCACAGCCGCGGCTTGCCTTCCCAAACCGCGAAGCCGCTCACGCGCTTGCGCACGGCCCATGCGTCGAGGTCGTTGAACAGCATCACCATCGGCACCTGCTGGATCATCAGCGCGTGGATCTGGTCGAACAGGGCCTGGCGCTTCTTCGGGTCCGACTCGGCGAAGCTCTCGTCGATCAGCTTCAGCGCCTGCGGGTCTTCCCACACCTTGCGGGCCTGCTTGTCCTTCGGACCCGAGAACTGCTCGTAGCTCAGCGCCGGGTCGAGCCGCGAGGAGTAGCTGAACGAGCTCATCTGGTAGTTGCCGCTGTTGTAGCGGTCGAGCTGCGTGGCCCATTCGAGCACTTCGATCTGCGCGTTGATGCCCACCGACTGCATCATGGCCTGCGCCAGCACCGCCACCGTGTAGCTCGGCACGTGGGCGCGCTTGTTGGTCTGGATGGTGATCTTCTCGCCCTTGTAGCCGGCTTCGCGCAGCAGCTTGGCGGCCTGCGCCGGGTCGTAGTGCCAGCCTTTCTTCTGGGCGGCGCTGTAGTAGGCGGAGCCCTTGTGGATGGCCGAGTTGTTGACCGAGCCCAGCCCCTCGGAGGCGGCCGCCATGATCTGCTCGATGTCGAGCGAGGCCGCGATGGCCTGGCGCAGCTTCTGGTTTTTCAGCAGCGGGTCGCGCGTCTGGATCAGCAGCACGTTCTTGACGGCCTGGGGCGGCGCCTGCACCGTGAGGTTGCGGTCGTTCTTCAGCTCCTGCGCGTCGCTCGCCGTGATCTGGCCGGCGTCGATGGCGCCGGACTTCAGGCCTGCCGCCGCGGTGGCCGCGTCGGGTACGACGAGGAATTTCACCGAGTCCACCAGCGGCGTCTTCAACCCGATGTACCCGTCCGATTTGGTGGCGCCGGGCGTCGAGGTGTAGCCCTTGAAGGCCGTGAGCGTGACGTATTCGCCGCGCTTCCATTCGCCGAACTTGAAGGGGCCGGTGCCCACGGGCTTGTCCCAGCTGCCGTCGGCCTTCAACGAGCTCTTGTGCAGGATGGCCGTCATGCCGCAGTCGGTGCGCGCGAGCGTGTCGAGGAACACGGCCGAGGGCTTGTTGATCTTCATCACGAAGGTGCTGTCGTCGGGCGTGGCGGTTTCCAGCACCTTCAGGCCGTTGCGGCCGTCGTATTCGCTGGTGCAGCGCCAGTCGGTCTTCGGGTCCATGTAGCGCTTCCAGTTCCAGGCCACATCGGCCGAGGTCATCGGCGCGTCGTTGTGGAACTTCACGCCCTTGCGCAGCTTGAAGGTGTAGGTCAGGCCGTCCTTCGACATGTCAACCGACTGCGCTAGCAGCGGGCCCACGCTGCCGTCCAGGCGGTAGCCGACCAGCCCCTCGACGATGTTGAGCACCACGCCGTCGGTGGTGTTGTCGCGGTTCACGCCGGGGTTGGTGGAGCGGATGTCGGCGGGCTGGGCCACCGTGATGCCGGTCTGCGCGAATGCGCCCGATGCTGCGGCCAGGCAGGCGGCGGCGATGGCGGCGTGGCGGAAGTTGAAGAAGCGGGGCATGAAGAACTCCTGCGATGCAATGACAAGAAAGAAATCAGGCGAAGGCCGGGACCGGCGTTTCGGCGCCGAAGCGCCAGCGCAGCCGCACGCCGCCGCTCGCGGTCGGCTCCAGCGCCGGAATGGCCGACAGCAGCTTGCGCGTGTAGTCCTGTTGCGGCGCATCGAACACTGTGTCGCGCGAGCCCTGTTCGACGATGCGGCCGTCCTGCATCACGATCACGCGGTCGGCCACCTGCTCGACCACGCCGAGGTCGTGGCTGATGAAGAGGCACGAGAAGCCATGGCGCTTCTGCAGCTCGGCGAACAGCTCCAGCACCTGCGCGCGCACCGTCACGTCGAGCGCCGACACCGGCTCGTCGGCGATCACGAAGCTCGGCCGGCGCACGATGGCGCGGGCGATGGCCACGCGCTGGCGCTGGCCGCCCGAGAGCTCGTGTGCGTAGCGTTGCGCAAAGCCCGAGCCCAAGCCCACTTCGTCGAGCACCTCCTGCACGCGGCGCGCCTTGTCGGGCGTCGACATGCCCTTGACGAGCCGCAAGCCTTCGCCCACCAGCTGGCCGATCGTCATGCGCGGATCGAGCGAGGCATACGGGTCCTGGAACACCATCTGGCACTGCAGCCGGTAGTCGGACCAGCCGGCGTCGGAGCGCAGGATGGGGCGGCCGTTGAAGAGGATCTCGCCGCCGCTGGGCTTGAGCAGCCCGGCGATGGTGCGGCCCAGCGTGGTCTTGCCCGAGCCCGAGCCACCGACCACCGCGACCACCTCGCGCGGCCGAACCACCAGGTCGATGCCGTGCAGGGCGCGCTTGGGCGTTGCCTTGGTGAAGAGGCGACGGTGGCCCGCGTAGTCGACCACCAGGTTGCGCACTTCGACCACCGGCGCCTGGTCGGTCACCTGCCGCGCGGGCAGGCGGCGCGGCATGGCCTGCAGCAGCTCGCGGGTGTATTCGTGCTTCGGACGTTCGAGCATCTCGTCGGTGCGGCCGGTTTCCTTCACCTCGCCGTGGCGCATCACGACCATGCGCTGGGTGAAGCGGGCCACCATCGGCAGGTCGTGGCTGATCATCAGCACAGCGGTGCTGTGCTCGCGCGTGAGGCCGACCATGAGCTCCAGCACGTCGCGCTGCACGACGGCGTCGAGCGCCGTGGTGGGCTCGTCGGCGATCAGCAATGCGGGCTCCAGCAGCATCACCGAAGCCAGCATCATCCGCTGCCGCATGCCACCCGAGAACTCGTGCGGCCATGCGTCGAGAGCGCCCCTGGGGTCGCGGATGCCGACGCGCGCCAGCATGTCGAGGATGCGTTCCTGCCGCTGCGCCGGCGACAGGTTGCGCCGGTGCAGCGCCAGCGCTTCGCCGAGCTGCTTGCCGATGGTCATCGACGGGTTGAGCGAGGTCATGGGCTCCTGGAACACCATGCCCACGCGCGCGCCGCGCAGCTCGCGCAGCCGCGCAGGCTTTGCCAGCGCCAGGTCTTCGCCCTCGAAAAGGATGCGCCCTGCGGTGCGCACCAGCGGCGGCGGCGTGAGGCCCATGATGGCGCGCGCGGCCTGTGTCTTGCCGCTGCCCGATTCGCCGACGATGCCGACCATCTCGCCCGGCGCGATGTCGAAGGACACGTTGCGCACGATCTCGCGGCCGCCCATGCCGATGGCCAGCGTCAGGCCTTCCACGCTGACCAGTGGAGTTGTCCGGGAACTCATTGAACGCCCTTCATGCGCGGATCGAGCCAGTCGCGCACCGCATCGCCCAGCAGGTTGATGCCCAGCAGCGTCAGCGCGATGCACAGGCCCGGAAGAATCGAGAGATAGCTGGCCTGCGCCATGAACGGGCGGGCCGACGCGAGCATGTTGCCCCAGGTGGGTGCCGGCGGCGGCACGCCCAGTCCGAGGAAGGACAGCGCGCTCTCGGCCAATATCACCCAGCCGAACATCGAGGTGGCCAGCACCGTGAGCGGCGCGGTGCAGTTGGGAAGCACGTGGCGCACCATGGTGTAGAGCTCGGAGTTGCCCAGCACGCGCGAGGATTCGATGAACTCCTTCTCGCGCAGCGACAGCACCGTGCCGCGCACGATGCGCGTCACCGAGGGCGTGTAGGCCAGCCCCAGCGCCAGCACGATGCCGTACTGGTTCGCGCCCACCACCGCGAGCAGCCCCAGCGCCAGCAGTAGGCCCGGGAAGGCCAGCAGCGCGTTGTTGAAGGCCATCACGATGCGGTCGGTCCAGCCGCGCAGGAAGCCCGTCAGCACGCCGACGATGCTGCCCACCACGATCGAGAAGCCGACCGTCAGCGTCGCGATCCACACGCTGGTGGCGGCGCCGGCCATGAGGCGCGAGAGCTCGTCGCGGCCGAATTCGTCGGTGCCCAGCGGAAAGGCGCCGCCGGGCAGCTTCAGGCGCGAGCCGAAGTTGATGCGCAGCGGATCGTGCGGCGTCCACACGAGGCTGACGAGCGCCGCGGCCACGATCAAACCGACGATGACGATGCCGATCAGTGCGTTGAGGGGAATGCGCTTCTTGCGCTTCATCGTGCTCATTCGACGGCGACTCTCGGATCGAAGAAGGGATAGCAGAGATCGATCACGAGGTTCACCACCACATAGATCACCGCCACGAACAGCAGGCAGCCCTGGATCACCGGGTAGTCGCGCGCGAAGATCGCGTCGACCAGCAGCCGGCCCAGCCCCGGGATGGTGAACACCGTCTCCACCACTGCGATGCCGCCGAGCAGGTTGCCCAGCACCAGGCCGATCAGCGTCCAGGTCGGGCCGAAGGCGTTGCGGAAGGCATGGCGCATCAGCACCGCGCTCTCCGACAGGCCCTTGGCGCGCGCGTGGGTGATGTAGTCCAGCCGCAGCACCTCGAGCGTGCTGGCGCGCGCCATGCGCATCAGCACGCCGATCTCGTGCAGGAACAGCGTGAGGATCGGCAGCAGCAGGTAGAGCAGGCCGTTCTTCCAGTCCTCGGAAATGCCCACGTAGCCCACCACCGGCAGCCAGCCCAGCTTCAGGCCGAACAGCAGGAGCAGCAGCAGGCCGAGCCAGAAGGTGGGAATGGACACCAGCAGCGTTGCCGCGCCGACCAGCAGCAGGTCGGGTGCGCGGTTCTGCTTCCACGCGGCGATCATGCCGGCGGGCACCGCCACCATCGCGGCCAGCAGGACGGCCACCAGCACGATGCGGCCGCTGATCAGAAAGCGCTCGGTCACGAGCGAGAGCACGTCCTGTCCGCTGTTGATCGAGGTGCCCAGGTCGCCCTGCAGCACATGGCCGAACCAGATGCCGAACTGCGCCGGCAGCGAGCGGTCGAGCCCGAGGCGCGCGCGCAGGTCGGCCAGGCTGGCGGGCGTGGCGAGGTCGCCCAGCAGCAACTGGGCGGGGTCGCCGGGAATCAGCCGTATCAGCACGAACACCGACACCGCCACGATGAGCAGTGTGGGGATCGCCATCGCGATGCGGGAGGCTGCGAAACGGAACATGTGCCGTCTTCCTTGTTGTTGCCGCGAAGTGCGTCAGGCCGGCGACGATACGACGGCACGCATCGCCTGCAGCGCTTCGGCGAAGAAGTCCTGCACGTGCCCGACGCAGGCCATGCCGTTGTGCGGCACGTTGTCGAGCAGGTCGAAGCTGACCTTCACGCCCGCGGCCTCGAAGGAGCGACGCAGCGTTTCCAGCCGCTCGGGCCGGGTGCGGCCGGCATCGTTGGCGCCGGGCATGTAGTACTTGCCGCCTTCGCGGTGCGTGATCTCCCAGGTTTCGATGTCGGCCTTGCCGGCGATCATGTGGACCGGCACGCGGCGCAGGGCCTCGAGGTTCATCGGCTTGCCGAAGCGGCCGGCGAAGTCCTTCGTGCCCACCCACCAGCCTTTCTCGGGGTCGATCAGCGCGACCGAGCCCGGCGCGCCGATCGACACGGCCCACAGCCGCTCGGGGTGCAGCATCGCGAAGCGGTTGGCGAACTGGCCGCCGCCCGAATAGCCGAAGAGGGCGAAGCGGCTGAAGTCGCAGCCGAACTTCTGCGCCACCTCGTCGACCATGTCGAGCAGGATGCGGTCGTAGTGGATGTCGGCCTCGATCAGGTGCTTGAAGCCGTCGCGGTTGCCGTCGCCGCGCACGCCGGCCGGGAACAGCGGGCACAGCACGATGCAGTCGTTCCACTTGGCGAAGCCGCTGAAGGCCTCGCGGTAGTTGACGAAGGCGCGGCCGGTGCCGTGCACCACCACCACCAGCTGCATCGGCCGGGCGCCGGGCTTGCCGATGTGCTCGGGCACGTAGGTGCAGTACGAGAAGCGCGGGTCGCTGCGCGAGGCGTAGATGGTGCTGGGGCCCAGGTCGTAGATCGCGCGGGCGCGCTGGTCGGCAAAGGCGGTGGGGGCTTCGGCGGAAGTGCTGGTAGTCATGGAGGGCGGGGCGGTCAGAGCGTGTATTCCTGGAAATTGCGGGCCTCGTAAGGCTTGCGCGCCACCCACATCACGCGGTTGGCCGCGTCCATGAGCGTGGTGGCGACGGTGGCCGAGATGCTGCTGAAGTCGGCCGGCTTCGGTGTGCGCAGCACGCCGTCGGGCTTGCCGAATTCGTCGGCCAGCGCGGCCTTGATGTGGCTCCAGTCGATGCGGTCTCCGGCGCGGCGCAGGGCGTTTTCCACGCGGTGCTGGCGGTAGATGCTGTCGGGCCGCTGCGGCAGCCCGGGGTCGCGCAGCTTGACGATGGCCGAGGGCGACATCCAGTGGTTGGCGTGCACCAGCAGGTCGTTCTCGGGCAGGGTCCAGAAGATCTCGCCGGGCGAGGTCTCGAGGCTGATGCCCGAGCCATCGTTGCCAGTGGACTGCGCCAGGATCATGTTGTTGGCGCAGTAGCGCTTGGAAGCCCAGATGGTCTTCATCGCCTGCGCGAGGTTGGCGGCCTCCAGCACGCGGCGGCGCAGCAGCACCAGCGGCACTCCGGCGCCTTTCTGGAAGTCTTCGTGGCAGGTCAGCGAATTGCCGGTGAGCGACACGCCGTTGCTGTTGAAGCCGTGCCGCGCCAGCGCGCCGGCCTCGGTGAAGGTGAGCATGTCGGGGCCGCCGGCGTTGCGGATGCGCAGCACGATGCCGGTGTCCACGCATTCCTGGCGCCAGTCCCAGTTGTGGGCGTGCATCAGGCGGCCGGTGGCCGAGCGCGCGGGCAGCACGACGAGGCCGGTGCAGTCGCCGTCTTCCGAAGATGCCGCATTCGCCGCAGGTTCGGTGGAGCGCTTCATGTCGGCATAGCCGAAGAGCATCTCCGTGCGGCAGTTGATCATCACGATGTCTTCGAGCGGCACGCCCGCGCCTTCGGCGATGCCGCGCATCTCTTCCAGGTAACTGGCGTCGTAGGACTCGATCAGCGGCAGCATCGACTGCGCGAGGTGGCGGATGGTGGCGTCGTCGAGGCCGCGGCGGCCGAGCTGGGCGCGATAGAGCGCGACGCCGCCGGCCACGCGCTCGGGCACGGCGCGGCCGTGCTGCAGGCCGCGTTCATGAGGCGTGCCGGAAACATCGACGAGGGGAAAGTATTGAGGGCTGGGCATGGATGTGTGGGCTGGGGTGTTCCTGTCATCCGCCTGCCGTCTGGAGGCGCTATGGCGGTGACCTTGGCCCGCATTGTTTTGCAAGCACAGGAAAAAATAAATTTAAAAAATATTTAGAATTAGTAAAGAAATTATTTCTCTTCCATCGAAGGCGCCAGGGCATGAGCAGCATCCGATTTCTCCGCACCTTCGTGGCCGCGGCCCGCGGCGGTTCCTTCGCCGCGGCGGCCGACCAGGTCGCGCTCACGCAGGCGGCAGTGGGCCAGCAGATGCGCGCGCTCGAGGCGGAGCTGAAGAAGACGCTGTTCGACAAGACCGGCCGCACCATGGTGCTGAGCCCCGCAGGCCATCTGCTGCTGCCGCGTGCCGAGGAACTGCTGGCGCAGTACGAGTCGATGCGGCGCGACCTGCAGGACCAGCGGCAGATCGCCGGCACCATCAAGCTCGGCTCGCTGATCTCGGCGATGGGGCTGCTGTCGAGCACGCTGGCGCACCTCAAGTCGCTGCATCCGCACCTCGAAGTCGAGTTGCGCGTGCGCGAGCAGACGCAGCTGATGCAGGATGTGGTGAGCGGCGAGCTCGACGCGGCCGTGGTCGTCGAGCGGCAATGGCCCGAGGCACCGGGCCTGCTGTGGACGCCGTGCTACGACGAGACGCTCACCGTCATCGCCAATTCGAGCATCGCCGCTCCCGACACCAGCATCGCGAGCCTGTTCGCCACCCATCCCTTCATCCGCTTCGACAGGCGAACGCCGACCGGTGCGCGCATCGACCGCATCCTGCGGCGGCTGCAGCTGGTGCCGAAGGAGTTCCTGGAACTCAACTCGCTGCTGGCCATCGCCGAGCTCGTGCGCAAGAACGTGGGTTTCACCATGGCGCCGCTGCTGAAGAACTTCGACTGGGAAAGCGACCCCGCGCTGTGTGTGCTGCAGCTTCCCGGACGGCCCGTCGCGCGGCGGCTGGGCATGCTGGAAAACGGGCGGCGCAGCCACATCACCAGCGTGGTCCGCGAGGAGATGCTGGAGCATCTGCGGCGCATGAAGAAGCCGGGGGCCTGACTGCAGGGCGCACGACGGACAACGCCGACGCCCGGCATGACCGTCTTCTTACCCACGGTGCGCACGCCGCGCCCAGCATGGAAGCTTCTCAACCGTTCGCAGGAGCAGCACATGCCAAGAGGCGACAAGTCGTCCTATACGGACAAGCAGAAGCGACAGGCCGAGCACATCGAGAAGGGCTACGAGCAGCGTGGCGTCGGCAAAGGCGAAGCCGAGCGCCGCGCCTGGGCCACGGTGAATGCCGAAACCGGCGGCGGCAGGAAGTCGGGCTCCGGCCGAGGCAAGGCCGGGAACCATGGGCCTTCGCGCAAGGGTGGACGGCTGGGCGGTGCCGCTGCCGCGCACCGCACTGCGGCGGAGCGCTCGGCTTCGGCGAAGAAGGGGGCCGCCACGCGCAGGCGCAATGCTGAAAGGCGTTCTGCCTGAATGAACCGGGTGAACCGCTGAAACCCGCCAATGCACTGTCTGAAAAGTGGCTTTCATGCCTCGCAGCCCTGAAAACCGGACATTCATGACCTGTTTCTGGCTCCAGCCTGCCAACTTGCGTTTTCCCGCCACGTGGGCGTGAGCGCAAGAAGCCGGCTTGTTCCGCGACGTTGCATCGAACGCGGGCGCTACGCCGGCAAACGCCGCCGATCCAGCCGTCATTTCGCAAGCCGTCCGGCGGTTTGCCGCCCCGTGAACGCGTCGATACGATCCCGCGCCTTGCCCTCACGAAAGGAATGCGCGGGTGCCTCCAACGACTGCTTTTTCCTCCGGACCTTCGCCCTCCGGCAACGCCGCCTTGCAGCAGCGCAGCCGGCGCCATGTCTGGCATCCATGCACGCAGAGCATCCGCCTCGAAGCGGTGCCGCCGCTGCCCATCGCTAGGGGCGAAGGCGTCTGGCTGACCGACCATGAAGGCCGGCGCTATCTCGACGCCACCAGCTCGTGGTGGGTCAATCTCTTCGGCCATGCGCATCCTGCGCTCAACGCCGCGCTGAAGGACCAGCTCGACAAGTTGTCGCACGTGATGCTGGCCGGCTGCACGCACGCGCCTGCCGTGGAACTGGCGGAGCGCCTGTCCGCGCTCACGGGTCATTCGCTGGGCCATTGCTTCTACGCCTCCGACGGCGCCTCGGCGGTGGAGATCGCGCTGAAGATGAGCTTTCATTTCTGGCGCAACGCGGGCCGAAGCGGCAAGCGCGGCTTCGTAGCGCTCAAGCGCGGTTACCACGGCGAGACGCTGGGCGCCCTGCACGTGACCGACGTGCCGGTGTTCCGCGACGCCTACGCGCCGTTGCTCGCGAATGCGCGCCTCGTCGCGTCGCCCGACGCGCGCGACGCCCGGCCGGGCGAGAACGCCGCCGCAGTCGCCCGCCGCGCCGCCGCCGAACTCGAAGCGCTGCTGGCCGAGCGGCACGACACCATCGCCGCCGTGATCGTCGAGCCGCTGGTCCAGTGCGCCACCGGCATGGCGATGCACGATCCCGAGTACCTGCGGCTGGTGCGTGCCCTGTGCGACCGCTTCGGAGTGCACCTCATCGCCGACGAGATCGCGGTGGGCTGCGGCCGCACCGGCAGTTTCTTCGCATGCGAGCAGGCGGGCATCTGGCCCGACTTCCTGTGCCTGTCGAAGGGCATCAGCGGCGGCTATCTGCCGCTGGCGCTGGTGATGACGCGCGACGCCATCCACGACGCCTTCATCGACGACGACGCGGCGCGCAGCTTCCTGCATTCGCATTCGTACACCGGCAATGCACTGGCCTGCCGCTCGGCGGTGGCCACGCTCGATCTGTTCGAGTCGGAAGACGCCCTGCGGCGCAACCGCGACCGCGCGGCGCGGCTGCTGCAGCGGCTGCACGACGGACTCGAAGGCCAGCCGGTCGATCACCTGCGTCAGCGCGGAATGATCACCGCCTTCGACGTGCGCGAGCCCGGTGCGCGCTTTGCCGAGCGCTTTCACATGGCGGCGCGTGCTCAGGGGCTGCTGATGCGGCCGATCGGCAACACCGTGTACCTCATGCCGCCGTATGCGATCAGCGACAGCGAGATCGACCGGCTGGTCGACGGCACGCTGGCCACGCTCGACGCCACCATGGCGACGAACCCGAACGAAGGAGCCCGCGATGTTGCGCTTGCTTGACCGCCTGAAGGACGAGATCGACGGGCTCGACGCCCAGTCGCTGCGCCGCCGCAGGCAGATTGCCGAAACCGCCTGCGCCCCCGAGCAGACCCTGACGCTGGCCGGCGCGACCGCACCGCGCACCATGCTCGGCTTCAGCAGCAACGACTACCTCGGCCTCGCCGCGCACCCCGCGCTGGCGAAGGCACTGGCCGAAGGTGCCGCGCTGTACGGCACGGGCAGCGGCGGCTCGCACCTGATCCTCGGCCACTCGCGCGCCCACGCGCAGCTCGAAGAGCGGCTCGCGGACTGGATGTCGCCCTTCATCCCGCAGGCGCGCAGCCTGTTCTTCTGCACCGGCTACATGGCCAACCTCGCGGTGCTGTCGGCGCTTGGCGGGGCCGATGCCGTGATCTTCTCGGAGTCGCTCAACCACGCCTCGCTGATTGACGGCGCGCGGCTGGCCAAGGCGCGCGTCGAGCGCTATCCGCACTGCGACGTGGCCGCGCTCGACGCGCAGCTTGCCGCCTGCGACGCGCCGGTGAAGCTCATCGTGAGCGACGCGGTGTTCAGCATGGACGGCAACATCGCGCCCGTGGCCGAGCTGCTCGCGCTGGCGGAGCGGCACGACGCCTGGCTGGTGATCGACGACGCGCACGGCTTCGGCGTGCTGGGCGCCACGGGGCGCGGCGTGCTGCAGGCCCTGAGCCTGCGCTCGGAGCGGCTGGTGCTGGTCGGCACGCTGGGCAAGGCTGCGGGTGTGTCGGGTGCCTTCGTGGCGGCGCATCGCACCGTCATCGACTACCTGGTGCAGCGTGCCCGGCCGTACATCTTCACCACGGCCGCGCCGCCGGCGGTGGCGCACGCGCTGCTTGCGAGCCTTTCGCTGATCGAGGGCGAGGAGGGCGCCGAACGCCGTGCGCGGCTGCGTGCTCGCATCGCGCAGCTGCGCCGGGGGCTGAAGGCCGTTCTGCCGGCGGATGGCAGCGCGTGGCTGGCGGAGTCGCCCACCGCGATCCAGCCGCTGATCGTGGGCGACAACGCGCGCGCGATGCGGATGATGGCGCAGCTCGATGCGCACGGCCTGCGCGTCGGCGCGATCCGGCCGCCGACCGTGCCGGCAGGCACTGCACGGCTGCGCATCGCGCTGTCGGCAAGCCACAGTGAAGCGGACGTCTCGCGGCTGCTCGATGCCCTGGGCGAAGCCCTCGCGCAGCCGGCGAAGGAAGCCGCATGACGCGCAAGGCCTGGTTCGTGACGGGCACCGACACCGGCATCGGCAAGACGCTCGTCAGCAGCGCCATGCTGAGCCTGCTGGCCGGCTCGGGCCTGCGCGCGGTCGGCATGAAGCCGGTGGCTGCGGGGTTGGAGGAAATCGATGGCGAATGGCGCAACGAGGACGTGGAGCAGCTGCACGCAGCCGGCAACGTCAGTGCACCACTGGCGCTGCGCTGCCCGTACCTGCTGCGCGCGCCGATGTCGCCGCACCTCGCGGCAAGGCAGGAGGATGTGCGCATCGAGCTGCAGCCGCTGCTCTCGGCTTTCGATGAGCTTTCAGAGCGCGCCGACGCGGTGGTGGTGGAGGGCGTGGGCGGCTTCTGCGTGCCGTTCTGCGACGACCTCGACAGCGCCGACCTCGCGGTGGCGCTCGGCCTTCCGGTGATCCTCGTGGTCGGCTTGCGGCTGGGCTGCCTCAATCACGCGCTGCTTAGCGCCGAGGCGATCCGCGCGCGCGGCCTGGTGCTGGCTGGCTGGGTGGCGAGCATGGTCGATCCGTCGATGCTCGCGCCGCAGGCCAACCTGCAGACGCTGCGCGCGCGGCTCGGAGCGCCGTTGCTCGGCATCGTGCCGCACCTGGAAAGGCCTGATGCGGCCGGCGCGGCCCGCCACATCGACCTGCGCGCGCTGCGGGCGACGGCGGCCCACGCCGCGCGCCGTACCGCGGCGGAGGCCGCAGCGTCAGCCGCGTTGGCCTGATTCCGCGAGCCGCTTGCCGCGCACGCCGCCCTGGCGTTCGAGCATCCAGCCCGGGTACTCGGCCGGCAGCGCGCTCACCTTGTCGAGCGTGGCGAGTTCGTCGGCCGTGAGCTTGATGGCGGTGGCGGCGATGTTGTCGTCCAGCTGCTCGGTGCGCTTGGCGCCGATGATCACGCTGGTCACCACCTGCTGGTGCAGCAGCCACGCCAGTGCGATCTGCGCGACCGACACGCCGCGTGCCTCGGCCAGCCCGCGCATCACGTCGATGCAGTCGTAGGCGCGCTCGACGTTCACCGGCGGAAAGTCGAAGGTGGTGCGGCGGCTGCCTTTCTCCGCCTCGGTGTCGCGGCCGTACTTGCCGCTCAAGAGGCCGCCGGCCAGCGGGCTCCACACCATCAGGCCGACGTTCTCGCTGCTCAGCAGAGGCACCAACTCGCGCTCGAGGTCGCGCCCGGCGATGGTGTAGTAGGCCTGCAGCGATTCGAAGCGCGCCAGCCTGTCGCGCTCGGCGATGCCCAGCGCCTTCGCGATCTGCCAGGCCGCCCAGTTCGACACGCCCACATAGCGCACATGGCCCTGGCGCACGAGGTTGTCCAGCGCGTGCACGGTTTCCTCGATGGGCGTGACCGGGTCGAAGCCGTGGATCTGGTACAGGTCGATGTGGTCGAGCTGCAGGCGCTGCAGGCTGGCCTTCACGCCGTCCATGATGTGAAAACGCGAGGCGCCGGCCGAGTTGACGCCCTTGCTGCCGGTCTCGCCCAGCACCTTGGTGGCCAGCACGAAGCTGTCGCGCGGCACCTTGAGGTTCTTCAGCGCCTGGCCGGTGATGACTTCCGACTGGCCTTCGGAATACACGTCGGCGGTGTCGATGAAGTTGATGCCGGCGTCCAGCGCGCGACCGATCAGCCCCTCGGCCTCGGACTGCTGCAGGTTGCCGATCTGGCCCCAGATGCCGGAGGAGCCGCCGAAGGTCATGGTGCCGAGGCAGAGTTCGGAAACGAAAAGGCCTGTGCGGCCGAATTTGCGGTATTGCATGGAAAGGTTCCTTTGCGGAAAGACGGGAGCGCAAGCGAAGCGGCGCCGAAAAAGTATCCCGCCGGCCTCCTGCCCGAGGCGAGTGCGTTCCTGCAAAGTATTTGCCTGATTCTCCAGACCTCCCTTGCGGCGCGTGCGAAGCGGGGGGAGGAGCGCTAAGCTCCGATCCGCTCATTCCTCCAAGGTGGCCACCTGTCCGTTTCCGTGGCTCCATCGTGACAAGGCTTTCGAACATGTCCGACGAAACTCCCGAAATCGCCGCAGCAATTGCCCAGCCGATGCCGCTGGAACCCGAACTCGACGCAGCCCGCCAGGAACTGGTGGCGCTGATCGAGCACATCACCCAAGGCCAGGAAGGCACCGTCATCACCGCCGTGCCCGGCCTGCAGGTGTTCTGCATCCGCAAGCCCGAAGGGCCCAAGCACGGCTTCGCGTCCCCGGCGCTGGGCCTGATCGCGCAGGGCTCCAAGCGGATCATCGTGGGCGACGACATCTACGTGTACGACCCGATGCATTACCTCGTCACCTCGGTCGACCTGCCGGTATGCGGCCAGGTGTGCGTGACGAGCGAGAACGAACCGTACCTGGGCGTGCGGCTGGAGCTGGCCCTTGACGAGATCGGCGACCTCATCGGCGACGAGAAGCTGCCCGCCAAGGCCAACGCGCCGGCCTCGCGCGGCATGTACGTCAACCGCATCGCCATGCCCGTGCTGGAGCCGGTGCTGCGCCTGCTGCGGCTGCTCGACACGCCGGAAGACGTGCCCATCGTCGCGCCGCTCATCAAGCGCGAGATCATGTATCGCCTGCTGGTCAACGGCGAGGGCGCGCGGCTGCGGCAGATCGCGCTGCAGGACAGCCACACGCAGCGCATCACCAAGGCCATCAGCGCGCTGCGCATGAACTACGCCCAGTCGCTGCGGGTGGAAGACATGGCGCGGGCGGTGCACATGAGCGTGTCGTCGTTCCATCATCACTTCAAGGCCGTGACCGCCATGAGCCCGCTGCAGTACCAGAAGCAGCTTCGCCTGCAGGAGGCACGGCGGCAGATGCTGATTGCCGGCGCCGACGTGGCGAGCGCGGCGCACAACGTGGGCTACGAGAGCACCTCGCAGTTCGCGCGCGAGTACGGCCGCATGTTCGGCGCGCCGCCGCTGCGCGACAAGCGCCGCTGGCTCGGCGAGGCGGGCAACGACGCGATGGGCGCCGCGGCTTCGATGGAAGCGGCCTGAAGCACGGAGGTCGCAGGCAGGTTGCCTTCTAGCACTTGCTGCGATTTCTTGCGCTGACGTGACCATGCACGTCCGACGGAATTTCGCTATTGTTTTGTTCGCTGCAGCAACCCGCCCGTCCGGGCGGGAGAACTCAACAACACGGAGAAATGCATGCTTTGGGAAAAGAAGCTGGCGCAGTGGAGCGCCGCCGTCCGCGCACGCGCCAACCTGCCGGCGCGGCTCACCTTGTGGGACGGCCAGTCCTATGACTTCGGCAACTTCAGCGGGCCTTCGGTCACGCTGCACGTGAAGTCGCCGGCCGCGCTGTCGCTGATGCTGCAGCCCACGCTCGACAACCTGGGCGAGGCCTACGTCAAGAGCAAGATCGACATCGAGGGCAAGCTCAGCGACGTGATCGACATCGCCTACGGCCTCGCCAGGACGTCGATCGACAAGCCGAGCGGCGCGCTGCAGAACATGGCGCGCTACTTCACGCACACCAAGTCGTCGGACAAGAAATCCGTCCAGTACCACTACGACGTTTCCAACGAGTTCTATCAACTCTGGCTCGATCCGAACATGGTGTATTCGTGCGCCTACTTCGAGAACGGCGACGAAGATCTCGCCACCGCGCAGCTGAAGAAAATAGACCACATCCTCACCAAGATCGAACTCAGGCCAGGCCAGACGCTGCTCGACATCGGCTGCGGCTGGGGCGCGCTGGTGATCCGCGCGGCGCAGAAGTTCGGCGCGCGCTGCGTGGGCGTCACGCTGTCGCAGAACCAGTTCGACCTTGCGACCGAGCGCGTGCGCGCCGCGGGGCTGCAGGACCGCATCGAGATCCGCCTGCAGGACTACCGCGACGTGACCGGCCAGTTCGACCGCATCACCAGCGTCGGCATGTTCGAGCACGTGGGCCGCAAGAACCTGCCCGACTATTTCAAGCGCGTGCAGCAGCTGCTGGCCGACGACGGCGTGGTGATGAACCACGGCATCACCTCGTCCGACCCCGAGGGCGGCGGCGTGTCGTACGGCGGCGGCGACTTCATCGACCGCTATGTGTTTCCCAACGGCGAGCTGCCGCACATCAGCCTCGCGCTGCAGGCCATGCAGCAGGGCGGCCTCGAAGCCTTCGACGTGGAGAACCTGCGCCGCCACTACGCACAGACGCTGCGCTGCTGGAGCGACGCCTACGAAGCCAACAGCGAGAAGGCGCGCGCCCTGGTCGACGAGGAGAAGTTCCGCATCTGGCGCATCTACCTCGCGGGCTGCGCCTATGCCTTCGAGAACGACGACGTGGCCATCTACCAGATCGTCGGGCGCAAGGCGGGCAGGGTGGCGAAGACGCTGCCGTGGTCGCGCCGCTACATCTACGACAGCACTTCGGCACTGAATGGGGGCTGAGCGCAGGCGCATGGAGGCGGCACGAGAGCCTGAGTGCCAGACAGGGACTCGTGCCGTCTATAGCATGCACCGCTCATGACCTCCACGAACAGAACAACAAACCGCCCGCTGGTCATCGCCGCCATCATGGCCTCCATGGCGATGGTGGCCATCGAAGCCACCATCGTCTCCACCGTGATGCCGCAGATCGCCTCCGAACTGGGCGGTCTGCATCTCTACAGCTGGGTGTTCGCATCGTTCCTGCTGGCACAGACCGCGATGACGGTGGTGTTCGGCAAGCTCTCCGACCTGTACGGCCGCAAGCCCATCATGTTCGTGGGCATCGCGGTCTTCGTCATCGGCTCTGTGCTGGCGGGCTTCTCGGGGGCGATGCCGGCCATGATCTGCTTCCGGCTCATACAGGGCATCGGCGCGGGTGCGATCCAGCCTGTGTCGCTCACCATCGTTGGCGATCTTTATCCGGTGCGCGAGCGTGGCAAGGTGCAGGGCTGGCTTGCGAGCGTGTGGGCGGTGTCGGCGGTGGTGGGGCCGATGATCGGCGCGCTCATCGTGCAGAAGCTCTCGTGGGCATGGATCTTCTGGGTCAACGTGCCCATCGGCCTGGCTGCCGCGGCGGGCTTCTGGCTCTTCCTGCACGAGGCGCCTACGGTGCGGCGCTCGTCCATCGACATGGTGGGGGCGGTGCTCTTCACCATCGGCATCGCGGCGCTGATGATTGCGCTCACCGAATTCGGCGTGGGCAACTCGGGCGTGGCGCTCGCGTGGGCCGGGTTGTTCGTTGTCACGCTCGTACTGTTCATCGCGCAGGAGCGCCGCGCGGCTGACCCGATGGTGTCGCTGCGCCTGTGGGGCGCACGCATGATCGCGACCGTGAATGGCGCGGCCATGCTCGCCGGCATGGTGCTGATCGGCATCACCACCTTCCTTCCGATGTACGTGCAGGTGGTGCTGGAGCGCTCCTCGGTCACGGCCGGCCTCACGCTCACGATGGTGATGCTCGGCTGGCCCATCGGCGCGACGCTGACCTCGCGCACTTTCCATCGCATCGGGCTCTGGCGCATGGTGGTAGCCGGCGCCGCGCTGATTCCGGTGGGCACCTCGACGTTCGCTCTGCTGGGCTCTGGCAGCTCACCGGTGCTTCCCGCAGTCGGCTCTTTCATCATCGGCCTTGGCATGGGCGTGATGAGCCTGAGCTCGCTGATCCTGATCCAGGAAGGCGTGGAGCTTTCGCAGCGCGGCGTTGCCACGGCCTCGAACGTGTTCTCGCGCAACCTCGGCAGCGCGCTGGGCGCGGCCTTCTTCGGCGCGGTCTTCAATTTCGGGCTCACGCATGGCGATGGCCGGCCGATGTTCAGCGACGAGCAGCTGCGCATGCTGCTGCAGGGCGTGCACGGCTCCGTCGCAGGGGATGCGGGCATCCGGCTCGCGCTGGGCGGCTCGCTGCATCTCACCTTCCTGATGATGCTCGTGGTGAGCCTGGGCGTGATCGCCCTGGCCTTGCTGCTGCCCAAGGAAGGGTTGGAGAACCACTCGGTCGGGGCGGGGAAGCCCGCGCCGAAGTAGCCCGCCCAGGTAGCCCGCTTCAGGGCGCCTGAAGCGACTTCTTCATGTACGCCAGGTAGAAGCCGGGCGCGTAGTCATCGATGCGGGCGTATTCCTCGTAGCCCTGCTTCAGGTAGAAGCCGCGCGCCTGCCATTCGAAGGTGTCGAGCTTCGCATTCGTCGCGCCCAGCGCGACGGCCTGCCGCTCGGCTTCGGCCAGAAGGCGGCTGCCGAGGCCCGCGTCCCGGGCGTCTTCTTCCACGAAAAGCACTTCGATGTTGAGCCAGTACAGGAAGACGAAGCCGCGCAGCCCGCCCAACAGGCGGCCGTTCTGATCCCTCGCGTTGAGGCGGATGTACTTCTGCTCGGGATACTCGCCGACGAAGCCGTAGTTGTAGTGGCGCAGCTTGCGGCCGAGTTCGCCAGAGCGAAGCTCTTCGTCGGTGGCCGGCGAGATGGTGATGTTCATGGCGGTCGCTACCCCGGTCTTGCGGAGGCGGCATTCTGCCCGCGCCTGCGCAAGCCGCATATCGATTCACGCTTTCCTTCTTTGCGCCTCGCGTTCCCCATCGATATGTTTCCGTGCCGTATACGCACGCCTGTGCCGTGGGCATGATTGCGTCCGCGCGCCTGCACGGGCATCCTCGAAAAAAACACCTCCATTCATCCACAGTCACGACACGCCCATGACCTACCACGCCGACTCCAAGCGCTACGACGCCATTCCCTACCGCCGCGTCGGGCGCAGCGGGCTCGTGCTGCCCGCCATCTCGCTCGGGCTCTGGCACAACTTCGGGGACACCACCTCCATCGCCACGCAGCGCCAGCTGTTGCGCACCGCCTTCGATCTGGGCATCAACCACTTCGACCTGGCCAACAACTACGGCCCGCCCTACGGCAGCGCCGAGACCAACTTCGGCCGCCTGCTGCGCGAAGACTTCAAGCCGTACCGCGACGAGCTCATCATCTCGAGCAAGGCCGGCTGGGACATGTGGCCCGGCCCCTACGGGCAGGGTGGCGGTTCGCGCAAATACGTGCTCGCGAGCCTCGACCAGAGCCTGAAGCGCCTGGGCGTGGACTACGTCGACATCTTCTATTCGCACCGCTTCGATCCGCACACGCCTCTGGAGGAAACGGCTTCAGCGCTGGCCCAGGCCGTTCAGCAGGGCAAGGCGCTGTACATCGGCATTTCTTCTTACTCGGCCGGCAAGACGCGCGAGATCGCCGCGCTGCTGCGCGAGTGGAAAGTGCCGCTCTTGATCCACCAGCCGGCCTACAACCTGTTCAACCGCTGGATCGAGAAAGACCTGCTCGATGCCACCGGCGAGCTGGGCGCGGGCGTCATCGCATTCACGCCGCTCGCGCAGGGCCTGCTGACCGACAAGTACCTCAACGGCATCCCGGCCGACGCGCGCATCAACCGGCCCGGCGGCGGGTCGCTGAAGCAGGAGCACCTGTCGGAGGCCAATGTCGAGCGTGCCCGCGCGCTCAACGAGATCGCCCGTCGTCGCGGCCAGACGCTGGCGCAGCTCGCTCTGACGTGGACGCTGCGCGACCCGCGCGTCAGCTCGGCGCTGATCGGCGCGAGCCGGCCCGAGCAGATCGTCGACAACGTGGCGGCGCTGTCGCATGCGCCGCTGAGCGCGGAGGAGCTGGCCGAGATCGACAAGCATGCGGTGGAAGGCGGCGTGAACCTCTGGGAGAAGCCTTCGACGGACTTCGCCTGAGCCGGGCTCATTGCGAACCGCATCAGGTAACTTGGAATCCGTCTTTGGAAAAAGCAGGTGCGCTTTGCAGAATCGGGCGAAGCATTCATCCGATTCCGATTCCGATTCCGAGTCTGTCCTGCCATGCAACTGCGCACCCACTACGTTTCCCCGGCCGCACAGGCCCATCATGTTCTCGCCGTGACGGCCAAGGCCTGGCGCGTTCCACCAAGTTCGCCGCACGCGGTGGCGCGCCGGGCGCCCTACGGCCATGTGCCGGTGAGGGCGCTGCGGCGGCTGCATGCGGCAGCCTTGCTGACCCTGCTGCCGCATTCGTGGTGAGCCGGTGCCAGGGCCCTGAACCTGGATGCAGAGAGGGAGAAGAAGGATGAGATGCTGATCGTTCTCGGTGGCTTGCCTGGCACTGGCAAGTCCACCATCGCGCGCGAACTCGTCGCGCACCTTGGCGCGGCGTACCTGCGCATCGACACCATCGAGCAGGCGCTGCGCTCGACTGGCGCGTTGGCTGGTGACGTAGGGCCGGTCGGCTACGTCGTGGCCTGTGAACTGGCCCGCTCCAATCTTTCGCTCGGGCAGGCGGTCGTGGCCGACTGCGTCAATCCCTTGCCCGTTACCCGCGAGGCATGGCGTGCCGTTGCGGCGGATGCCTCTTCGCGCATCGTCGAGGTCGAAGTCGTCTGCTCCGACGTGGCCGAGCATCGGCGCCGCATCGAGCAGCGCAGCATCGATGTGCCGGGCCTTGTGCCGCCGACCTGGGAGGCCGTGCAGCGGCACGACTACGCGCCGTGGAGCACGCAGTGCCTCGTCGTCGATACCGCGATCGTCGGCGTGCCAGAAGCCGCGCAGTTAATTCTTTCGCACGCACGCGACTGAGCATCCAGCAGATATCGATATAGAAATTCGGCGCAAGCGATGCGCGCGATGCCCAAGAGAATTTGAAGCAATTCTTTCAAGGGCTTTTCCCGCCGCACATCGTGTCCTATTCGCTGTCCCTGCTCGACAAGAGCCTGATTCCCGAAGGCGCCGACGCCGCACAGGCGTTCCAGCACACCATCTCGCTTGCGCAGAGCGCCGAGCGGCTGGGCTACCGGCGCTACTGGCTCGCCGAGCATCACGGCAACAGGAACTACGCGGGATCGGCACCCGAGGTGCTTGCAGCGCATGTGCTTGCCAAGACGTCACGCATCCGCGTGGGCACCGGCGGCGTCATGCTGCAGCATTACAGCCCGTTCAAGGTGGCGGAGACTTTCCGCGTGCTGGCCTCGCTGGCACCGGGCCGCGTGGACCTGGGCATCGGCAAGGCGCCCGGCGGCCCGCCGCTGACGAGCAAGGCGCTGCAGTGGCTGCACGATCCGGAAAAGAAGAAAGCAGAAGACTTCGGCGTGCGCCTGTCCGAGCTCGATGCCTTCCTGCATGACGGCATCGCCTCTGGCCACGAGCTGGCAGGTGCCGCCGCCACGCCCAACCCGCCGCAGTTGCCGCAGCGTGTGCTGCTCGGCGGCAGTTCCGAGAGCGCGGTGCTCGCGGCGCGCCTCGGCTGGCAGTTCGTCTATGCGGGGCATTTCAACGGCGACCCGGTGAATCTCGCGCAGTCGCTGGAGGCCTATCGCACGGAGGCGGGGCGCGCACCCTTGCTCGCGCTCTTCGCCTTCGCCGCCGAGACGCACGAGAAGGCAGCCGAACTCGTCGGCGCCTTGCGCAGCTTCCGCGTGCACTTGCCGACGGGCCAGAGCGTCAACCTGCCGAGCCTCGAAGCCGCGGCCGAGTTCGCGCGCCAGGCCGGCGTCAGCGACTACCGCACCGAAGAACGTCGCCCCCACGTGATCGCCGGCACCGGCGAAGAGGTGCGCGATGCACTCGACGCACTGAGCGAGCAGTACGGCATCGAGGAGTTCGTCATCGACATCCCGGTGGCCGGCTTCGCTGAGCGCCATGCATCCGTCGAGTTGCTTGCGAAGGCGCGCGAGACGGCTGCAGTGCCGGCCTGAGTCTCCCTGTTTTCCTTTTCCTTTCCATCGAGCGAGCGATCGTCATGAGCGACAACAACATCAGGTTCGGCGTCATGCTGCAGGGCGCCGGCAGCCACATGAACTCCTGGAAGCATCCGGGCGGGCCGGCCGATGCCAGCGTCAACCTCGACTTCTTCGTGCGCACCGCGCAGAAGGCGGAAGCGGCAGGCATCGCCTTCGCGTTCGTGGCGGACGGGCTCTACATCAACGAGAAGTCGATCCCGCATTTCCTCAACCGCTTCGAGCCGATCTCGATCCTCTCGGCGCTGGCGACCGTGACCTCGAAGATCGGCCTCGCGGGCACGATCTCCAGCTCGTACAGCGACCCGTTCACCGTGGCGCGCCAGTTCGCCTCGCTCGACCTCATCAGCGGCGGCCGCGCTGGCTGGAACGTCGTGACCACGCCGCTCGAAGGCAGCGCGAAGAACTACAGCCGCGCGCACCCCGAGCACGCGCTGCGCTACGAAATCGCCGACGAATACCTGGCCGTGACGCAGGGCCTGTGGGACAGCTGGGACGACGACGCCTTCGTGCGCGATCGCGAGAGCGGCCGCTTCTTCGACCGCGACAAGCTGCACACGCTCGATCACAAGGGGCGTTTCTTCCAGGTGGCGGGGCCATTGAACATCCAGCGCTCGCCGCAGGGCCAGCCGGTGATCTTCCAGGCCGGCTCGTCGGACGCGGGCATCGGTCTGGCCGGCAAGTACGCGGATGCGGTGTTCACGCATTCGCCCTCGCTGGAGGACACGCGCAGCTTCCTTCGCCAGGTGAAGGCCAGTGCGGTCGCGCAGGGCCGGCAGGCCGGCGACGTGAAGATCTTTCCCGGCATCGGCCCCGTCGTCGCCGCCACCGAGGAAGAGGCCGAGGCCAAGTACCGCGCCATCCGCGAGCTGCTGACCATCGAGGAAGCGCTGGCCTATCTCGGCCGCTTCTTCGACCACCACGACTTCAGCCAGTACCCGCTGGATGCACCGTTCCCCGAACTGGGAGAGATCGGCCGCAACAGCTTTCGCTCGACTACCGACCGCATCAAGGCCAACGCGAAGGCCAAGGGCCAGACGTTGCGCGAGGTGGCGCTCGAAGTGGCCACGCCGCGCACGCAGTTCGTGGGCACTGGCGAGCGCATCGCCGACGAGATCATCCGCTGGGTGGACGAGGGCGCGGCCGACGGCTTCATCCTCGGCTTCCCGGTGCTGGGGCAGGGCCTGGACGACTTCATCGAGTTCGTGATTCCGGTGCTGGAGGCGCGCGGGCGCTACCAGCGCGAGCTGCCCGGCCAGACGCTGCGAGACCACCTGGGGCTGCCGCGCAAGGCGAGCCGCTACGTGACCCAGGAAGTCACGCCAGCAGTGCAGAAGGCTGCCTGATGAGCGAACAGTTCCTCTACACCACGCCGCTCGACCCGCGCGCGAAGCCGCTGATCGAGGGCCTGACCTTCGAGTACGACAGCCGCTATGGCGACGTGATGCGCGAGCCGGGCCAGCCGCGCGAGATCGACCGCTATCCGGCAGAGATGTTCGCGCCGGCGCGGGGCGGCAACTTCGTGCTGCTGCTGCGCGACGGGGTGGCGATCGGTGGCGGTGCGTTCATGCGCCATGACGAGCGCACGGCGGAGCTCAAGCGCGTGTGGACGCACAGCGAGCTGCGGCGCCAGGGCCTGGCCAGCAAGGTGCTCGCCGAGCTGGAGGCGCAGGTGCTGCGGCAGGGCTACGAGCGCATCTACCTGACGACAGGCTTCCGCCAGCCGGAGGCCGTGGGGCTGTATCTGGGCCATGGCTACACGGCGCTGTTCGATCCGCCCGTCGACCCCGAGACACCGCGCAAGCTGCCATTCGAGAAGCACCTGGACACCGGGCGCAATCACGTCCGTCCCGTCGCGCAGCAGATCGAGGCGGTGCAGCGATGAACACCACCGTTCTGGACGCCGCCGCCGAGCCGCGAAGCCCCGCGCCGGTTCGCGCACCGCAGCGCGCCGTGCCCGCACCGGCTCCCGCCAACGGCGACTACTCGCACTTCCGCGTCGTGCCGGCCCGCTACCCGGCGCGCACGGCCGGCACCGTCTTCGCGCTGCTGGTCATCGGCATCGTGCTGCACTCGACGCTCACCAATCCGCGCTGGGGCTGGGGCGTGTTCGCGCAATGGTTCTTCGCCGAGCCGGTGCTCGCGGGCCTGGGCCGCACGCTGCTGCTGACAGCGCTGGGCGCGCTGCTGGGCTTCTTCTTCGGCACAGCCCTGGCACTGGCGCGGGTGTCGCGCTCGCCGCTGCTGGAGCGGCTCGCATGGGTGTTCACCTGGCTCTTCCGCTCGGTGCCGGTGATCGTGCTGCTGCTGATCATCAACAACCTCGGCTACCTGTACGAGACGGTGACGCTGGGCATTCCGGGCACCGACGTCACCTTCTTCTCGTACCCGACCACGCAGCTCATCAGCCCCTTCGTGGCGGCGCTGCTGGGCCTCACGCTGAACCAGGCCGCCTTTGCATCGGAGATCGTGCGCGGCGGCATTCTCTCGGTGGAGCAGGGGCAGCTCGAGGCGGCGGCGGCGCTGGGGCTGTCGCGCACGCGGCAGTCGTTCCGCATCGTGCTGCCGCAGGCGATGCGGACCATATTGCCCACCGCCTTCAACGACATCATCGGGCTGGCCAAGGGCACGTCGAACCTCTACATCCTGGCGCTGCCCGAGCTGTTCTACACGATCCAGATCATCTACCGGCGCAACCTGGAAGTGATTCCGCTGCTGATGGTGGCGACGGTGTGGTACCTCATCATCCTCACGGTTCTGTCGGTAGTGCAGCACTACGTGGAGCGGCATTTCTCGCGCGGCGCGCTGCGCAATCCACCGAACTCCTGGCTTGGCTGCGTGGTGCGCGGGCTGTGGCGCTCGAAGGCACCGACAGCGGTGCCGGTGGCCGAGGCGCCTGCCGCCGATGCCCCCGCGCAGGTGCCGCGTTGGACCGATCCGCTCACGCAGGGCGGCGAGGTCACGATCCACGGCGTGTCGAAGAGCTTCGGTGCGCTCAAGGTGCTCGACAACGTGACGCTGACGGCGCCGCAGGGCAGCGTGACGGTCATCCTCGGCCAGTCGGGTTCGGGCAAGTCGACGCTGCTGCGCGCCATCAACCACCTGGAGCGCGTGGACGACGGCTTCATTGCCATCGACGGCGAGCTCATCGGCTACCGCCGCGACGCGGACACGCTCTACGAGCTGCACGAGAAGGAGATCCTCAAGCGCCGCGTCGACGTGGGCATGGTGTTCCAGAACTTCAACCTGTTCCCGCACCTCACGGTGCTGGAGAACATCGTCGAGGCGCCGGTGTCCGTGCGCGGCCTGCCGCGCGCCGAGGCCGAGGCGCTGGCCTCGGAGCTGCTGGTGCGGGTGGGCCTGGGCGACAAGACGCATGCCTATCCGCGGCAGCTTTCGGGCGGGCAGCAGCAGCGCGTGGCCATTGCCCGCGCGCTGGCGCTCAGGCCCAAGGTGCTGCTGTTCGACGAGCCTACCTCGGCGCTCGATCCTGAACTGGTGGGCGAGGTGCTGGCTGTCATCAAGGAGCTGGCGCGCTCGGGCACCACGCTGGTCATCGTCACGCACGAGATCGGCTTTGCCCGCGAGGTCGCCGACACCATCGTTTTCATGGAGCGCGGCCGCATTCTCGAGACCGGCTCGCCCGACAAGGTGTTCAACGCGCCGGAGCATCCGCGCACAGCCGAGTTCCTGGCCAAGGTCCTTTGATTTTTTCCTTTCCTACTGCATCGCCCCAATGACCCATCGACGAAACATCCTGTTCGTTCTTCTGGCCGCACTGCTCGTGCCGCTCGCCGCATCGGCCCAGCCGGCTCCCGACCTGAGCCCCGAGCAGCCCGGTCGCCCGCGCGCGCAGAAGATCGACGAGGCCGTTCGGCTCGCGAAGGACTTCAAGTTCCAGAAGGAGGGCGTGCTCGTCGTCGGCACCACCACCGGCCGCCTGCCGTTCGCCGCCTACGCGACCGACACGAAGACGCCGGTGGGCAACGCCCCCGACATCGCGCAACTGGTGGCCGACAGCCTCGGGCGCAAGCTCGAGCTGGTGTCCACCGCCTGGGCCGACTGGCCATTGGGCCTGCAGTCGGGCAAGTTCGACGTGGTGGTCTCGAACGTGACCGTGACCGAGGAACGCAAGGAGAAATTCGACTTCTCCACCTATCGCAACGACCAGCTCGGCATCTACGTGAAGTCGGACAGCAAGCTCGGCGCGATCAGGGAGCCGAAGGACATCGCGGGCCTGAAGGTGATCGTCTCCGCCAGTACCAACCAGGAGCAGATTCTTCTGCGCTGGAACCAGCAGAACGTGGCGGCCGGGCTGAAGCCGGTGGAGATCCAGTACTACGACGACGATGTAGTGCAGCGCCTGGCCATCCAGTCGGGGCGCGCCGATGCGTACCTGGGCCCGAACGGCATCGCGGCCTACGAGGCGCGCGACGGCAAGACGAAGCTTGCCGGCCTGTTCTCGGGCGGCTGGCCGCTGAATGCCGAGATCGCCGTCACCTCGCGCAAGGGCTCGGGCATTGCCGAGGCCGTCACGCTGGCGCTGAACACGCAGATCAGGAACGGCAACTATGCCAAGGCGCTGTCGCGCTGGAACCTGGAGTCCGAGGCCATCGAGGTCGCGCGAACCAACCCGCCGGGCCTGCCGAAGAAATGACGGCCATGGCTCTCTTCAAGCACTCCTGGATGGTGCTCGGCTTCGTTGCGCTCACGTTGATCGCCGGTGCGGCCCACGCCGCCGACAAGTTCGACTTCAGCCTCGAGCAGCGCGGCCGCCTGCGCGCGGGCAAGGACGCCGGGGCCGTCAACGCGATTCCGCCGAGCTTCAAGTTCGTGAAGGAAGGCGTTCTGACGGTCGCCATCGCACCGTTCGCGCCGCCCATCTCGACCTACGCCTCCGACGCGAAGACGGTCGTCGGCTTCGACCCCGACTTCGCGCTGCTCATCGCCGATGCACTGGGCCTCAAGCTCGACCTGCAGCCCATCGCCTGGGCCGACTGGCCGCTGGGCCTGAGTTCGGGCAAGTACGACGCGGTGATCTCCAACGTCGGCGTGACGGAGCAGCGCAAGGAGAAGTTCGATTTCTCGACCTATCGCCTTGGCCTGCACGGTTTCTACGTGCGCACCGACAGCGCCATCAAGTCGATCCGCGAGCCGAAGGACGTGGCGGGCCTGAAGCTCACGACCGGCGCCGGCACCAACCAGGAACGCATCCTGCTGGAGTGGAACCGGCAGAACGTCGCGGCGGGCCTGAAGCCTGTCGAGATCCAGTACTACGACGACGATGTGACGCGCACTCTTGCGGTGGTCACCAGGCGGGTCGACGCCAACTTCAACCCGAACGCGCCGCAGGCCTACGAGGCCGCGAAGAACGGCCAGATCAGGCTGGTCGGCACGGTCAACGCGGGCTGGCCGCTGAAGTCGGACGTGGCCATCGCCACGCGCAGGGGCAGTGGCCTCGCCGTGGCGCTGACCACGGCGGCCAACAACCTGATTCGCAACGGCACCTATGCCAAGGCGCTCGCGCGCTGGAGCCTGGCGGAAGAAGCCTTGCCGAAGTCGGAAGTCAATCCGCCCGGCCTGCCGAAGTTCGCCCCATGAGCAGCACCGGCATCCGTCATCTCGCATTCCTGACGCCGGGCAATTACGCCGAGGGCGCCCCGCTGGCCGGCATCGAAGCCGCGCTGAAGCTCTTCGAGTTCGGCGAGAAGCTGGGCTTCGACGGGGCATGGGTGCGCCAGCGCCACCTGGAGCGTGGCGTGTCGTCGGCCGCGCCCTTCCTGGCCGCCGCCACGCAACGTACGCGCCGCATCGAGTTGGGTGCTGCGGTGATCCAGATGGGGTACGAGAACCCGTTCCGCCTTGCCGAAGACCTGGCCACGGTCGATGTGCTGTCGCGCGGCAGGCTGCAGGTGGGCCTGAGCGCGGGCGCGCCGCTGCATGGCGCCTTGCTCGGCAACCGCTTCCAAGACGCGGCACCGAACACCGTCGATTTCACGCACAAGCGCGTGGGGCGGCTCAAGGCCAACCTGGAAGACGTGCTGCTGGGTGACGACGAGACGTTCATCGAATCCGCCGGCGGGCGTGTGCGGCCGCGCGTGCAGCCGCATGCGCCGGGACTGATCGACAGGCTCTGGTACGGCGGCGGCTCGCTGCGTTCGGTCGAATGGGCCGGGCGCAACGGCTTCCACCTGCTGCTGGGCAACGTGCTGTCGGGCGAAACCACCGACGACTTCCTGCAGGCGCAGCTGGGTCTGATCGAACGCTACCGCGCCAGCGAAACCGGCGGACGCAGGGGCAGGGTGGCGCTGGGCCGCGTGATCGTTCCGCTCGATGGTGCGGATGCCGCCACGCGCAAGCGCTACCGCGAGTTCGCGGCCGGCCGGGTCGAACGCACGCTGGCGCCGCAGGGCGAGCGACGCACGCTGTTCGCGGGCGATCTCGTGGGCACGTCCGACGAGATCCTGGAGCGCCTGCGCCGCGACCCGGTGCTGCCGCATGTAAGCGAACTGCGGGTGGAGTTGCCCTACAACTTCAGCAGCGGGGAATACGAACAGATATTGACCGACCTGTCGCGCCGCATCGCGCCGGAACTCGGTTGGCGCGCACGCTGAGTTGGAGAAGGAAGTGAGAGGAAACAGGAGTTGAGTTCGAGGTGAGTCGGAGTCGGGTCGCGTGCTTCTCGCAACCCGATGTACGGCTTTGGGCGGGCCCTCGGGCCCGCTTTTTTTAGCCTTGCGCGGTGGACACACCCAGCAGGTAGTCCGTCACCTCGTCCGAGAACACATACCGCCGCCCGCCGACGAGCAGCCAGTCCGGGCTTGCGGGATCGGGCCGCGCGGCGGGCATGCCGTGGGCGACGAGTGCCTGGGCGCAGCCGAGCCAGTCGCCTTCGCCGTCCGGTGGTTCGTTGCACGAAGCCCACGAGAGACCGCCGCATGCGTTGTCGCCGAAGCCGTGCTGTTCTTGCCAGCTTGCGCCGTGCTCCAGCAGGAAGCGGACGAGTCCGGCGTCGCCGCGGAACACGGCCTTGTTGAGCGCCGAGGCGTCCCAGTCGCCGCCGCGGGTTGCGATGGGCCAGCCGAGTTCGACCATCAGCTTCACGGCGCCGGCGCAGCCTTGAGCCGCGAGCTCCGGCAGCTGGCGCAGTTGCGCTTCGGAGAGCGTCCCGACGATGCCGGGGTGGGCGGCCAGGATGCGGCGCGCGGTGGCCTCGTCGCCCTGCGCGCAGGCTGCGACGAAGGCTTCGGCCACGGGAAGCGGGGTGTCATCGCCGGTGGGCTGGAGAAGGTGCGCGACTTCCGGCAGCCCGAAGCGCAGGGCCGCCGTATAGGCGCTGATGCCATCGCTCGTCGTGACCGAAGGGTCCGCGCCTGCCGCCAGCAGGGCCTCGATGTGTGCGGGGGACTTGCGCCGACGGATGGCCCACAGCAGCAGCGAACCCCAGTCGGAGGTGGGTGGGCCCATCGGCGGTTCGTTCGCATTGCCGCCGTGCGCGAGCAACAGCCGGAGCGTTTCCACGTCGTCGAGATCGAGCACGCGATAGAGCGCGTTCGTGCCCGCTATGCGCGCACCGGCGTCGAGCAGCAGCTTCGTGCAGGCCGGGTTCTCCAGCGAGTGATAGAGCGATTCGCCGTCGTTCGGATCGGCGCCCGCATCCAGCAACAGTTTGGTGAGTGCGGGGTCGTGGTTCTGGCCGGCGGCACCATACAGCGCCGAAAGCCGCTCGGTTTCGGTGGGCGTCTCGAGGGAAGCAGGCGGCCAACGGTTGCCGACTGACTGGTTCGGGTCCGCGCCTGCGTCGAGCAGCAGCCTTGCGCAGGCAAGCAGGCGTTCGCGGAAATCGGGCAGCTTCAACAGGCTCGAATGGGCCACGGCAACGAGCGGCGGCAGTGCCAGCGGGCCACTCGGTCGGTTCACCCACGCGGGGTCATGCGCGATGGCTCGGCGCAGCGGCGCTTCATCGCCGATCGCGCAGGCAAGGCTCGGGTCGTCGCCGAGCAGGCCGGGGCTTTCCTCTAGCAGGCGAAGGGCTGCTGCGGGCCGCGCGCGATTGTTGCCGCCGGCGATGTCGCCCGCGTAGACGAGGCGCAGCCAGTAGAGGACGGCCTTCGCGGGGTCTTCGGCCTGCGACCGTCGCGCGAGAACGAAGCCCTGCAGGTCGGCCCAGGATGCGAAGCCGTATTCGCGCGCCAGGCACGACTGGGCGTCGTGCAGGCGCAAGCGGAGTGCCGCTATCTCTGCATCGCTCCTGCCTGCGGCGGCTGGCAGGGCATCGCGGAATCGGGCTGTGGCGGCGGGGTCGTTGCTTCGATGGAGAGCAAGCAGCTCCTTGGCTTGCTTCTTCAAGTGGCCCTGGTCGGGCCGGGCGGGCATGCGCTTCATGTGAACCTCCGTGCATCAGGTGCCGATGACCCGCAAATCCGGCTGCACAAAAGGCGCTTGGATCGTCAAATGAAGGCAAGTGGGTTCAACCCTTCCCGCGGGTCCGGGCGCGGCTTGCAACCGCGGCCCGCATCTTAGCGCGGGGCCGCGGGCTTCAAGCCTGCAGGACGACCGGACCGGCTTCCGCGTCGTTCATCGCCGCCGACGGGTCGCCGCCGCTGGAACGCCAGCTCAGCAAGCCATGCTTCATCGCCTCGCTGATTGCCTGTGTACGCGATTTCACGCCCAGCTTGCGATACAGGCTCTTGAGCTGAGCCTCGATGGTGTTGATGGAGCGGTGCGTGGTTTCGGCGATCTCGCGATTGCTCCATCCGCGCGAGACGTACCACAGCACCCTGAGCTCACGTGCGGACAGCAGTGCCTTCGCTTTCGCTTTTTTCGCAGGTGCGAGAGGCCGGATGACCCCCACGTCGACGTCCATTGCCGCAGGCGCCGGGTGCGCGGGAAATGCAATGGGCCTGAGGATATCGTGCGCCAGCCGCGCGGCGGCCGATGCATTGCCCTGCTCGATGGAGTGCAGCAGCGACGCGAGCTCCGGCTCGCTGACCTTCGTGAACAGTTGGCACAGCGCGTTCGCGACCGCCGCGGCGCTGGCAGCGCGTGCATCGGGTTCGTCGTGGTCCGTCACCAGATGGAGTTCGGGTGGCTGCAGCCTGTGCGCGGCGAGGTTTGCTAGAGAAGAAGAGAGCGGCATCTTGAAGCAGGTTGCTTCGATGCAGGTGGCATTCGGGAAGCCGGTGCACGCACCAATCAAAGCGAGGACGATCGTATTAATTACGACCACCAAGCGCAGCCTGTTTCGCGGTGCGGATGTGTCGTGCTTCACATCCGCGCGCAATCAGCCTGCGATCAGCGCGCGGGCCCCGGCTCCGTGCGCAGCTGTTCCCTGAGGATGCGCCGTATCTCCAGGATGGCCAGCGGGTTCTCCTGCACGCTGTGCGCCGACGGGATCACCAGCTCCGATGCCGCGCCGTCCAGGTGCGCGCTCTCGTACGGCACGATGCCATCGCTCGACAGCGCCTGCGCCACGCCGGGCGTGTCGTTGCCGATGATCGAGTGGAAGCGCACGCGCGGATTCATCGGCAGCCCCGACGACAGCCGCACGAACGGGTCGCGGTCGCTCAGGTTGTCGATGCTGTTCGGAATGCGCAGCGTGCCCTGGTCCTGCCGGGCGGGCGCGATGCGGATCAGCTCGCGCGAGATGTCGCGCAGCTGCCCGAGCATCGCCACCGGCAGCGTGATGAGGTTGGCCACCCAGCGCGAGATGCGGTTGTTGGCGAAGTCGGTGCCGCGGTGCGGCGAGGCGATGAAGATCGCGTCGCTCACCTGCGGCAGCGGCTCGAAGCGCAGGTAGGGGGCGAGCTTTTCCTCCATGCGCCGCTGCTGTGCGCCCTGCATCGGGTAGCTGGCGAGCAGTGCGTCCCAGAGCTTGTCTTCCGACGAAGACACCATCAGCCGCGACAGCACGCCGCCCATGCTGTGGCCGATCAGCGTGATGTTGTTCGAGGCGGGAGCCTTGCCCGTGGGGTCGAAGTGCGCCAGCGTTTGCGTGACGGCTTCGCGGATCGCGAAGTTGTTGATCGGCAGCGGCGCGTTGGTCGGGTAGTAGACCTGCCAGATCTGGTAGCGGCGGCGCAGCGTCTCGTCGCCGAGCACTTCGTTGGCCACGTTGATCCATGCCTCGGGGCTGCTCGCCAGGCCGTGCAGCATGATGACCGTGCGGCGGTTCGGGTCGTAGGGCTGCATCAGGTAGATGCGCGGCTGCGTGAGCCCGTCGCGGCCGCCGAACAGGCTGCGCAGCGCCTGCAGCGCGAAGTCGGAGCGCGCGAGCCACAGGCCGTAGCCGGAGGTGAAGTTCGCGGCCAGCGGCACTTCCTGGCCGGCCAGCTGCGCGTTGGCGGTGCGGTACGGGGCGTAGGCTGCGATTCGCAGCGTGCGCGTGTTCAGCACCTCGGCGAGGCTGGCACCGTCGAACAGCAGCAGCGCGGTGACGGCGGGGAAGGGCATCTCGCGATACGGCGGGCGCTTGTCGGCCTGATCGGCCGGGGCGGCCGGATCGATCCGTGGTGCTTCGTCGTCCGTGCGCTTGCTGTCGGCCGCCACCAGCTCGGCACCGAAACCGTCGCGCCGGTAGGTGTTGCGCAGGCCGGAGAAGGTCAGCGAGGCGGCAGGGATCAGCTCGTCGGGCAGCGGCGTGTCGGCGGGCAGGCGCAGGCCCGAGACGTCGGTCTCGATGCGCCAGTCGCCCACCTTGGGCATTTCCGGCTGTGTGGCATTGCGCGAGCCGTTGCGCCGGATGCCGTGGAACAGGCCGGTGATGGCCTGCTGCACCGCGTAGTTGTAGTAGTCGCGCACCTGTGTCTGTCGGTCCTCGAAGGCTCGGTGCGCGGCTTGCGGGCGGTGAAGAAGAGGTAGGCATAGGCGTGGCGTGCCGTCTCGAACCAGGCTTCGATGGCGGTGGCGTCGGTCGCGGTGCCGCCCTTTTCTGCCGCGAGCGCCACCTGGAGCCAGACTTCCGACAGCGCGGAGAGGCGCTGCTCGTCGCTGAGGCCCGAGGAGTCGGCCAGTGCGTTGCGGCAGGCCTGGCCGTCCTTGCGGCACAGGTCGGCGTCGGAGCCGATCACGCGCAGCACTTCCTCGGCCGAAGTGCTGAGCCGGCCGGTGGTGAGCACGTCGCCGCGGCGCTGCGCGAGGTATTCGGCCGGCGAGATCGAGCCGACCTTCACGCCCGCACAGCCGGCCAGCAGGACGGCGGCACACAGAAGCGCCGGAAGGGAGAGAAAGCGAGCGCGCATCACTGTGTCGCCTTGAGCGTGTCGACGCCCGGCAGGCCCTGGCGGATCGCCTGCGAGAAGTTCGTGCCCGGCGGTGCCTTGTCGGTGGCAATGGCCCGGTCGGTGATGCGGCCGGCCGCGCGCAGCGCTTCCATGCTGTAGCCGGGCGCGAGGCCGCCCACGTCGAAGAGGTAGTCGGGCAGGTAGCCCGAGGCCAGCAGCCGCCAGTCCATCGGCAGGCCGGGCACGATGCGCTTGGCCAGCGCGTACACGATGGTGGTGCAGTTGGCGGTGATCGTGTTGTAGAAGCTCGGCGCGCGCACCAGCGCGGCGCCTTCGCCGAGGTAGGCGAGGAACAGCGAGCGCATCTCCTGCTGCGGCAGGCGCACGCGGTACATGTAGACGTCTTCGTCGCGCACATTGGTGCGCACTCGCAGGATGTCGTGCTCGTCGGCTGCGACGAGGCTGGTCTCGAACTGCTTGAAGAAGCCGCCGACGGAGGAGAAGCTCTCGCCGCGTTCCTTGCGGATCTCGATGGAGAAGGTGACGAACTGCCCGTCGTCGAAGCCGAAGGACACCAGCGTGTGCGCGATGGCCGGGCCGGTCCAGTACGAGAGCGACACGTCGACAGAGCGCAGGCGGTCGAGGTCGTAGCTGCGCGTTTCCCAGCGCTGGGTGTAGTCGGTGTCGCTGCGCCACTCGAAGTTGCGCACGTTGTCCATCGTGACGATGCTGCCATCGACATGGGCATGCAGCTGGCGCGACACGTCGTCGGCCCACACGCGGTTCTGCGAAGGCAGGATGGTGCCCCACCAGCCGAGCAGCAATGCGAAGCCGACGATGTAGGAGAGCAGGGCGCGTGCGAGCCGTCCGCGCCACAGCAGCACGATGGCCGCAAGGCTGAAGGCGGCCCACAATGCGCCCGCACCGGCTTTGACGGCGACCGGTCCCGGGAACTGGTACCAGAGCGCAAGGCAGGCCCACATCGCCGAGAGCAGCACGACGAGCGATGCCGCGAGGCGGCCGAGAAAGCGCAGGATCATTCGGGTCAACGGAAAGTGAGGCGCGATTATCCCCGCCCGTGTCGCGCCGGCTCCTGTCCCGGCCGGTGGCTCGGAGCGGGCCGCGCCCTACAGCATGTAGGTCACGAGCTTGAAGTCCGGGTCTTCGGGGAACGGCTTCACGCTGAAGCCCAGCCTGCGTACCAGCTTCAGCATGTCGGGGTTGTTGGCCAGCACCAGGCCGTCGATCTCGGCGAGGCCCTTGTCCCGCGCCACGTCGATGATGCTTTCCATCAGCCGCGAGCCGATGCCCTTGCCGCTGAATTCGTCGGCCACCACCAGCGAGAACTCGCAGCTGGTCTGGTCGGGATTGGTGACATAGCGCGACACGCCTACGATGCGCTCGCTCTCGAGCACGGTGCCGTCGGGCGACACGCTGCGTTCCATCACTATCGCCACCAGCGCCATCTCGCGGTCGTAGTCGATCAGCGTGAAGCGCGAGAGCATCGACGGCGGCAGCTCGTGGAAGCGCGAGACGAAGCGGAACCAGCGGCTCTCGGGCGACAGGCCCTGCACCAGCGCCTGCAGCATCTGCGCATCGTTGGGGTGCACCGGCCGCACGATGTAGATGCCGCCACCGGTGCCTGGCATAGGCCATTCGCGCCGGTAGCGCGCGGGGTACGGCATGATGGCCAGGTGCTGGTAGCCGTTGACCGCGTTGCTCACATGCGCCGCCACCGCCTGCGTGCTGCTGCCGACCACGATGCGCGCATCGACCGAGATGGCGCCGTTCTCGTCCACGATGATGGGGTTGATGTCCATCTCGCGCAGCTCTGGCAGCTCGCACACCATTTCCGACACGCGCAGCAGCAGGTCTTCGAGCGCTTCCATGTCCACGGCGTTGGCACCTCGCCATTCGCCCAGCGTCTCGGCCACGCGCGAGCGCTCGATGAGCCGGTGCGCCAGGAACTGGTTGAGCGGCGGCAGCTCCATGGCGCGGTCGTTCATCAGCTCGATCATGGTGCCGCCCGCGCCGAACACGATGACCGGGCCGAAGGGCTCGTCGGTGACCATGCCCACGTAGATCTCGCGCCCGCGTCGCGCGCGCACCATCTTCTGCACCGTCACGCCGTTGATGCGCGCCTCGGGCGCGAGGCGGGCCACGCGCTCCATCATCTCGACGTAGGTGTCGCGCGCGGCGGTGCCGTTGAGCACGTTGAGCGCCACGCCTTCCACGTCGGACTTGTGCGGAATGTCGGGCGAATCGATCTTCAGCGCGACCGGAAAGCCCAGCTGCGTCGCGATCATCATCGCCTCGCTGGCGCTGCGCGCGAGCAGCGTGCGCGTGATCGGAATGTGGAAGGACGACAGCAGCGACTTCGACTCCATCTCCGTCAGCACATGGCGCCGCTCGGCCAGCACGCTCTCGATGAGAAGCCGCGCGCCCTCTATGTCGGGCTTGGCCAGCGCCGACAGCGGCGGCGGCGTCTGCTGCAGCAGCTGCTGGTTCTGGTAGAAGGCCGCGATGTTGCCGAAGGCGCCCACGGCGGCTTCGGGCGTGCGAAAGCTCGGGATGGTCGCGTCGGCCAGTACCGTGCGTGCCTTGCCGACCGACGAGTCGCCCATCCAGCAGGCCAGCAGCGGCTTGTTCATCGGCCTCGGAATGTCGGCCAGCGCCTTTGCGGTGGCGGCTGCATCGGCGCCCGCTTTGGGCGAGAAGATGGCGAGCACACCGTCGACCTGGCTGTCGGCCGAGGCTGCCTCGATGGCGGCGCGGTAGTGCGCAGGCTGGGCCTCTTCGGAAAGATCGATCAGGTCGGCCAGCGAAGCGAGCGGAGGCAGGGTGGGCTGAAGCACCTTCTGCGCGGGCGCCGAGAGCTTGCCCAGGTGGAGCCCGATCTCGTTGATCCAGTCGGCTGCGAGCACGCCCGGCCCGCCGCCGTTGGTGACCACGGCGAGCCGCTTGCCCACCGGCCGGTAGCGCGAGGCCAGGCATTTGGCGGCGGAGAACAGCTCGACGAAGGAGCGCACGCGAACCGCGCCCGCACGGCGCAGCGCGGCATCGAACACATCGTCGCTGCCCACGATGGCCGCGCTGTGGGTCTGCGCGGCCTCGTTGCCCGCCGGCTTGCGCCCGGCCTTGAGCACCACCACCGGCTTGGCATGCGAGGCCGAGCGCAGCGCGCTCATGAAGCGACGCGCATCGGCTATGCCTTCGAGGTACACGATGATGCTGTGCGTAGCCTGGTCGTTGGCGAGGAAGTCGAGCACCTGCGGAATGTCGACCGAGGTATGCGGGCCCAGCGACACCACGCTCGAGAAACCCACGCCGTTCTGGTGTGCCCAGTCGAGCATCGAGGCCGTGAGCGCACCGGACTGCGCCACCAGCGCGAGCGGTCCGCTCCTGGCCAGCGGGCCGGCCACGCTGGCGTTCAGGTGCAGCAGCGGACGCTGGAAGCCCAGCGAATTCGGCCCCAGCAGGTGCACGCCCTCGCGGCGCGCGATCTTGCGCCACTGCGCCGCCTGTTCGGCACCGATACCGCTTGAAAGAACCACCGCCGCCTTGCAACCGATGCGCCCGGCGATTTCGAGCGCGGCCGCCACGTCGCCCGGCGCCAGCGCGATCAGGGCGAGGTCGGCATGGGTCTGCGCCAGTTCCTCGAGCGTGCCCTTGGTGCGCACGTCGAGGAAGCGCAAGGTGCCGTCGAAGCGGTCGGCGCGGAAGGCCTCACGCAGCGTGCGGCCGGCCGGCGTCTGCCCGCCCGGGCCGTCGGCATTGCCGACGAATGCCACGATGGAGGCGGGCGCGAAGAGCGGGGTCAGGAAATGCTTGTCCATGACCCCCGAGTCTGCACCGTTCCGCGTCTTTCGGGGATGGTTGGGCGGAGTGTTGACCTAAGTCATGACGTGGTCAGCGCGCATGGCTATATTCAAGGCTCCATGCAAAAACGTATCGGCGTGATATTCGTCTCCCGACGAAATTCATTGCGCAGCATCCTGGCCGAAGCGTGCCTCGCGCACCTGGACCCGAAGAGGTTCTCGGCGTCTTCCTGCGGACAACCCGGACAGGTCGTCCGCGAGTTCCATCCTGCTGCCGTTGCCGCGCTGAAGAGCGCGAGCATTCCCGTTCCCGAGCGGCTGCCGCGCAGCTGGGACGAGCTGGTGCGCGCGAATGCCTCGGCGGCGGATTTCGTCATCACCCTCGACACCGCCACCGAGCAGCGCCAGCCGCGATGGCCCGGCCAGCCCGATGCGGCGCTGTGGGAATACCCCGACGTGGCCGGCGGCGCCAACCCCGACAAGGTCGCACACGACGCGGTCCTGACGCTGTTCTCGCTGCGCCGCAGGCTCGAACTGCTCGTGAGTCTGCCGATGCAGGGGGCCGACCGGTCGGCCGTGCGGTCCGATGTGCGGGACCTGGGTTACCTTCGATAGTCTGCCGGTAGCTCATTCCGATACCACCGCTGATCGAGCCCGGCAATCGCGAGCTGCCGACGGATGCTCGGGCCGATTCGAAACTTCACGACAGGACGACCCGATGGACGTGGTGCTCGTACACGGCATCTTCAACAACGGCAATATCTTCAGGCGCATGGTGCGGGCGCTCGAGGCGGACGGCCATCGCTGCTGGGTGCCTTCCCTCAAGCCCGCCGATGGCCGCAAGGGAATCCATGACCTTGCGTGCAAGCTCAAGGCCTACATCGACGCGCACGTGGAGCCCGATGCGCCGATCGCCATCGTCGGCTTCAGCATGGGCTGCATCATTGCGCGCCAGTATCTTCAGGTGCTCGGCGGCATCGCCCGCGCCCAGGCACTCTTCGCCATCGCCGGGCCGCATGAAGGGACCATGACCGCCTATGCCTACCCCGGCCGTGGCGCCAGGGACATGCGGCCGCGAAGCCCCTTGCTCGAGAACCTGAGGAAGACCGAAAGCTGCCTGGACGGACTGAAACTCTTCACGTACTGGACGTCCCTGGACATCACGATCCTGCCCGCCACGAGCAGCAACTGGCGACGCGCCGCGAGCAGCCTCGATGCGCGCGCCTGGTTGCACCGGCTCATGCCGGGCGATGCGAAGGTCTGCGCCGACATCACGCGCCGCGTGTGCGCGCTGTGACGAGGCGTCGATGCCGCCTCACTCCAGCGTGAACCCGATCTTCAGCGTCACCTGCCAATGCGCCACCTTGCCGTCCACCACGTGCCCGCGCGTCTCTGTGACCGTGAACCACTGGATGTTGCGTACCGTCTCGTGCGCCTTGGCAATGGCGGTCTGCACGGCGTCCTCGATGCTGGTCGGGGAGGAGCCCGTCAGTTCGAGCGATTTGTAGACGTGATTGGACATGGCGTCTGTCTCCTTCTGGGTTGACGGGCGAGGGGCCCGGAAAACATCGTAGTCTTGTTGCGGGCGTCAGTGGACGAATCCGCCCTTGATGAAGCGCACGGGCTCGGCGTCCATGCGGGCGATGAGGGCGCCGAGGCCGTCCGGAGCCAACGGCCGCGTGCCGGACGATGGAGTCTGTTCGGTGCGGCACAGCAGGTCGTCGTCGCTCCATGCGCCCTTGCCGGGTTCGCCGCGTGCGCGCAGCCAGCCGTCACGGTCCACGATGAACTGGGTGCCTGCGAGTTGCGTGGTCGCGGCAATGAGCGAGAAGGCGGCCCACGCGGCGGGCGAGGCGGCGGTGCAATCACCAGACCGGGATGCGCTGACCCCGGCGTCCGGCGCGAGAGTCACGGTGACGAGGCGTGGGTCGTCCAGCGGCGTTGTGTCGTCGCCGGCCGCCACGATCCGCACGCGCTGCCCGCGCCAGCTGCCCAGCCTGCGCGGCGGCTTGCTGCCGCATTGCACGGTCACGTCCGGCGGTGCGATCGGCTGGGTCCACAGGCCGGCCGCGCGCAGGCTTTCGCCGGCGCCCTGGGCTTTCATGAAATCGATCAGCGCCCAAGCGTCCGCATCGCTCAGCGTGGAGCCGAAGCCGGGCATCGTCGTGTTGCCGCGCCGGTCGCGCATGCCGTTCAGCAGATGCCAGAGCAGATCGCCATCGGTGCGCCGCCACAGCAGCGGGCCGGAGAGGTTGGGCGGCCACACGGGCTGTGCGGAAGCCAGCGGGCCTTGCCCGCGCCCGTCGGTGCCATGGCAGGCCACGCATTGCGCCGCGTAGAGCCCGCCCCCGCGCGCGATGCTCTCGGCCGTGAATCCTGTTGGAGACGACTGGAAGCTCGTCGGGTACGCGGGCACCAGCACCACGTTGGCCTCGGGCCAGGGTGTCGCGACCACCAGCAGTGCGGCCAGAACCGCCTGCCAGACACGACCCCGGCGCCAGAGCAGGGCGAGCAGCAGGACCAGCAGCGCTACCGAAAGAAGCACCACCGTGAGCCCGAGCCTTCGCGCCTGCCCGAGATCGATCAGCAGGTTCTCGCCCGACAGCCGCAGCGCCCACGGCCATGCCGGCTGGCCGTGCGCATGCGCGACCAGCCCCAACGCATCGAGCACGCGCAGCAGCTGCAATTGCGCACCCTGCAGCAGGCCGATCAGCAGGTTGAGCCAACCGGCCTCCGGCGGACCGCTCATGTCAGGTCACCACGTGGCGTCGAGTCCCAGGTGCTTGAGCGCCTCGTGACGCAGCCCGGCCAGCTTCGGGTCGCCGCGATGGCGCGGGTAGGGCAGGTCGACCACCAGCTCCGCCGCGATGCGCGCGGGCCGGTCGCTCAGCACGATCACCCGGTTGGCAAGGAAGAGCGCCTCTTCCACGTCGTGCGTCACCAGCAACGCGGAGAAACCGGCGCGCTGCCACAGGTTGACCAGCTCGCTCTGCATCGCGATGCGCGTGAGCGAATCGAGCTTGCCCAGCGGCTCGTCGAGCACCAGCAGCTGCGGGTCGTTGACCAGCGCGCGCGCCAGCGCCACGCGTTGCGCCATGCCGCCGGAAAGATGGTGCGGAAAGGCCTTCGCGAACTCGGTCAGGCCCACGAGCTTGAGCGCTTCGTCGACGCGGGCACGCTGTTCCTTCAGCACGCCGCGCGCCTGCAGGCCCAGCGCCACGTTGTCCCACACGCTGCGCCAGGGGTAGAGCGTCGGGTCCTGGAACACGACGATGCGCGACGGATCGGGCCGCGTGATGGTCTCGCCGTTCTGCGTGATGGTGCCGGTGGTCGCGGGCTCGAGCCCGGCCACGAGCCGCAGCAGCGTCGACTTGCCGCAGCCGCTGGGCCCCAGCAGCGCGACGAATTCGCCGGGGCGCACCTGCAGGTCGATGCCGTCGAGCACCTGCAGCACGCCGCCGGACACCTCGAACCAGTGGCTGACGCCGCGAATGTCTATGTGCGCGCCGCCGGCATTTGCATTGGCCGGGGAGGGCGCGGGAGGAAGCACGGCGTTCGTCGTCACCATTTGACGGTTCCTTTCTGCCAGGACAGCACGCGGTCGCGCACCTTGAAGAGCAGCGTGATGAGACCCGAGCACAGCGCCGCCATGACGAGCAGTGCCGCATACATGTTGGCGTAGGCGGCCCAGCCCTGGGCCCACTGCAGATACCAGCCCAGCCCGGCCTTCACGCCCATCATCTCGGCCGTGATGAGTACCGAGAACGAAGCCCCCAGGCCCATGAACAGCCCGACGAAGACCTGCGGCAGCGCAGCAGGAATCGCCACCCGCAGCACCAGGAAGCGCTCCGACGCACCCAGCGTGCGCGCCACGTCGTAATAGCTCTTGTGCACCGAAGCCACGCCCGACCAGGTCAGCACCGCCACAGGGAAGAAAGTGGCCAGCCCTACGAGGAACACGGCAGCCGAATAGCTCGACGGCGCGAAGAAGAATGCGAGCGGCAGCAGCGCCGACGCCGGCACCGGCCCCAGGAAGCGCAGCAGCGGATGCACCCAATACCCCGCGATGCGCGACCAGCCGATCGATACGCCGGTGACGAAACCGACCAGCGCGCCCAGCACGAAACCATTGACCAGCAGGCGCAGCGAATAGGCGGTCGACAGGCCCAGCCGGCGCCAGTCTTCATGCACCACGTCGATCAGGCTCTGCGGCGGCGCGAAGAAGGGCGAGGGCAGCACGCCCAGCTTGGCGGTGCCGATCTCCCACAGCGCGAGCGCCACGGGCAGCGCGACCAGCCATTGCCCGGCCGGCCTCAGAGCGCGGGCCAGCCTGCCCGCCCGGCTGCCCAGCAGCGCGATGGCCAGCAGCACAGCGGCGCCCACCAGCGTGGCAATGCCGAACTCGAAGGTGAAGGCCCAGTCGCTGAAGCCGACTTCCTTGTTCGGCCACAGCAGCGTGAGCAGGCCCAGCGCGACCCATGCGGCCGCGGCGAGCAGGCCGGTGGGCCAGATGCCCGTGGGGGCGGCGGGGCGCAGCGTCGCCGCCTGCGGTGCGGCCGGTGCCTTCGGTACGCGAGGAGCCGGCGAGCGGACGTTGCCCTGCAGTCCGAGCGGTGCGTCCAGAGTCTGTTCAGCCGCGCTCATGCCAGGACGTCCAGCGATACGTGGTTGGCGAAGCGGACCACGTCGGTGCTCTTCTTCAGGATGCCCGCGTTGCGGAAGTCGGAAGCAAAGGCCTCGACCTCGTTGCGCAGCGCCTTGCCGGCCGGGTGGTGCTTGTAAGTGAGTTCGGCCAGCAGCTTCTGCAGGTCTTCGAGCGGCACCTTGGGCGCGTACTTCGAATAGATGCGCGCAGCCTCGTTCGGGTTTTCCGCCACGTAGTCGGAGGCTTGCGCCAGCGCGCGCACCACGGCGGCGGCGCGCGGCTTGTCGTTGCGCGCCAGTTCGCCGCGAGCGCCGACGATGCAGCACAGGCGCTCGGCGTATTCGCCCTTGGCGCTGTTGGCGATTTCGGTGAAGACGCCGGGGTTGCGCTTCTCGATGAGGAACACGTTGGGGTCGCCGTCGGCAATCGCGTGGATCTCGCCCTTCTTCACCGCCACGTCGAGCAGGTCGGCCGGGTAGACGCGCCAGTCGACGTCCTTGTCGATGTCGATGCCCTTCTTCGCGAGGTGAATGGCGTAGAACTGCCTGGCCGGGCTGTTCTGGTCCGACACGCCGATGGTCTTGCCCTTGAGGCTGGCCAGGTCGGTCGTCACGCCCGAAGCCCTGGCGCCCACCAGCCGCAGGCAGCCGCCGTGCACGCTGCCCACCACCTTGACGTCGAAGCCGGCTTCGAGCGGCTTCACCCAGCGGTGGATCAGACCCACGCCCAGGTCGGCCTTGCCGGTGGCCAGCGCCTCCAGCATCTGGTCGGACGAGCCGGCCCAGTTGAGCAGCTCGACGTCGAGCCCGTTCTTCTCGAAGAAACCGCGCTCCAGCGCCACCGGCACCGGCGCAAGGCAGAAGCCCGCCTGGCTCCACGCGAAGGTCAGCTTGCGCGGCTGCGACCAGGCCGAGGCGCCGAGCAGGCCCGCGGAACCGACCATGGCGGCAGCCGCCCCGGCCTGCAGCACGCTGCGGCGCGAGGGCGGTAAGTGATCGAGGGGAACGGTCATCGCAGGCTTCTCCACCGGAAATTTGGAAGCTGCGAGTGTTGGCGCGCGAGGCGTGCGCGGCCAACGAATGAATGCGGCTATGGATATGCGCGCAGCTACTTTCCCTTGGCGCTCTTGGTTCCCTTGGTGCCGAAGCTCTCGACGAGGAATTCGACGATGGCCTGCACGCGTGCCGTGCGCCCCTTGCGGCTGGGCACCAGCAGCGTGACCGGGGCGCTTTCGAACTGCCAGTCGGCCAGCACGCGCACCAGCGTGCCGCGCGCCACGGCGTCGGCCGCGTCCCATTCGGAGCGCAGCACGAGGCCCATGCCCTGTTCAGCCCACTGGCGGGCCACGCCGCCGTCGTTGGTGACGTAGGCGGGCGAGATGCGCAGCGTCTCCCGCCTGGCCTTTGCGGTAGCCGCCCGGCCGGCCGGGCGCAGGTGCCACAGGGTCACGTCCTCGTCGTTCTCACGGATGCAGATGCAGTCGTGCTGCATCACGTCGCGCGGCACTCGGGGCGTGCCGCGCTGGCGCAGGTAGTCGGGGCTGGCGCAAAGCCAGCGCTCGTTGGCGCTCAGGGTGCGCGCCACCCACGACGAATCGCGCACCGTGCCGATGTGGATCACCGCGTCGGCATCGTGCCGGTCGGGCCACGGGGTCTCGCGCAGGTCGAGCTGCACACCCAGCCCCGGATGCAGCCGGGCGAAGCGAGCCAGCATCGGCGCGATGTACTGCCGGCCGTAGCCGAAGGGCGCCGCGATGCGCAGCGTGCCGGTGAGCCGCTTGTCGTCGCGCTGCATCGACTCGCGCAGCCCCTCGATCTGGCCGAGCAGCGCGGCCGCCTCGCGCGCGAAGCGTTCGCCCTCTGGCGTGAGGCTCAGCTTGCGTGCGGTGCGGGTAGCGAGCGACAGGCCCAGCGCAGCCTCGAGCTTGCGCAGCCGCATCGAAAGCGCGGGCGGCGTCACGTCGAGCGCTCGTGCCGCCGCACTCAGAGAGGGCTCGCGCAGCAGGGCGGCGGCGAGCTGCATGTCTTCGATCTGGATCGTCGTCATTAACTTGTGCTTAACGATTGATGACGCTGCATTGAAGCACAGGCGTTGCTTTGAAACGTACAGTCGTCGTCCATGCAATCCCCGAACGCTTATCCCCGTGCCGTGCTGTTCGACCTGCTCACGGCGCTGCTCGACTCCTGGACCGTGTGGAACACGGCAGCCGGCTCCGAAGAAAAAGGCCGCACCTGGCGCGCCGAATATCTGAGGCTCACCTACGGCTGCGGCGCCTACGTGCCCTACGAACAACTGGTGAAAGACGCCGCGCGCAATACCGGCATGGCCGATTCCGCTCCCGATGTGCTCGAGGCGCAATGGGACACGCTGCCCGTATGGAGCGGCGCCCGCGAACTGCTGCTTGCGCTGAAGCCGCACTGCAGGCTGGCCGTCGTCACCAACTGCTCCAGGCGCCTCGGCCATCGCGCAGCGGCCCGGCTGGGCATCGACTGGGACGTGATCGTCACTTCGGAAGAAGCCGGCTTCTACAAGCCCGACCCGCGCCCGTACCGCATGGCGCTCGACCGGCTGGGCGTGAAGGCGGAAGACGCAGCCTTCGTCGCCGGCTCAGGCTACGACATGTTCGGCACCTCGGCGGTCGGGCTGCGCACGTTCTGGCACAACCGTGTCGGCCTTGCACTGCCGCAGGGTGCGCCGTCGCCCGAACTGCAGGCGGCGACGCTGGAGCCCGCGCTGCCATGGCTGCAATCCTTCGCCAAATGAAAGTCCGCTCATGAACGAAACCCTCGCCACCATCGACACGCCCGCGGCCTTGATCGAACGCACGCGCATGCAGCGCAACATCGGGCGCATGCAGCGGCACATGAACGAACTCGGCGTGCGCTTTCGCCCGCACGTGAAGACCAGCAAGTGCATCGAGGTCGCCAAGGCGCAGCGCGAGGCTGGCGCCCAGGGCATCACCGTCTCCACGCTGAAGGAGGCCGAGCAGTTCTTCGCCGAAGGCTTCACCGACATCCTCTACGCCGTCGGCATGGCGCCGCACCGGCTGCAGCACGCGCTGGAGCTGCGCCGGCGCGGCTGCGCGCTGGGCATCCTCACGGACAGCGCCGAATCGGCGCGCGCGATCGTCGCGTTCGGCAAGGCGAATGCAGAAGCCTTCGACGTGCTCATCGAGGTCGACACCGACGGCCACCGCAGCGGCATCCGGCCCGACGAAGACAGCCTGCTCGAAGTGGCCCGCGTGCTGCATGAGGGCGGGATGCGCCTCGGCGGCGTGATGACGCATGCCGGCTCCAGCTACGAACTCGATACCCCCGAAGCCCTGCGAGCCATGGCCGAGCAGGAACGCTCGGGTTGCGTGCGCGCCGCGCAGCGGTTGCGCGATGCGGGCCTGCCGTGCCCCGTGGTCAGCGTGGGCTCCACGCCGACTGCGCTGATGGCCGAAGCACTCGAAGGTGTGACGGAGGTGCGCGCCGGCGTGTACGTGTTCTTCGACCTCGTGATGCGCAACATCGGCGTGTGCAGCGAAGACGACATCGCCCTCAGCGTGCTCACCACGGTGATCGGCCACCAGGCGGAGAAGGGCTGGGCCATAGTCGACGCAGGCTGGATGGCGATGAGCCGCGACCGTGGCACGCAGAAGCAGAAGCGGGACTTCGGCTACGGGCAGGTCTGCGACGTCGGCGGCCGGGTGCTGGGCGGTTACGTGCTCGGCGGTGCCAACCAGGAGCACGGCATCCTCGCGCGCGAGGGCGAGCCGGATACGGACATCGTGGCGCGCTTTCCCATCGGCACGCGGCTGCGCGTCCTGCCGAACCATGCGTGTGCGACTGGAGCGCAGTTCCCCGAATATCACGCGCTGTCGGAAGACGGCGTGCTGCAGCCCTGGGGTCGATTCCACGGCTGGTGAGCTGCACGACGGAGAAGGGCGAAGGAGCCCAGGCGGCACGCCGTCTTCAAAATATGTATGATGCACGTCATGCGAAACATGAAGACAGGTGCCCGAGCTGCCGCCAAGGATGCCACGCACGATCGCATCGTGTCCGTGGCGGCCCGGGCCATCCGCCGCAGCGGCTACGACGGCACCGGGGTATCGGACATCATGAAGGAGGCAGGCCTGACGCACGGTGCCTTCTATGCCCACTTCGCGTCGCGTGAAGCCATGCTGGCCGAGGCAGCGGGGAGGGCGTGCGCGGAGTCCGCTGCTGCCGTAGCCAACGTGGTGGCCGACGTACCTCCCGGCGCCGCTCTGGCGGCCATGCTGGGCGCCTATCTCTCGAAGGAGCATCTGGAGCACGTCGACATTGGCTGTCCGTTGGTCGCTCTGGGCTGCGAAACCTCCCGCCAGGTTCCGGAAGTGCGCCGGGTCGCGACCCGGCACATCAAGGAAATGATCGACCTCATCGCCCGCCAGTTGCCTGACTGGGGACAGCCCGGCGCCCACGAACAGGCGCTCGTGACCATCTCCACGATGGTGGGCGCCTTGCTGCTGGCGCGTGCGGTCGATGAACCCGCGCTGTCCGACAGCCTGCGCGAGGCTGCGCTCAAGCACCTGACCTCTACCGGCGGTTGAAATCCTCGATGGACGGCCGCCGCTTTTTTTGGCCTTTATATATGACGATCATCATGCGATATGACAGGCCCAGATGCTTCAGGAACAGGGAAGCGTCATGAAAGCCTTCGTGCTGGAGCGCTACGGCAAAAAGCGCGCGTTGCGTTCAACCGAAGTGCCGACCCCGGAACTGCGCGACGACGAGGTTCTTGTCGAGGTCCATGCCGCCGGCGTGAACCTGCTCGACGCGAAGATCAGGAACGGGGAGTTCAAACTCATCCTTCCTTACCGGCTGCCCCTTGTGCTGGGTCACGACGTGGCCGGCGTCGTGGTCGAGGTGGGGCGGCGTGTACGGCAGTTCAGGCCGGGCGACGAGGTCTACGCGCGGCCGGACGATTTCCGTATCGGCACCTTTGCCGAATTCGTACCGGTCAAGGAAGCGTCGTTGGCGCTCAAGCCCAGGAACCTCACGATGGCGGAAGCCGCCTCCATTCCCCTGGTGGGCCTGACGGCGTGGCAGGCGCTCGTCGAGAAGGCTGATCTGAAGAAGGGGCAGAAGGTCTTCATTCAGGCCGGCTCCGGCGGCGTCGGCACCTTCGCCATCCAGCTGGCCAGGCACCTGGGCGCCACCGTCGCCACGACGACGAGCGCGGGCAACGCCGCGTTCGTGAAGAACCTGGGCGCGGACATCGTCGTCGACTACAGGTCGCAGGACTTCGAGGAAGTCCTGAGCGACTGCGACGTGGTGCTCAACAGCCAGGACGGCAAGACGCTCGACAAGTCGCTTCGCGTGCTCAGGCGCGGCGGAAAGCTCATTTCCATCTCCGGACCGCCAGACCCTGAATTCGGCAAGGAGATCGCAGCGCCCGGATTCGTGAAGCTGGTCATGCGGCTGCTGAGCTCTGGCATCAGGCGAAAGGCCCGTGGCCTGGGCATCGGCTACTCGTTCCTCTTCATGAAGGCGAACGGAAGCCAGTTGCGCGAGATCACCCGGCTCATCGAGGCCGGGGCCATCCGTCCCGTGATTGACAGCGTTTTTCCGTTCGAGTCCACCAACGAGGCCCTGGCTCATGTCGAAGCCGGCCGCGCGAAGGGCAAGGTCGTCATCAGCGTCAAGTGAACCCGTTTCCCACCCACTCGCACTTTTTTGGAGAGTCCTATGAAGATCGAAAACTCTGTCGCCCTCGTCACGGGGGCCAATCGCGGCATCGGCCTGGCATTCGCCCGCGAGCTGCTCGCCCGTGGTGCGCGCAAGGTCTACGCCGGTGCTCGCGACCCGGTCGCCGTCACGCAATCCGGCGTTCAGCCCATCCGGCTCGACGTCAACAAGCCGGACGACGTGGCGGCCGCTGCGGAGCTGGCGTCCGATGTCACGCTGGTCATCAACAACGCCGGCATCGCCCAGCCGGGAGGCTTTCTCGCAGCCGACAGCGAAGAAGTCGCGCGACGCATCTTCGAGACCAACTTCTTCGCCGTGCTGCGCACGAGCAAGGCCTTTGCACCGATCCTCAAGGCCAACGGCGGCGGCGCCTTGCTCAACGTGCTGTCGGTCGCTTCATGGGTGAACGGCGGCGAGCTGGCGGCCTACTCGGCGAGCAAGTCGGCCGCATGGTCGCTCACCAATGGCCTGCGCAACGAACTGGCGGCGCAGAAGACGCAGGTGCTGGGGCTGCACATGGCTTACGTCGACACCGACCTGACGCGCGGGTTCGAAGTGCCGAAGTCCAGCGCCGAGGAGATCGTCAGGCGCGCACTCGACGGACTCGAATCGGGCCTCGACGAGGTGTTGGCCGACCAGGTCACCCAGCAAGTGAAGCAGGGCATGACCGCGGCGAGGCCGAGCTACCTGCCGCAGGCCTCCTGAAAGAACGCCGGGAGTGCGGACAGCCTCCGCGCTCGCAGCTTCTTTCGCGTTGATCGGGAGCCGAAAGCCGGCCTGCAGCGGCGCGATCGGCACATCGGCACGCAAGTGCCGAATGCTGCATTTGTTCGCAGAATCGAGACTTCCTCGCACATCAGGCGCCGCGCAGCGCCGCTCTTCTCTACAGTGAATGCCCCTGTCACTCAGCGCCCCACCCAGCGGGCAAGGACGGCATCACCAACAAGCAGCAACCAGAAACGAACAGACCGCCGCGCCTCGCGGCGGTCCATCGACGCACGCGCATCGATGCGAATGCGAGGCACAAAAGGCGACGGCCGGGGCGCGCAAACACCCCAGCCGTCTGACCAAGTGAAGTGCACTACCTCAGAAAGGACGCACGACAAAATGGCTGATCGAATTATGGCCCGGCCCAACACGCCGGTATCTCCCGAAGCCGCGGCTGCCACAGCACCCGCCGCCCCGGACCTCCTCGAAAACAAGCTGGAGCAACTGAAGTCCCTGCTATGGGCCTGCCACGGCGACGGCGCCCGATGGAGCGAAGACGAGGGGCTGCAGAACCTCGACAACGTCTTCTGGCTCGCGTGGGAGATGGCGCGGGATGCGACTGCGCTGCTTCAGCAATGCGCAGGGGCGCTGGGCAAGGAGTGGGTGGCGCCGGATCGATAGGCGTTGAGGGGGAGGGCTGGTGCATCGCGTTGCGGTGTGCCAGCGCCTTTGGGGTGTGCAGGGTAGCGATCCGCGTGTCAGCTATCTCTTTGTTAGCCACATAAACATCGAGCGGGCACAAAGGGCAAGTCATTTAGAACTGAGCCAAGGCAAGACCAACTCCTTTGTTTTGTAACCCAGCAAAGTCAGGATCAGGATGGTCACAGCAAGATGCGTGGTCGCGCGAGTTGCGCGCAGCAGGTAGCCGCTAAGCGGTCTGCTGGTCCCTGGATAGAGCTGAGGCATGAGAATCGACGCCTCCGGTCCCGCGACTGGGTTCTCTTCGGAGATATAGATGTGATTCCCCAAGGCAGTGGGCCCCAAGAACACGTTCCCTACGATGGTCGTGGTTGGAGGTCCTCGGCGACCACCACCAGTCCGAACTAGCGGGTATGTCGTAAAGTTTTCACCCCACACACTGCTGACGATGGATGTCTCCACAGACAGAGTTGGCTGAGCGAAATTGTGCCCATTCAGCCAGCCAATGAAGTAGGCGATCAGATCGAATTGTCCGCGCTGAAGTCGAGGCGCCAGTGCCCGCCCGAGTTTGTTGTCTGTTGCTCCATGTCCGACGCGCAAGTTGGACACGGAGTTGGAAAGCAGAGTGGCCAGCCTCGTTCCGTGTACAGCTTGCGCTGCGGGCAATTGCGCACGAGCCTGAGAGGTCAGAACAATGAACGCGGCAATAAGAGCTCTGCCCCACTGCGCATAGATCGTAAAGATGCGCGGTGTCAAAAGAACATCGATCCAGCTGGTGAGGTAGAGCGAGCCGATGCGATCCATCAGCATCGGCAGGGAAATGTATTCGTTCATGTAGTCGCAAACCATCTGCTGAATGCGACTGTCTGCGACGTGATGCGCGCGCATCGTTCCTTGGCCGCCAGCTCCTTGATGCGGCCGGCTCGCGTCGTAGCCACGCTCGACCGGACCAAGAGGATCCCGGCCTACCGCGGCAAAGCCACGGGTGACAAGCTGCAAGGCACTCGTTCCCCGGTCGACGGCCATTCTGGTGAACGGCGCGAATGGGTCACGATCGTCAACGATGAATCTAGGGGTTGCCCTGCCGTGTGCCGCGGCTTGGTGGCCTGGTTGACCAAAAGGTGGGTTGACGATGATAGGCATGAAAGGATGCTTTCGATGTACACGTCGATCGTTGACAAGCCTGGAAGGTCAGCTTGCCCTTGAAGAGCGATCAAGTTACTGGCAGCACCCTCCGCATGCAACCACATGAACTCGGGATGTGCTCGGCCGACATGCCCAGTCAATAAGGCAGTTCCATATGCATTTCTGTTGCCCTGGCGCCAGGTTGCGACGTTGCGGAACTCACTGGCAAAAGAGGTGAATCCGCGACTGCTCGGCGCTGCGTGTCTCTACTACATGGTGGACAAGGGCATATCAGGACGTGGTCTGGGCACTGACCCTGTTTACGCAGCCAAGTGCGAATTCGTCTGCACTTCTGTCGAAGCCTACCGGGCAGCCTCTGGCCAGCACCAGCAGGAGATCAGGGGCGACATCGCCAATTACACGGACATTCAACCCATGGTGAAGATCAATGAGGTGGTAGTGGAGCGTTCAGAAGTCTGACCAAGGTGCGAATGTCGCTAAGCGCCGCATCTGCGCATGGCGAATGCCTGGGGCAATGCGGCGTTACTGCGAATGCTCCAGCGCTCCGTCATTTCAACGACTCAAGCAATTGCAGGTGGCAAGACCAAGCGGCGCAATGTCTGCCTCTGGCCGCTTGAGGTCCATTGCTGATCAAGCGTCTTCAAGGGCCGCGATGTACGGCAAGACTCGGGGATGGGCTTGAACCCACTGCTCACCCAAAAACGTCGATACGGAACCCGAGCCGATAACGCCAGCAATGGACCCTGACTTGGCTGCGGCCTGTAGCAAGCCGTGCGCCGCATGCATCACCTTCTCGCTCTCGGCAGACCCCGGCTCGCCGGCTTCGATTCCCCACTCCTTTTGAATCGCCGCGATGAGCTTGCCAGCGGCGGCTTCGAGAGGTGTTCGTGAACGTGTCATTGCTTCGATCCAACTCCTACGCACGCCCCCGCCGCTGCCCAGCCCAATGAGCAAGCACGATGACGACGGGAAACACCAGCTCCGAAACAAGGTACGCCACCCAAAGCCCCGCAGGCTCAGGCAGCCCGACCTTGCCCATCGACACAAGCCGCCCGACCGCCGCCATGAAGATGGAGAGGGCGATCAGATAGACGAGGGTTCCCTGTTGCCTGATGGTCACCGCAGCCCAGAAGCTGATGACTCCCATCGACAGATACACGCCGCCCATGAAGCGGTGCAGGTTGTCCAGCCGTGGCGTGGTCTCGGGCTGCCCGAGGATCAGTTGGACCGTGCCGCCGAACAGCGCGATTGCGGCGACGAGAAAAAGGCAGGCTTGCACGATGCGCTGGGTTGCGGGCATGGACGTACCTCGTTGCGGAACGGCTTTCGCGAGGCCGCGATTGTCGCCTGCGCAGGCGCTTTCAGATTGCCTGTTCTTCGACCACCCGCCGCACCGTCCGCAACGCACTGCGCAATCCGTCCAGTCCCACGGACCCCAGCGCCAGCCGCAGCGCATGCGGTACGTGCTTCGACGTGGCGAAGGGCTCGGCGGTGGACACGGAGACGCCTTCGCGCATGAGCGCCGTGGCAACGCGGTCGGCGCGCGTCTCCTCGGGCAGGGGCAGCCAGGCGAAGTACGACGACGGGTGCCGCACGCATCGCAGGCCGGCGAGCGCTTCGCCGGCAATGATCTGCCTCGCTGCCGCGTCCTGTCGCTTCTCCGACTCGAGGCGGTCGACCGTGCCGTCTTCGAGCCAGGTGCAGGCAATGGCCGTGGTCACGCCCGGCGTGCACCAGGTGGTGGCGCGTATCGCCCGTTCGAGCTTCGGCACGCAGTCTTCCGGCGCGACGACGAAGCCGACGCGAAGCCCGGTCGCCACGCTCTTGGAGAGGCCCGAGACGTACACCGTGCTCTCGGGCGCCAGCGAAGCCAGCGGCGGAGGCGGGTCGGCGGCCAGGAAGGCATAGGCCGCGTCCTCGATGATGAGCAGGCCATGTCGCCTCGCGATGGCCGCGAGGCGTCGACGGCGGCTCGCGCTCATCACCCAGCCCAGCGGGTTGTGCATCGTCGGCATGGCGTAGACGGCGCGCACCCGGCGCCGCGCGCACAGGCGCTCCAGCGCGTCAAGTTCCGGGCCCTGGCCTGACGCGGGAATTGGTGCCAGCTCCAGCCGATGCGCCTCGGCGAGCACCTTGAATCCGGGATAGGTGAGGGCGTCGACCGCGACCACCTCGCCCGGCTGCAGCAGCGCCATCACCGTCACCGCGAGGCCGTGCTGCGCGCCGTCGACCAGCAGCACTCTCGACGGCTCGACCGCCAGTTCGCGCGACGCGGCGAGATGCCGGGCGAAGCAGGCGCGCTCGTGCATGCGTCCGCCATGCGGTGCATAGCGCAGCATCGCTTCCAGCTCGCCGCCGGATGCAAGTTGTCGCAGCGCGCCGCGCAGCAGTTCGGCCTGTCCGGGCAGGGCGGGATGGTTGAAGTTCAGGTCGACCATGTCGGCGGGCAGCGCCCGCTGGTCGGCTGCCGTGCCGATGGGCATGGCGGCCTCGCGTACGAAGGTGCCGCGGCCGACTTCCCCGCTGACAAGGCCCATGGCCTCCAGCTCCGCATAGACACGCGAGGCCGTGACCAGGGCCAGCCCGTGGCGCTCGGCCAGCCGCCGGTGCGTGGGCAGGCGGGTGCCCGGCAGCAGGCGCCCTGTGCGGATCTCGGCGGCGAGTTCATCGACCAGTTGCTTGTAGCGTGCTTCGGCCATAGGGGTCCGGATGTATGCATGACAATTTTTTGATTGTATTGGTCATCCTGACTACGATGAGCGCATCCATCCCCGCATCCCCACGAACCCGACACCATGCACATAGCGATCCTCACCTTCGACGGCTTCAACGAACTCGACTCGCTCATCGCGCTGGGCGTGCTCAACCGCATCAAGAAGCCGGACTGGCGCGTCACCCTCTGCTGCCCGACACCGGAGGTCACCTCTATGAACGGCGTGACCGTGCGCGCGCAGTCGTTGCTGGAAGAAGCGCGCCTTGCCCATGCCGTCATCGTCGGCAGCGGTGTGAAGACGCGGGATGTCGTCGCCAGCCCCGAGCTGATGGGGCGCCTGTCTCTCGACCCGGCACGGCAGCTGATCGCGGCGCAGTGCTCCGGCACGCTGGTTCTCGCGAAGCTCGGCCTCGTGGGCGACGTGCCGGCCTGCACCGACCTGACCACCAAGCCCTGGGTGCAGGAGGCCGGCGTGGAGGTGCTGAACCAGCCCTTCTTCGCGCGAGGCAACGTTGCCACGGCGGGTGGCTGCTTTGCCTCGCCGTATCTCGCGGGCTGGATCATCGCCCGCACCGAAGGCATCGAGGCGGCGACAGCGGCGCTGCACTATGTGGCGCCGGTGGGCGAGAAGGAGGCCTACGTGGCCAACGCGCTGAAGAACATCACGCCGTATCTGCCGCAATGACCTGCTGTCCCGCGGACGGGCAGCGCCCGTAGGTGTCGTCGAAGCGCACGATGTCGTCCTCGCCGAGGTAGCCGCCGGTCTGCACCTCGATCACTTCGAGCACCGTCCGGCCAGGGTTCTCGAGCCGGTGAATGGCGCCGGAGGGCAGGTAGATCGATTCGTTCTCGTGCACCAGCGTGACTTCGCCGTTGCAAGTAGCGCGTGCCGTGCCTTTCACGACCACCCAGTGCTCGGCGCGGTGGTGATGCATCTGCAGCGACAGCTTGGCGCCGGGCTTGACGGTCAGCCGCTTCACCTGGAAGCGCTCGCCCAGGTCGATGCTGTCGTAGGCGCCCCATGGCCGCACCACGCGGCGGTGCTCGGTGGCCTGGGCACAGCCTTCCTGGGAGAGCTTGCGCACTACGTCCGCCACCTGCTCGGCGCAGCCCACGCCGGCCACCAGCACCGCGTCGGGCGTGTCCACGATGATGAGGTTCTCGGTGCCCAGCGCCACCACCGGCCGGTGCGGTGCATGCACGAAGGTGTTGCGCGAATTCAGCGCACTGGCCTTGCCGCTGAGCCGGTTGCCGGCGGCGTCCGCCGGAAGCAGGCTGGCCACCGCGTTCCAGCTGCCGACGTCGCTCCACAGGCCCTCGAACTTCACGACGGCGATGTGCTTGTGTTTCTCGAGCACGGCGTAGTCGATGCTTTCGGCGCGGCACGCGGCGAAGGCGGCATTGTCCAGCCGCATGAAGCTGCCGTCGCGCGTCGCGCCGACGGTGGCCCGCTCGCAGGCCTGCAGGATTTCGGGAGCATGCTCACGCAGCGCGGCGATCAGCGTGCGAGCCTGCACGAGGAAGATGCCCGCGTTCCAGCTGTAGCCGCCCTGCAGGATCAGCATCTCGGCCACGGGCGCCGTCGGTTTTTCCACGAAGCGCACCACGGCCTGGCTGTGCCCGTCGGGAAGCGGCGCCCCGGCCTCGATGTAGCCGTAGGCCGTGCTCGGAAAGCTCGGCGCCACGCCGAAGGTGACGATCTTTCCGGCCAGCGCGGCATCGATGCCCGAGCGCACCGTGCGGGCGAACAGCGGGGCATCGGGAATGTGATGGTCGGAGGGCGCGAACAGCAGCAGGTCGTCGGCGTCGGCCACCAGCGCGGCCGATGCCATGGCGGCGGCCGTGTTGCGCGCCACCGGTTCCAGGATCTGCAGGCCCGTGGCGCAGGCGTTGTCCACCGTTTCCTTCACCAGGAAGCGATGGTCCTCCGAGGTGACGCAGGTGATTTCGGAGTTCAGCAGCGCCAGCCGTTCGAGCGTGAGATGCAGCAGGCTCTTTCCGCCGACCAGCGGCGCGAACTGCTTGGGCAGGGCCTTGCGCGACAGCGGCCACAGCCGCGTACCACTGCCGCCGCACAGGACCACGGGATGGATGGGAAGAAGGTTGTTCATGATCGCCAGCGTTGGGTGTGGAGAAACCGTGTGTGGAGCAGGGCTCAGATCAGCCCCGAGTACGCCGCGTAGCTCACGGCCTGGGCGCGCGAATGCACGTGCAATTTCTTGTAGATGTTCTTGATGTGGGCGTTGACGGTCTGCCCCGAGATGCCCAGCTTGTTGCCGATCTCCTCGGTGACGTGGCCGCGCGCCACGAAGCGCAGGATCTCGCACTCGCGCGCAGTGAGCGTCGCTTCGCGCGGCAGCGTTTCCGCCGGCGGCAGCGCACCGAGAGGACGGTGGCTCAGCCGCGAAAGCAGCCTGCGCGCCAGCCGGGGCGTGATGGCCGCGCCGCCGTTCACCACCTGCAGCACGGCTTGGGCAAAGCTCTGCAGCCATGCATCCTTCAGCAGGTAGCCGGTGGCGCCCAGCTCGAAGGCGTGCAGCACGTGCGACTCGTCTTCCAGTGCCGAGATCACGATGATCTCGCCGGCTCGGTGATGCTCGCGCGCTTCCTGGATCAGGTCGAAGCCGGAGCCGTCGCCCAGCCGCAGGTCGACCATCAGCACGTCGAACTCGTGCGTGGCCAGCAGCCGCCTGCCGTCGCGCAGGCTGCCCGCCTGGCCTTCGAGCTGTATGCGCAGGTCCGACAGCAGCTCCTGGGCGATCACGCGGCGCATGAACTCGTCGTCTTCCACGAGCAGCACGCGCACCGGCGAATCTTCCTGCCCGGTCAGGAAGCCGGGCCACAGCGGCGTGGCGGGTGCGCAGACGCCAGGTGGTGGATACCCCGGTCGGCCGGCGCCCTGCTCGCCGGGCGGGGGAGAAGCGTTGTCAGGCATGGCTGTGTCCCAGGTTGGAGTTGATGTTGGCGGCGATGTCGACATCGTTGTTGTTCTGGAAACGCGGGAGATTCGCGGCGAAGGCCGGCGCCGGGTCGTCGAAGCCGTGCGGGTTGGCAGCCTGCCAGCGCCAGCTGTCGGCGCACATCTGGTCGAGGTCGCGGCGCGCGCGCCAGCCGAGCGCGAGGAATGCGCCGTGCGCGTCGGCCCAGTAGGCAGGTGCGTCGCCGGGGCGGCGCGGCCCGATGCGCAGCGCGATGCGGCGGCCGCTCGCGCGCTCGAAGGCAGCCACTACCTCCAGCACCGAGGCGCCATGGCCGGTGCCGAGGTTGGTCATGAGAATGCCCGGCCGGCGCGCCGCATGTCGCAGCGCCGCCACATGGCCCTCGGCCACGTCCATCACGTGCACGTAGTCGCGCACGCCGGTGCCGTCGGCGGTGTCGTAGTCGGCTCCGTGCACCACCAGGCACTCGCGCTCGCCGGCCGCGACCTGCGCGACGTAGGGCATGAGGTTGTTGGGCGGCCCGTGCGGCCGCTCGCCGAGCAGGCCGCTCTCGTGCGCGCCCACGGGGTTGAAGTAGCGCAGGCAGGCGATGCCCCAGCGCCCGTCGGAGTGCGAGAGGTCGGCCAGCATGCTCTCCACCATCGCCTTGGTGCGGCCGTAGGGGTTGACCGCGCTGCAGGGCGCCGTCTCCGCGATGGGCGAGGGCTGCGAGTCGCCGTACACCGTGGCCGACGACGAGAACACCAGCGTGCGCACCCCGGCGCGCCCCATCGCCTGCACCAGCGAGAGGGTGCCGCCCATGTTGACGTCGTAGTAGCCCAGCGGATCGGCCACCGACTCGCCGACCGCCTTCAGCCCCGCCAGGTGCACCACCGCGCGGATCCGGTGCGCGGCGAACGTGCGGTCGAGCGCCGCCGCGTCGCGCACGTCGGCGCGCACGAGTACGGGCTCGACGCCCGTGATGCAGGCCACCCGTTTCAGCGAGCGCGCGTCACTGTTGACCAGCGTGTCGAGCACCACGGGAAGATAGCCCGCGGCGATCAGCGCCACGCAGGTGTGGCTGCCGATGAAACCGGCGCCGCCTGTGACGAGGATCCTGGGGGCGGGCATGGTGGAGCGTCCTTTCGGCTATGCAACGGCGCAGCGCTGCAGTTCCTTTTCGAGGCGCTGCAGGATCACGTTGCGGTCCAGCTCGGCCTCGGCGAAGCGCCGGCCGATCGACCCCATCAGCTCGCGCGTGGCGGGTGACATGGAAAGCTGCTCGATGGCATCGGCCAGCGCGGCGGCGTCGCCGGGCTCGACCACCACGCCACGGCCCCACACGGCCTCGCTGAGCGCGGTGCCTGCGTGCGCGGTCACGATCACCGCGCGCCCGCTGGCGAGCATGCCGCCCAGTTTCGACGGCATGACCAGGTCGGCCGCATCGGCGCGCTGCGGCAGCACATGGATGTCGGCCATGCCCAGCAGTTCGCTCAGCCGCCCGGCTGGCTGCAGGTCGAGGAAATGCGCGTTGTCGAGCCGCAGGCAGGCATCCATCAGCGAGGCGCGGCTCGGGCCGTTGCCGCAGAACACGAAGTGGATGTTGTGGGAGCACACCAGCAGTCGCGCCGCATCGGCCAGCAGCTCGATGCCCTGCTTGCTGCCGAGGCTGCCGGCATAGAGCACCACCACCGCGTCGGCCGGAATGCCGAGTTCGGCCCGGTAGCCCTGCGCGGACGCGCCCGCGGCCAGCGCACCGCGCTTGACGGGCCGGATGGCTTCCACGTCGACCCAGTTCGGGAACAGCACCAGCCGGGACTCGTCCACGCCCTTGTCCCTGGCCTTGGCGAGCATCGTGGAGGAAATGGTCGATACGCGGTCGAACTTGCGCATCAGCCAGCGCTCGGCCGCCAGCGCGAAGCGGCGCACCCGTTCGCCGCGCACCCAACCAAGGCCGAAGGCCGCGTCCACCTCGTAGTCCTGGATGTGCAGCCACGACCTCGTGCCCAGCAGCTTGGCAAGGCACAACGCGGCCGGCGCGCAGGAAATGGGTGGCTCCACCACGAACACCACGTCGGGCTTCCAGCGCAGCTGCGCCAGCAGCAGCGGAATGCTCGACAGCGTGAACGACAGCAGGTGCCCGATGCGCCCCAGCGCGCGCGGCTTCTGCGGCACCCAGGTGGGCGCGCGCCAGACAGTGATGCCGTTCCAGTCGTCCTTGCGATAGGCCCATGCCGAGTACCCCTCGGACACGGCCCACTGCGGGAAGAAGGGCGGCGACGCGATCACCCGCACCTCGTGCCCGCGCGACTGCAGCCACTCGGCCATCTCGCCCGAATACTTGCCGATGCCGGCCAGCTCTGGCGCGAAGTTCATCGAGTAGACGAGGATCTTCATGACACCCGCCCCCGCGCCAGCAGGCGCACGATGGGGAAGAAACCGAAGTGCAGGCGCATGCGCGTCTCGCACAGCACGAAGTCGGTCACGCAGGCAATGAAGAACACGTAGTGCGGCTTGCCCGGGAAGAGCACCGCCACCACGCCGTAGGACGCGAGCCGCAGCACCACCTCCAACAGCGCCCAGCGGCCGAGCGAGCCCATCGAGGTCTGCAGCGAGAGCACCATCTCGTGGTGGATCGTGTAGGTGCGCAGCAGGAAGTACGGCGCGATGCACAGGAAGATGGCGCGCGCCTCGTTGCCCAGCTTGAGCAGCGGCGCGGCGACCGTGATGAGTGCTGCCAGCCCGACGAAGAGTGCGCAGCCCAGCAGGAAGGAATGCCTTGCGAGGCGCAGCTTCGCCGCGGTGAAGTTGCCGGCGTCGGTCTGCAGCATCGCGGGCGTCTTCGTGACCAGGAAGGACTGGACGAACTGCGAGGGCGCCTCCGCCAGCAGGAAGGCCAGCTTGAAGGCTCCCACATAGCCCAGCGGCATGAAGTACGCCACGATGAGCAGGTCCGACTTGCGCAGCAGGAACATGAGCAGCGAGTACACCGTCGCGCTGGCCTGCGAGCCCAGGCCGAGCGCGGCCCGGCCTACCGGCGGCGCAGCCCCGTTGGCCGGCAGGCCCACCGCCAGGCATACGACCACGACGGCGATCAGGTTGATGAGCAGCAGGTGCGGCAGGCCGAGGTCGAAGCGCACCGCCACGCACAGGCCCACGCCGGCGACCAGGATGGTCGAGCGGATGCCGGCCTCCAGGTTGAGCAGCCCCGCATGGCCCAGGCCCCGGCTGAAGGACAGGCGCAGGCTGTTGAACGCGAACACGGCCAGCGTCGCCACCAGGATGGCGAACGGCGCATCGCCCACGGGCAGGCGCTGCATCGTGAGGATCACGGTGACCAGCACCGTGGCCAGCGGCAGGCCGATGGCCAGCGTGCGCACCACGTCGCCGCGCGTCACGCCCGGCGGCACCGTGGCCGCATGGCGCGAGAACAGCAGCGAGCTGCCCAGCGTGCCCACCACCAGCGCCACTTCCATGACCGATTGATAGATCGAGTATTCGCCGAAGCGCGCCGGCGAGATGCTGGCCGCCATCAGGAAGATGGCCACGAAGCCCGACAGGTACACGTAGAACCGGGAGGCCAGCGCGCCCAGCCCCGACAGCCAGGCCATGCGCCCGCCGGGCAGCGTGAGTGGCGGGCTGAAGTGCTTCATGGCGTCGGCTCGCTTCGCGTTCGCTTGTTCGTCTACTTGCCGGCCGGCACGCGGTGCACGCGGCGCGTATCGAACAGCCGGCGCGTGAACGCACCGGCGCGGAAGGCGTTGTTCTTCGCGCGGCGGGCCATCTGCAGCGCGTAGGTCACGGCCGCCACGGTGAGCATGTGGCCGCGCAGCGCGTAGGGCATGGCCATCTTGGCGCTGCCCTGGAAGTGCAGCGCCACCACGCGCGTCATGTCTCCCGAGGTGCTCGTCAGCCAGGCCTTGCCCTCGCGCCAGGCGATGCGCTTGGCGCCGCCCAGCACCTTGAATTCGTGGCGGTGCAGGTTGTGCATGCCGTTGATGTTGTGGTCGACGACGGTGCCGTCGAGCACCCGGTTGATCGGGTCGTCGTTGCCAGTGGCATTCGCCCAGAGGTAGAGCAGCGTCATGTCGGACACGCCGCCGCGCACGCCCCGCGCGGCGAAGCGCGCCGCGATGTCGCGCAGCTTCCTGCGGCCCGAGGGCGTGGCGTAGCTGTCGAGCACGTAGGCCACGAAGCGGCGCAGGCCGTTCGCAGTCCAGTAGCTCACGTGCGGCGAGACCTGGCAGGGGTTCCAGCCGTCGGCCGACTGCATGCGCGATCCCGAGAAGTCGGCCCTGCCCGCGAGCCGCCTGATGTGGGGCCCGGCGCCCTGGAAGAGCAGCACATCGCTGTCGATCAGCACGAAGTCGCGCACTTCCGGATGGGATTCCAGAAACCGCGCTAGGAGAAAGTAGCGACGAAAACAGATCTTCTCGAACTCCGGCGTATTGCTCGACAGGTGAACGTACGACCGGCAGAAGCGTTCGTAGGCCGGGCCCGCGTCGGTGTCCGACAGCACGAACAGCGACTCGCCGGCCAGCGCCGCCGATTCGCGGCACAGCGCGAGGGTCTTGTTCTGGCGGTCTTCGACCACGATGAAGGGCAGGGAGGAGTTCATGGTGCCTGGTGAAGGGTTGATGGGATGTGACAGCGATTCGTTGGTCCGGTACTTCAGGGCTTGCCGCGCGCCGTGACGCTCTTCATCAGCGTGACGTGCGCGGGAAGAAAGCGGCCGGCGGCATCGATGGGCATGTCCAGCGTGAAAAGGCCGCGCGCGGCGGCGGCTTCGGCGATCCAGCCGCGCAACTGCGCGGCCGTGAAGCGTGCCGGCGCCTCCCGGCCCCACGAGGCGCTCAGCGGCGTCAGCACGTGGAGCGTCAGCTCCGACGGGGAGGCAGTGAGATGCGCAGGCGGCTGCATGTATTCGCCGGCCATCAGGTTCTGGCAGGGCGCCGACTTGGCGCTGAAGCGCTCCGCGCCTTCGCCCGCGTTGAAGGCGAGCAGGCGGCTGGCCGCGCCGGCGCGCGCCGCGGAGCAGAGCATTTCCCAGCCGGCGGGCGTGATGCCCTTGGTGTTGTAGGTGCCGTCGAACCACCAGCCGCTCGCGAGCGCGCCGTAGCGCTCCGACCAGTCCCGGATCACGCTCGACCATGCGGCGACGAAGCGCGCGGGCGGCGGCTCCTGCTCCGACACGTCGCCCAGGCATTCCATCAGCGCCGGGTCGGCCTGCGGCGCGCGGAACGGCAGGTACAGGATCAGCGCGATGCCGCGGCTGCGCAGGGCCCGGCCGATTTCCAGCGGCAGGTCGCGCGGCGGACGATTCGCGGCGCTGGAGGGGCAGAGCACTTCGAGCGCGGCGTTGGGTGCGATGTATTGGCCGCTGTTCTGCCCGAGCGTCAGGATCAGGTGCGAGGCGCGCATTTCCGCCAGTGACGCAGCGAAGGACTCGACGTCGAAGCGCCTGATTTCGCCGATTGACTGCTTGTCGGGCAGGTAATGCACCATCACGCCGAAGCCCGGCACCGGAAGGGGGGCCGGCTGTGCAAGGACCGCCAGCGGCAGCGCCGTCAGCAACAGAAGCGCCGCGAGAAGACGCGCGACTGACGGCAGGCGCTTCGTCGTCATGGCATGGCTCCCGCCAGCGACAGCACGCCGCGCTTGAGCATGAGATAGCGCCCCGCGACGTTGGCGGGCGCGCAGGTGGCGGCGTGCATCCATGCCGGGCGAGTGCGCTCGTGGTGTTCGAGGTACTGGGCGAGCGGATGCGGGTCGCCGTCGTCCGGACCCACGAAGAAGGCGTAGTCGGAAAAGAGCTCCCGGTGCACCGGGATGTCCGACAGCAGCAGCGGCACGCCCAGCGTCGCCGCCTCGGCCGCCGACAGATTGAAGCCCTCGAAGGTGGACAGCGAAATGAACGCGGTGGCGCCCTGGTACAGCCGCAGCAGTTCGTCGCGCGACACCAGCCCCCGGTGCCGGACGCAGTCGCGTATCTCCGGCGCGAGGACCGACACCATGCGCTCGACCGCGTCCGCGCCGTTGCCGGTGATGTCGAGGTAGTCGACCAGGCCGGCGCTCTTCATGCGCTCGAAGAGGGCCAGGATGCCGCCGAAGTTCTTGTGCGGGTAGTAGTGGTAGGCCGCGATGAGGTAGCGTCCGCCGGATGCGGGGACTGGTGTCGTCGTTGGGCGAGGCGCGTCCACCGGGTTGAAGATCACTGTCGAATGCCCGCAGCGGCCGAAGTGGCGCTCGAAGTCCCGCTGGCTGCTGCGGCTGATGAAGACCACGTCCGCCGCGCTGCGCGCCGCGCGCCACAGGTTCCAGTCGAGGAACAGGCGCTTGCCGCGCCCGAAGTACTGCGGATGCGCCTTGTACTGCAGGTCATGGACGATGACGATCGAATCGCGGTGCCGCCCCAGCGGCGTGAGCGGCAGGTAGTAGTTGGGAAACACCGAGAACAGCTGCTCGCCCGCCAGCAGCGCGCGCAGGCGATGGAAGTTGTAGAGCAGCGTGTCGAGCACGAAGCGGCTGATGTTCAGGCGCTGCGCCAGCGCGAACAGGCGCGGATGTCGCTCGCTCACCGGCTCGACCCGGTCGTCGGGCGACAGCCGCATGTGGCGCAGCAGCGCCTCCGACACGTTGAGCACGCCGCCGGCCGCCCTGTTGAGGCGGATGGTGTCGTAGTAGAGGTAGGTGGGCATGTTCGCGTTCTTTCTCAGGCGCTCGGCAGGCCTTGCCGCACGATGCGCGCGGGTGAGCGGCGGGCGCGCGAGCTCAGTGCTCCGGCGACGGCCGCGGCCAGCAGGCCCGAAACCATGAAAGGCCCCCAGCCCAGGATCGGCCCGCGCATGAAAGGTACGTACGCGGCCAGCAGCACCAGCGCCGACAGGTAGGCTCCCGACACCGGGCGGTTCGGATCGACGGCACGGTCGACCACCCGGAACCCGGCCGAGATCGCGAAACCGAAGAGTGCCGGCCCCGCCAGTCCGAAGTCGAAATACGCGGTCGTGAACGGCGGCAGCGACAGGTTGCTCTGCGAGAAGTTGCCGAGGATGGCCGACCAGCCGAGGGGGTCGAACTCGGGAAACATCTTCAGGTCGCGCGGCAGGAAGAAGGAGAACGCCGAGAGCAGGTAGCGGCCCCAGCCCAGGTCCGGAATGGGCGCGCGCTCCAGGATGCCCGCGACCACGAACATGGCGTCGAAGTCCTGGCTGAAGGGGAAGGTCCGCAGTTCTTCTCCCCACATGCTGCCGCGCGACAGCAGGTTCAGCACCGGCCCCAGTCCCGCGATGGCGCCGAAGATCGTCCCCGCGAGCAACCAGCGCCGGCTGCGCCCCAGCGCGTGGATGAGCAGCGGCAGCAGCCCGATCAGCAGGACCTGCCGAGCCGTGTTCACCGGGTTGGCCGCCGCGATCGCCAGGCCGAAGGCCAGGCAGGCCGCGCACCAGGACCATGGCGTCCTGCGGCGCGCCGCGTGGATGGCCAGCGCCACGAAGCACATCAGGACCACGAGCTTGGGCAGCGTGGAATAGAAGATGAAGTCGATCGGCACGTTGTCCTCGCCTCCCGCCATGCCCACGACGCCGCGCGCCACGAAGTTGAGCTCGGGCTTGATGAACAGCGAGGCGAAGGCCGCGAGCGAGCAGCTCAGCAGCAGGAGAAGAGGGTGGGCCACGCCGACCAGCTGCCTGTCGTGGCGCCCCGGCAGGTGCTCGGGAGCGTCGGGCACGCCGAGCCGCGCGGCCTCGATGCCCGCCATGTACAGCAGCAGGAGCATCAGCGCCTGCGTGTGCGACTCCGTGCGCATGACGCCCGCGTCCCAGAACTCCAGGTCGTGCGCGATCTGCATTGCCGGCGCGATCGAGAAGTAGGTGAGGATCGCCGCGTAGTGGATCAGCAGGAACACGCTGCCGCCGGAGCCGCCCAGCATCGAGAGCTGGACCAGCGACAGCACGGCCACCGCCGCGTAGCCCCACACGGGGTCGACGAAGCCGCACAGCATGGCGCAGACGATGCCGGACCAGAAGGAGAGGGGGCGCATGGCGGGCCTGCTTTGCGTGGGCGATTCAGGCGTGAACGTGCGGCTGCACCGGATCTGCTTCCTCGACCGGACGGATCGCCCGCTGGTAGTCGGCGTAGGTGCGGCGCAGTCCTTCGGCCAGCGGAACCGTCGCGTGCCAGCCGAAGCTGTTGGCGCGCGAGACGTCCAGCAGCTTCCGGGGGGCGCCGTCGGGCTGGGCGAGGTCGTAGCGGATGGTGCCGGTGTAGCCCACCACGTCGCGGATCAGTTCGGTGAGCTCGGCGATGGACACGTCCTCGCCGGTGCCGAGGTTGATGTGGCCGCGCATCGCATCGGTCTGGCGGTCGTACTCGGCACGCGACAGGTTCATCACGGCCAGGCAGCCTTCCACCATGTCGTCGACGTAGAGGAACTCGCGCCGCGCGCGGCCGCTGCCCCAGATGAGCACGCTGGGTGAATTGCCGATCTTCGCCAGGTGAAAGCGCTGGATCAGCGCCGGCACCACGTGGCTGTTCTCGATGTGATAGTTGTCGCCGGGGCCGTACAGGTTGGTCGGCATCACGCTGCGGTAGTCGATGCCGTGCGTGGCGCCGTACTGGCGGTTGTAGCTCTCGCACAGCTTGAGCCCCGCGATCTTGGCGATCGCGTAGGGCTCGTTGGTGGGCTCGAGCTTGCCGTTGAGCAGGTATTCCTCGCGGATCGGCTGTTCGGCCATGCGCGGGTAGATGCAGCTGGAGCCGAGGAACAGCAGCCGCTTCACGCCGGAAACAAAGGCCTGGTGCGTCACGTTGGTGGCGATCGCGAGGTTCTCGTAGATGAACTGGGCCGGATAGGTCATGTTGGCGTGGATGCCGCCGACCCTTGCCGCCGCCAGGTAGACCTGGTCGATCTGCTCCGTCGCGAAGAAGCGGGCTACGGCCGCCTGGTCGAGGAGATCGAGCTCGGAGTGGGTTCGCGTCACCACGTCGTGGCCCAGTTCGCGCAGGCGCCGTGCCGTCGCCTGACCCACCATGCCGCGATGACCTGCAACAAAGATTCGCATATGAGCTTTCGGTGAAGAGGTTGATGAAGTCCGAGGAAAACGAAGCCGGAGGAAGAAGAGCGGGTCCGCTAGCGCGACCCGCGCGCGCCCGTCACCACGCCGAAGGTCTTCAGCAGGATCAGGAAGTCCCGCCACAGCGACAGGTGCGCGACGTACTCCGCATCCATCGCGGCGCGGCGGCGGTAGCTGATCTCGTTGCGTCCGCTGATTTGCCACAGGCCGGTGATGCCCGGGCGCACGGCGCAGTAGTGGTCCCAGTAGTCGCCGTACAGCTCCTTCTGCGCGAACATGCAGGGGCGCGGGCCGACCATGCTCATGTCGCCCTTGAGCACGTTCCAGAACTGCGGGAACTCGTCGATGCTGTACTTGCGCAGGAAGGCGCCGAAGCGGGTGATGCGCGGGTCGTGCTCCAGCTTCTGGTAGACGGCCCACTCGCGCCGCGCGGCTTCGTTCTGGCGCAGGTGGCGCGCGAGCACCGCGTCGGCGTCGGCCACCATCGAGCGGAACTTGTAGAACTTGAAGACGCGGCCGTTCCTGCCGTAGCGCGGCTGCATGTAGATGGCCGGTCCGCCCGAGGTGTAGAGCACGCCCAGCCAGATGAGCAGATAGGCCCAGCCGAAGAAGACGAAGAAGGAGCCGGCCATCAGGACGTCGGCAGTGCGCTTGGCGCGGCGCAGCCAGGGCGCGCCGCCCAGCGGCATATACGGGGCCGTGTTGGCGGCGGCGCCGATGCCCGAGTTGCCGGGGCCCCGCCCCGTTCCCGTGGAGGAGGTGGATCGCAGCGTGTTCATGATTCGGCGTGCTCCGGCAGGATGCGCTTGGGCATGACGGTGTCGGCCGTGTCCAGCGCGAATGGCGGTTCGCGGCGCGCCACGGGGGCGTAGCCGTAGTAGCCGTAGCTGTAGCTGCGGTTGTGGCGGCGGGAGGTGTCTACCGCGTTGAACACCACGCCGTGGAAGGCCGCGCCCACATGGGCCAGGCGCTTGCTGGCTTCCAGCAGTTCACCCATCTCGCTGTTGTCGGCGCGGGCCACCATCAGCAGGGTGCCCATGCTCGGCGCCATCGCGGCAGTCTCGGAGGCGAGCAGCGTGGGAGGCGCGTCGACCACCACCACGTCGTAGCGCGCCGAGAGCGTCGACAGCGCATGCGCGAAGGCGTCGCTGGTCATCAGGCCGGCCGGGTCCGGGTGCAGCGTGCCGGCGGACATCACGTCCAGGTAGGGCAGCACGTGGTGGTGAATGGCCTGCTCCAGCGGCACGCCGCCGGCGATGGCGTCGGACAGCCCGTCCTTGCGCTGCAGTCCGAATTCCTCGCTCAGGCTGCCGCGGCGCAGGTCGGCGTCGATCAGCAGCACGCGCTTGCCGGAGGCGGCCAGCAGCGTCGCGAAGTTCGACGACACGAAGGTCTTGCCCGCGCCGGCCGTGGCGCTGGAGATCAGCACGCGGTTGTTGGGCGCGCCCATCATCACGAACTTCAGCGCGGTGCGCAGCCGCCGCAGGCCCTCGAGCGCCGGGTCTTCCACGTGCAGCGCGGCCAGCACCTTGATGCCGGGCTTGCCGTCGCGCACGGCGCGGTCGAGCACGCGCTGCTGCGTGCTCAGCGGGATGGTGGTGTAGACGTTCAGCCCCGTGACGGCCTCGATGTGGTCGGGGCTGCCGATGGAGCGCTTGAGGTTCTTGCGCGCCAGCGCCGCCGCACCGCCGGCGAACAGGCCACCGGCCAGCGCCAGCGCGACCACGATCAGCGACTTCGGCCGCACCGGCTTCTCGGCCACCAGCGCCTGGTCGAGCACGCGCACGTTCGCCACCTTGCCTTCCTTGGCCAGCCGCATCTGCAGCGAGCTGTTCAGCAGCGTCGCGTAGAGCTCCGTGTTGACCTTGATGTCGCGCTGCATGCGCAATGCGTTCTGCTGCAGCATCGGCATGCGGCGGATGCGTCCGTCGACCATGCCCAGCTCCCGCTTCAGCGAGGCGATCTGCGCGTCCAGCGTCTTCACCATCGGATGCTCGGCGGTGAAGCGGCCCACCAGGTCCAGCCGCTTCTGCTTGGCTTCGAACAGCTTGGCCTGCAGGTCCACGTTCTGCGACAGCGCATTACGGGCCTCGTCGTCCAGGTTGACGGTGCCGTTCTGGTTGCGGTACTGGTTGTAGGCGTCCTCGGATTGCTCCAGCTGCTGCTTGAACTTGGGCAGCTCGGTGCCCAGGAAGGCCAGCGCGCGTTCGGCCTGCACCGTCTTCTGCTCGATGTTCTGCCGCACGTACAGGCCCGCGATCTCGTTGAGCACGGCCGCGAGCTGGTTGCGGTTGCCGGACTGGAGGCTGACGTCCATCACGCCCGACTGCTTGCCCCGCTCGACCACGCGCAGGTCCTTCTGCAGGCCCAGCAGCGTGAGCTGCTTCGAATTGCGCACCAGCTCGAAGGCGGCGCCGGGCCGGGCCTCGATCGAGCCCACCAGCAGGTGCAGCGCGCCGCCGGGCACGGTGGCGTCCAGCGGTGTGCCGACCTTGCCGTGCAGCGGAGACTCGATGCCCGGGTTGGTCAACACGTAGTTGCCGTCGGCCCCGGCGATCAGCGTGAACTTCTTGCCCTCGAGCGCAGGCGGCACGTCCATCCGTGCGACGGCGATGTTCTCGGTGCCCGAGACGTAGTTGCCGTAGCCGAAGATGCCGGGCGAGGAGAGCTGGCTCGAATGCCGCGAGAGGAACTCGCCCACCACCGGGATGTAGCGCGGCTTCGCGTCGATGTAGAGCAGGGTGTTCTCCATCGCCTGGCCCAGCACCATGCGCGAGCGGAGGATCTCGGTCTCTCCGGCGGTCGGCGTCTTCACGCTGATGCCGCCGCCCCCGTTGGCGTCGCCGGGAAAGTTGCCGCCCGAGCGGTCCGGGTCTTCCACCTGGATCAGGATGTTGGCTTCGTACACGCGGGTGCCGAACAGCGCGTAGCCCACGCCCGCCAGCAGCGCCAGCGCGGCGATGCCGGCAATCAGCCAGCGGCTGTCGATCAGGATGTCGAGGTACTCGTGGAACCGGGATTCCCGGGCCCATGCGGTGGTTTCCACCACAGTCACGGGAGCCGCCGCGGGGGCGGGAAGCGTAGGTTGCCAGCGCGCGTTCATGAGTGTCACCTTTTGCTGTTGCTTTCCTGGTCCGGACGCGCGGTCGCCTAGCGGCGGGCGGTGTCGCGGGCGAGGTTGACGACCTGGGCGGCAGGCAGGATCAGGCTGAACACGCGGCTCCAGCTCACCAGCGGCACGCGGTCGACGTACACCACGTCGCGCGGCTGCAGCTCGAAGCGGTCGGCCAGCGCGAGCGCCACCGGGTTCTTCGCGTTGAGGGCGAAGACCTGCTGCACGTCGAGGTTGTCGGGCGCGTTGCGCACCACGTAGATCTGGCCGGGATCGGAGGTGGCCAGGTCGGGCCCGCCCGCGTCGCCCAGCGCCTCGTTCAGGCTCAGCCGGCCGTTGTTGCGCATCTGCAGTGCGGACGGCGCCCGCACTTCGCCCATCACGTAGACCCGGCTGTCCTCGCGGGTGCCGACGTTCACCACGTCGCCGTTGCGCAGCGGGATGCTGTTGCCGTCGACGCCCAGCGACTGCAGCATCGGCAGGTTGATCTCGGTGGAGACGCCGCCGCGCGTCAGCGTGATGCGCGCGCGGTCGCCGGCCTGGGTGAAGCTGCCGGCGCGGCTGATGGCCTCCGAGAGCGTCATCGGCACGTCGGTGAAGATCTGCAGGCCCGGCGTGCGCACCTCGCCCTGCACGTAGGCGCGCTGGCTGCGGAACGACTGGATGCGCACCGTCACCTGCGGGTCCTTGATGAAGGCCTTGATGCGCCGCGCGATCAGCTCCGACGCGCCGCTCTCGGTCAGGCCCTGCACCTTGGCGCGCCCGATGTAGGGAAAGAAGATCTCGCCCTTGGCGTCGACGATGAAGCCGGGCGCCACGGTCACGCCGGTCGGGTCGGACTGCTGCGCGATCACCGCGCCGGCGTTCGGCAGCAGTTCCGGATGGTCGTACACGATGATGCCGACCACGTCCCCCGGCCCGATGGTGTAGACCGGCGCCGCGGCGAAGAGGCGCTTGATGTTGTCCGGCGGGCTCTTCGGCTTCTGCGCGAGCTGCGCGCGGATCAGGTCGGGCGTGATCGTGATGATCTTTCCGCTGTCCGCGGAGGCCGTGCTGTCGCCCGTGTTCTTGCCGTAGCCCAGCGGCCCCACCGAGCCGAAGCCCGGCGCGCAACCCGTCAGCGCCACCAGCCCGATCGACAGCAGCAGCGCCAGGCCCAGCCATCGCAGGCGGGACTCGGCCTCCAAACGGGCCAGGACTGCTGCGAGAGGGCGCGTTCCGCTTGATTGCGTCGCTGGATCATGGCGTTGCATGGTGAGCTCCTTGACGGCTGGTTGAGTTCGGGTTGATGAATGGGGCGAGGCCGGATGCCTCGCTTCAGGGCGCGGCCCAGGTGGTGGGCATGGCCGTTTCCACGCCGGCCGGCGCCCGGTTTTCCTGGCTGCGTCGTTCGGTAGCGGCGCCGAAGCAGCGCTCGGCGACCCAGTCGCCCACCGAGCGCAGGAACAGCTGCTGTCCCTTCTCCGTGCAGACGGTGTGGTCGACCTCGCCGATGAATTCGTACTGCACCCCTTGCGTGAAGGGCTTGCGCGCGAAGGCGCCGAGCTGGTCGCGACCCCGGTCGCAGACATGCAGGGAGCCCGAGTACAGGAGCTGCACGGCCACCTTGCGCTCGACGAGCCGCTCCAGCGCCGCGCCGAACCAGATCGCATTCGTCTCGGGCGCGCGCCTTTCGGCGAAGAAGCCGGGCAGCGGCACGGTCGAATGGCTGCTCAGGAAGCGGCGCTGCAGCCAGCGTCGGGCCTTGCCCGGGAAGGACGGATGCGCCGGTGCAGCCAGTGCGCGGCGCAGGTTGCGCTCCAGGCGTGCGCGAAGTTCGGGAAAGGCGAAGCCGTCGAACAGCGACACCGCCACCACGCGCTTGTCGGACAGGGCCGCCGACATCGCGTGCTGCACGCCCGAGCACATGCCGACGATCACGAACTGGCGCGCACCCAGCATGCGTTCGGCGGCATCCATGGCCGCCTTCAGGCTGTGCACGGCGCGGATCTGCAGGTCGGACGAGGTGTCGAGCGCGTCGCTGTCGCCGATGCCGCCGAGGTCGAAGCGCAGGCTGCCCACGCCGCGCGCGGCCAGCAGGTGCGCCAGCTTCACGTTGATGCGGCGCGGCCCCACGCGGTGGTTGGCGCCCATGTTGAACATCAGGCAGGCAATGCCGCCCGGCGCCGGCCGCTCGGGGATGGTGAGCATGCCCATCAGCGCGTCGCCGGGGCCGAACAGCAACGGCTTCTGCGTCGTCTTCGTGTCATTCATGGAGAGCCCCCTGGAGGCGGTTGAGTGCATCGGCCGGGACCATCGCGCTGTTGGGATAGGGGTCGGAGGTCCAGTCGAGCTGGTGGCTGAAGTACGCGAGGCGCACCGGCATGTGGCGCGACTGCTGGTCGGCGGCCCACTGCGCCGTGCGTTCGTCGTCGGGCCCGGCCAGCACCAGCGTGTCGTGCAGCGCGGTGAGCGGCAGCGACTCGGGCACCAGCGCCGCCAGCTGTGCGCGCAGCGCGGGCGAGAGCACGGTGCCGAGGGCTTCCTCGGGCATGGTCTCGGGCTCCTGCACGAGGCTGCGGCGCCAGGCCAGGTCGGGAATGCAGAAGGTGGTGTCGATGGCGACCACGTGCTGCTCGCGCAGCAGCCGCGCATAGCGGCGCCCGTCGATCACCGGCTCCCACAGCACCAGCCGCACCGGGTCGCAGCGCCCGCCGCGCGCGGCCAGCACGGCCACGGTGGCGCCGAGCCGCGCACCGATCCACACGATGGAGGCCGCGGGCGCGCGCCGCCGGAGTTCTTCGTGCGCCGAGCACAGGTCGCGGCGCCAGCCGTCGAGCTCGCCCTCGATCTCCTCGCCCGGCGAATCGCCCGAGCCGTAGAAGTCGAAGCGCAGCGTGGCGACGCCAGAGCGCGAGAGGCGTTCGGCCAGCACCTTGAAGAAGCGGTGCGTGCGCAGCCCCTCCTGCCCGAAGGGCGGGCACAGCAGCACGGCGGTGTCGTTTCCGCCACGGTCTTCCTCGGCGGGATGGAACACGCCGAAGACCTGGCGCGAGGCCGGCCCGAACATGATCGGTTCGAGGCGGGTCATGGAGCGATCTCCACGCTGCGCGCCCGGGCGCCAGCCTTCGGAGGGAGCGATGGGTCGCCCGTGTACCCGCCCGTGCCCGCTGCTCCCAGGCGGTTGGCGCGCGCCTCGGTCTGGCGCCATTCGGCGAGCGAGCCGACGCAATCCATCCGCGCGGGCGCCGGCCCGAGCACCAGCCACAGGATGCGGCCGGCCACGGACAGCTCGACGCTGCGGCGGTCGGGCTCCAGTCCCACTTCGAAGCTCTGCGACGACAGCAGCAGGCCCACGCCGACGGCCTTCAGGCAGGCTTCCTTGCGGGTCCAGCAGGTCAGGAAGGCGTGGTCGCGCTCATGGGCGGGCAAGGCGGCCAGCGCTTCCTGCTCGCGCCGCGTGAAATGCTCGGCCGCGAGGATCGCCGCGTCCGGCACCGGTCGAAGCAGTTCGATGTCGGCGCCCAGCGGGCCGCGCCCGCCGATGGCGATCAGCGCCAGCCCCTGGCTGTGGCTCAGCGAGAACTGGGTGCGCGCGTGGCCCGTGAGGGAAGGCTTGCCGAAGGAACCCCTGGACATGTGCAGCTCGGCGTGATGCAGGCCGGTGTATTCGCTCAACGCCTGCCGCAGCGCGACATGCGAGGCCACGTAGCGCTGCCGGTCCAGCTCGAAGCGGAAGCCCTCGGCACGGGCGCGCTCCTCCTCGGAGAGAAGCTCTTCGGCCGGGAGGTCGGTGAAGCTGTCCAGGTCGACGTACCGGCAGACCGGTGCGTCGATGGAGAGCGCATAGGGGGAGTCGCCGGTCATGATGTTCACCCCTTGCGCAGCCAGCCGCCGAGGGCGCCGAGCAGTCCGCCGCGCGGAGCCTGTGCGGCAGTGCCGGCGGCCAGCTCCGCGAGATCCGAAGGCACGCCCTCGCTGGCACCGTGCGCCGACGAGGCGATCTGCCCGAGGTTCTCGAACAGGTAACGGCGCGGCTCCACGCGGTGCCCCAGGGTCTGCGCCGCCTGCTGCACCGCGCGCAGCACGAGCAGCGAGTCGCCGCCGAGGTCGAAGAAGTTGTCGCTGGCGCGGATCTCGCTCAGGTCGATGCCGATCACGTCGGCCCAGATGCGAGCGAGCTGCGCCTGCTCGGGGTCGAGCTGGCTCTGCCTCGCCTTGCCTGCGCTGCCGTTGGGAGCGCCGTCCGCGGCGGCCTTGCCCGCATCGTTCGCCGCCAGCTTGCGCAGGTAGGCCGCGCTGGTGGAGGTTTCGGTGTCGGTGATCCGCTCGAGCGTGGCGCCCGGCTCGTCGGCCACGCGGCGCAGCACTTCGAGGTAGCGCTCGCGCAGCTGGGCGCCGGTCTCGCGCAGGTACACGTCGGCGTTGTAGATGAGCGCGCCTTCCAGGCCGTGCGGCTTGTCCATCAGCCACACGCCGATGTCGTCGGTGGCGCCGTGCTGCATCACGTGCATCTGGCGGGTCTGCAGGCTGCCGACGGAACGTGCGCGTTCGCGCGCGTCCTGGAAGGAGAACATCGACTGGTAGGGCCCCGAGGTCTTGATCTGCCCTGCATAGCCCGGCTCGGCCATCAGGCGCTCGAAGGGCACCTGCTGGTTGTTCATCATCGACAGCAGCTCCTGCTTCACGTAGCGCATGAAGGCGGGCAGGGTGAGCGCGCGGTCGACCGTGAGCGAGACCGGCAGCACGTTGTTGAAGAAGCCCATAACGTCTTCCGTCTCGGCCTGCTGCCGCCCGCGCACCGGATTGGCGATGACGATGGCGTCGTTGCCCGTCACCTGCGCCATGGTCAGCGCGTACACGCCGAAGGTGAGCATGCTGAGCGTCACGTCCATGTCGCGCGCGATCTCGCGCAGCCGCTGCGTGCTCTGCAGGTCGATGTGGATCCAGTGCGCGCCGCCCTGGCCGCTCTTGCCGGCGCGCCGGGGCATGTCGGTCACGGGCGGCCGCACGGCCTTCGCGCCTTCGAGGCGGCCGCGCCAGAACGCGAGCTGCTCCTCGCAGGCGGGCTCGGTCAGCCACTTCTCGAGCCACTGGGCGTAGTCGCCCTGGGTGGTCATGAGCGTGGGCAGGTTGTGCGGGCGGCCTCGTTCGGCGGCGTCGTAGAGCGCGGCCAGCTCGCGCTGCATCAGGTCGAAGGACCAGCCGTCCCAGATCAGATGGTGCGGAACGAAGAGGAACACATGCTCGTTGTCGTCGAGCTGGAACAGCGTCGCGTGCATCATCGGCGCGGCGTGGATGTCGATCGGCCGGTCCGCCAGCTCCTGCATGCGCTCGGCCAGTTCGGCTTCGCGCTGGTCGGCGGGCAGGCTGCGCAGGTCCACCAGCGGCAGCGTGAATTCCGCGGACTCCGAAATCATCTGGACCGGCTTCCCGCTTTGCGGATCGATGTCGATGCGCGTGCGCAGCGAGGGCTGGCGGCGGATGATCTCGCGCCACACGTTCTCGAAGCGCGCGGCGTCGAGCTGACCCGTGAGCCGCTGCGCCGAGGGCGCGTTGTAGACCGAGCGACCCGGATGCAGCTGCTCCATGAAGCGGATGCGCTCCTGCGCGAGCGTGAGCGGCGCGGTGGTGCGGCCGATGCTGCGGCCGATCGGTGCCTGCAGCCCGACGCCCGCGCCCTGCAGCGCCTGGATGGCCGCGGCCAGCTTCCCGGCCGTGGGCGACTCGAACAGCGAGCGCAGCGGCAGCGTCACCTGGAACTCGCGGCTCAGCAGCGTGGTGAGTCGCGCGGCCAGCAGCGAATGGCCGCCCATGGTGAAGAAGTCGTCGTGCATGTCGAGGCCGGGCAGGCTCAGCACCTTCTCCATGAGCGCGAGCACCTTGCGCTCGTGCTCGTTGGCCGGGGCCGAACCGCGCCGCACGCCGTCGCGCGCCACCGCCTGCGGCGGCGGCAGCGAGACGCGGTCGACCTTGCCGTTGCCCAGCGTGGGCAGGGCGTCGAGCGTCACCACGTGCTGCGGCAGCATGAAGGCGGGCAGGTGCTTGCGCAGGTGCACCATCAGCGCGTCGAGGTCGAAGCCCGCGCCGGGCTTCAGCGCGAGGTAGGCCACCAGGCGCACGTCGCCGGGGTTGTCCTCGCGCGCCACCACCACGCTGCGCGAGACACCGGCCACTTCGCAGCAGCGCACCTCGATCTCGCCGGGCTCGATGCGGTAGCCGCGAACCTTCACCTGGAAGTCGAGCCGCCCGAGGTGGTCGAGCAGCCCGTCGTTGCGCCAACGGCCCCGGTCGCCCGAGCGGTACATCTTCTTCGGGGTGCCGAAGATGCGCACGGTGACGAAGCGCTCGGCCGTCAGCTCGGGGCGGTCGAGATAGCCCAGCGAAACGCCTTCGCCCGCGATGCAGATTTCTCCGGGCACGCCGATGGGGCAGGGCTGCAGATCGGCGTCGAGGATCCAGATTTCCGTGTTGTCGACGGGCCTGCCGATGGACACGCCGCGCGAGGCGATCTCATCCGGGCGCACGTGCCAGGCCGTGGAATACACGGTCGTCTCCGTCGGCCCGTAGCCGTTCCACAGGCCCTCCATGCGCTCGCACAGCGCCAGCGCCATGCTCGGGCGCAGCGCCTCGCCGCCGGTCCAGCCACGGAAGCCCGGGGCGCCGCCGGCCCACTGGGCGTCGAGCAGCAGCTGCCACATGCCGGGGGTGGCCTGCAGCAAGGTGATCTGTTCCTCGTCCAGCGCCTTGGACAGTCGGTTGCCGTCCATCGCGACCTCGCGCTTCACCATCACCAGCTCGGCGCCGGCAGCCAGCGGCAGCAGCAGGTCGGGCACGGCCATGTCGAAGGACAGCGTGGTCACGGCGGCGATGCGGTCGGCCGGGCCAATGCCCGATTCGCGCCGCATCCACTGCAGCAGGTGCGCCACGCCACGGTGATGGGCGATCACGCCCTTGGGCAGGCCGGTCGAGCCGGAGGTGTAGATCACGTAGGCGGCGTCTTCCGACTCCGGGTCGTCGGCGCTCGGCGGCAGTGCTTCGCCGGAGAGTTGTCGCCATGCGGTGTCGCGGTCGATCTCGAAGATGCGCTGGCCCGCGTCGCCGCGCCAGTCGCGCGGGGCGACCGCGATGTCCGACGAGGTCAGCATCAGGCTGAGCTTCGCGTCGCTGGCGTAGTGGTCCAGCCGCGCCTGCGGGAATGCGGTGTCCAGAGGCACGTAGGACGCGCCGGCCGTCAGCACGCCCAGCATCGCGACGACCATCTCGAGGCTGCGCTCCAGGCACAGGCCCACGCGCTGGCCACGGCCCACGCCGCGTGCGCGCAGGGCACGGGCGAGGCGGTTGGAGAGCGCCTCGAGCTCGCCATAGCTGCAGCTGCGGGCGCCGTCGCGCACCGCGGGGCTGTCGGGTTGCAGCGGCACCCGCGCCACGAAGCCGGCGTGCGCCAGCGGCGCACCCACCAGCGGAACGCGCGCGGGCTGCAGCGCGACCAGCGAGCGCGCGGCGTCGGCCGACAGCACTTCGAGCCGGCCGATGGTCTCGTCGGGCTTGTGCGAGGCCGACTGCAGCACGCACTCGAACATGTCGAGCCAGCGCTGAACGCTGACTTCGTCGAAGAGGTCGGTGTTGTACTGCGCCTCCACCATCAGGCCGCCGTCGAGCGGGCGCAGGTTCACGAACAGCTCGAAGTTCTCGTAGCGGCGAGCGATGGTGTCCTGCACCACGTCGAGGCTGGTGAAGGCCTGCGCGCTGCTGGCCACGTCGGGGTCGACGTTGAACGCCACGCTCACCAGCGGCAGCCGGCTCGGATCGCGCTCAAGCGAGAGCTGGCCCAGCAGTGCGCCGTAGGTGAGCGCCTGGTGGTCGAAGGCGTCGAGCACGGCGGTGCTGCATTCGTCCATCAGCGCGTCGAAGCGCATGCCCGGGTGAGCGGCCAGGCGCAGCGGCAGCAGGTTCACGCAGTGGCCGACCAGGCCGGGCATGTCGTGCGCGAGCTGGCCCGAGGCCGGAATGCCGACCACGATGTCTTCATGGCCCGTGAGGCGGTGCAGCGTCGCGACGAAGCCGCTGAGCAGGCCGGTGAACAGGCTGATGCCGGCCTTGGTGCTGGTCGAGCGCACGGCACCGACCAGGCGCTTGTCGAGCAGGCGTTCGGCCCGGAGCGAATTGAAGGTGCGCGCAGCCGGGCGCGGCCGGTCCAGCGGGAGGTCGAGCACTGGCAGGGTGTTGCCCGAGAAGCGGCCCAGCCAGTAGTCCACGTGCAGCTGCATGTCCGGGTGCGCCGCCGCTGCGGCTTCCTCTGCAGCGAAGTCGGCGAAGAGCGGTGCCGCCTTGAGCTTCAGCCCGGTGCCGGTTTCCTCGGCATACAGGTGGCCCAGCTGCTCGGTGATGACCGCCCACGACCAGCCGTCGCAGACGACGTGATGCGCCGACATCACGAGCTCGTGCTCGGCCCTGCCAAGGCGATACAGCACTGCCCTGAACAACGGGCCGTGCTCCAGCGGGAAGGGCGTGCAGACGGCGTCTTCGTGCGCGTCGCGCAGTGCCTGGGCGCGGGCTTCGGGCTCGAGCGCGGACAGGTCGTGCTCGACGAGGACGTTCGCGCCGGGCTGGCTCACCAGCATGCAGGTGCCGTCGGGCGAGATGGTGGAGCGCAGCGCCTGGTGGCGCGCGAGCAGCCGGTCCATGGCCCTCGAGAGGGCCGCCTGGTCGAGTTCGCCGCGCAGGCGCAGCACGACGGATTCGTTGTAGGCCATGGAGGCCTCGGTGCCCAGCGTTGCGCCGAGCCAGACTTCGCGCTGCGATTCCGTGGTCGGAATGATGCAATCGACGACGCCACCGCTCACGGTGGGCTTCAGAACGGCGTTCATGCTGCAACCTTTCCATTGACGAGGTGGTGGCTGGTGGGGGACGCCGCGTCGGGTACGTACCAGAAGGGCTGGCCGTCGATGTCGCGGGCCAGCACGGAGCCTTCTTCGGTCGGCTTGTGGATGTCGAAGCCGGTAACGGGTACGGCGCGGCGCGGCAGGAAGCCGGATTCCTGCATCTCGGCGACCGACTCCTTGAAGGCGCGCTGGATGAAGGCGATGTCCTCGGCGCTGTGGGCGCTGGTGAGGAAGCACGGGAAGTTGTCTAGGATGTGGATGCCGCGGCTGCGCATCATGGCGAACAGCAGGTCCTGCAGCGGGTGGTCCTCGAGCCAGCTCACGCGCCACAGCGATGCGAAGTGGCGCACCTCGATGGGCGCGCCGATCTCCTTGCACCAGCCCGTGAGTTCGGCGGCCATGGCGGTGGTGCTGGCGTTGAGCCCGGCCTGCAGCGCCGGCCCGGCCTCCTTCAGGTGCGTGAGCGATGCCTTCGCCGCGGCGAGCGCGAGCGGGTGGCGCACGAAGGTGCCGGCGAAGTAGGTCACGCCCACGCCGGGGATCGAGTCGTCTCCGTACTGCCAGGCACCGCCGTCGAGTGCGTCCATGAATTCGCGCTTGCCGGCGATCACGCCCACCGGGAAGCCGCCGCCGATCACCTTGCCGTAAGTCGCGAGGTCGGCGCGCACGCCGAACAGCTCCTGCGCGCCGCCCAGCGCGGTGCGGAAGCCGGTGATGACCTCGTCGAAGATCAGGCAGCAGCCGTTCTTCGCTGTGATCTCGCGCACTTCGTGCAGGAACTCGCGCGGCTGGAAGTCGGGGCGGCGGCTCTGCACCGGCTCGGCCAGCACGGCGGCGAGGTCGTCGGCGTTCTCGCGGATGAAGGCCAGCGCCTCGGGCGTGCCGTAGTCGAGCACGCGGATGTCGCCGAACATGCCGCTCATCACGCCGGGCGCGGCCGACAGGCCCTTGCCGCCCTTGCCGGCGCGCACCAGCACCTCGTCGAAGGTGCCATGGTAGGAGCCGGTGAACACCACCACCGTGCTGCGGCCGGTGACGGTGCGCGCGATGCGCAGCGCCGCCATCACCGCCTCGGAACCTGTGTTGCACAGGCCCGCGCGGTCGTTGCCCGTGAGTTCGCAGACCAGCGCCGTGACCTCGGCCGCCAGCGGGTGCTGCGGGCCGATCTCGTAGCCGTCGTCGAGCTGCTTGCGCACGGCCTCCTGAACGAAGTCGGGCTGCCAGCCGAACATGTTCATGCCGAAGCCGTTGAGTGCGTCGACATACTCGTTGCCGTCGAGATCCCACATCTTCGAGCCCTTGGAGCGCTCGATGACGATCTGGTAGGTGATCTCCTTCGTGATCGGCCTGAAGCCGTTGACCACGCGCGGGTCGGCCATGTGCGCACGGTTGGCCTGGGTGAATTCCTTGCTCTTGCGCGTGCGCTCCACGTAGCGGCGGACGAAGGCCGCGAGCCGCGCCTTCTGCCGGCCGCTGGGCTCGGCGGTGCGCTGCGTGTGGATGCGGGCGATGGCGCCGAAGGCCTTGCTCACGTCGTAACGCACGGGCTGTGCGGGCTCCTCGGCGGGCACGGCGACCGCTGCCGGCGCCACCTGGGCCGGCACAGCCTGGAGCGTGACGGCCGGCGCGGCGGGAATCGCGCCCGACAGCAGCGCGAGTTGCTGTCGCATCAATTCCATCTGCTGCGAAATCAGCTGAGGCAACTGGGCCTCGCCCGAAATGGCGCCTTGTGCGGGCATGTACACGGGCATCGGCCGGGCTTGCAGCAGGGTGACGCCGCTTTCGACGGGAGCCGTGGTGACGACCGGCGCGGCAACCGCCGCGGGCGCCGCTTCGGGCGGCAGGCTTTCCCGCAGGAAGGCGGAGAGCGAGTCGAAGCTGCGGTAGTTCTCCATCAGCTGGCGGAAGCTGAGGTTGACCTTGAAGTGCTTCTTGATCTGCGTGGCCGCCTGGGTCAGCGTGAGGGAGTCCAGCCCCAGTTCGCCGAAGGGCGCCTGCCCCTCGGCCTGGGCCATGTCGAGGCCGGAGATGTCCTCGAACAGGGCACGCAGGCGCGTGTCGACGGACGAACCGCCGGAAGAAGGAGGAAGAGGCGAGGGCGTAGCAGCAGTCACGATCGGCTCCAGGAAAACGGGTGGAACGAAGGGCGCAGGGGGTGCGACAGCGGTGGCGACGGGCGCGGTCGCTGTCGCGGCGGATGGGGCAATGGCAGGGGCGATGTCGACCCAGCAGCGCTTGCGCTCGAACGGCGTGGTGGGCAGGCGCACGCGCTGGGCACCGGCACGGGCGCTCAGGCGCGAGAGTTCGACCTCAGCGCCACAGGTCCAGAGGCGGCCTAGCGCCAGGCGCAGGGTGCGGGCCTCGTCGGCGGGGCCGCCGGGCTCCGTGTGCAGCAGCGAGACGACACTGCCTGCGCCGTGCTGGCGTACCAGCGTGGCGAGCATGTTGCGCGGGCCGGCTTCGACGAACAACGGGCTCTCCGTCTGCGCCAGCGCGCAGCGCACCGCGGGCGAGAAGCGCACGGTGCCGCGCAGGTGCCGGGCCCAGTAGGCCGGGCTGGTGGCCTCGGCGTCTTCGAGCGGCTTGCCGGTGAGCGTCGAATAGATCGGAGTCTGCGGCGCGCGCAGCGCCACCTTGTCGACCAGCGCCTCGAAGGGCGCGATGGCCGCGTCCATCATGGCCGAGTGGAAAGCGTGCGAGGTCTGCAGCGGGCGGCTCGGAATGCCGTCGGCCTCCAGCGCCGACTGCAGCGCCGCGATGGCGTCGAAGGGGCCGGCCGCGACGCAGGCCGTGGGGCCGTTCTCGGCGGCGAGGGAAAGCTGCGGGCCGAGCCTGTCGAGCAACTGGGCCGCGCCCATGCGCACCGACAGCATCGCGCCGGCAGGCTGGGCCTGCATGAGCGCGCCGCGGCGGGCTACCAGCCGGGCCGCGTCTTCGAGGCGCATCACGCCTGCGATCACTGCCGCGACGAACTCGCCGACGCTGTGGCCGATCAGCGCATGCGGCCGCGCGCCCAGCGCCAGCAGCCGCCGCGCGAGGGCGTATTCGAGCGTGAAGATCGCGGGCTGCGTTGCGGCCGTGGGCGCCAGCGATTGCGGGTCGTCCGAAAACATGCGCTCGCGCAGGTCGAAATCCGTTGCGCCTTCGAAGGCGGCCATGCAGTCGTCGAAGGCGGCGGCGAACACCGGGTCGTTCGCGTGGAGGTTGCGGCCCATGCCGGCGTACTGCGCGCCCTGTCCGGGGAACATCAGCACGAGTTGCGGCGCGCGCGAGCTCGTGCGGCCGCTGGTGCTGCAGGAAGAGCCGGCATCACGCAGGGCTGCAATCGCCTCGGCTGCGTTGTCGGCCACCACTGCGCGGCGGAATGCGTGAGCCTTGCGGCCGACCGCCAGGGTGTGGGCCACGTCGGCCAGCGGAAGCCCGGGATGGGCTTCGAGGTGCGATGCGAGCTGCGCGGCGGCCACTGCGAGCGCGGCTTCGGAGCGCGCCGACAGCGGCAGCACCTGGTCGCCCGTCGCGGCCAGAGATGCAGGCCGGGGCGGCGCCTCCTCGACGATGACGTGCGCATTGGTGCCGCCGACGCCGAAGGAGCTGACGCCCGCGCGGCGCGGCTGATCGGCGCGCAGCCACGGCTGCAGGCTCGCCGTGACGTGGAAGGGCGTGCGCGCGAAGTCGATCGACGGGTTCGGCGCGCTGAAATGCACGGTCGGCGGAATCTGCTCGTGGTACAGCGCCAGCGCCGTCTTGATGAGCCCGGCCGCGCCCGCCGCCGTGACCATGTGGCCGACGTTGCTCTTGACCGAGCCGAGCGTGCAGTAGCCGAGCGCGTCCGTGTGCTCGGCATAGGCGACGGCCAGCGCCTCGACCTCGATCGGGTCGCCCATCGGCGTGGCCGTGCCATGCGCCGCCACGTACGAGATGCTGCGCGCGTCCACGTCGGCCGCCGCCAGCGCGGCGCGGATCACCGCCGCCTGCCCGTCGACGCTGGGTGCCGTGAAGCTGGCCTTGGCGCCGCCGTCGTTGTTCACGCAGGCGCTGCGCAGCACGGCGTAGATGGTGTCGCCGTCGGCCTGCGCATCGGCCAGCCGCTTGAGCAGCACCACGGCCGCGCCGTCGCTGAAGACCGTGCCGCGGGCCTGCGCGTCGAAGCTGCGCGTGTGGCCGTCGGGCGAGAGCATCGAGCCCTCGTTGTAGAGATAGCCGCTGCGCGGCGGGCAGGTGACCGACGCGCCGCCCGCCAGCGCCATGTAGCACTGGCCCGTGCGCAGCGCGTGGAAGGCATGGGCCACGGCCACCAGCGAGGTCGAGCAGGCGGTGTGCACGCTGACGGCCGGACCGGTGAGGTTGAGCCGGTTCGCCACCCGCGTGGTGATGTAGTCCTTCTCGTTGGCCAGCATCACCTGGAATTCGCCGACCGGCTCCACCAGGTCAGGCCGCGTGCTCACGTGGCGCTGGTGGTAGGTGGCGTTGTACATGCCGGCGTACACGCCCACCGGGCCCGGCGCGGCGTCGGGCACGTAGCCGGCGCGCTCCAGGCATTCCCAGCAGATCTCGAGGAACACGCGCTGCTGCGGGTCCATGAGTTGCGCCTCTTTCGGGCCGATGCCGAAGAAGGCTGCGTCGAAGTCCTCGATGCCGTCGATCACGCCGCGTGCGCGCACGTAGGCCGGGTCGCTGCGCAGGGCTTCGCCGATGCCGGCGTCGAGCGTGGCGTCGTCGAAGAAGCTGATGGTGTCGCGGCCGGCGACGAGGTTGTCCCAGAACTGCTCGACGTCGGCCGCGCCGGGGAAGCGGCCGGCGGTGCCGATCAGGGCGACCGCGTCATGAAGAGGGGTGGCCGCCGCGGCCGGCCGATCCTTGAGACCGGCCGCGGCGGCCGTGGCGGGCTGATCGCTCGCCGGCTGCATCCGCGCACCCATTGCTTTTGGCGTGGGATTGCGGAAAAAAAGATTGGTCGACAGCTGCATGCCGGTGCCGCGCCGCAACTCGGCAAGCACCTGCAGCACCAGCAGCGAATCGCCACCGAGGTCGAAGAAGTTGTCGTTGCGCCCGACCTTCGAGATGCGCAGCGCACGCGCGAAGGCCTCGCACACCTGCTGTTCGATGGCGCCCTGAGCCTCCTCGAAGGGCTGCGCGAGTTCGGGGCGTTCGCCGACCGGCTCGGGCAGCGCCTTGCGATCGAGCTTGCCGTTGGGGGTGACTGGAAGCTGTTCGAGCCAGACCTGCGCGGCCGGCACCATCGCGGCGGGCAGGCGCTCGGCGAGGTGGGCGCGCAGGGTGTCCCACGAGACCTTTTCTTCTCCAGAGTGCGAAACCAGATAGGCAACGAGGCGCAGTTGCCCGCCGCCGTCGGGCCGCGCAACCACCGCGCAGGACTGCACGCCGGGGTGCGCGAGGATCGCAGCCTCCACCTCGCCGGTCTCGACGCGGTGGCCGTGGATCTTCACCTGGCCATCGCGCCGGCCGATGAACTCGATGGTGCCGTCGGGCAGCCAGCGCGCGAGGTCGCCGGTGCGGTAGAGCCGGTCGCCAGGGCCGCCGAAGGGGTCGGGCACGAAGCGCTCGGCGCTGAGTTCCGGTTGCCGCAGATAGCCGCGAGCCAGCCCATGGCCACCGATGCAGAGCTCGCCCACGAAGCCGGTCGGCAGCAGCGCCATCGAGGGGCTCAGCACGCGCAGCACGGTGTCATTGATGGGGCGGCCGAGCGGAACCGAGCGCAGGTCTTCTGGCAGCGGCAATTCGATGCGATGCGTGGCCGCGAAGGTGGTGCATTCGGTCGGGCCGTAGCCGTTGCTCAGAACAAGCCCGGGCAGCGCGGCCAGTGCGCGACGCACATGCGCCACCGACAGCGCTTCGCCGCCGGTGAAGAGATGCCGCAGGCCCGAAAGATGCGCCGGGTCGTCGTCGACGACTGCGTTGAAGAGCGCGGCCGTGAGCCAGGCGGTGTGCACGCCATGGCGCGCGATGGTGCGGGCAAGGCCGGCGCCCGTCGGTACGCGTTCATCGTGGACCACGCAGCAGCCGCCATTGAGCAGCGGGCCCCAGATTTCGAGCGTGGCCGCATCGAAACCCAGCGGTGCCGCATGCAGCACGGCCAGGCCGGGCACGAGCGATACGTAGTCCACGCCCACGACGAGCCGCAGGATCGAGCGATGGCAGATCTCGATGCCCTTGGGCGTGCCTGTCGAGCCCGAGGTGTACATGACGTAGGCCACCGATTCCGCATCGATGGCCGGTGGATTCCATGAACTCCGGTTTTCATTGTCTGCATGCTCGTCGACCAGAAAAACGCCGTGATGAGGGGGGATGAGGTGGCGGTGCTCCCGCGCCGTCAGCACCTGGTGCGCGCCTGCCTCTTCGAGCATGTAGGCGATGCGCTCGGGCGGATAGTCCGTCGGCACCGGTACATAAGCCGCGCCGGCCTTGAGGATGCCCAGCTGCGCGACGATGGCCGACATCGAACGGTCGAGCAGCATGCCGACGCTGTCGCCGGCGCGAACGCCCAGGGACTGGAGGCGCTGCGCGAGATCGCCGGAGCGGCGGTCGAGTTCGCCGTAGCTCATCCGCGTGTCGCCTTGCGCAAGAGCGACGGCGTCGGGCGACGCCGCGGCCTGCCGGCTGAACATGGCGGGCACTGTGAGAGCGAGGTCGATCGGGGAGAGGACTGAGTTCCAGGCGTCGAGCTGATCGGAGCGGTCGGCGAGCGGCAGCGTGCGGATATCGCCCAGTGCGGCGCCGGGATGAGCGAGCAGGTCTTCGGCGGTGTCCGCGATGGCCGCGAGCAGCCGGTCGAGCCCGGCTGCGTCCAGCAGGCCCGGGGCCGCCTCCATATATAGAGAAGCCGATGCGGCATCGAAGCTCAACTGCAGCAGGGCGTCGTGTGTCGCCTGCGGTGCCGAACGGCAGCTCAGGTCCAGGTCGGCAAGCCAGGCGCCTGCCTCGAGGGGGGCAGGCAAGGGCGTTCCGAGCCAGCGCGACTGCAGCAGCAGCCATGCGCCCGCGAAGAGGGTGTCGGGCAACTGGCCGCTGGTGGCGAACCAGCGGGTCCAGTCCTGGGCGAATCGGGGGGCCAGCGTCAACGATGCGGCGTGGGGGTTGGCCGACCCCTTCGAATTGGATCGCCGCACGAACAGGTCTTCCAGGGCGAGCCCTGGAGCGCCTTGCATTGCCTGCGAAACAGTTTGAATTTCCACGTAAGTATCCCAAAAGAAATACAGCGAAAGTAATTGGACGAGTGAAAATTCCACTCGTCCAATTAATATTGAGAAAGCCGGTGCCTGTTTTTTCGTGTCTTCATCCTAGGGTGTTTCCCGCAGGCGTTGTGCGTACTTTAGGCCCAAGTTACAACTGGATAAGGTTATTTCTGAAACGTACTACCCGAATCGTCCAGTACGAGGTAGCTGATGCGCGATCCGCAGGGAAAAAGAGGCCGGACAACCCGCCGCAAGGGCTTACGAAGGCCGGTCGAAGCGGGGTACTCCTGGGGATATCCGGGGCACGCGCGAGGGAAAGGCACCCGACCGGCCGTTCCGGAGGAGCTGCCCGCCGCCGGATCGTCTTGCCCGGGAGTCATGCGGAAAGTGCGCTCCAAAAGATGTCGAAAAATGAAACATCCTCCCGGCGCCGACTGTTATGAATTGGCAGGGCTTGTAACCTAACAAAAAATATCTGTACAAAACCTGCAAATGGAAAAAACTGGGGAGGACACGGTTCTTTTGCCGAAAGAAATTTTCCAGATGCCAAAAACACTCGGCGACATCCTATTACCCGATGTAGTTCTCGTGCGCCAGGGCAGCTATCTGGAATCAATTCTTCCGGGCAATTCGGATGCATTGATCGCAAACGCGATGTACTTCGGCAATGAGGCGTGGGCGCGGGAATATCTGGCTTCCTGCCACCGGGACGGGTATTTCCGCAGCCGCTGGCTGGCCGCCACGGGCGAGTGGACGGACAAGGTCGTCATCGACCTGGGTTGCGGGCCGGGCAATGTCTTCGCGACGCTGGGTGGCAGTCCGAAATTGCTCGTAGGCGTCGACGTGGCCGCGGCCTCGCTCGAACTTGCCGCTGTCGTGGGCTACATCCCGGTGCTGGCGGACGTGGCGCACACCCCGTTCCGCCCGCAGGTGGCGGACATCGTGGCGATCAATGCCACCTTGCACCATTGCGACGACATGCAGGCGGTGCTGCGCGAGGGGGCCCGTCTGGTGAAGCCGGGTGGCTTGCTGGTCACCGACCACGATCCGCAACTGGCGGCGTGGAACTACAAGGGGCTGGCCCGCCTGCTCTGGAATGCGCGGCTGTGGGTCTACCGCGTGCTGGGGCGCGGCTTCCACAGGAGCGGCAGCCAGCAGTCATGGAGGCTGCGCAGCGAGGTACGTCACCGGCCCGGCGACGGCGTGACGAAGGAGTTCTTCGAGTCCACGCTGGCGCCGCTGGGCTTCGAGGTCCGGGTGCATCCGCACAACCACTGGATCGGAGCCCGGGCCCTGGACGGCGAGGCCGGCCCGGTGCAATGGAAATACCGCATGGGCAACCGGCTGTCGGGCCGCGACCCCGATGCGCCCTCGAGCGCGCTCTCGCTGATGTGCGTCGCGAGGCGCACGGGCGTCAAAAACCCCGAGGCCCGCTGAACGCCCGGCCACTGCTGGTAGCCTTCGCGGATTCTTCGAGCGCGGCCCAGTACGACCGGGCGCGCGAGATTCAGGTCATCCAGGAAGGAATCCGGTAGTGGTTGTTGTGACAGGAAGGAACTGGCGCGCGGGCCTGGTGCTGAGCGCGGCATTGTTGGTGGCGGCGTGCTCCACCTCACCCAAGGCGCCGGTGGCCGGGCCTGGCGAGTACGTCGTCCAGCCGGGCGACACGCTCTATCGCATCGCGTCGAAGGCCGGCCGCTCGCCGGGCGACATCGCGCGATGGAACAACCTGCAGGACCCCGACAAGCTCGAGGCGGGGCAGGTGCTGCGGGTCGTGCCGCCGGGCGGAGCGGCTTCCTCGTCCGACGCACCGCCTCCGAGAAGCACGGGCGCCGAGCGTCCGGAGCGCCCCGAACGCGCAAGGCCTCCGCGCGCCTCGGCACCGGAGCCGGTCGCACCGCCCGCATCGCGGCGCAGCGACTGGGCCTGGCCGGCGCCGGGCCAGGTGATCGCGGGCTTCAACGGCACCAGCAGCAAGGGCATCGACATCGGCGGCAACGCCGGCGACCCGGTGGCTTCCATCGGCGCGGGCAAGGTGGCAGTGACCGAGACACTGCGCGGCTACGGCAGCGTGGTGATGGTCGACCACGGCGGCTCCTACATGTCGGTCTACACCAACCTGCGCACGGTGCTGGTCAAGCAGGGCCAGCAGGTGAAGCAGGGCCAGAAGATCGCGGAGATCGGCAATTCGGACGGCGGACGCGCAAGGCTTCACTTCGAGATCCGCTACCGCGGCAACGCCGTCGATCCGCGCCAGTATCTGCCGGCGAGGTAAGCAGGCGAGCGGGGCGCCGTGCCTGCTCTGGCGAACGGCATCCCCCGAATTGGCGATACCGCGGCGCCCGCGAAGTGCTCAGACTTTTGCCCTTGGCTCTATACAGGGAAGCAGAAATGGAAGTCATGCACTGGGTGTTCATCATTCTCGGCAGCGCGCTGGCCTTGACCACGCAATGGTTCCTCCTGGCGCCATTCGGCCTCGACTGGAAGCCGATGCGCGAGCAGATCGCCGAGCAGGTCACGCAGGCAGCCGCGCTGTTGGAAGAGTGCGCGTCCACGGCCGACTCCACGGCCTAGCCCGCCCGCGCCCGCATGGGGCGGAGATCGACGTCGCAGCGGAGCGCGCCCTCTAAGATGCGCACTCTTTTGGAATGACGTATGCAGACGCGGTAGGCAAAGGGGGCCCACGACGCATGATTTCTTTGCTCCACACCGCGGACTGGCAGATCGGCCGCGTTTTCTCTCAATTCGAACCCGACGATGCCGCCGCGCTGTTCGAGGCGCGCTTCAAGGCGGTGGAGCGGCTGGCCGCCGTCGCGGCCGAACGCAAGGTCGATGCCGTGCTGGTCTCGGGCGACGTGTTCGACCTGCAGACCGTGTCGGACAAGACCATCCGGCGCATGTTCAACGCCATGCAGGGCTTTGCGGGGCCCTGGCTGCTGATCCCGGGCAATCACGATTCGGCGCTGAGCGAATCGGTCTGGAGCCGCGCGCAGCGGCTGGGCGCCATCGCGCCGAACGTCGTCTGCTGCCTGGAGCCCAGCCCGCACACCGTGGCGGGCAAGTTCACGCTGCTGCCCGCGCCGCTCACGCAGCGCCACACCTACGGCGACCTCACCGAATGGTTTGCCGCGGCACCCGGCGCAGAAGGGCTGCCTCGCATCGGGCTGGCTCACGGCTGCGTGCAGGGCATCCTGTCCGAGGACATCGACTCGGCCAACCCCATCGCCGCCGGGCGCGCGGCGCAGGCCCGGCTCGACTACCTCGCGCTCGGCGACTGGCACGGCACGCGGCAGATCGACGGGCGCACCTGGTACGCGGGCACGCCCGAGACCGACCGTTTCAGGGCCAACGACTCGGGCCAGGCGCTGCTGGTCGGCATCGCCGGCATTGGAGCGGAGCCGGTGGTCGAGCCCGTTCGCATCGGCCAGTTCGACTGGCAGCAGTGGGAGCCACGGCTCACGGTGCCTTCCGACATCGACGAGCTGGTGCACAAGATGGAGCAGATCGGCGGCGGCGACGTGCTGCAGCTGCGCGCGCAGGGCACCTGCGATCTCGCCGGCCACAACCGGCTGCGCGCAGCACTCGATGCCGCCCGTGCACGGGCCCGCGCGCTGGTGTGGGAAGGCGAGGCGCTGCGGCTCGAGCCGACGGAGGACGACATCCAGGCGCTGCACGCGGACGGCTTCGTCGGCGAGGCGCTCCAGGCATTGCGCGAGCAGCAGGGCGACGCCGATGCCGAACTGGCCCGCGACGCGCTGCTCACGCTGGCGCGCATCCTCGGCGCGCAGCAGGGCTCTTCGAATGCGGGGGCTGGCGCATGAGCATGAAGCTGCAGCGGCTTCGCATCGAGAACTTCAAGCTGTTTCGCGCGCCGTTCGAAATCGACGGCCTCACGGACGGGCTGAACCTCTTCGCGGCGCCCAACGAATCGGGCAAGTCCACCGTCGCCGAGGCGATACGCGCCGCCTTCTTCGAGCGGCATCGCTCCAGCGCGGTCGAGCACCTGCGGCCCTGGGGCGAAAGCTCGGCCACGCCCACGGTGGAAGTCGACTTCGAACTCGACGGCAAGCCTTGCCGGCTCACCAAGGCCTTCCTCGGCAAGAAGCGCTGTGAACTGGTGATCGACGGCAAGCCCATGGACGGAGCGGTGGCCGAAGACCATCTCGCGGCGCTGCTGGGCTTCCGGTTCCCGGGCAAGGGCGCCAGCACGCCGGAGCACATGGGCATTCCGGGTTTGCTGTGGATCAAGCAGGGCACCTCGCACGACATTGCCAGTGCGGTGGGTTTCGCCAGCGATCACCTGCGCAACGCGCTCGGCGAGTCGCTCGGTGAGCTGGCTTCGAGCAACGGCGATGCCGTGCTGAAGGCGGTAGAGGCCGAGCGCAACGAGCTGCTCACGCCTTCCGCCGGCACGCCGCGCGGCGCCTACGCCGACGCCAACAGGCTGCGCGCGGAGCTCGAAGAGAAGTTGGAAGAGCTGCTTGCCGACGTCGAGTCCTATCGCTCGGGCGTGGACCGGCTGTCCGGCCTGCGCCGCGACCATCTGCGCGACGAGGCTGCGAAGCCGTGGGCGGCGTTGCGGGAACAGCTCGTCGTTGCGCAGCAGCGGTTGGGCGAGGCCAGGGGCCTCGACGAAAAGAAGAGCGTGCAGGACGCCGCGCTCAGGCAGGCCGTCGCGCAGGTGAGTTCGTGGCGCAACCAGCTTCAGTCGATGGAGCGCGAGGAGGCGACGGTCGCCCTTCGCGAAAAGAACCTGCAGGCGGCGCAGGAAGGCCTGGCCAGGGCGCAGGGCGAACTGCGGGCCTGGGAGCCGCGCCACGCGGCGGCGGTGCAGTCGGACGCCAGCGCCCGAGAAAACCTCCGCCTCGCGCGGCAGGCGGCTTCGCGCATCGCGCAGGAAAAAGCCGTCGAAAGCCTGGCCGAGCAGCTCGCGGCGCTCGCGCAGAGCCATGAGAAGGCAAAGAGCGAGCAGGACAAGGTCACGCGCCTGCAGGCCGAAGCACAGGCACTCGCCGTGCCGGAAGGCGAACTCAAGCGGCTACAGCGCTGCGCCGACGCGCAACGCACGGCGCAAGCGCGGCTCGACGCGGTCGCGACGGCCCTGGAGTTCGAGCTGCAGCCCGCAGCCAAGGTCCGGGTCGCCGGTACCGAGCTTTCCGGGTCGAAGCGCCAGACCGTCATTGCGCGGACCGACATCGAGATCGAAGGCATCGGCCGCATCACGGTGCTGCCGGGCGGGGCCGACCTCGAAAGCCTCGCCATCGAACGCGACCGCGCGCGCGACGAGCTGGCCTCGCTGCTGCAGGCGCTGCGCGCGGAGAGCGTGGCGGCCGTCGAGGAACGCATGCGGCAGCAGGCGCTGCGCAAGGGTGAAGCCGGCGCCGCGGCAGCCGTGCTGGCCGCGCTGGCACCGAAGGGATTGAGTGCGCTGGTGGCCGATATCGCCGTGCGCGAGGCCCGGCTTGCGGAGGCAAGACAGATCCTGCAAGGCATGCCGCCGGCCGGCACGGCGATGCCGTCGAGCGCGCAACAAGCGGAGTCGGAGGAAGGCGCCGCGCGCGCGATGCTGGAAGACGCATCCGTGGCGCTCAACGATGCAAAGGTTGCCGCGGGCAACGCGCGGGAGCAGGTCAAGGCGGCCGAAGACGAACTCGCGGCGGCGAAGGCCACGCTGGACGATCCGGCGCGCGCCAGTCGCAAGACGGAGGCCGGTGCCGCGCTGACCGACGCGCTGGCGCAGCAGTCGGCCATCCAGGACAAGGTCGCCGAGCTGGCGCAGCGGTTGCAGACCGTCAATCTGCCGGTGCTCGCGCAGGACGTCGAACGGCTGGCACGCAGCGTCGAACAGGTCGAGGCCGCGCACAACCAGCGGGCCAACGAGATCACGCGGCTCGAGGCCGAGCTCGAAGCGCGAGGCGCGCTGGGCCAGGAAGAAGCCGCCTCGGAGAAACGGCGCGAACTCGAGCACGCCACGCGCCGTTGCGCCGAGCTCGAACGACGGGCGAGGGCGCTCGACCACCTGCTGAAGCTGTTGCGCGAGAAGCGCTCGGCCCTGGCTCAGCGCCTGCGCGCGCCGCTGCAGAAGCACCTCGACCACTACCTGCAGATTCTCTTTCCCGGTGCGCAGGTCGAAGTCGGCGACGACCTTTCTCCGGGCCGCATCACGCGGCAGGGCCTGCGCGGTGCCCAGAGCGGCGCGTTCGAGGAGCTCAGCGTGGGCGCGCGGGAGCAGATGGGCGTCGTCGCCCGGCTGGCCTATGCGGACCTCCTGCAGGAAGCGCGCAAGCCGACCCTGCTCATCCTCGACGACGCGCTGGTGAACACCGACGAGGAACGGCTGGGGCAGATGAAGCGGGTGCTGTACGACGCGGCGGCCCGCCACCAGATACTGATCTTCAGCTGCCATCCCGAGGCCTGGCGCGACCTCGGCGTGGTCGCGCGCAGCATTCCCTGACCGCCTTCCCGCGGCACCGCAACGGGCGATAGGCCATTCGGCCATCGGCCGCTTGTCACGCCGTTTTCCGGGTGCTTTGTCATGCCCGCGAGCCCGTGCGCACGGGGGATTTGACTCCCTCACAAAAGGGCGCCTTGCTCATGTGCGGAAGCGGCGCGATTCCTACAGTCATCCCCATGGCCCAACGCCTCTGCCCATGCCGGGCAACAGGTGCTCCAGGCCGGTCACGACAACCGGGGGACTTGCATGGAACCGCTCGCACTGCTGCCGACGACCTTCATGAACCTGCTGCGGGAAGACGCAGGCATGTCGTTCATGGAGTCCGCGCTGATCGGAGCGCTGGTGATGGTCGTGTGCCTGCTCCTGCTGCTCGCCCTCCGGCGCAGCGCCTGACTTCGTGGAACGCACCATGCAGGAACTCGACGCCGTTCTCGAACTGCTGGCGATGCTGGCTTCGGACATCCGCACGCCCGTGCTGTTCGCATTGCTCGGAACCGCCGCCGTCAGCGACTGGCGCTCCTACCGCATTCCCAACTGGCTGACCTTCAGCGGCGCGCTCTTCGCGCTGGTCTACGGAACGCTGGCCGCTCGCACGCCCATGGCGGGGGCAGCGAGCGCCTTCGGCGGACTGGGCGTCGGCTTCGCGGCGATGGTGCCGTTCTACGTCATCGGCGTCATGGGCGCCGGCGACGTCAAGCTGATGGCCATGGCGGGCGCCTTCATCGGGCCCGAGCAGACGCTGATGGCCGTGCTCTTCACCTTCATCGCGGGCGGCGTGGCGGCCATGGCCTTCGCCATCCACCGCCGCCGCGTCGGACACATGCTGGCCAACGTCAAGGATGCCGCCCAGGGCGTGATGTTCTCCAGCATCGCCGGAATCCGCCCCTCGGGGCGCATCGAGCCCAGCCAGTCCGTGGGGAAGCTGCCCTACGGCATCTGCATCGCGGTGGGCACCGCAATCGAGGTGCTCGCGCATCAGCTTGGCTACGTCTAGCTCCCTCATCCCTTCTTACCTGCGACGGAGGTTCACATGAAGAACATCAAGGCGATCGGGCTGATCCTGCTGGCCCTGCTGACGGGGCTGGCGGCCGCCATCTACGCGGCCGGCTGGATCTCCAGGCAAGGCGGCATCGCGTCCAACAAGGTCGTGGTCGCGGCTGTCGACATCGAACTGGGCAGCCGCGTCAACCCGCAGATGCTCACCACGGTCGACTGGCCCAGCGGCTCGGTGCCGAACGGCTCGTTCAGCGAAATCAAGGCATTGGACGAACGCGTGGTGAAGGTCGGCGTGCTGCGCGGCGAGGCGCTCATCGAAGGCAAGCTGGCGCCGGTGGGCACGCAGGGCGGGCTGTCGGCGGTGATCGCCAGCGGCAAGCGGGCCATGACGGTGCGCGTCAACGACGTGGTGGGCGTGGCAGGCTTCGCGCTGCCGGGCAATTACGTCGACGTGATGGTCAATGCCCAGCAGGACAGGGGCCGGGGTGAAGAGGCGCTGCAGATCAGCAAGACCGTGCTCGAGAAGGTGCTGGTGCTGGCGGTGGCGCAGGAGGCGAACCGCGACGACACCAAGCCAAAGGTCGTGAGCGCCGTCACGCTCGAGCTCTCGCTGGAAGACTCCGAAAAGCTCGACCTGGCCCGCAGCGTGGGAACCCTGTCGCTGGTGCTTCGCAACCAGATGGACAAGACCACGGTCGCCACCGACGGCATCACCAAGGGCCAGCTCTTCGGCGCGAAGGAGATCGTGCAGGTCTCCACCACCGCCGCACCGGCTCCCGCCCGCCCGCGTACCCATCGCGCAGGCCCCGCCGCCCAGCCGGCTTCCCAGTGCGTGGAGGTCATCCAGCACTCGGGCAGCTCGCTCACCTGCTTCTGACCCCAAACGACAGGAGGAACACCAAGTGCGCCATATCTCCACAACACTCGCCAGCCTGCTGGCGACCCTCGCGACCGCGGCGACTCCCGCCATGGCCGCGGAGGTCGCGGCAACCGCCTCGGCCACGGCCGCCACCATGCCCGCGGCAGCATCCGCCTCGACGTCCGCCGCCGCGGCGGTAGCGTCGGGCAACACCGGCCCCGGCAGCAGCCGGCGCTGCACGGCCATCATTCCCGACGACCAGCCGACCCAGGCCGTGCTGGGCAAGTCGGTGGTCATTCCGCTGAAGGCGCGCGTGGTGCGCATCGTGGTCAGCGGCCAGCCGCCGAGCCGGGCTCCGGTGCCGGCAGCCGCGGCAGCAGCCGTGCCGGCGGGCATGCAGCCCGCACCGGGCATGGCAGCCAATGCGAACACCGGCGATGGCATCGCGGACGTCGACGTGACGCTGCTGAGCCCCACCGACCTGTTCTTCCGCGGCCGCCAGGCAGGCTCTATGAACGTCGTGCTGCAGAGCGCCGACGGCACCTGCTACATCAAGGACGTGATCGTCACCATCGATCCGCTGGCGCTGCAGGCCAAGCTGGCCGAGCTGATGCCCGACGAGCGCCGCATCCGTGTTCGCAGCGCAGAGAAATCCATCGTGCTCACCGGCGAGATCAGCGACGCGCTGAAGCTCGACGACGTGATGAGCCTGGCCTCGGCCTACGGCGCGGACGGCAAGAAGGTGGTGAACCTGCTGCGCGTTGCGACACCGCAGCAGGTGATGCTCGAGGTGAAGATCGCCGAGGTCAGCAAGACGCTGCTCGACCGGCTGGGCGCGCGGGTCGGGCTCGCTCGCTCGGGCAACGGCGGCCTGAACAACTATTCGCTGATCTCCAATTTCCTGAGCACCGGCGCGGGCCTGGCCCAGGCGCTGCGCATCGGCCGCACCTCGGTGACCATCGACGGCCAGAAGGACGACGGGCTGGTGCGCGTACTCGCGGAGCCCAACATCATGGCCATCAGCGGCCAGCAGGCCAGCTTCCTGTCGGGCGGCAAGATATTCATTCCGGTGGCGCAGAACGCGGCCGGCGGTGGTGGAACGAACATCACGCTGGAAGAGAAAGAGTTCGGCATCGGCGTCAAGTTCACCCCGACCGTGCTCAACGGCGACCGGGTCAACCTCAAGATGGTGTCGGAAGTGTCGGACCTCTCGCAGACCGGCTCTCCCTTCACCACCGTCTCGGGCGTCACCGCCGTGCTTCCCTCGCTGACGGTGCGGCGCGCCGACACCACCGTGCAGCTGAACGACGGGCAGAGCTTCGTCATCGCCGGGCTCATCAAGGCCAACGTGACGGAGACGATCAAGCGCTTCCCCGGGCTCGGCGAGGTGCCGGTGATGGGCGCGCTGTTCCGCAGCACCGAGTTCCAGAACGAGCAGACCGAGCTGATGTTCGTCATCACGCCGCGCCTGGTGCGTCCGCTGGCCGAGTCGCCGCGGGTGCCGACCGACAACCACGTCGTTCCCAGCCGCGCCGAGGTCTACCTCAACGGCGCGCTCGAAAGCTCGACCCCGGCCCCGGCCGCCCCCGCCAGCGAAACCCCGTGAGGAGCACCGTCATGTTCATCATCAGATCGACCACCGTTGCGCTCATCTGCCTTCTTGGCTCCAGCTGCTCGACCGTCACGCCGAACTACGACGCGCGCTTCGGCGACGCGGTGCGCGACGCCAGGAAAAAGATGACTCTGAACCCCAACGCCGGCAAGAACGGCGACCCGGTCGCGGGCATGGACGGCCGCGCCTCGCGCGAGGCAATGCATCAGTACCAGGATTCTTACAAGGCACCACCACCGGCGGTCAACGTCATCAACATCGGCGGCCAGATCGGTGGCCAGGGTGCCGGCAACTCGAAGTGATGCGCTCGCGCATTGCGTTTAGCCAAGCCCGCTTCCTCGGGACTCAGCGGAAAGGAGAGTGACACGAATCGAAACGAACTTTCTTCCCTCATCCATGTTTTCTCGAACCCGATCTCCAACCGTTCAAACCTCGAAAGGAACGAACCATGAAGAACTTTCTCAAGGCCATCGGCCAATCGACCCAAGGCTTCCTGCGCGAAGAAGAGGGCGCCCAGGTCGTCGAGTACGCACTGATCATCGCTGTCGTCTCGATCGCGCTGGTCGTTGCGCTGAAGGCGCTCACCGCCAGCGGCGGCGGCTTCTCGAGCTTCATCACCCGTGTAAGCAACTGCCTGACCACGTCGACCTGCACGTGAGCGGCTTGGCAGGCGAGCCGGGCCTGGCCTCGGTTCGCCTGCCAGACGCCGCCGCGTCTGCGTTCTTCCTGACACGGAAAAGGAGCAACCCATGTTCAAGTCATTTCTGAAAGACGAAAGCGGTGCCCAGGTCGTCGAGTACGCACTGATCATCGCTGTCATCTCCATCGCGCTGGTGATCGCGCTGCAGGTGCTCACGACGGGCACCAGCTTCAGCTCGTTCATCTCCCGCGTCGCCACCTGCCTCGGTGGCACGAGCTGTTCCTGAGCTCGCGCCTGCCGGACCACCGCGGTTGCACAGGAGCCGATCATGCGTGTCCACCGTCCTCACCGCCGCCGGCGCGGCGCGATGATTGTCACAGTCACGCTGATCCTGCTGTTCCTGATGGGGTTCATGGGCATCGCCCCGGACCTCAGGCACCTGTTGATGGTCAAGACCGAGCCGCAGACCGCAGTCGACAGCTGCGCCCTGTCCGCCGCGCGAGAGTTCGACGGGCAGGGCGCGGCTATCACCCGCGCGGTGAGCGCGGGCCGGAGCGCCGGCAACACGAACCGCGTGAACATGCAGTCGAGCACCTGGAGCGGCCAGGGCCGGGCCGCCGCAACCGGCTTCACCTTCCGCGAGGCCTCGCATGCCGCCACCACTTCGGCCACGGCGGCGTGCCATGCCCGATGCGTGCATACGCAGGCCAACGCCAACATTTGGCTCATGAAGGCGATGGGCGCCTTCCTGGGCGACACGGCCGGTAATCCGGCGACGCACAGCGTCTCCGCGAGAGCCGTTGCCACTCGTGCGAGCGCACAGACCGCGTGCCCCATTTCGGTTGCGGCGAAGCCCGAGGCGGGTGGCACGGCGCCGAACTGCGGCTTCGCAGCTGGCGAATGGGTGAGGCTCTTCCAGATGCAGAACACGGCCCAGGGCGGCCAGATCGGCTGGGCCAACCTCGACGGCAGCAAGAGTGCTTCTGATACCGAGGCCGAACGCAACGGCCGCCGCAGCGCCAAAGTAGGCGACACGACAGGCGTACCCGCGAGCGCGCAGAACTTCATGACCAAGCGCGCAACGTTCGCGTCGTACGCCGGCATCGGCACGAAGGTGAAAGGCGTGAACAGCTGCGAATCGATCACCGGGCTCAGATACCGATGGATCTCTCCGATCGCGAGCGTGACCGCCCCGCTGATCCCGATGCCGGGTTTCTCCACGCACGAGGTCATGCGCAAGGACCCGAACAGCGCGGCCATCTGCTTCTAGCCACTCAACGCAACGGACACGACCATGAAGATAGCCATCATTTCCCCCAACCCCAACCACCTGCAGGACATGCGCAAGGTGCTGGAGGCGCGCTCGCACACCGTGTCGCAGTTCGAAGGTGGAAAGAGCCGGATGCAATGGGCCGTCGAGAAAGCCTCGCCCGACCTTTTGCTGGTCGACGGCATGTGCTGCGACCCCCAGGAGCTGGTGCTGATCGAGAAGCTCACGCTGCGGCATCCGACGATCGCGGTGGTGTTGCTGTGCGTGATGCAGACGCCGGAATTCCTGATCCACGCGATGCGCGCCGGCGTGCGCGAGGTCTTGCCGTCGCCCGCGGAGGCCTCCGCGCTGGAGGCCGCCATCGAGCGTATCGCCCTCAAGATGGCTGGAACCCAGGCGCGCAGCCCCGGGCAGGTAGTGGCGTTCATGCCCTGCAAGGGAGGAAGCGGATCGACCTTTCTCGCGACGAACATCGCCTACCAGCTCTCCAGGGAGCGCTCCGTGCTGTTGATAGACCTGAATCTGCAGTTCGGAGATGCGCTCTCGTATGTGAGCGACCTGCGGCCGAGTTCCACGATGGCGGACGTTGCCCGCGACATCGGCCGCCTGGATGCCTCGCTGCTCGCGGCGAGCGTGGTGGCGGTATCGCCGGGCTTCAGCATTCTTCCGGCGCCGGAGGATCTTTCGCGCGCGATGGACGTGAAGGCCGAGCACATCGACGCGATCCTGCAGGTTGCGCTGGGCGTGTACGACTTCGTGCTGTTCGATCTCGGCACGCGCATCGACACGCTCTCGATCCGCGTGCTCGACCGAGCCGACCGCATCTTCCCCGTGCTGCAGCCGAGCCTGCCACACATCCGCAACGTGACGCGGCTGATGCAGGTGTTCAAGTCGCTGGGCTATCCGCCCGGCAAGGTCGAGCTGCTGGTGAACCGCAGCGCCGGCGGCGGCGAGATCGGCCTGTCGGACATGCGCCGCTCGCTGGTGGGCGCGACGCTCACGATCGTGCCCGACGGCGGCAAGGACGTGGATGCGTCCATCAACCGCGGCGTGCCGCTGGCGGAGATGTCGCGCGGCAGCGCGCTCGCCAGGCGCCTCGCCGAAATCGCGCACACGCTCAGTCCGCATCAGGAAGCGGCGCCAGGCTTCATCGGGCGGCTGTTCCGCCGCGCGTGAGCAGGCACCGGATCAACCCATTCAACAGCAAGGCAGGTTCCCCATGTCATTCAGAGAACAGCTCAATGCCATCGAAGCCGACACCACCGAGCGGCCGGGAGGCCAGGCCGTCGAGCAGGCCGTGTCGCCCTACGCCTCGGACGCCTACAAGTTGCTGAAGGAGCGCATGCACCTGAGGCTGCTCGAACGCTTCGATCTCGCGGCGCTCGAAACCCTGAAGCCCGACGTGCTGCGCCAGGAAATCTCCACCATGACCACGCGGCTCTTGCAGGAGGAGCCCGAGGCGCTCAACGACATCGAGCGGCGCACGCTCATCCGCGACATCCAGCACGAGATGCTCGGCTTCGGACCGATCGAGCTGCTGATGGCCGACCCGTCGGTGTCGGACATCCTGGTCAACTCGCACGAGAAGATCTACGTGGAGCGCCGGGGCCGGCTGGAGCTGACCAACGTCAGCTTCACCGACGAGAAGCACCTGCTGCGCATCATCGACAAGATCGTCTCGCTGGTGGGGCGGCGCATCGACGAGTCGAGCCCGATGGTCGACGCGCGGCTGCCAGACGGCTCGCGCGTCAACGCGGTCATCGCGCCGGTGGCGCTGGACGGGCCGATGATGTCGATCCGCCGTTTCGCGAAGATCCCGCTGCACATGGAGAACCTGGTGAACGAGCTCAAGACGCTGACGCCGCAGATGGCGCAGATGCTCGAGGGGCTGGCGCAGGCGAAGGTCAACATGCTGATCTCCGGCGGCACGGGCGCAGGAAAGACCACGCTGCTGAACATCCTGTCGGGCTTCATTCCGCCCAGCGAACGCATCATCACCATCGAGGACGCGGCGGAACTGCAGCTGCAGCAGCCGCACGTGGCGCGCATGGAGACGCGACCGATGAACATCGAGGGCAAGGGCGAGATCACGCAGCGCGCGCTGGTGCGCAACGCGCTGCGCATGCGGCCCGACCGCATCGTGATCGGCGAAGTGCGCGGCGCCGAGGCGGTCGACATGCTTCAAGCCATGAACACCGGCCACGAAGGCTCGCTCACCACCATCCACGCCAACACGCCGCGCGACGCGCTGGCGCGGCTGGAGAACATGATCGGCATGGCCAACCTGAACCTGCCGCACCGCACGGTGCGCCAGCAGATCGCGTCGGCCATCACGGTGATCGTGCAGGTGCTGCGGCTGGTGGACGGGCGGCGCAAGGTCACCAGCATCCAGGAGATCACCGGCATGGAAGGCGAGGTGGTGACCATGCAGGAGATCTTCTGTTTCCACCAGACCGGCATGGGCCCTGACGGCTATGTGCGCGGTCATTTCCACGCGACGGGCGTCAGGCCTAAATTCACGGAGCGGCTGCATGCCTACGGCGTGGACCTGCCGGACTCGATCTTCGACCCCGACAGGCACTACGAATAGCCAGAGAGCGAACAGGAGGCCGCCATGCTCAACATCCTGGGGGGCAATACCCTCATCACCGTCACCGTGCTGGTGTTCGTGACCGTGCTGCTCATGCTGGAGGGCCTGTACATGCTCTGGCGGTCCTACAAGGGGCCCGAAGCGCGCAAGATCGAGAAGCGGCTGCAGGCGGTTTCCGCGGCGATCGACCGCACGCCGCAGGCCCACCTGGCCAAGGAGCGCATGCTCAGCGAGGTACCGTGGATGCAACGCGCTCTGTTGACGCTGCCGCGGGCGCACCGGCTGGATCGCTTCATCCTGCAGGCCGGGCTGGACTGGACGGTTTCCAGCTTCCTTCTGGTGTCCTGCGTGCTGGGCGTGTTCGTGTTCTTCGCGGTGCTGCTGGTGGCGCGCGAGTCGCCGCTGTTCGCGCTCATGGCAGGTGGCAGCGTGGCAATGCTTCCTGCGATCTACCTGCAGCGCCAGCGCAGCCGACGGCTGACCCGCATGGAAAAGCAGCTTCCCGAGGCGCTGGACCTGGTGACGCGGGCCCTGCGCGCGGGGCATTCGTTCGCCAGCGGCGTGCAGATGATCGGCGAGGAAATGACCGACCCGATCGCCAGCGAGTTCCGCATGGTCGCCGACGAGGTGAATTTCGGCGTCTCGCTGCAGCAGGCCCTGACCAACCTCAGCGAGCGCGTGCCGCTCACCGACCTGCGCTACTTCGTGGTGTCGGTGCTGATCCAGCGCGACTCGGGAGGCAACCTGACGGAGGTGCTGGGCAACCTCAGCCGGTTGATCCGCGGCAGGCTGAAGCTGCTCGCGCAGGTGCGGGTGCTGTCGTCCGAGGGACGGCTGTCGGCCTGGATCCTGGGACTCATGCCGTTCGCGCTGGCGGCGCTCGTGAATATCTTCAATCCCGAATTCATGGCGCCGCTATGGACGGACCCGATCGGGCAGACGGTGCTCAAGTACATGCTGGTGCTGATGCTCGTGGGCATCGTGCTGCTGCGCAAGATCGTGAAGATCCGCGTCTGAAGGAGAAGGCCATGACCATCCTGTTTCCCATCCTCGTCTTCCTGGCCGTGTCGCTGGCGATCATCGGCCTGGCGGCCTGGTTGTCTCCCTCGCGCGCCAAGCAACGCCTTCAGGCGATGACGCAGCCGGCCGGCAAGTCGGCCTGGACCGAGACCGCCGTCAGAATTGTCGGGCCCTTCGCGCAGCTTTCCTCGCCCACCAGCGAGGCCGATCTGTCGCCGCTGCGCGTGCGCTTCCTGAACGCTGGCATCCGCTATCCGGAGGCCTATCTCGTCTACTTCGGCCTGAAGACTCTGCTGCCGCTGGGCTTTGCCGCGCTCGCGTTCGTCGTGTTGCGCGCGACGGGTGCGGCGGACGACAGCACGGTGATGCTGCTATGGCTGGCGCTGGCGGCGCTGGCCGGCTGCTATCTGCCCAACCTGGTGCTTCTCCTGCTCATCCGTTCGCGTCAGCGCGAGATCTTCGAGAACTTTCCCGATGCAGCCGACCTGATGCTCGTGTGCGTCGAGGCCGGCCTCGGCCTGGACGCCGGGCTGGCCAAGGTCACGGAGGAAATCCAGGTCAAGAGCACGGCGCTGGCCCAGGAGCTGCACTGGACCAACCTGGAGATGCGCGCCGGCGGCACGCGCGAGAAATCGCTGCGCAATCTGGCGCTGCGCACGGGCGTGGAAGAGATCGGCACCTTCGCCACCATGCTGACCCAGGCGGACCGCTTCGGCACGAGCATCGGCGAATCGCTGCGCGTGTTCTCCGATGACCTGCGCCACAAGCGTCATGTGCGCGCCGAAGAGCTGGCTGCGAAGGTGCCAACCAAGATGCTGCTGCCGCTGGTGCTGTGCATCTTCCCGTGTATCTCGCTGGTCATCCTGACGCCGGCGGTGATCCGCATCATCCGGATGATCATGCCAATGCTGAGCGGGACTTGAGCGTAGCCCCGGAGCTTTCCGGGTTCATCACGCCGCGCCGGCATCCGGCGCGGCGTTTCTGTTTCCGCTTCAGTGCTGCACCGCGTCGAGCTGGTGCTTCACCGCGTAGATGTACAGCTCGAGGCGGTTCGATACGCCGAGCTTCTGGTAGATCGACGTGAGGTGGTTGCGCAGCGTGTGCTCGGTGACGAAGAGCTTTGCGGCCAGCGCCTTGTTGGAGGCGCCGCTGCCGGCGACGACGGTGTTGATGATCTCCCGCTCCTTCAGCGTCAGGCTGGCCCGCTTTGCCGCCTCGGGGTCGGCCTTCTGCGGCTTCTTCACCGCGGTGAGTTCGTAGAAGACGCGGCCGATGGACTGGGCGTCGACGCAGAGTTCGCCGTTGTAGACGCGTTCGATGGAATCGATCACCTGCTGTGCCGGGGCATCCTTGCTCATCGGGGTCTCCTCGTTTTCAGTGCAATAAGTGACGGTACGAAAAGCTAGCACTGGCGCGGAGGTGGTGTTGGTAGATCGTTGATTTCATTGACTTTCCTGTTCACTTTCAAATCTGCGATTC
>Ga0126362_10000084_pt1 | contig 105795 bp, 93 predicted proteins | sample ANMtaG_FD_126269 | JGI IMG/M metagenome (GOLD analysis project Ga0126362, IMG submission 126269) | Continental margin sediment microbial communities from North Pacific Ocean - ANME2c_DSS_Sorted | ecosystem: Environmental > Aquatic > Marine > Continental margin > Sediment | place: Pacific Ocean... | reverse complement strand
GCTTGCAGCGTCGCTCCCCTCTCCCGCCTCGCATCCGCGAGGCACCCTCCCCCGCAGAGGGGGGAGGGTTGGGTGCGTCACAACCCCAGCACGCCTTTGGCGATGACGTTGTGCTGGATCTCGTTCGAGCCGCCGTAGATCGAGACCTTGCGGTTGTTGAAGTAGCTCGGCGCGGCCGCATCGACCCAGTCGAAGCCGCCGGGCGGATCGTTGGCCCCGGCGCCGCGCTCGGGCGCGGCCAGGGCGAAGGGTCCCGCAAGCTCGACGAGCAGCTCGGTCGCCGCCTGCTGCAGCTGCGAGCCGCGGATCTTGAGGAGGGAGGAGGCGGGGTCGGGCTGAACCGAATCCGCGCGGCCCTGCCGCGCCGCCACACGCATCTGCGTGATCTCCAGCGCCTTCAGCTCGATCTCGACCTCGGCGACGCGGGTGCGGAAAGCGGGATCGTCCCACATGGTGCCGTCGCCCGCGGGCATCTCCTTCGCGAGCCGCTTGATGCGGGTGATGCGCTCCTTGGTCAGGCCGATCCGGGCGATGCCGGTGCGCTCGTTGGCGAGCAGGAACTTGGCGTAGTCCCAGCCCCGGTTCTCCTCGCCGACCAGGTTCTCGACGGGCACGCGCACGGAATCGAAGAACACCTCGTTGACCTCGTGCCGGCCCTCGAGCGTCAGGATCGGCCGCACGGTGATGCCGGGGCTCGTCATGTCGATGAGCAGGAAGGAGATGCCGCGCTGCTTCTTGGCCTCCGGGTCGGTGCGCACGAGGCAGAAGATCCAGTCGGCGTGCTGGCCGAGCGTGGTCCAGGTCTTCTGGCCGTCCACCACGTAGTGGTCGCCGTCGCGCACGGCCCGGGTCTTGAGCGAGGCGAGGTCCGAGCCGGCGCCGGGCTCGGAGAAGCCCTGGCACCACCAATCGTCGAGATTGGCGGCGCGACGCAGGAAGCGTTCCTTCTGGACCTCGCTGCCGAAGGTCGCGAGCACGGGGCCGAACATGTAGCAGTTGAATTGCTGCGGCAGCGGCACGGCGGCCTGCAGCAATTCCTCCGTGTAGATGTAGCGCTGGATCGGGGTCCAATCCTGGCCGCCCCATGCGCGGGGCCAGTGCGGCACGGCCCATCCCTTCGCATTGAGGATGCGCTGGGAGGCGACGATGTCGTCCTTGGTGAGGCCGCGCCCCTCCGAGACCTTGCGGCGGATCTCGGCCGGAATCTCGCTGCGGCAGAAGCTGCGCACCGCGTCGCGGAAGGCGACCTCCTCGGGTGTGAAGCGCAGGTCCATGCTCAGGCTCCGATCTCGAAGAGGCCGGCGCAGCCCTGCCCGCCGGCGACGCACATGGTGACGACGGCGTAGCGCGCCCCGCGGCGGCGGCCCTCGATCAGGGCATGGCCGACGAGGCGGGCGCCCGACATGCCGAAGGGGTGGCCGAGGCTGATCGCGCCGCCGTTGACGTTGACCCGGTCGGGATCGATCCCGAGCCGGTCGCGGCAATAGATCGACTGGGAGGCGAAGGCCTCGTTCAGCTCCCACAGGTCGATGTCCGAGACCGTGAGGCCGTGCCGCTCCAGGAGGCGCGGCACGGCGAAGACCGGGCCGATGCCCATCTCGTCCGGGCCGCAGCCGGCCGAGGCGAAGCCGCGGACGGTGCCGAGGGGGGCAAGGCTCCGACGCGCGGCCTCCGCGGCCGACATCACCACGCAGGCCGAGGCTCCGTCCGAGAGCTGGCTCGCATTGCCCGCGGTGATGAAGGCGCTCTCGCCGCGCACCGGCGTCAGCTTCGCCAGCCCCTCCAGGGTGGTATCGGGCCGGTTGCCCTCGTCCTTGGCGAGCCGCGTCTCCACATTGCGCGTCTCGCCGGTCGCCTTGTCGGTCACCGCCATCATGGCCGTGATCGGCACGATCTCGTCGTCGAAGCGCCCCGCCTCCTGCGCCGCGGCCGTGCGCTGCTGGCTGGAGAGGGCGAAGACGTCCTGTGCCTCCCGGGAGATGCCGTAGCGTTCGGCGACGATGTCGGCCGTCTCGATCATCGGCATGTAGATCGCGGGCAGGTGCTGCGTCAGCCAGTCGTTGCGGGTCAGCTCGCGCTGCACGCGGGGCTGCACGAGGCTGATCGATTCGAGGCCGCCCGCAACCGCCACGGGGACGCCGTCGAGCACCACGCGGCGGGCCGCGCTGGCGATCGCCTCCAGGCCGGAGGCGCAGAAGCGCGAGACGGTGACGCCGGCCGATTGCACGGGCAGGCCCGCGACGAGGCTCGCGTGGCGGGCCACGTTGCCGCCGGTGGCGTTCTCCGGATAGCCGCAACCGAGCACGACCTCCTCGATCTCGGCCGGGTCGAGCCGCGCCCGCTCCACTGCGGCCCGGATCGCGTGCGCGCCGAGGTCGGCGCCGCCGGTGAGGTTGAGTGCGCCGCGGAACGCCCGGCCGATCGGCGTGCGGGCTGTGGAGACGATGACGGCCTCGTTCATGGTGCGTCCTGTCCGGTTCTCGCGGCGTGCCCCGAGGCTTCCCTCACCGCTTCCTTGGCCGCCTCCTCTGCGACGAGCACGCTGGCGAGCAGCTTGCCGGCCGGGCTGCGCGGCAGCGCCTCTCGGAACTCGAGGGCGCGGGGAATCTCGTGCCGGCCGATCCGGCTGCCGAGGAAGTCCTGCAGGGAGTCGAGCGTGAAGGGTTCGGCTCCCGTCTTGAGGGTGACGAAGGCCTTGGCGGCCTGACCCCGATAGGCGTCGGGCACGCCGATGACGATGACCTCGGCCACGTCCGGATGCTCGTAGATCGCGCTCTCGATCTGCACCGGATAGACGTTGAAGCCGCCGGAAATGATCATGTTCTTGCGCCGGTCGACGATCTCGAACACGCCGCGCGCATCCACCCGGCCGAGATCGCCCGTCAGGAACCAGCCGTCGCGGAAGGCGGCCCGGGATTCCTCCGGCTTCTCGAAATAGCCGGCGAAGACGTTGGGCCCGCGGATGGCGATCTCGCCGGTCTCGCCCGTGGGGAGCGCGCGGCCGGGATCGTCGAGGGAGACGATCCGCATGGCCACGCCCGGCAGCGGGATGCCGATCACGCCGGGGCGCAGCTCCGCACCCTTCGGCAGGCGCGTGCCGGCCGGCGCCGTCTCGGTCATGCCCCATCCGACCGAGAGGCGCACGCCCATCAGCCGCGTCAGCCGGTTCATCACCTCGAAGGCGAGGGGCGCGCCCCCGCTCATGCAGGAACGCAGGGAAGAAAAATCGACCTGCTCGATGCCCGGCCGGTTGAGGAGCGCGATCCACATGGTCGGCACGCCGGGGAAGGCGGTGGCGCGGCGCACCGCGATATCCTCCACGATCTCGGCCGGATCGAAGCGCTGGCGCAGGAGGATGGTGTTGCCCGCCCGGACGCAGCGCAGGAGCACGGTGGTCAGAGCGTAGATGTGGAACAGGGGCAGCACGCAGATCACCCGCGCCGAGACCGCGTCATCGTCGCCGTCGTCGCACCAGAGGCGGTACATCGAGGCCGCCGCCGTCAGGTTCGCATGGGTCAGCATCGCGGCCTTCGGCAGGCCGGTGGTGCCGCCGGTGAATTGCAGCAGCATCACGTCGCCGGGCGCGCGCTCCGGCCACGCCTCCGGCGGATCCGCCTCGAGCGCGGCGAGCGGGATCACGCCGGACCTGTCCGGGATCGGCAGCGGCGCGGCGACGGCGGAGGGCCCCCATTCGGCATCGTCGCCCACAAAGAGGCGCTCGACCTGTCCTGCGTCGAGGAGCCCGAGGGCGACGGGCAGGAAGCCCGGCAGGTTGGTGGTCACGAGGGCCCGGGCCCGCGTGGTCGCGAGCTTGTGAGCGAGCTCGCGCGGCGCGTCGAGGCCCGAGAGATGCACCACGGTCAGCCCGGCCCGGGCCGCAGCGAAGAAGGCGACCGGGTGGAAGGGCGTGTTCGGCAGGTGCAGGCCGATGACCGTTCCGGGCACGAACCCCGCCGCGATCAACCCGGCGGCAAGCCGCTCAACCCGCGCAGCGAATTCGGGGAAGCCGATCGCCCGGCCGCGGAAGTCGAAGAGGGGGCCCCGCGCTCGGGCGAGACCACGCGCCAGCAGATCCGGGACGGTGACGCGCTCGATCTCGCCGTCCCAGCGGCAGGAATCCGGGAAATGCTGCCGCCAGATCGGCCGCGACTCCGGGCTCGCCGCACGTTCGCGCGCTGCATCCATCGCTCGGCCAGCCTCCCTTGCGGCCTCGGAGCGCGACCTCGGACGGGCCGCTATCTCCGGCTTCGAAAATTCGATATGTGCTCGGGCAAACGCCTGTCAACGGACCGTACCGTATTTTCGAAAATGCGGTATCGGCCGTGTCACGGACGAGTCAGGAGAGGAAGCGATGACGGCGCAAGCCGGTGCCGACCTGCCGCTTGAGGGCGTGCGCGTGCTCGATCTCTCGCGGGTCCTGGCGGGCCCGTGGTGCGCGCAGGTCCTGGGCGATCTCGGCGCCGCGGTGATCAAGGTCGAGCATCCCGAGCGCGGCGACGACACCCGGGACTGGGGCGTGCCGACGGGGGCGGGCGGCACCACCTATTTCGACAGCGTGAACCGCAACAAGCGCTCGCTCGGCCTGGACCTCGCGAGCGAGGAGGGCGCGGCCATCGCGCGCGACCTCGCCGCCCGCGCCGACGTGCTGATCCAGAACTTCAAGCGGGGCGGGGCCGACCGGCTCGGCCTCGGCTACGAGCGGCTCTCGGCCGAGAACCCGCGGCTGATCTACTGCTCGGTGGCGGGCTATGTCGGGGACGGTCCGGAAGCCGAGCGGCCGGGCTACGACCTCGTGGTGCAGGGCGAATCCGGCCTGATGGCCATGAACGGCCGCGCCGAGGACCCGCCCTTGAAGTTCGGCGTCGCCGCGGTCGACCTCTTCACCGGGCAATACGCCGCGCAGGCCGTGCTCGCCGCGCTCTATGCCCGCGAGCGGACGGGGCGGGGGCGCCATGTCGAGATGGCGCTCTACGATTCCGGGCTCAGCCTCACCTCCTATGTCGGGCTCGGCGCGCTGGCGCTCGGGCAGGATCCGGCCCGCGTCGGCAACGCCCACCCGGCGATCGTGCCCTACGGCGTGTTCGAGGCGGCGGACGGCCCCCTCGTCATCACGGTCGGCAACAACGCGCAGTACCGCCGCTTCTGCGCGGTGATCGGCCGGCCGGAGCTTGCCGAGAATCCGGACTATGCGACCAATCTCGGCCGCTCACGCCTGCGCGAGACGCTCGGACCCGTGATCGAGGCGGAGCTGGCGCGGCGCCCGCGGGCGCAGCTCATCGCCGATCTCCAGGCGGCCGGCATCCCCTGCGGCGAGGTGCTGGGCCTGCACGAGGCCCTGCGCTCGCCGCGCACCGCCGAGGCCGGCATGCTCCACGACGGACCTGCCCCGGTCCTGGCCCCACCCTACCGCCTCGACGGCGCCCGCCCGCCGGTGCGCCGCACGCCGCCGCGCCTCGGCGCCGACACGGAGGCGGTCCTGGCCGAGATCGGCCTCGACGCGGCGCGGATCGGTGCGCTGCGCGCGCGTGGCGTGGTGGCCTGACCGGATCCCCCTTCCAGACCTGCGAGGACAACGCATGAGCGACAGAACCGAGATGCGCCGTGAGGGCCGGGTGGCGGTGATCACCCTGGCGAACCCGCCGGTGAACGCGCTGGGCGCGAGCCTCCGCGAGAGCCTGGCGCGGCGCATCGCGGAGGCCGGCTCCGACCCGGAGGTCTCGGCCATCGTGCTCACCGGGGCCGGCAAACTGTTCTGCGGGGGCGCCGACATCACCGAATTCGGCCGGCCGCCACAGGGCATCGACCTCAACGGGCTCAACGCCGCGGTCGAGGGCTCGGCCAAACCCGTGATCGCCGCGATCCACGGGCAGGCGCTGGGCGGGGGCACGGAGCTCGCGCTCGCCTGCCACCATCGCGTGGCGACGCCCTCGGCCAGGATCGGCCTGCCCGAGGTCAAGCTCGGCATCGTGCCGGGCGCGGGCGGCACGCAGCGCCTCCCGCGCGTGGTCGGGCCGCGGAAGGCCTTGGAGATCATCACCTCGGGCAACCCGGTCGGCGCCAGGGCGGCCTTGGAGACGGGGCTCGTGGACGCGCTGACCGCCGAGGATCGTCTCGTTGCCGATGCGATCGCCTTCGCCGAGCGCCTGATCGCCGAGGGCCGGCCCTCTCCAAGGATCCGTGACCGCGACGACAGGCTCGCCGAGGGCCGCGACGACCCGGGCTTGTTCGATGCTTTCCGGGCGGAGAACGCCAAGCGGTTCCGCGGCTTCGAGGCGCCGGAGGCCTGCATCGCCTGCGTCCGGGCGGCCTGCACCATGCCCTTCGAGCAGGGGCTCGCCTTCGAGCGCGAGACCTTCCTGCGTCTCGTGGCGGGCGCCCAGTCGATCGCGCAGCGCCATGTCTTCTTCGCCGAGCGCGAAGCCGCCAAGATCCCGGATCTGCCGGCCGACCTGCCGCTCCTGCCCATCACCCGGGTCGGCATCATCGGCGCCGGCACGATGGGCGGCGGCATCGCCATGAACTTCCTCAACGCGGGCATTCCGGTGCGCATCGTCGAGGCGAAGGCGGAGGCCCTGGAGCGCGGCCTCGCGACCATCCGCCGCAACTACGAGGGCACCGCTCGGAAGGGCCGGATCAGCGCCACCGACGTGGAGACCCGGATGGGCCTCCTCGCGCCGGGCCTCGACGTCGAGGCGCTGGCCGACTGCGACCTCGTCATCGAGGCGGCCTTCGAGAATCTCGACCTCAAGCGAGAGATCTTCGGCCGGCTCGACCGGATCGTGAAGGCAGAGGCGATCCTCGCCTCGAACACGAGTTATCTCGATATCGACGCCATCGCCGCCGCGACCGCCCGGCCCGAGCGCGTGCTCGGCCTGCACTTCTTCTCGCCGGCCAACGTGATGCGGCTCCTCGAAGTGGTGCGCGGCGCGAAGACCGCGCCTGCCGTGGTCGCCACCGCGATGGCGCTTGGCCGCCGTATCGGCAAGATCGCGGTGTTGGCAGGCGTCTGCCACGGCTTCATCGGCAACCGGATTCTCGCCCAGCGCCAGGCCCAGGCGAACCGCCTGGTGCTGGAGGGCGCGACACCCCAACAGGTCGATCGCGTCATCACTGATCTCGGTCTGCCGATGGGCCCCTTCGCCATGATCGACCTCGCCGGGCTCGACCTCGGCTGGTCGCGCGAGACCTCGAAGGGTGAGACCGTGCGCGAGATCCTGTGCGAGCGCGACCGCCGCGGCCAGAAGACGGGCAGGGGCTTCTACGACTACGACGAGGCCCGCAAGGCCACGCCCTCGGCGGAGGTGGAGGCCGTGATCCGCGCGGTCGCCGCGCGCCAGGGCGTGACGCAGCGGGAGATCTCCGATGAGGAGATCCGGGAGCGCTGCCTCTACCCGATGGTCAACGAGGGCGCGAAGATCCTCGACGAGGGCAAGGCCCTGCGCGCCTCCGACATCGATATCGTCTGGATCAACGGTTACGGCTGGCCGGTCTATAGCGGAGGCCCGATGCATTGGGCAGACGGGATCGGCCTCGCCCGGATCGTCGAGCGCCTGCGCGCCCTCGAGGCCGAGCACGGGCCGGATTTCACGCCGGCGCCGCTCCTCGCGACGCTCGCCGCCGAGGGCGGCAGCTTCTCAGCGTTCGACAAGGCACGCCGCAAGGGCTGAGGCGAGGCTCCGTCTCTGCTGCGGAGGAGGGTGGCGCCCGAAGCGCGACTGGAGAGAGGGGATCCTCTTCCGGCCTCGCGCAGGATCCGCGACAGGCTCCCTCTCCCGTTCGGGAGAGGGTTGGGGCGAGGGATGAGAATTGTCCGGAGAGGTCGCGCCAGCGAAGCGGCTCCGGCTCCGCCCTTTCCTGAGAGTTCTCGACCCTCACCCTGTCCCTCTCCCGCACGGGAGAGGGGCTCCCCGCCTCGTCCGGAAGGCCGGTCCCCGGTCCCGCAACGGGGGAGGGGTGCGGCGCATGCACCGAAATTCGCGCGCGCCGCGCCCTTGCGAGCCTGTGGAAAACTCCGCATATAGGTGAGAACAAAACACGAACGAATGGTCAAGCTCGCGGGCTTGGCCAAGCCGCGAGGTGCAGCGCATGCGAACCGCCGACAAGCAGATCGCCGACACCCTCATCCGCTACGGCGAGCCTTTCGCCGGCAATGTCTGGCGGGTCCAGGGCACGGCGGTGATCTATCACAAGACCCTGGAGCGCATCGCCGCGCAGGCCGGCATCCGCTTCGAGCCGCCGACGATCATCCGCTCCGAGCGCGACGAGGCCGTGCTGCTCGTCACCGGCCACCTGCCGGGCGCCAAGGCCGGCGCCGAGCGGGTCGAGTGGTCGATCGGCGAGGCGCTGGTGAACGTGAACTACCGCGTCTCGGGCAAGCAGGCGGCCTATGTCTACGCGATGGCCGAGAAGCGGGCGAAGGACCGCGTCATCCTCAAGCTGATCGAGCTGCACGGGCTGGTCTATTCGGAGGAGGAGGCCGACGAGTTCCGCGGCGGCCGCCTCGCCGAGGTCCAGGCCGTGAGCGAGGATTTCGATGCGCCGCCCTTCGACGAGGTGACGGAGGCCGAGGCCGATCTGAAGCGGGCGATCGACGCCGCGGACACGATCAACGCCGTCACCGATCTGATGCTGGCCGGCGAGACGCAGCAGATCCTGGCCGGCATGCCCCAGGGCACCCGCGACGAGGTGCGCGACTACGCCAAGGCCCGCCTCGTGGCGCTCGGCTGGCCCGGGACAAAGGGCCGCCGCCGCGCCGCTTGAATTACCACGCCAGCCTGCGGCCCCCTCCTGAGGGGCCGGGCGGACCGATGACAGCCGCGGCCCTCGCGCCGCACCATCCGAAGGAGCCTTCGATGCGCCGTACCAACGACCGCCGTCAGGAGACCTACGTGATCGAGACGCTGAGCTACAGCCCGACCCGGCTGGTGCGGCTCGGCCGCCGCAAGGTCGCGATGCTGTTCCAGCCGGCCGAGCCGGGCGCGCCCTGGCAGCTCTACCCCCATCCGGACGCCTTCCCCGGGCTCACCTTCGAGGGGTTGCCGGCCCCGCTGCGACCGGAATTCATGAGCTTTTCCGATCTGGGCGCGGTCGAGGATTTCCTCGGTCTCCGAAAGGCCCCGAAGGCTGAGCCGATGGCGCTTGCGGCCTGACGCGGAGCCTTGCGCGGGGCCGTCGTGATCATTAATTAACCACTTGATATCATGGATTTTCCCGCGCGCTCGGATGGGCGCGACGCGATCCCGAGGGGTGCGACCCTGCGCGCGCCCCGCGTTCTGGACAGGTAGCCTTGGCCGAGACAAACGATCCGGGGGCCGGCGCGCCGCCGCCCGCCACCGACATTCGCCCCGTCTCCATCACCGACGAGATGCGCCGCTCCTACCTCGATTACGCGATGAGCGTGATCGTGAGCCGCGCTCTGCCGGACGCGCGCGACGGCCTGAAGCCGGTGCACCGGCGCATCCTCTACTCTGCCTTCGAGTCAGGGCACCTGCCGGAGCGCAAATACGTCAAGTCGGCGCGCATCGTCGGCGACGTGATCGGTCTCTACCACCCGCACGGCGACCAATCGATCTACGACGCCCTGGTGCGGATGGCGCAGGACTTCTCCATGCGCCTGATGCTCATCGATGGGCAGGGCAATTTCGGCTCGGTCGACGGCGATCCGCCGGCCGCCATGCGCTACACCGAATCGCGCCTGGCCAAGCCCGCGATTGCGCTGCTCTCGGATATCGACAAGAACACCGTCGATTTCGGGCCCAACTACGATGAGTCGCGCGAGGAGCCCAGCGTCCTCCCGGCGCGCTTCCCGAACCTCCTGGTCAACGGGGCGGGCGGCATCGCGGTGGGCATGGCCACCAATATCCCGCCGCACAATCTCGGCGAGCTGATCGACGCCTGCGTGGCGCTCCTCGACGATCCGGGCCTGTCGATCGAGCAATTGAACGAGATCGTCCCCGGCCCGGACTTCCCGACCGGCGGCCTCATCCTCGGCCGCGCCGGCACCCGGCAGGCCTACAATACGGGCCGCGGCTCGATCATCATGCGCGCCCGCTCGCATGTGGAGGAGCTGCGCAAGGAGCGCGAGGCGCTGATCTTCACCGAGATCCCGTTCCAGGTGAACAAGGCGACGCTGATCGAGAAGATCGCCGAACTGGTGAAGGAGAAGCGCGTCGAGGGCATCTCGGACCTGCGCGACGAATCCGACCGCTCGGGCATGCGCATCGTGGTCGAGATCAAGCGCGATGCCATGGCCGACGTCGTGCTGAACCAGCTCTACCGCTACACGCCGCTGCAGACCTCGTTCGGCTGCAACATGGTGGCGCTGAACGGCGGCCGACCCGAGCTGATGAACCTGAAGGACCTGCTCCAGGCCTTCAACGACTTCCGCGAGGAGGTCGTCTCCCGGCGTACCAAATTCCTGCTCGGCAAGGCCCGCGAGCGGGCCCACGTCCTGTGCGGCCTCGCCATCGCGGTCGCCAATATCGACGAGGTCATCCGCCTGATCCGCACCTCGCCGGACCCGAACGCGGCCCGCGAGGCGCTGATGGGCCGCGACTGGCCCGCCCACGACATCGCGCCCCTCATCGCGCTGGTGGACGACCCGCGCCACCGGGTGGCCGAGGACGGCACCTACCGCCTGTCCGAGACCCAGGCCCGCGCGATCCTGGACCTGCGCCTGCAGCGGCTGACGGCGCTCGGCCGCGACGAGGTCGGCGACGAGCTCAAGGTGCTGGCGGACGAGATCGCCGATTATCTGGACATCCTGCGCTCGCGCGCCCGCATTCAGGCGATCGTGAAGCAGGAACTGACCGAGGTGCGCGAGCAATTCGCGACGCCGCGCAAGACCGAGATCGTCGACTACGATTCGAGCGTCGAGGACGAGGATCTGATCGCCCGCGAGGACATGGTCGTGACCGTGTCACATGCCGGCTACGTCAAGCGCGTGCCGCTCTCGACCTATCGGTCGCAGCGCCGCGGCGGCAAGGGCCGCTCCGGGATGAGCACGCGCGACGAGGATTTCGTCACGCGGCTGTTCGTGGCCAACACGCACACGCCGGTGCTGTTCTTCTCCGACCAGGGTCAGGCCTATAAGGAGAAGGTCTGGCGCCTGCCGATCGCCGCGCCGAACGCCCGCGGCAAGGCGCTGGTCAACATCCTCCAGCTCCAGCAGGAAGGCGAGCGCATCACCACGATCATGCCGCTGCCCGAGGACGAGGCGTCCTGGGAAACGCTCGACGTGATGTTCGCCACCGCCTCGGGCAATGTCCGGCGCAACAAGCTGTCCGACTTCGTGCAGGTGAACCGCAACGGCAAGATCGCGATGAAGCTCGACCCGGGCGACCACATCGTCCATGTCGAGATCTGCCGGCCAGATCAGAACGTCCTGCTGACCACGGCGGAGGGTCAGTGCATCCGCTTCCCCGTGGAGGATGTGCGCGTCTTCAAGGGCCGCGACTCGACGGGCGTGCGCGGCATCAATCTCGGCGCCGGCGACAGCGTCATCTCGATGGCGATCCTCAACCATTTCGAGGCCACGCCGGAGGAGCGTGCCGGCTATCTGAAGATGCGCCGCGCGGTCATCGGCGACGGCGTCGAGGGCGAAGCCGCGGAGAACGGCGAGGCCGAGGAGGCGAGCGCCGCCGCGATCTCGTCGGAGCGCTACGCCGAGATGGGCGGCGCCGAGCAATTCGTGCTGACGCTCTCGGAGCGCGGCTTCGGCAAGCGCTCATCCTCCTTCGAGTACCGGACCTCGAACCGCGGCGGAAAGGGCATCACGGCGATGCGGGTGAATGCCCGCAACGGCAAGCTCGTCGCCTCCTTCCCCGTGGAGAGCACCGACCAGATCATGCTGGTCACCAATGGCGGCCAGCTCATCCGCGTGCCGGTGGACGACATCCGCATCGTCGGCCGCGCCTCGCAGGGCGTGACGGTGTTCAACACCGACAAGGCCGAGAAGGTCGTCTCGGTGGAGCATATCGAGGGCGAGGAGGATGGCGGGGAGGAGGCGGCCTGAGCGGCGCCTCCGGGCAATCTGGAAGCCGCCCCGCGCTCCTCGAGCCTATTCTGTTCGCCCATCGTATCGTGCCCGGCGTGCTCTTCCTCCCCCCTGCGGGGGGAGGGATCGCGCCAGTCCACCCGATCCGTGACGCGGCAAGGTCCGTGGTTTCGGCCGCGCCCGCCGGGGCGCAGGTTCCGTTTCCCATCAAAACGCGCTAGGTCCGGCCGCGATGAACCGCACAGCGCTCTATGCCGGATCCTTCGATCCGGTCACGAACGGCCATCTCGACGTGGTGCGCCAGGCGTGCCGGCTGGTCTCGCGGCTCGTCATCGCCATCGGCGTGCATCCCGGCAAGGCGCCGCTCTTCTCGGCCGACGAGCGGGCGGAGCTGCTGCGCGAGACCTGCGCCCCGCTGGCCCAGGCCGAGGGGACGGCGCTCGAGATCGCGACCTTCGACGACCTCGCCGTCTCGGCGGCGCGCCGCTTCGGCGCGACCCTGTTCATCCGGGGCCTGCGCGACGGCACCGACCTCGACTACGAGATGCAGCTCGCCGGCATGAACGGGGCGATGGCCCCCGAGGTCCAGACCGTGTTCCTGCCGGCCTCGATCCATGTCCGCCCGATCACCGCGACCCTCGTCCGGCAGATCGCCGCGATGGGCGGGGACGTCGCCCCCTTCGTGCCCGCCCCCGTGGCAGCACGCCTCGCCGCGCGCTTCACGCGGACGCCCTGATTTCCCGACTGAACGGAGACGCCCCATGAACCGACGCCACGCCGTCCTCGGACTCGCGCTCGCCGCCACGCTCGCGCTCGCCCCCGCGGCCCAGGCCGCCGGACCGGACACGGTCTATCTCGACACCAAGGACGGCCGCGTCACCATCGAGCTGCGCCCGGACCTCGCACCCAAGCACGTGAAGCAGATCAAGACCCTGGTGAATCAGGGCTTCTACAACGGCCTGAAGTTCCACCGCGTCATCGACGGCTTCATGGCCCAGACTGGCGACCCAAAGGGTAACGGCACCGGCGGCTCCAAGCTGCCCGACATCCCGGCCGAGTTCTCGCAGGCGCCGTTCCTGCGCGGCACGGTGGGCATGGCGCGCTCGGGGAACCCGAACTCGGCGAACTCGCAGTTCTTCATCTGCCTCGGCCCGGCGAACTTCCTCGATGGCCAGTACACCGTCGTCGGTGTCGTGACCGACGGGATGAACGTGATCGACAAGGTCAAGAAGGGCTCCAAGAGCGACAACGGCGCGGTCCAGGATCCCGACAAGATCGTGAAGATGCAGATGGCCGAGAAGGCCAACTGAGCGCTCGGTATGCCCTCGCGGCGCTCGCGGGCCTCTGCGCCCTGGCGCCGGGGGCGGCCAGCGCCTCGTATTACGGCGCACCGGGGCCGCCGCTGACCCTGCCGCAGACCCTGCGCGGCACGGTCGCGGTGCCTCTGCCGGAGAGGCCGGCGGAGCCTGCGGACACGCTGGCCGCGCTCTACCCGGTGCTGGCCGCCTGCTGGCAGCCGCCCGAGGGCGCGAGCGATCAGGAGATCGAGGTCACGGCGCGATTCTCGCTTCGGCGGGATGGCAGCCTGATCGCGGTGCCCCGCATCGTGTTCACGGCCGGCGTCTCGGGAGAGGGGCGCCGCCGCCTCGCCAAGGCGACGCTCGCCGCGCTGCGGGCCTGCACCCCGGCGCGGATCACGCCGGATCTCGGGCGGGCCATCGCGGGCCGGCCGATCGCGCTGCGCCTCATCCAGCGCCGGCGCGGTCCGTGACGGGCCCGGATTTGCCGCGGGCGCGTCCGGCGGGTACGCCCTCCGTCACGCCCGCCTGACTTCATCCCGTTTTCACCAACCAGGAGCGACTGACATGGCAGACACCGAGACCGTCGTGCTCGAGACCACCAAGGGCCGCGTGGTGATCGCGCTGCGCCCCGACCTCGCGCCGAACCACGTCGAGCGGATCAAGACGCTCGCCGCCCAGGGCTTCTACGACGGCGTGCCCTTCCACCGGGTGATCGACGGCTTCATGGCCCAGACCGGCGACCCGACCGGCACGGGCTCGGGCGGCTCCGACCTCCCCGATCTCAACGCCGAGTTCAACGCCGAGCCGCATGTGCGCGGCACCTGCTCGATGGCGCGCACGAACTTCCCGCACTCGGCGAACTCGCAGTTCTTCATCTGCTTCGACGATGCCCGCTTCCTCGACCGCCAGTACACGGTCTGGGGCAAGGTCATCGAGGGCATGGACGTGGTCGACACGATCAACAAGGGCGAGCCGCCGCGCTCCCCCGACAAGATCGTCAAGGCGACCGTCGCCACCGCCTGACACAGCGCGCGCCGCCCGGTTCGGCCGGGCGGCGCCGTCCTATCGCGTGACCGCGCCGACCAGCGGCCCGAGCGGGCGGCTGAGATCGTTGCGGCTCAGATTCGGCGCGTAGAGGCTCGACACGCTGCCGTCGAGGAAGAGCGCGTTGCGGCAGTGCAGGTCGTCCCGGAACAGCCGCGCGAAGGCGCCGAAGCTCACCGGGCGCTCCGAGATCGCGAACACCGCCGTGCGGCCGTCCTCGCGCACGCCGACGCCGTTGCGGATCTTCTGGGAGGGGCCATCCGCCGAGATCTTCGGGTGGATCTGCCCGTCGATCACCAGCATCGGCCCGGATTGCGTGGCGAAGTCCGGCTTCAGCTTGGCCTTGAGGTAATGCGCCGTGTCGAGCACGCCGGCGCGCTCGCCCTTCACGTAGAACACACCGTTGGGCTTGAGGTGGAAATTGCCCGGCCCGTTCGCGGTCGAGACGGGCTTCAGCTCGCGCCCCTCCTCGACATAGAGGCCCACCGGGGCCTGCCCCTTGTCGTACATGCCCGCATTCATGGCGAAGGTCAGCCGCGTGCCCTGCTTCTCGGCGAGGCTGCCGAGTGAGGCGTAGGGCAAGCCGTCCGGACCGAGCCAGAACAGGCGCACCCGCTGGCGTCGCAGGTCCAGCGTGCAGACCGTGAAGGTCTCGCCCTGGGCCTGGATCGGCGCGCAGGGGCCATCGACCGGCGCAGCGGGGGCAGGCCCCGCCAGGACCAGGGCGGTCGCGGCGACGAGAGCCCGCAATGCCGTCATCGTCATGGATCCTGACATCATGGGTCCTGACCGAACTCCGTATGTGGGCGCCGAGCGGGGCCGTTCTTCGCGCGAAATCCCGGGCGCTTTCAAGGCACCGCGCGGTCCAAGCCTCGGACACGGAACTTTGAGTGAACCGGACCGATCTGTCGCACGCGCTGGCCGAACAAGCGGCACTGTCCAAACGTTAATGAGTTGTTGGGGCATGTTCAGGTTGTTCTGGGAGAGTTTGAGATGAAGCGGGTTCTTCTGGCCTCGACTCTGATGGCCGGTGCGATGGCGATGCTGCCGGCGACCGCCGACGCGCGCGGCTTCGGCGGCGGCGGGTTTCACGGCGGCGGCTTCCATGGCGGTGGCTTCGGCGGCGGCGGCTTCCGCGGCGGGTTCGGTGGTGCCGGCTTCCGTGGCGGCTTCGGCGGCTATCGGGGCGCGGGCTTCGGAGGAGGCTGGCGCGGTGGCTACGGAGGCTGGCGCGGCGGCTATTACGGCGGCGGCTGGCGGCGTGGATACGGCTACGGCCTCGGCGGCCTGGGTCTCGGCGTGGGCCTCGGCCTCGCGGCGGGCGGCCTCTACGGCGGCTACGGCTATCCGGGCTATGGGTACGGATACGCCCCGGTCGGCTATGGCGCCTATGATTACGGCTATGGCGGCGGCTGCTACACGGTCCCGCGCGTCCGCTGGACGCCCTACGGCTACCGCCGCGTTCTGGTCGAGCGCTGCTACTGATGCATTCGGGGCCGGCCTGAACCGGCCCCGTTCACCCACCTCAACGCCGGGACCGCATCTCGTCGCGGCGCATCGGCATGGCGTCGATCGTGGCGAACAGGCGTTCCGGCGAGATCGGCTCGGACGCCGTGATCTTCGCCTCGCCGTCCTTGCCAACGAGCACGGCGCGGAACGTCGCATCGGGCAGGCCAAGCCGGCGCCGCAGGGCGACCGCCGCCTCGCCCGGCCCCACGGCATCGATCACGACGAGATCACGCTCGGTGAAGCCGGAGCGGGCCGCGGCCACGGCCTCCCGCTGCGCCCTCAGCCGCGCATCGGCGCCGTCCGGTGCGGCGACCACGAGGATGCGGGCCTGCCAGCGATGGGCGGCAAGCGGGTCCGGGGCCGCATGGCCCGCCGCGCTGCCCGCGACCGCCAGCGCCACGCCCCATCCGAGCGTTCCCGATCCGATCCGCATCGCACCGTCTCCATCCGTCCCAGGCGGTGAACGCGCGAGACGTTGGAGAGATCGCCCCGGATTTGCCGGATGCCGCGGGCGCGCCAGATTGCGGCGATCGGGAATGCCGACAGGAGATGTCCATGGCCGCCATGAACCGCCGCATCGTGCTCGCCGCTCGGCCGCACGGCGAGCCGAGCCCGGCCCATTTCCGGCTGGAGGAAGCACGCGTGCCGGTGGCGAAGGCGGGCGAGATCCTGCTGCGCACCCGCTGGCTCTCCCTCGATCCCTATATGCGCGGGCGCATGAGCGCAGCGAAATCCTACGCCGCGCCGGTCGCCATCGGCGAGCCAATGACCGGCGGCACGGTGAGCGAGGTGGTCGAATCGAACAATCCCGACTTCGCGGTGGGCGAGTTGGTCTCGGCCTTCGGCGGCTGGCAGGATTATGCGGTCTCCGACGGGCGCGGCGTTCAGCGGATCCCGCCGGGCGTCCCGCCGACCACCGCGCTCGGCATCCTCGGCATGCCGGGTATGACCGCCTATACCGGCCTTCTCACCATCGGCCGCCCCAAGGCCGGCGAGACCGTGGTGGTGGCCGCCGCGGCCGGCCCGGTCGGCTCCCTCGTCGGGCAGATCGCGAAGCTCAAGGGCGCACGGGCGGTGGGCATCGCGGGCGGCCCCGAGAAGTGCCGCTACCTCATCGACGAGCTCGGCTTCGACGCGGCGATCGACCACCGCGGCGACGACCTGCCCCAGGCCCTGGCGGCGGCCTGCCCCGACGGCATCGACGTGTATTTCGAGAATGTCGGCGGCGCGGTCTTCGAGGCGGTGCTGCCGCTCCTCAACGATTTCGCCCGGATGCCTGTCTGCGGCCTCGTCTCGGCCTACAACGCCACCGAGCTGCCGCCGGGGCCGGACCGTGCCCCGGCCCTGATGCGCACGATCCTGACCAAGCGCCTGCACCTGCAGGGCTTCATCGTCTGGGACTTCGCCGATCAGGCCGAAGCTTTCCTGCGCGATGTCGGCCACTGGCTGCGGGACGGCCGCGTGAAGCATCGGGAGGACATCGTGGAGGGGCTGGAGAAGGCGCCCGAGGCCCTCATCGGGCTGCTGAAGGGGCGCAACTTCGGCAAGCTGATCGTCCACGTTGCCTGAGATCGGGAAAATCCTCAGCCCAACCGGCGCCATTGCTTGCCGGAGGCTCCGAACAAATATAGAACATTCCTGGGCCCTTCCGGATTGTGTTTACCGGGAACAAGGACGGGGGCGGCGTTGCCGCCCCGGCCATCCCCGGTCATCACTGCCCGGCCCGGGCTCGAGAAACGAACGCCCAGTGAGATCGAACGGTAGGAGAGAGCGATGGCGGGCAGCGTGAACAAGGTGATTCTGGTCGGCAATCTCGGGCGCGACCCCGAGACGCGCCGGCTTGGATCGGGCGATCCGGTGGTGAATCTGCGCCTGGCGACCTCGGAGACCTGGAAGGACAAGTCCAGCGGCGAGCGCAAGGAACGCACCGAGTGGCACTCGGTGGTGATTTACAATGAGAACCTCGCCCGCGTGGCGGAGCAGTATCTGCGCAAGGGCTCGAAGGTCTATATCGAGGGTTCGCTGCAGACCCGGAAATGGACCGACAATTCCGGCGTCGAGAAGTACACGACCGAGGTGGTGCTGCAGCGCTTCCGCGGCGAGATGACGATTCTCGACGGCCGCGGCGGTGGTGGCGGCGACTTCGCGTCGGATGACGAGGGCGGCGGCCAGATCAGCCGGGGCGGCGATTACGGCGGCGGTGGCGGCGGTCGCAGCGATTTCGGAGGCGGGCGCGCCCAGGGTGGCGAGCGCCGTCCGGCCCCGAGCAGCGGCGGTGGCGGCGGCAAGGGCAATTACGACCTCGACGACGACATCCCGTTCTAGAGCCTGAGCCGAGTTCGGCACCGCCGGAGCGCTCTCCGGTGAAGCGGAAGCCGGTTCGGCAAAAGAGAGCGCGTCAACACAACGACACGGAGCCGTTCCCGATTGCGACACGATCGAGAGCGGCTCCAGAGACCGGTTCGAAGAGCAGGATCAGAGCCTCGGCTCTGATCCTTTTTCTTTGCGCGCCCGATGAGACACGAGCCGGAGTCAAGGACAGGCCCGTGCGACCCGGGTTTCGGTGACGGCGTCTCCCACCGCGTGCCGCCGAGAGATGAGGGGCGCCGCCCGGCGCCCTTCCGCGGCAACGGGGCCTCAGGCCGCCTTCCGACCGTTGCCCTTCGGCTCGACGGCCTCTTCGCCGTCGATCTCCGCGCCGGTACCCTCGACGTTGATGCGTTCGGCGATCTCGGTCAGGAGTTGGTCGGTCTTCTTCTCCTCCTGAAGCGTCTCGTCGAGGAGCTTGGCAGCATCCGGGTATCCGAGCTGTGCGGCCCATGTCTTGAGCGTGCCATAGCGCGCGATCTCATAGTGCTCGACCGCCTGCGCGCAGGCCGCCAGCACCGCATCGGCCGCCGGGCTGTCGCCGAAATCCTCCAGATCCTCCTCCATCTCGGAGGTCAGCCCCTGCATGGCCTCGCATGTCTTGGCGCGCGGGGCCTTTCCGATGATCTCGAACACCTGCTGCAGGCGCTCCACTTGGTTGGCGCTCTCCTCGGCGTGCGTCTCGAAGGCCGCGCGCAGCTCCTCGTGCTCGGCAGATTTCGCCGACTTCTTCAGAGCGCGAACAGACTGTTTCTCGGCATAATAGACGTCCTTCAGCGTCTCATAGAACGCGTCGTGCAAGGTTTTGCGCTTATTCGCCATCGTGATGCACTTTCCAGATCCGATCGACATGGGAGGCGTCTGAAACGCGCTCGTCCCATCTGTCTCTGAAACCCAGCACCACGCCGGCCGGATCCCGAAAAGTTGGGGTTGAGAACTGTCAAAAATTCGGGGACGCCCGCAGCCGCAGGAGGAACTTTCGTCGCTCCCGCGGATCCACGCGGTCCGACCGGATCCGCGGCCCCCTACGGGATCGGCCGCCGCGCCCGGACGGCGCTGAGCGCCGAGGCGACCTGCTCGGCCGAGTAGGGCTTGCGCACGAGCTCGAATCCATGCGCGTCGTTCCGCGCGAGTGCGTCGCTGTATCCGGTCGTCAGGATCACCGGCAGCTCCGGGTGGTCCGCCCGCAGGCGCCGCGCGAGCTCGACCCCGCCCATGCCCGGCATCACGACATCGGAGAACACGGCATCGAACCGGAACGGCACCCGCTCCATCTCGGCGAGGGCGGCCTCCGCGTTGTGCGCCCAGACCGTCGCGTGGCCGAGATCCTCAAGGAGCTGCGTGCAGAACCGGCCGACATCGAGGTTGTCCTCGACCACCAGCACGCACAATCCGCGCTCCGCGACCGGCGTCCCGATCCTCGCCTGTCGGGTGTCCGCGCTCCGCGAAGGCGGCTCGACCTCGGGCAGGAGGAGCGTGAAGATCGAGCCCCGGCCGAGCTCGCTCGCGACATCCACGTCGCCGCCCGACTGCTTGGCGAAGCCGATCACCTGGCTGAGGCCGAGCCCCGTGCCGTGGCCGACATCCTTGGTGGTGAAGAACGGCTCGAAGATGCGCCCGAGCAGCGCGGGTGCGATCCCGGTCCCCGCATCCGCGACGGCCAGGGCGGCGAAGGGGCCGGGCGCACCGGCATGGCCGCGGATGGGGGGCAGGGCCGCTCCGCAGGTCAGCCGGAGCGTCAGGACGCCGTCGCCCGTCATGGCGTCCCGAGCGTTCACCGCCAGGTTGACGAGGGCCGTCTCGAACTGGCTCGGATCGGCCAGGACGTAGCAGGGATTCTCCGGCACCTCGACGACGACGCGGATGCGCGCGCCGGTGACCGCGTTCAGCATGTCCGCCACGTCGTGAAGCCGGGCGCCCACGTCGAACACCTCCGGCTTGAGCGGCTGGCGCCGCGCGAAGGCGAGGAGCTGGCTCGTCAGGCGGGCAGCGCGGTCGACCGTGTCCGAGACGGCCCGGAGGTAGCGGGAGCGTCGCTCCTCGGCGAGGTTCGGCCTCTGCAGGAACTCGACCGAGGAGCGGATGATCGTCAGCAGATTGTTGAAGTCGTGCGCGACGCCGCCGGTCAGCTGGCCGACGGCCTCCATCTTCTGGGCGTGGCGAAGCGCTTCCTCGGCGCGGGCGAGCTGATCCTGGTTGCGCAGCCGCTCGGTGACGTCCTGCGCGTACTGGAAGGCGCCGATCCGGTGCCCGGACGCATCCCGCAGGATCGTGAACTTCAATTCGTAAGAGGGCCGCTTCCGCGCCGGATCGCCGAACTCCTCGACGACGGCGAACTCCTCGCCCGCGAGGGCGCGCGACCAGACGGTCCGTGCGGCCTCCCGCTGCGCGGGGTCCCGGGCCAGGAGGTCGAGAAGGCTTTCGCCGACCCGGGGAGTCACGCCGTAGATCCTCTCGAACTCTTCGGCATAGGCGCGGTTCACCGCCAGGAAGCGGTAGTCAAGGTCGAGGGCGGCGACCAGGGCATCGGTCGTCTCGAACACGTCGGCCCAGAGCTTGCGCTGGGCGAGCGCGTCTTCGGCGCGCCGCTCCAGCGTCTCGTTCATGTCCCGCAGACGCGCCTCCGCGAGCTTGCGGTCGTGCACATCCTCGACGACGCCGTACCAGCGGATGATGGCGCCGGCCTCGTCCCGCCGCGGCTGGGCGCGGGCGCGCATCCACCGGTACTCGCCGGTGGCGGCGATGCGGATGCGGTAATCCACGTCGACCGGCTCGCCAGAGGCCAGGCAATTCGCGAACACCGTCATGGTCCAGGGCACGTCGTCGGCGTGCAGCGCCTTCGCCCAGCCGGAGCCGAGCGGCTCGCCGGGGGCCTGGCCGGTGAGTTCGAGCCAGCGATTGGAGTAGGATTCGACGTTGCCGTGCGGGTCGCAGGTCCACGGGACCTGGGGGTTGAGCTCGACACTGTGCCTGAAGTGGTCCTCGCTCTCCCGCAGGCGTGCCTCACCGAGAACCCGGCCCGTCGTCTCTGCGGTCACGCAGAGCAGTCCGGTGATCGCACCCGCATCGTCCAGAACGGGCGAGTAGGTGAAGGACCACCAGCTCCGCTCGGGCCTTCCCTCCCGCGAGAGGTCGAGCATGACATCGGTCAGCGTCTGGCTCTCGCCGGCAAGGGTCGCGTCGACCAGGGGGCCGATCTCGTCCCAGATGCTGGCCCAGACCGTGCGGAACGGCTGGCCCAGGGCCGTATCGAGGCGATAGCCGAGCATCGGGCGGTAGGCGTCGTTATAGAAGCAGAGCAAGTCCGGCCCCCAGGCGAGAAACATCGCCGTCGGGCAGCCGAGCATCAGGGAGAGCGCGGCGCGCAGGGCCGGCGGCCAGCGCTCCGGCGGCCCCAACGCGGTATCCGACCAGTCCAGGGCACGGATCTCGGCGCCGGTCAGGCCACCATGGGGCAGGAAAGAGAAGGTGTCCGTCACGGTGTCCGCAGCCCAGGCTCCTACCGCTTCTCTTGCCGCACGCGCCCGCAATGCCGACCATGCCCCGTGACTTCGCCTGCGGTCGGCGACGTCCGTCCTGGCATGACGGCCACGACGCCCGTCGGTTCCGGACGGACCGGACACCAAAGGCGTGATCGACCTGCGCTGGCACGTGGTGCACGGAGACGATGCCGCCCGCCTCTGCCTGACCTCGTCCGAGCCGGGCGGCCCACCCGTGCTCGTGCAGCCCACCCGCGAAGGCTTCGGCTCGCGCCTGGTCGAGCGCAGATTCGCCACCGAGGTCGGCGGCGCGGTGAAGCTCACCTCTGCGCCGACCGGCCTCATCTGCCGCCGGGAGGCACCGCTCGCCGCCATGCAGGATCGACCCGACGAGAAGGCCGCCTGAGCGACGCCGACATCCCGAAAGGATCCATCTGATCTCCTATGAGACGCCGGCGCCGTCCGAGCACGCGCTCAGCCGCGGTGGAGGCCGGCGGATCGGCGGAAGAGGGCGCGTCGAGGCACCGGCTCTCGCGGTCGCCCCAATCACCGATTGGGATCGCGCCGAATCTGGTCGATGTTCTCGTTCGTCAGATGGGAGGCGACATTGTCGATCCGCCCGGATCGATCGCCACCGGACGGATAGGAATAGGTGTAGCGCGGCCGGTCCGTCGCGTTCCTGTCCTGCTGCGCGCGAAGCCTCCGGACATAGGCCTCGCCGCTCTGGTCGGTGAAGCGCCGGCCATCGGGTCCGCACCCCTCGCAGACCGAGACCAGCCAGGATTGCCACAGGCCGTTCGTCTTCTCCTCCATCGAGGCCGCCCGCTCGCGATGCGCCGAGGCGAGGTCGAACGTGTTCAGGTCCTTCTGCGCGGCAGGCTTCGGCAGGGCCTGGAGCCGGTCGAGGGCCTCGGAATGCGCCGTCACGGCCGGAGCAGGAGGCTTCGTCATGCCCTGCGGCGCAGGGTCATTGGCCGCATCCTCCTGCGCCAGCACACCCGCTGGGAGAGCACTGAATAAGACAATGGACAACAGGCGTCGCATGGCAGCCTCTTCTCCTGAAACCCCCGACAACAATTCATTCAATGACGGCACGTTCCCAATACTGATTTTTTGCCAGATTTTGCCGGACACTAGGCCGAAAGGCCGAGGTCTTTCGTCGTACCTGCAGGAGGCCGCTGGGCTGCCAATCCGGTCGCTGACAGCCTCTGCAAGCTCGGCGATGCCCGACAGCAAAACATTGCGGGGCAGCCCCTCGACCTCCGGGCGGCAGGGCGCCGCATCACGGGTAGAGACCGCCTGAACACCGGTCGCCGCCATTGCGTATCGGCAGCGCCGTGGCTCGGCCGGACCACTCCCGCTTCCTCACCCGCTTCTTCGACGTGAGGGGGCGTTCAGGGGCATCTTCGACGCAGATATCGCCACCTGCTCAATCGCATGCGCCGTTCCTCACAGCCCTAGAGGACTGAAAAATATCGCGAATTGAAACGCAAAATTTGGCCCACTCTCCGAGAATGTCAGCATTTTTCGATCGGGCAATGGCCTAGCGCTTGAAAATCTCGGGCTTTGGGGCTACATCACGTGCATCGGATGAGATCAATTCGGCCCGCTCTCTTGCTCCTGATCGAGCGCCGAGTCCGGTTCCCCGCTTCAATCGACGTTTGATCGCTGCACCTCTTGCGGCGCTTCCCTGTGCGAAAACCGCGCAGGGTCTCATTGTACACGCCACGCCTGATCTACTTCAGCGTGGTCATGGATGAACATGCATCAGATACCGGAACAAACGCCCACAGCAGGACAACTGCGCCCGCAAAACAACAAAGCTGCACCGGTCGCGAAGGCGTCCTGGAAGCCGCAACCCGGCGGCCTGACTCGCGAAGAGCTGCGCAAGATCGTTCTCGACGCACTCGGCTGAGCGTGGCGTGCCCCGCCGACACCATTGTCAACGTCAACGACCCAAAGAGGATACCGATGAGCACTGGCACCGTGAAGTGGTTCAACGAGACCAAGGGATACGGCTTCATCCAGCCCGACGACGGCGGCAAGGACGTCTTCGTCCACATCTCCGCGGTTGAGCGGGCCAACATGCGCACTCTCGTCGAGGGCCAGAAGATCTCCTACGAGATCGAGAAGGATCGCAAGTCCGGCAAGGAATCGGCTGGTCAGCTGCAAGCGGCCTGAGCCTCTCCTTTCCAGGCCCAACAATTTCGAAGTCGCTCCCGCACGGGGTCGGCTTCGTCGACGCCCAGCCATGACCGCTCAGATGCGGTGCGGATAAGGACGATACGTGGGACAATTCAAAGCGAACCAGCTCGTTGATCGCCTGGAGGCGGCCGCGAAGGCGCGACAGGCGACCATAGCCCGACTGCGGGCACGCCCTGCGGCGGATGACCCGGCTGTCCTCGCTCGACAGGCTGCGCGACGCGCCATCGTCCAGGCGCGCGAGATCCGGGCCAGCGAGCGTGAGGCGGCTCGTCTCGTTGCCGAGGCCCAGCGGGAGGCCGAGGCACGCGCCGCCCGGGAGCGCGAAGCGGCCGAAGCCGCACGCCAGGCGGCCGAGAAAGCGGAACGGCAAATCGCCCTTGCTGCCGAGCAGAAGGCCATTCGCGATGCGCGGTTCGCCGCTCGCAAAGCGAAGGTGAAGGCGCGCCGATAAGCAAAGTGCCGAGCGAGCCGGCCCAGCCCTGGAGATCAGCAAATGGCACACAAGTTCAAGGTCGGACAACGCGTACGGCTGATCAACGCCGTCTATGCCGATTCCAAGAGTGCGCTGGGCGATCTCTTCGAAGTGGTCCGGCTGATGCCTGAGGACCGCTCAGGCGAGCCGTCCTACCGGGTCAGATCGACCGCCGGCGAGCGTGCGATGCGGGAAAGCGATCTCACGCTCGCTTGATGGAGGGGCCGATCTGCGGCCGCACATACGCGACGGCGGCCGCTGCCCAACCGGATCCTCGATCATGACCGCGCCGATCGACCGGATGGTGGTTCTCGGGCTTTCTGGCCTCTGACCGGTCCATGGCCTCCGTGATCCGTATGAGATCGATGCGGCGCCTGCGGATCAATCTGTCGGCGTCGCCCTCGTAAGCGGGTGCACGCATACCCAAGTCAGTCTCATCCCTCCGCGCATTCCCGTGCCTTGGGCAACGATGCGGAGGCCAATCATGGCGCGCATACCAAATACCGGCCGCGCTGCGTCGGTTTCGCCCGAAGATTTCAATGAGCGCGTCAAGCGCCTGCTCGCTGATAAGCCTGCCCCGCTAAACGCCAAGGAGCCTCGCAAGGCCGCTCCGCGTGGCGTGAAGCCCGACCCGAAGCGTTAAGCCTGCCGTGGTTGTATGGTTTTAGGCTACCGATCTTCGATCCGGGGAAGGATATTGCGTGCGCTTGACACTCTCTCTGGTCTTGATCGGTGCCGTGACTTTGTACGGCGCCTCGTTCATCACGACCACACGATCCGCAGAAGCGGTCCATTCCGAGCCAGCGGTGGCTCAGGGCGGCAAACTCGGCGACCCGACGAACGACCGGGGTCGAGATCGTGCACCCTCATCCCATCGATGAGACCGTAGAGCAGCCTGCCAGTCGCTCTCTGGTGAGCACTACGGTCCGGACGCCGGTTCGGACCGCAGGGATGAAGGCATGCGGTGACAAGCCGCCGGGCAATCCAAGCCCGGCGGGTGGTGGGTCAGCGGGCATAGCGCGTGAAGACGTAATCCCGATCCTTCACACGGGCCTCGTGGCAGGCGAAGCAGGTCCGGTGTTGCGCTTCATCGACCGGCTTGCCATCGACGAAGCGTCCGAAGCCCCACCCGCCCGTCTCCGGGTAGCGTCGGGCATCCTTCACCATCACCTGCACGGTGGTCGCCCGGCCCGGCACGGTCGCCGGCTCGAAGTCGGCCGAGGGCTGGTGCCGCCAAGCGAGCTTCACCAGGATCGTGCCGTCGGGGAAGGGCAGCGTGGCCCTGGTGTAGGCGTACACCGCGACGTCATTGCCGAGAACGGCGCGCAGCTCGTTGAGCGGCTCTCCCTCCAGCGCGGGCGCGATGAGCTGCCAGGCCCGGTAGCCGTCCGGGACGGTGACGCCGAAGATCGGCGCGGCAGGCTTGCCGGCTTCCTGAGCCGTCGCGGCGAGCGCGAGACCCGAGACGAGGAATGCGGCTGAGACGGGCCGATACCGGCGCGGGCGGAGATCAGGCGCCATCGACATCGATCACCGCCTGAGCGAAAGCCTGCGGCGCCTCCTGCGGAAGATTGTGTCCAATGCCGCCGGTGATCAGGCGATGCTCGTAGCGGCCCGTGAACTTCCTGGCATAAGCCGAGGGCTCGGGATGGGGAGCCCCGTTCGCATCGCCCTCCATCGTGACTGTCGGCACGCCGATCGTCGGGAACCCGGCCAGCGTGCGCTCGATCGCGTCGAAGCGGGCCTCGCCCTGCGCCAGCCCCAGCCTCCAGCGGTAATTGTGGATGGAGATGGCCACATGATCGGGGTTCTCGAAGGCCGGGGCCGAACGGGCGAAGGTGTCGTCGCCGAACTGCCATTTCGGCGACGCGAGTTCCCAGATCAGCCGGACGAAGTCGCTCGTGTAGCGGGCGTAGCCCTCGCGCCCCCGCTCGGTCGCGAAGTAGAACTGGTACCACCATTGCAACTCGGCCTTGGGCGGCAGCGGCAGCGCATTCGCCTGCTGACTGCCGATCAGGTAGCCGCTGACCGAGACGAGCCCCGTGCAGCGCTCCGGCCAGAGCGCGGCCAGGATGCAGGCGGTGCGCGCACCCCAATCGTAGCCCGCGACGAGTGCCCGCTCGATCTTCAGGGCGTTCAGGAATTCCAGCGCATCGACGGCGAGGGCCGCCTGCTGGCCGTTGCGCGGCGTGGCGTCCGAGAGGAAGCGGGTGGCGCCGTATCCGCGCAGGAAGGGGATCAGGACCCGGTAGCCCGCCGAGGCCAGACGCGGCGCCACGTCGATGTAGCTGTGGATGTCGTAGGGCCAGCCGTGAAGCAGCAGAACCGGCCGCCCATTCGGCGGACCGGCCTCGACATAGGCGACGTTCAGATCCCCGGCCGCGACCTGCTTCAAGGGCCCGAAGGAGACCAGTGAGCCGGCCTCGGCAATCGGAAGCGTGCCGGATTGTGCCTTCGCCGCCTGTCCAGCGGCGCCCCCTGCCTGCACGGCAGGCGCTGACAGCACGAGTGCTCCGGCAGTCTTCATCCAGGTTCTGCGAGTCCAGTTTCCCTGCTCAGGCATGTCTCAGTCCTCCATGTTGCCGATGTCGCGATGAAAGGGGCTCGCCACGACCGATCCGCGTCTCGGGGCGGTCGCGGGTGCGGTCATCTCGGGGCGGCGAAGACCAGCGCGGACTTTGCTCCCGCCTTCCTCCTTCCAGTCATCATTGCCGATCTTTAATGGAATGGACGTTCAATAATCGGCCAAAAAAAAGGCCCCCGTTCAGCGCAGGGCTCGAAGGGTGGTCCGTCCGAGAGCGTCCAGCTGCGATGGGGCGGCACCCCCGCGTGCGGCGACACGCATCCCGGCAAAGGCCGCGTAGAGGAAGTCCACGATCTCGTCCGGCTTGAGATCGGCGGCGAGATCGCCATCGGACTGCGCCTCGCGAACCCGCTCGGTGATCGCCGCCCGCAGAACGCGGTCGGCCGCGACCTTGATCGTGTTCAATTCCGGCTTGGCCTGCCCGAACTCGCAGGTCGAGCCGACACCGAGACAGGCTTGGTGAGCCTCGGCCACCACCCGTTCGACCATGGCGCGGAGGCCGTCGCAGGCTCGTGACGGCCCACGCAACGCTGCGATATGCGCTTGCCCCTCCGTCTGACAGTAGCGCTGCAAGGCCGCCTGATAGAGGCGCCACTTGTCCCCGAACGTGTCGTACAGGCTCTGCCGGCCGATCTTCATCGCCTCCACGAGCATCTCGGCGGAGGTGCCTTCGAACCCGTGCTCGCGGAACACGCCGAGCGCCGCATCGAGCGCCGCATCTGTGTCGAATGCCTTCGGCCTTGCCATGGGCGACCATTAGCTCATTATGGAACGATCAGTCAATAATCAGGGCGGCCGAGGCCAGCAGCGACGATCTTCCGTCCTGGGCCAGACCGGCGCCAAGAGAGTGTGGCGTCCGCCCCGGGCCACAGCCAGATTCTCAGAGCCTGTTCGACCTGATGATGTCGGGCGGGATTGTTGAGGGCGTTGGCGGCCATGAGGCTGGCGATGCAGGCGGAATGGGGTCGCGACACAGGAGCGATCGGGACGGCCGGCAGAGGGCCTCAAACAGGCTCTCAGGGCAGATCTGCGAGCGAGGCCGGGCCCGGGCCGGTGGTGATCAGGGTCGGCCATTGATGGGAGCCGAACGGAACCTTGGGCGGCAGATGGGTGGGCAACCCCCGGGCCTCGGTCTCGGCGACGATGGAGTCGCGGGCGTCGCCCCCCATGAGTTCGTAATCCATCAGGTATCGGCTGCCGAAGAAGGTCTCGCCCACGGTGCGGTCGGCGATGATGCGAGTGAGCGAATCGAGCATGTCCTGCGGCGTGGTGGTGAAGGACACGGTCTCGATCAGCATCAGGCGCGTGTTGATGTCCTCCGGAGTGAAGAACTGGGCCAGAACGCTGTAGAGCACGTTGTTCTGGCGCGCGACGTAGATGGTGTTGCTCGCCGCATAGACCTTCGACCAGTCCGCTCCGAGGTGCTGCTTCCACTCGGCGAGCACACCCATCCAGTGCTTCACCTGCGTGTCGGCAGCCCAGCGGATGTTGAGCTTCAGGCGGTCCTTCTGCGCCGCGGCGAAGGCCTGCATCTCGGCGAAGCTCACCACCTTCGCGGCGGCGACCCGATCGATGAAGGCGATGTTCTCGGCGATCAGGGCGCGATTGTTGGCGCGCCAGGCCTCGGGCATGCTGGTCTTGTCGAGGCTGTCGAGGGCCGCCTGCAGACGCACCCGGTAGGCGCGCACCTGCGGCTGCCAGGAGGCATCGTCGGTCTTGCCGATATGCGGGCCGACCACGACGCCGAGGGCCATCACGCTATGCGCGACCGACTTGAGCAGTTGGTAGACGTCGGGCACCGTCGGCGCCTCCAAGGGCGCCTGGCCCGGCCGGTAGAGCAGGAAGCGGCCGCCCGCGCCGGAGAACAGGCCGAGGATCACCGGGTGCTGCGCGAGGAAGCTCGCCTGCACCAGCCGGCCGGCATCGGCGTAGAGGTCGAACATGCCGGTGTTGAGAGCCAGCACGTCCTGCCGCGCGGCCTGTGCCGGCGTCGGCACCCGGGCGCCGACGATGACGTCCATATAGGCCGGGATCTCCGGCTGCGCCTGGGCCGCGCCGATGGCGAGCGCGAGGGCGCCAGACAGCGTCGCAGCGGACCAGCGGCGGCGCAGTGGGGCGAGGCGGCTCAAGTCTGTCCTCTTCATCGAAGGCTCCAGGTCGCGACAGGCAGGTCTCATCCGCGGGCCCGGCGGCATTGCCGCGCCCGCTCCCAGGGTTCTCGGACGGCGTGTCAGGGGCAGGCGGCGCCACTGGCGATCCAGGCTTCGACGAGCGCCTCGGTCTGCTTCTGAGTGCCGGGCGCCGGGCTGCGCCCGCGGCCCGGCGCCCAGGCCCAGACGACGAGGCTGTCGTCGCCGATATGCGCGACGAGATCCTGCAGCGAGCGGCCGCCGTTGCGGGCCGGGTCCGTGATTTGCGCGCAGATCGCCGCGACGCTCCGGCCCTCCCAGGCCATCTCCGCCGGGGCGAGGTGCCAGACCGGATGGCCGGGCAGGCCGACCGGGTCGAAGTTGGCCGGCCCGTGACAGCGGGCGCAGCGCAAGGCCGGGAGGCCGTGGCCGTCCGCGCCCCGGAAGACCGGCGGCTGATGCGGCCGGGCCTCGTCGCCCTGCCGCGGCCGGTCCCCGGCCGGGTGACAGTTGGTGCAGCGCGGATGGGTCAGCACCCGGCCGAGCTCGGTGAAGGTCGCCGCCGAGCGCGCCCGGGAATCGGCGATCCCGGCGAAGCTTTCGGGGCTGGCCAGGGCGGAGGACGGCCCGTCGCGGCCGCCCCGGCTCGCCAGGGTGCCGGCGAGAAGGCCGGCGAGGCCCAACGCTGCGGCGCGAGGAGACCGATGCGCATCGGCACGTCCCTCAGGCGAGGTAGCGGGCGGGGTCGGCGAGGATCACCGCGCGCACCGCCTCGTGATACTTCACGTAGCCCGAGCAGCGGCAGAGATGCCCGTCCAGCGCCTCGGCCACCACCCGCTCCAGGTCGGCGCGGGCGATTGGCGCCTTCTCCAGGCGCTCCAGCAGCACCTGGCCTTCGTTGAGGAAGCCCGGGGTGCAGTAGCCGCACTGGAACGCGAAATGCTCGATGAAGCGCGCCTGCAGGGGCGTCAGGCGGCCGTCCCGGGCATGGCCCTCGACGGTGCGGATCGCCTTCCCGTCGAACGACACGGCCGGCGCGATGCAGGTCGGCATCGTCGCGCTGGTGCCGTCGGCCTCGTCGATGATGACCGCACAGCTCAGGCACTGCGCCGCCCCGCAGCCGAATTTGGTGCCGGTCATGCCCAGCACCTCACGCAGGAAGTCGTTCATGGTCAGGTCGTCGCGGATCGCGACCGGGCCTTGCGGGCGCCCGTTGATCGTGAGCGAGATCGTCGTCACCCCAGAACTCCCTTGATCATCGCCTGGGTCACCGGCAGCGACTGGAAGCGGTGGCCGGTCGCCGCATGGATGGCGTTGAGCAGCGCCGGCACCACCGGAATCATCACCACCTCCGCCATGCCCTTGGGCGGCTCGCGCGGCGAGAGCGGCGGCAGGACCTCGATCTCGAGGTCGTGCAGGGGCAGGTCGGAGCCGCGCGCCACCAGGTAGCGGCCGAGATTCCACTGGCCGTTGCCGGGCCCGTCCTCGAAGGGCGGCAGGGTCTCCAGCAGGGCGTAGCCGACCCCCATGGCGAACCCGCCCTGCGCCTGGCCGAGCACGACCTGGGGCACCAGCACCGCGCCGCATTCGAGCACGCTGTAGGCCTTGGCGATGGTGAGCGCGCCGCTGGCGCGATCGATCTCCACCCTCACCACCGTGCCGCACATGGATGTGAAGGCCGTGCCGATGCGGTTGTACTCCGTCGGCGGGAAGGCGACCGCCCGGCGGTCGATCCGTATGAAGCCGCCCGCGCCGCGCCGGACCGCCAGGGCGTCGATGTCGGCGGTCCAGTCCTCGCCGGGAAGCCCGAAGGTCGCCTCCGCCCAGGCCCAGCGGGAGAAGGCGTGCGTCATCGCCCCGGTCACGCCACCCTGCTGGTGGGCCTCGGCGGCGATGGCCTTGAGCGGCAGCGGCGGAAGGCCGGAGAGGATCAGCCTGTCGCCTTGCCAGTAGGCGTCCCGCCACTGGCGCGCACGCGGATCGCCGGAATCGATCGCCCAGAGCGCCAGGGCCGCCGGCCACAGGCCGAACCGGAAGACGACGCGGGCGGCCTCTGCGGCCGCGTGCGTGCCCACCTGCGCGCCAATGGAGGCGCTGGTCGGCGAGGAGATCGCCGGCACCCAGCGCGGGTCGCGCGCCGCCGCGTCCTGCTCGGCCTGGCTGATCGCATAGGGATCGCCCGAGCTGCGCAGGCCCAGGGCGTCGAAGGCGTCGACCTGTGCCACGGTCACCGCGTCGGCGCGGCGGCCGAGATGGGCGGCGACGCGGTTGGCCAGTGCCGTGCCGATGCCGTTGCCCATCTCCACGGCGTCGCTGTGGATCGCGATGCGCCCCTCGGGGTCGATGCTGACCGCGCCGAGGGAGCAATCCGCCCCGGTCCCGTAATCCTTGGCCGCGCAGGCGACGCCGGTGCCGACGAGCACGCCCGGCCGCGCCTGCCTCTGGTGAAGCGCGCGGTCCCGCCAGATCGAATGGGCCTCGAGCTTGTCGAGGATCTCCGGGGCGCGGACCGAGACCGAGAAGGGGTTGCCGGTCATGGTGCGGCCGCCGGGCGGCAGGGCGTTGCGCCGGCGCAGCTCGATCGGGTCGAGGGGCAAGGCGACCGCGACCTCGTCGATCAGCGTCTCCAGCGCCGTCATGGTCTGAAGCGTGCCGTAGCCGCGCATGGACCCGGCGGTGACGCCGCGGCTGTGCTCAGCCACCGTGGTCACGTCGACCTTCGGCACGTCGTATAGGCCGATCGCGCCAGTGGCCCCGACCGTCGCGACGCTGGCCGAGTAATTGGCGAGGCCGCCGCCGTCGAGCACGTGGTCGGCCGCGAAGGCGCGGATCAATCCGCTCGCCCGGTCGACCCCGATCTGCGAGCGCATGGCGAAGGCGTGGCGCTTCACGCCGCCCTGGAACTGCTGGAACCGGTCATGGGCGAGGCGCACCGGCCGGCTAGGCAGGAAGAGCGCCGCCAGCGCCACGTAGAGGGGGAAGGGCGTGTGGTCGCGCCCGCCGAAGCCGCCGCCCACATAGGCGAACTTGGCGTCGATCCGCGCAGGCCGGCGGTCCGCCTGCGCGCTGCCGAGCAGCGTCGCCACCGATTCCGCCGCCTCGAAAGGCGATTGCACGCCGAGCACGATGTCGAGCACCTTGGACGACGGCTCGTACCAAGCGAGCCCGGCTTCGGGCTCCAGGAACATCGGGTCGACCGACTGGGTGGTGAAGGCGCGCTCCAGCGTCAGCACGGCCGGATCGGCCGCCTTCAGCTCCGCGCGGATCGCCTCGCCGTGCCGGGCGCCCTCCGCGTAGGCGCCGCCTTCGGCCACCGGCAGCGGCGCCCAGATCGGCCGACCGGAGCTCTCGGTGAAGCCCGGGCTGATCCAGCCCTCCCGGATCGGCGCGTAGAGGTCGGGCGCCTCGGGCGTCGCGCCGGCGACGCGGGTGAAGCGATAGGCGGCGTAGTTCGGCCGCTTCAGCGGTCCGGTCTCCCGGCCGAATCGCAGCATGCCCCCCTCGCGGAAGGCGAGCCGCGCCCGATCGTAGGCGTCGAACTGCGCGAACAGCAGGAGCGCGACCGGCTGGCCGAGATAGAGCGGCGTCTCGCCGACCGGGCAGAGCAGGTCGCCGGCGTAGAAGGCCGGCACCGTCACGCCGAGGCGCGCGAGATCGGCCGCCGTCACCACCACGTCCGGCACGGCGGCCGGGTCGAGGCGGGCCAGGTCGAGCCCCTCGTAGACATGGCTCGCGTCATGGGCGCGCACGAGCAGGGCGTGGCTCGTCCGGGTCGGCCAGCCCGGCATGTCCGAGGCCCGGAAATCGGAGGCGTAGAGCTTCGCGCCCGTCACCTTCGCGACGCCGTCGATCCGCCCGGAAATCGGGCCGCCGAGACCCGTCTGAGGCAGCGTCTCATGACCGAGGAAGGGCTGCGGCCCGGAGGCTGCCTGGGCGGGGCCGAGACGAGACAGCGTGACCGCGATGCCGCCGGCCATACCGAGCTTGACGAAATCGCGCCGTGACGCTCGCATTCTGCAGGCTCTCCAACACACGGAAACGGGGCGGTCGGTTTAAATCTCAAATGTTTTCTAAAAAGATCTCATGTCTCAAAAATATGAGCTCATTGTGCTGTTTTATACGGAAATATTACTGAAAATCGCCGGCCCTGGCTCACATCGTCCAACCTGCACGAGAGCACGATATCAATCACGCCCCGGAATGGCTTGTAACCACACTTGGCATGCAGAAATCAACAGCTTATAGCGTCGCGAGAACGACATAAATGTATAGTGTCTGCTTATTTGCCAAATCGAAATATAGCGAAGATTTATTGTTTATATTTCTTCTGAGAAGATTGATTTAGAATCGTTCCATTGCCGTGTTCGGCATTTCGTAGTTCGGCCTCGCACGGCCTCGGAGACGGATCGACAATGAATTTGTCCGTGCTCCACGGCCGCGGCCCCCGATACCCGACCTGCAAAGTGGTCGATCAGGCGCGGCTCGCTCGCACGTCGCGCGGCGAGAGGTGGAAGCGGCGGCGGAACGCGCGGTTGAATGTCGGAATGTCGGTGAACCCGCAGCCATAGGCGATCGTCGCGACCTTCAGCTTGTCATCGCGCGGCGATGTCAGGCGCCGATATGCAAGGTCGAGACGCACGTCACGGATTGCCGCCGCGACGCCACCGGTCTCGGCGAAGGCCCGGTAGAGCTGTGCCCGCGAGATGCCCAGCGCGACATGGATCGCGCGCGGATCGAGATTCGGATCGTGCATCCGGCGCACGATGTGCGCGCGGGCGAGCGAGACCGCCATCGCCTGCGAGACCTCCGTTCCGGATGGCTCGTCCGTGTCGCGGACGAGACAACCGAGCAGGTGCAGTGCGCCGTCGATCGCGACCTGGGCCTCGCTCTCCGTCATCCAGGCGACCGATGCGGCAAGCTTGCGCATGAAGGCCCTGAACTCCGCGCTCGTCGACGGCTCACCGACGCAGCCGCCCGCGAAGGCTTCGACGCGGCCGATCCGGGTCTCGATGGTCTCCCGCGGCACGGCGAGGCGGATCTCCTCGTAGGCGCTGCGTGTGCCGGCTACGAACGGAAGACCGCGGGAGAGGATGCTCACGTCGCCGCCTCCGAGTTGCGTGCCGCGCTCGCCTTGCTGCTGGTATCCGATCCCGTCGATGCCGACGCCGATCACCACCATGTCCCGCGCGTTGCGATCGATGTGCCGGGTTCTGAAATTCAGCCCGACCGGACTGCTCACCGTGTGAGTCAGGATCCAGTCCGGCTGTGCGACCGTCAGGCGCTTGGCTGAGAACGGAGCGCGCGGGTGCTGGGGATCGACATCGCCGAACCGGGCGAGCGCCGTGCTGCGCCAGAACTCGAAGGCGCAGGTCGGCTCGACATGGCTCGTCGTCTCGATCACGCTAGGCACAACTGCTAGTTTTGACACAAACAGATTTCCCCGCGGCACTCGATCTTACATCCTATCATTTCCGCGCCTCTATCCGGTGCGATGTGCGGTGTTGGCAGGACACGGAAGCGGCCGCGTCACGCGGCCTATCCTGATCGCACGGTCGTCACCATGAGAATGGCCGAACGGCCCACGCCTCGCCTAGCGGGGCATCGCGACCGAGAGTCGCAAGGTTTCGGGTGATCTCATCCCGCATCGAGGGCGATCGAACCAGAGAAGAATCCATCCAATACAAAAAGGCTCGATGGCATGAATTTTATATCTGCCGACCAGATCCGATCCAGCTGCAAAAGAATTATCCTCCCGGCTTGACTCCCGTGCTTGCGCTGCCACGCTACGGTGCGATCCTATCGATCTACGCGACGGTACTGCTGCCCACGCGGCTGCGAGCATCGGTCCTGACCTCGGCCTGGGCGGCCGGCCGGATCGCCTCCGCAGCGGCACCGTGCCTTCTCCTGCGCGCCCTGGCGTCCTACGGTCCCCACGGCATGTTCGCGGTGCTCACGGCCGTCCTCGTGGCCAGCGGCGTGCTCCTCGTCGGCGGGCCGCAAGGTCTGTCCGGCAAACCCGTGGCTCGGACACTCTGACGGTCTGTCCGAGCAGGATCGACCGATCGGCATGCGGCGTTGAAGCTTGTCCGGCCCCTTGCGCGGGGATCGGAATTCTTTCTTCCAGAAAAGGATGCCTCGACTATGGAATTCCTGCACACCATGGTTCGCGTGGCCGACCTCGATCGGGCGCTGGCCTTCTACGTCGACACGTTCGGCCTGAAGGAGGTGCGACGCGTCGAGAACGAGAAGGGCCGCTTCACCCTGGTCTTCCTCGCAGCCCCGGGAGACGCCGCCCGCGCCGAGACGACGAAGTCGCCGCTGGTCGAACTCACCTACAACTGGGACCCTGAGACCTATACGGGCGGGCGCAATTTCGGGCATCTCGCCTATCAGGTCGATGACATCTACGCCTTCTGCCAGAAGCTCAAGGATGCCGGCGTCACCATCAACCGGCCGCCGCGCGACGGCCACATGGCCTTCGTCAAGTCGCCGGACGGGATCTCCATCGAGATCCTGCAGAAGGGCGGCGCGAAGCCGCCGCAGGAGCCCTGGGCCTCGATGGAGAATACCGGCACGTGGTAGCCGGCCGATGCCGCACGGGCTCAGGTCGTCGCGGGCGTGATGCCGAGTTCGGCGAGCTTGGCCCGCACGGCCTCCACCGGCCGCTTGAGCTTCAGGCTCATCACCTCGGGGGTGATGCCCTCGCGCGCCATCGTCCGCAGGGTCTGCACGGTGTCGAGGCTCCAGGTCGTTTCCGTCATGGTTTCCTCCTCCGGAACGCGAGCCGTCGGTGTGGACCGCCGCTCGCGCCTCCGGAGGAGGTGGGCCACCGGCAATCCGGGGCAACCATCTGCCGCATATCCAGGCATGCCCATCGGCGAGGCATGTCCCGGACGCGCTTGACGGGTGCCCGGCCGGCGGCGCATCTGCAGCCCGGATCAGGCGGCCGGGCGGCCGCTCCGGGCTTCGGCCCGGGGAGGAAAGTCCGGGCTCCATGGAGAGACGGTGCCGGATAACCTCCGGCGGGGGCGACCCCAGGGACAGTGCCACAGAAAGCAGACCGCCCTGCTTGCAGGGTCAGGGTGAAAGGGTGCGGTAAGAGCGCACCGCGGACGCGGCAACGCGGACGGCACGGCAAACCCCACCGGGAGCAAAACCGAATAGGGGCGACGCGCCCCGGTTCCTCGGGACCGGGGCAGGCCCTCTCTCCAGGCCAGTCGCCCGGGTTGGTTGCTTGAGGCGGTCGGCGACGACCGTCCCAGAGGAATGGCTGCCACGTCCGGGCGCTCCGGCGCTCCGGGCCCTACAGAACCCGGCTTACAGGCCGCCTGATCCGCCAGGGCTGCGATGCAGAAGTCTTCGCGCCGCCGCCTGCAAGCATTCGCGCCCGCCGCGCGCGGCGATCGAAAATCGCGTGTCCTGCCAAGCTTCTGTGCCGATGAGACCTAGGCCCGACGGCCGGAAATCGCGTGTCCGGATAACGCTCGGTTAACCTTGCTCCGGTCTGATCGTGCGACGCCGTCCGGCAGTCTAGATGCGTTGACGATCCTCCGAGGCCCATGTTACCCGGCATCATACCGTCAACGGCGTCGATCGGATCGGCGGGCTCACCCTTCCTCAGAGCAGGGCGTGCCCGGATGCGGGCCATGGCTGCCCCCATCTCAGGTGACGCCTCAGGGAATCCGCGCGCCGCGCCGCGGCCGGATACAGGTGTTCATGAGCCGACCCATCGCAGGCGCCGTTCCGGCCATCCCGCAGCGCGTGCGCGACGGGGCGCGACCCCGCTCCGGGGAGGCGTGAGCATGCGCGCCAGCGCGGGTTCCGCACCTCAGCCCCACATTCCCGTTCTTCTGGACGAGGTGATCGAGAGCCTCGCGCTGCCGGAGACCGGGCTCGCGGTCGACGGCACGTTCGGGGCCGGCGGCTATACCCGTGCCCTGCTCGCCGCCCAGCCCGACATCCAGGTCGTGGCGATCGACCGCGATCCGACCGCCATTGCCGCGGGCGCTGCGCTCGTGGCGGAATCGGCGGGGCGCCTGCGCATCATCGAGGGCTGTTTCGGAAGCCTCGACGTGCTGCTCGCCGCGATCGGCGAGGCGGGCGCCGACCGCATCGTGCTCGATATCGGCGTCTCCTCGATGCAGCTCGACCGGCCCGAGCGCGGCTTCTCCTTCCGCAACGACGGCCCCCTCGACATGCGCATGGCCGCCACCGGCCCGAGCGCGGCCGATCTCGTCAACGAGGCTGAGGAATCCCACCTCGCCGACATCGTCTACCATTACGGCGAGGAGCGCCGTTCCCGCGCCGTCGCACGCACCATCATCGAGGCGCGCCGCCGCGGGCGGATCGAGACCACCGCCCAGCTCGCCGACCTTGTCGCGGGCGTGGTGCGGTCCGAGCCCGGCATTCACCCGGCGACGCGGACCTTCCAGGCCCTGCGCATCGCCGTGAACGACGAGCTCGGCGAGCTCGTCCGCGCGCTGCACGCCGCCGAGCGGATTTTGCGCCCCGGCGGCCGTCTCGCCGTGGTCACGTTCCACTCGCTGGAAGACCGGATCGTCAAGCAGTTCTTCGCCGGGCGCAGCGGTCGCTCGGCCCAGGGCTCGCGCCACCTGCCCGGCGGCCTGCCGGGCGCGGCACCCGCGCGCAGCTTCGCGCCCGTGACCAAGGGGCCGGTCCTGCCGGGCGAGGACGAGCAGCGGCGCAATCCCCGTGCGCGCTCGGCCAAGCTCCGGGTCGCGGAGCGCACGGAGGCCCCCGCGCCGGCGCCGCTGGCGGCGGTCGAGGCGCTGGCGAGCCTGCCTGACGCACGTGGGGGAGGGCGCCGGTGATCCGCCTGCTCAACCTGCTCGCGGTCTGCGGCCTGATCGCCTCGGCGATCTACGCCTATTCGACCAAGTACGACACGCTCTATCAGGGCGGTCAGGTCTCGAAGCTGAAATCGGCCCTGCACAAGGAGCGGCAGGCCATCGCGGTGCTGCGCGCCGAGTGGCAGCTCCTGACGCGGCCGGACCGTCTCCAGGCCGCGGTGGAGAAGCATCTCGCGCTGGAGCCGATCGGCATCACGCATCTCGGACGCTTCGCGGACCTGCCGAACCGCCCCGAACGCGGCGATGAGATCGGACGTCTGCTCGCCGCCACCGCGACGCCGAAGGAGAAGGGTCCGCCCGAGCCGCGGACCACCGGCTCCCTGACCCGCACCGTCAACACCCGCACGCCCACCGCGGCCGCGAGGTAGCATCCGTGTCCGATCACCCGACTGAGCACCGCGACGACGCGCCGGCCGCCGAGGCGCAGCCCGTCTTCGAGAGCGCGGCCTCCGTGGCTGCGCCGAGCGGCGAGATCGCCGGCGAGGCCGGCCCGCGGCCCGCGATCGAGGAGGTGCCGCCGCCGCCCGCCGCGCCGCGCGTCCCGCCGCTGCTCGGCCTGGCCCGGGCGATGTTCCGCCTCGCCATCGAGCGCTCGCACGCCCGTGTCGGGCTCGTCGGCCTCGCCTTCATCTGCATCTTCGGCGCGATCAGCGGCAAGCTCGTCTATCGCGCGGCCTTCCCCGGCAAGGGCCAGGACGACCACCGCGTCGCCGCCGCCGCGACCACCGCGATCCGGCCCGACATCGTCGACCGCAACGGCGAGATCCTCGCCACCGACATCCGCACGGTCTCGGTCTTCGCCGAGCCGCGCAACATCTACGACAAGGACGAGGCGGTCGAGCTTCTGACCGCGGTCCTGCCGGAGCTGAACGCCACGGAGCTCCGCGCCAAGCTCTCCACCAAGAAGGGCTTCGTCTGGGTCAAGCGCGAGCTGACCCCGCGCCAGCAGGCCGAGGTCCACCGGCTCGGCATTCCCGGCATCGGCTTCCTGCCCGACCACAAGCGCGTCTACCCGAACGGGACGGCCGCCGCGCACATCATCGGCGCGACGAACCTCGACAATATCGGCATCGCCGGCATCGAGAAGTACATCGACAGCCAGGGCAACAAGGCGCTCAACGAGTTCGGCCTGATCGCCAAGCAGACCGACCTCAAGCCGGTCCAGCTCTCGGTGGATCTGCGCGCCCAGTTCGCGGTGCGCGACGAGCTCGCCAAGGGCATCGAGCACTTCAAGGCCAAGGCCGGCGCCTCGATGATCCTCGACGTGACCACGGGCGAAGTCATCGCCCTCGTCTCGATGCCGGATTTCGACCCCAACAACCCGGTCGACGCCCTGTCGGACGACAAGATCAACCGGATGAATGTCGGCGTCTACGAGATGGGCTCGACCTTCAAGGCGATGACCCTCGCCATGGCGCTCGAATCCGGCAAGTTCACCGTCAACTCGACCTTCGACACCCGGGGCGGCGTGCTCAACTGGGGGCGGCAGAAGATCCACGAGTATCACGGCACCAACCGCGTCATCACCATGCCGGAGGTGTTCACGCACTCGTCCAACATCGGCTCGGCCAAGATGGCGCTCGGCGTCGGCGTCCCCGGCCACAAGGCCTTCCTGAAGAAGATGGGCCTCCTCGACCGGCTCCGCACCGAACTGCCGGAATCGGCCGCACCGATCATTCCGCCGCGCTGGACCGAGATCAACACGATCACCATCGCCTTCGGCCACGGCCTCGCGGTGGCGCCGCTCCAGGCCTCGGCCGCGGTCGCCGCGATCGCCAATGGCGGCTTCCTGATGACGCCGACCTTCCTCAAGACCACGTCCGAGGAGGCGATGACCAAGGCCACCCGCGTGCTGCGCCCCGAGACCAGCGAGGCGATGCGCTTCATCATGCGCCTCAACGCGGTCGAGGGATCGGCCAAGAAGGCGGCGATTCCCTACTACTATGTCGGCGGCAAGACCGGCACGGCCGAGAAGGTGATCGGCGGGCGCTACGTGAAGAACCGCCTGTTCACGACCTTCATGGCGGCGGCTCCGATGAACAACCCGAAATACCTGTTCGTCACCATCATGGACGAGCCGCAGGGCCTGCCGGAATCGGGCGGCTACGCCACCGCCGCCTGGAATTCGGGCGTCGTGACCGGCCGGGTGATCGAGCGGGTCGCCCCGATCCTCGGACTGCCGCCGCAATTCGAGCCGCCGGCCCGGCCCTTCCCGCTGATGGTGAAGCTCGGCGCCTACCACGCCACCCAGGTCGACGGGCGATGACCGCGCTCGGCGACCTCCTCCCCGAAGCCGGCGCGGACAGCGCCGGCCTGTCCGTGTCCGCGGTCACCGCCGACAGCCGCAAGGCCGGGCCCGGCAGCCTCTTCGTGGCTGTGGCCGGCGTGAAGGCCGACGGCCGCCTGTTCGCTGCGAAGGCGGCGTCTGCCGGCGCGGTCGCCGTGGTGGGGGAGGGCGCACGGCCGGCGGATCTGCCGGCCGGCACACCCTGGATCGCGGTGGCCGACGCGCGCCGCGCCCTGGCGCTCGCTGCCGCCGGCCTGCATCCGCGCCAACCCGAAACCGTGGTCGCCGTGACGGGCACCGCGGGCAAGAGCTCCGTGGCCGACTTCGTCCGCCAGATCCTGGCGCGGATCGGCCGCGAATCGGCGAGCCTCGGCACGGTCGGCATCGTCACGAACCAGGGCGCGCAGTACGGCTCGCTCACCACGCCCGATCCGGTCACCCTGCACGAGACCCTGGCGCGGCTCGCCGACCAGGGTATCACCGACCTTGCCATGGAAGCCTCCTCCCACGGGATCGAGCAGCGCCGCCTCGACGGCGTGCGCCTGGCGGCGGCGGCCTTCACCAATCTCGGCCGCGACCATCTCGACTACCACGCCGATATCGAGAGCTATCTCGAGGCCAAGCTCCGCCTGTTCACGACCCTGCTGCCCGAGGGGTGCCCCGCCATCGTCAACGCGGACGGCGCCTATGCCGACCGCGTCGCCGCCGTGGCGCAGGCCGCCGGGCGGCCGGTGCGGACGACCGGCCGGGCGGGCCGCGCGATCCGGCTCGCCGCCGCCGCGACCGAGGGCTTCGCGCAAGCTCTCGACCTCGACGGCGCCTACGGCCAGCACCGTGTCCGGCTGCCGCTCGTCGGCGCCTTCCAGGTGGAAAACGCCCTCGTCGCCGCCGGCCTCGTCCTCGCCACGCCGGCCGGCCTCGCCGATCCGGACGGGGTCTTCGCGGCTCTCGAGCATCTGACCGGCGTGCCGGGCCGGATGGAGCGGATCGGCGAGGCCCGGGGCGGCCTCTGCCTGGTGGACTACGCCCACAAGCCGGAGGCGCTGGAGAGCGTGCTCACGGCGCTCCGCCCCTTCGCCGCCGGGCGCCTCGTCTGCGTGTTCGGCTGCGGCGGCGACCGCGACCGCGGCAAGCGCCCGCTGATGGGCGCCATCGCCGCCCGGCTCGCCGACACGGTCATCGTCACCGACGACAATCCGCGCAGCGAGGCGCCCGACGCCATCCGCGCGGCGATCCTGGCCGCGGCGCCCGGCGCCACCGAGATCGCCGACCGCGCCGAGGCGATCCGTGCCGCGGTGCGCGGGCTCGGCCCCGGCGATGTGCTGGTGGTGGCGGGCAAGGGCCATGAAACCGGCCAGATCGTGGGCGATCGGACCCTGCCGTTCTCGGATCACGCGGTGCTGCGCGCCGCGATCGCGGAAAGGGACTAGAGGTTTTCCCTCCCCCTCTGCGGGGGAGGGTGGCCCCTGTGTCAGCAGGGGTCGGGAGAGGGGTGCGACGGTGCAGGCCGGGGCTCGTCATCGACGTCGCCCTCCACCTGACGTCGGGCTCCCCTCTCCCGACCCGCTTCGCGGGCCACCCTCGCTCATCCCAAGCCGGGCCTGCCCGACTTGAGCACGGGCAAGCGGATCTCGGGCAGGCCCGAGATCCGTGGGGGGAGGGACGGCGCGGAAACGGATCGAACGACGATGATGGATCTCTGGACCCCGCAAGCCCTGGAGGCCGCCACCGGTGGGCGGCTCGTCGGCGCGCCGCACGCGATCTCCGGCGCCTCCATCGACACCCGCACCCTGCAGCCGGGCGACCTGTTCTTCGCGATCCGGGGCGAGGCCCGCGACGGCCACGATTTCGTTGCCGACGCCCTCGGCCGCGGAGCCGGCGCGGCCGTGGTCGCGCAGGACCGGGCCGAGACCTTCGCCGGCACGGGACCGGTCCTCGCCGTCCCGGGCGAGGGGGCCGATCCGGTGCTCGACGCCATGCGGGCGATCGGCCAGGCGGCGCGGGACCGGACGCAGGCCGCCATCGTCGCGGTCACCGGCTCCGTCGGCAAGACCGGCACCAAGGAGGCCCTGCGCCACGTGCTGGGCGCGCAAGGCGAGACCCACGCCTCCGTCGCCTCCTACAACAACCACTGGGGCGTGCCCCTGACTCTCGCGCGCATGCCCGCGGCGACGCGCTTCGGCGTGTTCGAGATCGGCATGAACCACGCGCACGAGATCCTGCCGCTCGCGGCCCAGGTCAGGCCCGACGTGGCGCTGATCACCACGGTCGAGCCGGTGCATATCGAGCATTTCCCCTCGCTCTCGGCGATCGCCGACGCGAAGGGCGAGATCTTCTCCGGGCTGAGGCCCGGCGGCGTCGCCGTGATCAACCGCGACAACCCGAACTTCCCCCGGCTGCTGGCCCATGCCCAGGCCTCGCAGGCGGGCCGCGTCATCACCTTCGGCGAGCATGCGGAGGCCGATGTCCGCGCGCTCCGGATCGTGCTGCGCCCGGACCTCTCGGTGGTCGATGCGGTGGTGATGGGCCAGCCCGTCACCTACCAGCTCGGCACCGCTGGCCGGCACACGGCGATGAACTCGCTCGGCGTGATGGCGGTGATCCACGCACTCGGGGCCGACCTCGCCCGCGCCGCCCTGTCGCTCGCCGCGCTTCGCCCGCCGGCCGGCCGCGGCGAGCGCACGGCCTTGCGCTTCGAGGCAGGCGAGGCCTTCCTCGTGGACGAGAGCTACAACGCCAACCCGGCCTCGATGCGGGCGAGCCTCGCCACGCTCGCCGGAATCGAGACCGGCGCGCGCGGGCGCCGCATCGCGGTGCTGGGCGACATGCTCGAACTCGGGCCCACCAGCGAGGACCAGCATCGCGGCCTCGCCGAGGCGGTCGAGACCAACGGCATCGATCTCGTCTTCACCGCGGGGGCGCGGATGCGCCATCTCTTCGAGGCGCTCCCGGTGAGCCGGCGCGGCATCGCCGCGGCCGAATCCGCGGACCTGATCGAGCCGCTGGCCAAGCTGCTGCGCGCCGGCGACGCCGTGATGGTGAAGGGCTCGAACAGCATCCGCATGGGCCGGATTGTCGAGGCGCTGAAAGCCCGCTACGCGGATGCCGCAACGCAGCGCGATTCGGCCCGTGCGGCCGCCCCTTGAGTGACGGCCACCCGCCTCCCGGCCGGCCTCACCGCATCTCCTTCCCAATCCGAACGAGCAGGCTCGGCTGAACGGATGCTGTATCTCCTGTCGGAACTGAGCGGCACGCTCTCGGCGCTCAACGTCTTCCGCTACATCACCTTCCGCACCGGCGGCGCGCTGTTCACGGCGGGCCTGTTCGTGTTCTGGTTCGGGCCCTGGATCATCTCGCTGCTGCGCCTGCGCCAGGGCAAGGGCCAGCCGATCCGCGAGGACGGGCCGCAGGCCCACCTTCTGACCAAGCGCGGCACCCCGACCATGGGCGGCCTGATGATCCTGGCCGGCGCCGTGGTCGCGATCCTGTTCTGGGCCAATCCGCGCAGCTACTACGTCTGGATCGTGCTCACCGTGACCCTCGGCTTCGGCGCGATCGGCTTCTACGACGACTACCTCAAGGTCACGAAGCAGTCGCACAAGGGCTTCTCGGGCAAGTTCCGGCTCGCCCTGGAGGCCCTGATCGCGGTCGGCGCCTGCATCGCCATCTCCTACTGGTCGCCCTCAGCCCTGCAGAACCAGCTCGCCTTCCCGGTCTTCAAGGACGCGCTGCTCAATCTCGGCTGGTTCTACGTGCTGTTCGGCGCCTTCGTGATCGTGGGCGCGGGCAATGCCGTGAACATGACCGACGGCCTCGACGGCCTCGCCATCGTGCCGGTGATGATCGCCTGCGGCACCTTCGGCGTGATCGCCTATCTCGTGGGCAACTCCTTCACCGCGAGCTACCTGCAGGTGAACTACGTGCGCGACACGGGCGAACTCGCCGTGGTCTGCGGCGCGGTGATCGGGGCGGGCCTCGGCTTCCTCTGGTTCAACGCGCCGCCGGCGCAGATCTTCATGGGCGATACCGGTTCGCTGTCGCTCGGCGGCCTGCTCGGCGCGATCGCGGTCGCCACCAAGCACGAGATCGTGCTGGCGATCGTCGGCGGCCTGTTCGTCCTGGAGATGATGTCGGTCATCATCCAGGTCGCCTCCTTCAAGCTCACGGGCAAGCGTGTCTTCCGGATGGCGCCGATCCATCACCATTTCGAGCAGAAGGGCTGGAAGGAGCCGCAGGTGGTGATCCGGTTCTGGATCATCGCGGTGATCCTGGCGCTCGCGGGCCTCGCCACATTGAAGCTGCGCTAGAGCACGCGCCGATTGGATCGCCCCGCAATCCAATCGGATCACGCGTTCTCTATCAACGGGTTAGAGACGGATTCACCGATCAGGTTGAAGCAACCTGATCGGATCCGGCTCTGGAGCGCTCGTAAGCCGAAGTTGGACACCGGTTCGGCGAAGGAGAGCGCGTCAAAACGAGGACCGTGAGCCGTTCTCGATTGCAGCGCGATCGGGAGCAGCTCTAAGGGCGCTCTTCCTCGACCGCGCGGCGGAGGTTAGGAGAGGCGGCCGCGCTTGACCGTGCGGCCATCTCAAGGTGCGCGTATGACCCCCATCACCACCTTCGCGGACAGCCGCGTCGCCCTGTTCGGGCTGGGCGGATCCGGGCTCGCCACCGCGCTCGCGCTGAAGGCCGGCGGGGCGCGGGTGCTGGCCTGGGACGACAACCCGGACAGCGTCGCCCGCGCCGAGGCCGCGGGCATCGAGACGCAGGACCTGCGCGGCGCCGACTGGTCGGACCTCGCCGCTCTCGTCCTGGCACCCGGCGTGCCGCTGACCCATCCGGCGCCGCACTGGACGGTGGGCCTCGCCCAGGGGGCCGGCGTCGAGATCGTCGGCGATATCGAGCTGTTCTGCCGCGAGCGCGCGAAGGTCGCGCCGGGCAGCCCGTTCGTCGCGATCACCGGCACCAACGGCAAGTCCACCACCACGGCGCTGATCGCCCATATCCTGCGCGCGTCGGGCCGCGACGTGCAGATGGGCGGCAATATCGGGACCGCGATCCTCTCGCTGGAGCCGCCCGCGGCGGCACGGATCCACGTGATCGAGATGTCCTCGTTCCAGATCGATCTGACGCCCTCGCTGAATCCGAGCGTCGGTGTCCTGCTCAACATCACCCCCGACCATCTCGACCGGCACGGCACGCTGGAGCAGTACGCCGCCATCAAGGAGCGGCTGATTCAGGGCTCTGACCTCGCCGTGGTCGGCATCGACGACCGGCTCAGCCGCGAGATCGCCGAGCGCCGGGCCGAGCGTCTCGTGCGCGTGCATGTGCCGCGCGAGGCGGTAATCGCGGCAGACGCCCTCATCGCCCGCGATGCCGCGGTGTTCGATCCCGACGGGAGCCGCCTCGCGGATGTCTCGGGGATCGGATCCTTGCGCGGCGCGCACAACTGGCAGAACGCGGCGGTGGCCGTCGCGGTCGCCCGCGCGCTCGGCCTCGACGCGGAGGAGATCCAGGCGGGCCTGCGCTCCTTCCCCGGCCTGCCGCATCGGATGGAGGAGGTCGGCCGGCGTGGCCGGGTGCTCTTCGTCAACGATTCCAAGGCGACCAACGCCGATTCCACCGAGAAGGCCCTCACCGCCTTCCGCGACATCCACTGGATCCTCGGCGGCAAGGCCAAGGATGGCGGGATCTTCCCGCTCGTCCCGTATTTCGAGCGGATCGCCCACGCCTATCTGATCGGCGCGGCCTCCGACGCCTTCGCGGCCACGCTGGAGGGGGCGGTGCCCTATACGCGCTGCGAGACGATCGAGCGTGCGGTGGCGGCCGCGGCGGAGGGAGCGGACGCCTCGGCCGCGCCCGAGCCGGTGGTGCTGCTCTCCCCGGCCTGCGCCTCCTACGACCAGTTCCGGTCCTTCGAGCAGCGCGGCGACCGGTTCAGGGACCTGGTCCGCGCGCTGCTCTGATCGTCAGGCCGCGCGCCAGCGCTGCGCGGCGTTGTTGCCGAAGGCGCGGGCGTAGAGGGCGGCGTAGTGCTCCGCCGCCCCGCCCCAGCCGAAGTCGCGCGACATCGCCTGCCGCCGCATGGCGTTGAGCCGCTTCTTCTGGCCGAACGTGTCGAGGGCCCGGCGGACCGCGCCGACGAACCCGGTATCGGCGCCGTCCGCGAAGGTGAAGCCGGTCACGCCGTCCTCGACCGTGTCGGCCAGACCGCCGGTGCGGCGCACGATCGGCAACGAGCCGAATCGCTGGGCATACATCTGCGCCAGCCCGCAGGGCTCGAAGCGCGAGGGCATCAGCAGGAAATCGCTGCCCGCGAACATGCGGCGCGCCTGGTCCTCGGCGAAGCCGACCTGCACGCCGACCGAGTCCGGATGCTTGCGGGCGAGGCTGCGCAAGGCGTTCTCGAACCGACCCTCGCCCTGACCGATCACCACCATCTGGCCGCCCTCGGCGACGATGGTCTCGGCCGCCTGGATCGAGAGATCGATGCCCTTCTGGTGCACCAGGCGGGAGACGATCGCGAAGAGCGGTCCGCGCGAGACGGAGAGCCCGAAATGCTGGCGGACGGCCTCGGCATTCGCGCGCTTGCCCTTCCAGTCGTCCATCTCGAAGCGGGTGGCGAGATGCGGGTCGGTCCGCGGGTCCCAGCTCTCATCGATGCCGTTGAGGATGCCGGCGAGCCGCCCCTGCGCGGCGCGGGTGCGCAGGAGCCCGTCGAGACCGCAGCCCATCTCGGGCGTCTGGATCTCGCGGGCATAGGTCTCGCTGACCGTGGTCACGAAGGAGCTGTAGAACAGACCGGCCTTGAGGAAGGAGAGCTGGCCGTAGAACTCGACGCCGTTCATCTGGAAGGCGTGGTCCGGCACGCCGAGGCGGCCGAGGTTCCCCTGCGGGAACAGGCCCTGATAGGCGAGATTGTGGATCGTCAGAACGCTCGGGACCCGGATCCCGCGCCAAGCGAGATAGGCGGGGGCGAGGGCCGCCTGCCAATCGTTGAGATGCAGGAGGTCTGCCCGCCAGGCCGGATCCCGGCCGAGGGCGATCTCCGCCGCCGCGAGGCTGAGGCGCGCGAAGCGCAGGTCGTTGTCGCAGAAATCGCCGCCGGCATCGCCGTAGGGCGTCCCCTCCCGCTCGAACAGGTCGGCATTCAGGAGGACGTAGATCGACAGCCCGTCTTCGGTCTCGACAAGGCCGAGATCGCAGGCCGGCACCTGGGCGAAGCCGTCGAGGCGACCAACGATCGGGATATCGGGATAGGCGGCGCGCACCTGCCGGTAGCCGGGGATCAGCACGCGCACGTCGAAATTCCGGCGCAACGCCCGGGGCAGGGCGCCCGCCACCTCGCCGAGGCCGCCCGTCTTCACGAAGTCGGCCATCTCGGGCGTCGCGAACAGGACTCGCGGCTGCAGGGAGGTGCGCTGGTCCAATTCGGAATCGTATCTGGGGTCGTGCTCGTGCAGCGGCACACGGCTCTCGCCGTCCGAACAACCCCAGAATGCCATTGCAGCGTTCTCATTGCGGGCAATTCGCCCGGGACGGGCTGAGGCGCCCGCGGCCAAGATCGTCATGCCAACGCCCCTGTACCGTGCCGGTTCCGTTGCGTTGCACAAATCACGCCACGAAATTGGTTAACGCACCGCTGCCGTCGCCGCGATGCAACGGGCGTCGCATTCAGACGGCCAGCAGGATCACGCCTTCGGCCCCGGCGAGCACGATACGGCCTGTGGCGCGCTCTCCCGCCCGGCCGGCGTTGCTCGACAGGAGCACGACCCAGGCGGTCTCCTCGGGCAGGGGAATCTCGTGCGCGCCCTCGCCGAAATTCAGCACGACGCGCAGCACGCGGCCCTCGGCCGCGCGCTCGTAGGCGAAGACCTCCTCGGGCTGCGTCGCCACGGTGCGGTAGCTGCCCGTCGACAAGGCAGCATGCTCACGGCGCAGCGCCAGCAGGCGGCGGTAGAGCGTGAGCATCGAGCCCGGCACGTCCTGGAGCGCCTCGACATTGCGCGTCTCGGCATCCGGCGAGAGCGGCAGCCAGGGCTCGACCGAACTGAAGCCGGCCTGGGGCCCGCCGTCCCACTGCATGGGCGTGCGTTCCGGATCGCGGCCGTGACCCGGCTCGTTCTGCTCCCAGGGATCGCGGACCCGGTCCGGCGGGATCGGCACGCGGCCGAGGCCGAGTTCGTCGCCGTAATACAGGGTCGGCGTGCCACGTAAGGTGAGGAGAAGCATGGCCGCGATCCGGGCCTGCCGCTCGCCGATGCGGGCGGCGATCCGGGGCTGGTCGTGGTTTCCGAGCACCCAGTTGGGCCAGCCGCCCTCCGGCAGGGCGGCCTCGTAGTTCTCGACGAGCTCGGCGACCGCGTCGGCGCGCCAGGGCGTCTGGATGAGCTGGAAGTTGAAGGGCATGTCGGCGCCCGAGAGGTCGGGGCCGTAATAGGCCATCAGCCGCTCCATCGGCAGATAGATCTCGCCGATCAGCACCCGCTCGCCATAGGCGCGCATCACGGCCCGCATCTCGGCGATCACGTCGAGCACCTCGGGCCGGTCGGCGGAATAGACCTGCGTGAAGCGGTTGATCTCGGGCAGGTGCGCCGCGAAGTCGGGATTGGCCGGATTGTTGCGGAAGTCGTCGTCCTTGATCAGGTGCCAGATCACGTCGACCCGGAACCCGTCGACGCCGCGCTCCAGCCAGAAGCGCATGGCGTCGTACATCGCCGCCCGCACGGCCGGGTTGCGCCAGTTCAGGTCGGGCTGCTCGCGCAGGAAGGCGTGGTAATAGTATTGTCCGGTCGCCGGATCGAGGGTCCAGGCCGGCCCGCCGAAATTGCTCAGCCAGTTGTTCGGCGGACCGCCGTCGGGCGCGGGATCGCGCCAGATGTACCAGTCGCGGCGCGGGCTCTCGCGAGAGGCCCGGGCCTCGGCGAACCAGGGATGGGCGATCGAGGTGTGGTTGGGGACGAAGTCGAGGATCACCTTGAGCTTGCGCCGGTGCGCCTCCGCCACCAGGGCGTCGAAATCCGCGAGCGTGCCGAAGAGCGGATCGATGCCGCAGTAATCGGCCACGTCGTAGCCGTAATCGGCCATCGGCGAGGGATAGACCGGCGAGATCCAGACCGCGTCGACGCCGAGCCAGGCCAGATAGTCGAGCCGCTGCGTGATCCCGGCGAGATCGCCGACGCCGTCGCCGTTCGTATCCTGGAACGAGCGCGGATAGACCTGATAGACGGTGCCGCGTTTCCACCAGACGGTCTCGGCCATGCGCTGTCCTCGAGCTTCCCCGCGCGGGAGGTAGGGGCGGGGCTCGGTGCGGCGACCCGTAACCCTTCCAAAAGCATGCTGCGGGATCCTTTGGCCACGTTCAGCATTGCTTCAACCACATCGTGTGACCCTGAGCCTCGATACTGCCGCGGCGCAGGCGTGTCGCAGGACAGGCCGTCAGATCCGGCACATCGCTTGCAGATCGGGCATGTGCCTCAGACTCGCCTCGCAATGGCCGCAAGCCCGGAACACGATACGGCGTCCGGACTGATCCGAGCCGGTCGCCGCCGACAGAAGCGGAAGACGGTTTCAGGCCTGCGGCATGTGCGGCGGCGACCAAGATGGGGGTTAGTAAGGTGCTGAACGACGTCCTTACCCGGGCTTCCGGCAAGGAAGCTCCCGAGCATGACGCGACGACCGCCGCGCGGCCGGCGACGTCGGCCGTGCCAGCCCTCCCCGTATCCGGCGACGCGGTGGCCGATCTGCGCGAGGCGATCCGCGCGAAGCTCGCCTTCGCGATCGGCAAGTCGCCCGAGACGGCGCGCGAGCGCGACTGGTTCGCGGCGACCGCGCTCGCCCTGCGCGACCGGATCGTGGCCGCCTGCGCCGCCTCGAACCGGACGGTGCCGAACAAGCGCGTCTACTACCTGTCCCTCGAATTCCTGATCGGCCGGCTCCTGTCCGACGCGATGAACAATCTCGGCCTGGTCGAGACCACGCGCGCCGCGCTGAAGGATCTCGGCGTCGACCTCGGCACCGTCGAGGGCGCCGAGCCGGACGCGGCCCTCGGCAATGGCGGCCTCGGCCGCCTCGCGGCCTGCTTCATGGAGAGCATGGCCTCGATCGGCCTCCCGGCCTACGGCTACGGCATCCGCTACGACCACGGCCTGTTCCGCCAGTCCTTCGAGAACGGCTGGCAGCGGGAAGCGCCGGAGACCTGGCTCGCGGAGGGCAACCCCTGGGAGTTCGCCCGTCCCGATGCGACCTACACGATCGGCTTCGGCGGCCATGTCACCATGTCTATGGTCAGCGAGGGCGTGATCCGCCGCAACTGGCAGCCCGCCGAGACGGTGAAGGCGGTCGCCCACGACGTGCCGGTGGTCGGCTGGAAGGGCCGCACCGTCAACACGCTGCGCCTGTGGAAGGCCGAGGCCGAGCAGCCCGTGGATCTCGCCCAGTTCAACGGCGGCGACCATGTCGGCGCGGTGGCGAACCGCATGCGCGCCGAGGCGATCTCGCGGGTGCTCTACCCGAGCGATTCCACCAGCGCCGGGCAGGAGCTGCGCCTGCGCCAGGAATACTTCTTCACCTCGGCCTCGCTGCAGGATCTCGTCCGCCGCCACGTCGCCGAGCGCGGCGATGTGCGCTCGCTGCCCGACCACGCCGCGATCCAGCTCAACGACACGCACCCGGCCATCGCCGTGCCCGAGCTGATGCGCATCCTCCTGGAGGATCACGGCCTGACCTGGGACGATGCGTGGCACGTCACCACCAACACGCTGAACTACACCAACCATACGCTCCTGCCCGAGGCGCTGGAGACCTGGCCGGTGGAGCTGATGGAGCGGCTGCTGCCGCGCCACATGCAGATCATCTACCTGATCAACTGGATGCACCTCGAGGAGCAGGCCAAGAACGGCCGGTCCGACGCCGCGCATCTCGCATCCGTCTCGCTCATCGACGAGTCGCATGGACGGCGCGTGCGCATGGGCCATCTCGCCTTCCACGGCTCGCGCCGCGTCAACGGCGTCTCGGCCCTTCATACCGAGCTGATGCGCAAGACCGTCTTCGCGGATCTGCACGCCCTCGATCCGGACAAGATCGTCAACAAGACCAACGGCATCACCTTCCGCCGCTGGTTCCACAACGCCAATCCCGGCCTGACCCGGCTCGCCGTCGAGGCGGTGGGCGCGGACGTCCTCGACAACCCCGAGCTGCTGAAGGGGCTCGATGCCCTCGCGCAGGACGCGTCCTTCGTGGAGCGCTACGCCGCGGTGCGCCGCGGCCGCAAGGAGGCGCTGGCCGAGATCATCTACGACCGCGCCGGTGTGAGCGTCGATCCATCCGCGCTGTTCGACGTGCAGATCAAGCGCATCCACGAGTACAAGCGCCAGCTCCTCAACGTGATCGAGACGGTGGCGCTCTATCAGGCGATCAAGGCCGAGCCGCACAAGGACTGGACCCCGCGGGTCAAGATCTTCGGCGGCAAGGCGGCGCCGAGCTACACGCAGGCCAAGCTCATCATCAAGCTCGCCTGCGACGTGGCGCGCGCTGTCAACGACGATCCGGAGGTGGCCGACCGCCTGAAGGTCGTGTTCCTGCCGAACTACTCGGTGAGCCTCGCCGAGGCGATCATCCCCGCCGCCGATCTCTCCGAGCAGATCTCGACCGCGGGCATGGAGGCCTCGGGCACCGGCAACATGAAGTTCGCCCTGAACGGTGCCCTGACGGTGGGGACGCTCGACGGCGCCAATATCGAGATCCGCGACCATGTGGGTGCGGAGAACATCTTCATCTTCGGCCTCGACGCGGCCGGCGTGCAGGCCCGCGCGGCCGAGCCGCACTACGCCCGTGACGCGATCTGGAACTCGCCGCGGCTGGCCGCGGCGCTCGACATGATCGCCTCCGGCCGGTTCTCCCCCGAGGAGCCGAACCGCTTCCGCCCGCTCACCGACGACCTGCGCCACCGCGACCAGTACCTGCTCACGGTCGATTTCGACGATTACTGGCGCGCCCAGCGCGAGATCGACGCGGCCTGGAACGACCCGGCGGCCTGGTGGAAGCGGGCGATCCACAACACCGCGCGGATGGCGTGGTTCTCCTCCGACCGCTCCATGCGCGAATACGCCGAGGAGATCTGGCGCGTGCGCGTCGCCTGAGGGCTGCGCACCGCGTTCGGTGGCCTCGACGGATCCGACCATCGCGGCGATCGCCGACCGGCTCGTCGCCGGCGCGGCGGTTGCCGATCGGGCCGACGGCGTCCTTGAGACGGCCTTCCACGCCTTGCTCGATGCCGGGATCCCGCTCTGGCGGGTCAGCGTGGCGATGCCGGCGATCGATCCGACCTTCCGCGCGGTCAGCCTCGTCTGGCGCCGCGGACGCGGGATCGTCCGGGAATCGACCGAGCACGGCCCGGATGGCGATGCGCGGTTCGCCCGCTCGCCGATCCACGCGCTCCTGGAAAGCGGGGGCGATGCCCTGCGCTGCCGCCTCGACGGACAGGAACCCGATCCGAACCTGACGCTGCTCGGCGAGCTCCGCGCGCAGGGCGGGACCGACTATGTCCTGCATCTCCCGGCCTTCACCTCGGGCACGGCAGTGTTCGGTGTGGCGCTGTCCTTCGCCACGGACCGGCCGGGCGGTTTTTCCGAGGATGCGCTCGCCGCCTTCGCGACCCTGCGCCCGGCGCTGGCTCTCGCCATGTGCAAGTTCAGCCTCGCGCAGAGCCTGCGCGACTCCCTCTCGATCTATCTCGGCCCGATGACTGCGGCGCGGGTGCTCGGCGGCGAGGTGCGGCGCGGACAGGGCCGGACGGTCTCGGCCGCGATCCTGCTCACGGATCTGCGCGGCTTCACGGCGCTCGCCGACCGTGAGGACCCGCTACGCGTGGTGGCGTGGCTCGACGAGCATCTCGACGCGCTCGGCGAGCCCGTCCGGGCACAGGGCGGCGAGATCCTGAAGTTCCTCGGAGACGGCTTCCTCGCGATTTTCCCGGTCGAGGATCCGGACCGCGCACCGTGCCCCGTCTGCGAGTCCGCCCTCGCCGCCGCGCGTCAGGCGCTGTCCGGCAACGAGGCGCTCAACCGGCGCCGCGCCCAGGCGGGCCTGCCGGTCCTGGAGGCCGATCTCGCCCTGCATTTCGGCCCGCTGGTCTACGGCAATGTCGGGACCGGTCGGCGGCTCGACTTCACGGTGATCGGAGGGGCGGTGAACGAGGCCAGCCGGATCGAGGCTCTCTGCGGCGAGATCGGGCAACCGCTCCTCGTCTCGGACGCCTTCGCGGCGCGCTGCGGCGCGCCCCTCGAATCCGTCGGCGCCTTCGCGCTGCGCGGCATCAGCGGGCAGCAATGGATCTGGCGGCCGGCCGATTGATCGGAGCGGATCTGAAATCGGCGAGCCCGCGCGGCCCGATCAGGCCGGATCGAACCCCTCGACCGGGATCGGGTAGCAGCGCGCACCGACCGAGGCGGCCAGGACCTGAACGGCGCCGACGGTCGCGGCCGAGCCGGCGACATGCACGACGTCGGTGGCGCGCAGGGAGGGCAGGTGCGCGGTGAGCGGGCCGGGCCGCACATCCGGAGGCCGCTGGCGGCCGCGGTCGGCCACCATCACGATTCGGCCGACGCCGGTGCGGCGCAGCCAGTCCAGGCTCTCGCGCATGTAGAGATCCCGGGCGTCGCGCGCGCCGACGATGACGGTCATCTCGCGGGCCGGCTCGATGTAGCGGGCGGCATGGGCGATCGACCAGATCGCGCCGAAGCCCGTCTCGGCGGCGACGAGAACGAGGCGCCCGCCGCCCGGCCGGTACTGGCCGCGCCCGATCGGCCCCTTGAGCTTGACCGCGACCTCGAGCCCGACCGCCTCGAACAGCGAGGTTCCGTCCTCGTCGCGGGGGCAGTGGAAGACGGCCTCGTTCAGCTCCGCCGACCCATCGACGCGCAAAGTCGGACAGAGCGTGACGGGGCTGAGATCCTCGATGCTGCAGGCGACCTGATGGCCCGGCTCCAGCACGATCCGCTTCTCCAGCGTGACGACCGCCTCGACCACGTGGGGGCTCAGCACGCGCAGGGCGGTGAGGGTGCCCTTGCGCGTCGCGGTCGGAACGTGGCGCGGCTCCGCCGCGACGATGGGTGCGGCGGTGGAAGTGGCGAGCTTCAAGGCGTCGGCTCGGCCGCGCCGTCCCTTGGTCCGGCGCGGAGCGACGCCTGGCCCCTGGCCGAGCAGCCCGGCCCCGTGAAGGGCCTGGACCGATCCGATCATGCCCTCGGCAAGCGCCGCCTCCACGGGGGTGTCCCCGGTCGAGACGCGCACGGACTTGCCGTTGACGATGAGCGAGCAGCGCGCGCTCATGGGCGTCTCCTGGTCACGGGATGCGGCCGGTCAGCGGCGGGACAGCAGCAGGTGGTCGACGAGGGCCGCCCAGCGCTCGCGGATGGCGCGCACATCCATCTCGGCCTCGGTGCCGGGCCCGGAAAGCCGGGCACGGAGCTGGGCCGTCTCTTCGCGCTCGGCCTGCAGCACCGCCTTCAGCAAGGCGAGCTCGGCTTCGAGCAGCTCGACGTCGCGTTCCGCGCCGACCGAAACGATGGTCTCTGCCTCCGTCTCGGAGATCGCGGGTTGCGTCTCGGCCTGGGCTTCGGGGAGCAGCTCGGGCTCGGGCTGCGGCGGGACGAGCCGGCTGTGTTCCAGGCGGATCGGGCGGGCGATCAGCCGACGCACGACGTCGGGATTGCTCCGGCTCTCGAACCGCCGCACCGCCTCGGCCATGCCCATTCTCCCCCGCGCGGGCGGCGCACCATCCGGCGCGCGCCCCGACCCACCATGCACAAGACGATGCCGCGACATGGTTAAGGCGGACTTAAATCGATCGTCAACGGAGGCGTGCGACCGATTGCGGAAACTCCGCGTCTCGAGCGACTGCTCGAGGGGATGGCCCGGGGTCTTCACCCGAACTGATCCACGTCTCGGAGCCTGTTTGAGTTGAACCGACTGACCCTCATGCGGAGAGTCTGCTCATCCCATCAAACCACCTCATCCTGAGGTGCGAGGCCTCAGCCGAGCCTCGAAGGAGGCCTCCGCTTCGCTCCAGCACCTCAGGATGAGGTCGAGGAGGGGATCAGCGGCGTGAACACCGGCTCGATCCGCTCAAACAGGCTCTGAGCCGCATCCGAAGCGGGTTCGGTGGGGCCGCCGCATCTCCGCATGATGATCGATCGATCCCGCGCAGAGAGGCTCGGCAACGCCGACGCCCGGCGCCTTTGGGCGGCACCGGGCGTCGCGGATTGGGTCGAGCCGGTTGCGGATCAGCGCATAGCAGCGAGGCTGCCAGCAGGGACGGGGCTGCCGAGCGGGTCGGGCCCGTAGGCGTTCGGGCCATCCGTGCCCTTCAGAAAGCCGGTCTCGATCAGGTACCAGACGCCACCGATGATCGGCACGAAGCTGATCAGGATCCAGATGCCGGGCTTGCCGCGGTCGTGGAAGCGCTTGATGCCGAGGCAGATCGAGGCCCAGGCGAAGAGACCGATCACGGCAAAGTTGACGATCAGCATCGGAATCGCAGCGGCGCCTGTCACCTTGAACGCGCCGTCATCGGACGCCTCGTTCGAGACGAACTGGGCCAGGATCAGGTTCGCGACCGTCAGGACGACGAGCATCGCGAGCGTCGAGAGCACAGCTCCCTTCCAGAATTGCCCGCGGCCGATACGGCCCTGAGCGGAGAACAGCAGCGCTTTCATCGTTGACCCCCTGAGCGGGGCCGAGCGCAGTGACACGATGTCTCCCGCAACCGGCCCTCGCCTCGCTCGCTAGGGCAGGGTGCGTGCAGCCTCAACACGCTCCGGGGCAGCGTGGACGCAAGGACAACAATCAGGAACACTGGGACAAGCCGCCGCTTCGGACGGGCCTCAGGCGGCCTCGGGCGCAGCGCCGACGAGCTGGCGGGCCTGGAGCACGGTCATCGGCTCGCCGAAGGCCGTGCCTTCCGCGTACTCGCAGCCGAGCTCCATCAGCGCCTGCGCATCCGCCTCGGATTCCGTCCCCTCCGCGACGATGGCGAGGTTCAGCTCGGTCGCCATCTTCACGATGGAGCGCAAGATCGCCGTCTTGCCGGTCGCCATCTGGCGGACGAAGGACTGATCGACCTTGATCGTGTCGAACGGAAAGCGTTGCAGATAGGACAGGGCCGAGTAGCCGGTGCCGAAATCCGAGAGGCAGAGGCCGGCGCCGAGGTCGCGGATGCGGGTCAGCATCTGGGCCGCGTATTCCGGGTTCTCCATCACGAGCCCCTCGGAGAGCTGGAGCTTGAGCGAGCCCGGCAGGACGCCCGAGCGCGCCAGCACGGTCTTCACGTCGTGCAGCAGGTCGTGGCGCAGCAGGCGGCGCGAGGAGACGTCGACCGAGGCGAAGATCGGCGGCTCCACCTCCAGCGCCCGCTGCCAGGCCGCGAGTTCCAGCGCCGTGCGCTCCAGGGCGAAGATCCCGAGATTGACGATGAAGCCGCTCTCCTCGGCAACCGGCATGAAGGTCGATGCCGGGATGCGCCCGAGCTTGGGATGGTCCCAGCGCAGAACCGTCTGGAAGCCTGCGACGGTGCGGTCCTCGAGCCGCACGATCGGCTGAAACAGGACCTTGATCTCGTTGCGCTCGAGCGCGCGGCGCAGATCCCCTTCGAGCATCAGGCGGTCCGAGCGCTCGGCGCGCATATGGGCGCGGAAGACCTCGATGCGATCGCCACCGCCGCGCTTGGCCTGAATCATCGCGGTCTCGGCGTTCTTGAAGACGTCGTCCCGCTTCACCTGCGCACCGGTCTCGTAGAGGGCGAGACCGATCGAGACGGTGAGGAAGATCTCGCGGTCGGCATAGGTGATCGGCGTGGCGATGGCGCGCCGGATCATCTCGACGAAGGCGAGCACCCGGTCGGGGTCGCGCTCGGAGAGCAGGATCACGGCGAACTCGTCGCCGGCGACCCGGGCGAGGGTGTCCTGCGGGCGCAGGAGGCGGCCGAGACGGCGCGAGAGCGTGAGCAGGATCGAGTCGCCGGCCGAGAGCCCGATCGCGTCGTTGATGCCCTTGAAGCGGTCGATGTCGAGGACGATCACGGTGGGCTTCAGGCGGGCGTCCTGGCTCGCGAAGGCGAGCGCCGCGTCGAGGCGGTCGCCGAACAGCTCGCGGTTCGGCAGGCCGGTGAGGCTGTCGTGCACGGCGTCGTGCAGGAGGCGCTCCTCGGCGGTCTTCAACTCGGTGACGTCGGCGATGGTGCCGACCACGCGGACCACCTCGCCGTCCGAGCCGATCACCGGACGCGCCTTGAGCCGGTACCAGTAATAGGCCCCGCTCGACGCGCGCAGGCGGAAATCGTGGACGATGCGCCCGCGCCGCTCCTCGATCACCGTGTCGAGGGCGGCCGAGTAGCGCTCCACGTCGAAGGGGTGGAGGAGCTGCAGCCAGTTCGCCGCCGGCCCCTCGAGGGCGCCGCGGGCGAGGCCGAGCTGGCTCTCGATCTCCTGGCCGGCGAAGACCCGGTCGCCCGGCACGTCCCAGTCGAACACCACGTCGCCAGCCCCGGTGAGGGCGAGGGCGCGGCGCTCGGTATCCGAGACCAGGGCGTGCGAGAGGCCGCCGCCCGCGAAGGCGTGCTGCATCACCGTGAAGCCGATCAGCATGACGATGAGGACGAGGCCGCCGATCAGGGCCGGCTGGACCAGTTCGCTGCCGATCTGGCCGGTCACCGCGAAGCCCGCGGCCGCCACCCAGACGACGAGGAGGGTCCAGGTCGGCACCAGCAGGATCGCCCGGTCGTAGCCGTTATGGGCCGCGAGATAGACGATGAGCAGCAGCCCGACCCCGGCGACCGCCGCGATGGAGATCCGCGCGACGCCCGCCGCCACCGGCGGATCGAACACCGCGAGCCCGACGAGGCCCGCGAGGAAGGCCAGCCAGAAGAAGGCGACGTGGCTGTAGCGCACGTGCCAGCGGGAGAGGTTCAGATAGGCGAACAGGAAGACCAGGAGCGTCGCGCCGAGCACCGCCTCGGCGGAGGCGCGGTAGACCCGCTCGGCCAGTTCCGTGACGGTGAAGACCCGCTGCAGGAAGCCGAAATCGATGCAGGCATAGGCGAGCACCGCCCAGGCGAGCGCCGCCGCGGCGGGGAAGATGATCGCCCCCTTCACCACGAAGACGATGGTCAGGAACAGGGCGAGCAGCCCGGCGATGCCGATGATGATGCCCTTGTAGAGCGTCAGGCCGGCGGCCTTCTTGCGGTAGGCGTCCTGGTCCCAGAGATGGACCTGCGGGATGTTGGGGCCGCGCAGCTCCGCCACGTAGGTGACGGTGGTGCCGGGATCGAGGGTGATGACGAACTGGTCGGCTTCCGGGTTCTCGTCGCGCTCGGGGCGAATGCCCTGGCTCGCGGTGATCGCGGCGATGCGCGAGCCGCCGAGATCGGGCCAGACCACGCCGGAATCGACCAGCCGGAAATGCGGCGCCACCAGGATGCGGTCGATCTGCTCGTCGGTGTCGTTGGTGAGGGCGAAGACCATCCAGTCCGGCCGCGCCCCGGCGTCGCGCGCCTTGACCACGATGCGGCGGACGATGCCGTCCTTGCCGGGCGCGGTCGAGATCTGGATGAGGTCGCCGTCCGAGCGGTAGCGCTCGATCGCGGGCGTCAGGTCGATGACCGGGCTGTCGAGGGTGACCCGCACCGCCTCGACCGCGTCCGCGGGCCGGCTCGCCACCAGGCCGCAGACGAGACAGGCGAGGAAGAAGGCGAGGATGCGCAACGGAGGAGGGTTCCGGCCGGGCGTTCGAGCGCGTGAACGGCTCAGGTGCAAGGCAGTGGTAAAGGCGCCCCCGATGGGGAGCAACCCGGCGGATCCGACGGGCATGCGGGCGCCCACCGCTTCCTGCCGGCCGCTTGTCCGGGGCATCGTCCCCGTTTGCGGCCAAATCAAGTTGACGCCGCCGGATCAGGCGGCGCGCAGGCGCCCGGCGATGCGGTCGAGGGGCGGCAGCTTGCTGATCGGGCCGATCGCGGCGAGCGTCGGCGGGCCGGCGAGCAGGCGCGCGCCCGCCTCGCGCACCGCCTCGACCGTGACGGCGTCGACCTTCGCGATCACGTCGGCGGCGGGGATGACGCGGCCCCAGGCGAGGATCTGGCGGGCGTTGCGCTCGATGCGCCCGCCCGGCGTCTCCAGGGCGCCGAGCAGGGACAGCTTGAGCTGCGCCTTGGCCCGGGCGATCTCCTCGGACGCGATGTCCCGCGTCGCGCGGACCAGGGCGTCGAGGGTCACGTCGGTGAGCTCGGCGAGGTCGCCGCCCGAGGTCCCGGCGCCGATGCCGAACAGGCCGCAATCGGAGAAGGGCCAGTGGAAGGCCTGGATCTCGTAGGCGAGGCCGCGGGTCTCGCGGACCTCCTGCCAGAGCCGCGAGGTCAGGCCGCCGCCGAGCACCTGCGCGAACATGTGGAGGGCGTAGTAGCCGTCGTCGCGGAAGGAGAGGCCCGGCAGGCCGAGGACGAGGTTCGCCTGCTCGAGCTTGCGCGGCATGCGCCGCTCGCCGCCGCCATAGACGCCCGGCACGGCCTCGGGGGCGGTGGCGGCGGGCATGGCGCCGAAATGCCGCCCGGCCGCCGCGACGATCGCCTCGTGCTCGACGGCGCCGGCCGCGGCCACCACGAAGCGGTCGGCCGTGTATTCGCGGGCGAGATAGGCGCGGATCGCCGGCTCGTCGAAGCTCTTGATCGTGTCCGGCCGCCCGAGGATCGGCCGGCCGATCGGCTGGCCCGGGAAGGCCGACTCGATGAAGGCGTCGTAGACCACGTCGTCGGGCGTATCCTCGACGGCGGCGTATTCCTGGAGGATCACGCTCTTCTCGCGGGCGAGCTCGCCCGCATCGAAGACGGAGTGCGTGAGGATGTCGCCGATCACGTCGAGGGCGACGCCGACATCCTCGCCGAGCACCCGCGCGGTGTAGCTGGTGCCCTCGGCCGAGGTCGCGGCGTTGATCTCGCCGCCGACATTCTCGATGTCCTCGGCGATGGCCCGGGCCGAGCGCGTGCGCGTGCCCTTGAAGGCCATGTGCTCGATGAGGTGGCTGAGGCCGCTCTCTTCGGCCCGCTCGTGCCGGGAGCCGGCGCCGACCCAGACGCCGAGCGTCGCGGTGGCGACGCCGGGCATCGCCTCGGTCGCCACCGTCAGCCCGTTGTCGAGCCGGGTGACGCGCAGGGAGGGCGAGGCGCCGTGCGTGGCGAAATGCTGGTTCATGCGCCCCTCGTGATTCGAGCCCGCGCGCGGATCAGCGTCTCGATCGCGGCCTGGTCGTTCGCCACGCGGGTGACGCGCTCGGGCCGCTCCATCAGGTCGGCGAGGTGCGGCGGCAGGGCGGGACGGCCGCCGCCGGTCGCCTGGGCGACCGCGTCGGGAAACTTCGCCGGATGGGCGGTGGCGAGGGCCACCACCGGCGTGCGCGGGTCCTTCTCCAGCAGCCGCCGCGCGGCGCGGACGCCGATGGCGCTGTGCGGATCGAGCACGATCCCGGTCCCCGCATGGGTCGCGCGGATCTCGTCCATCACGTCCGGCTCGGGCACGGCGACCGCGTCGAACTCGGACCGGACGGTGGCGAGCACAGCCTCGTCCAGGCGGAAGCCGCCCGACTGCTTCAGTCCGGCCATCAGCCGGCGGATCGAGGCCGCGTCGCGCCCGAGCGCCTCGAACAGGAGGCGCTCGAAATTCGAGGAGATCTGGATGTCCATCGACGGCGAGGTCGTCGGCACGACGCCCTGCAGCTCGTAGGCACCGTGCTCCAGGGTGCGCACCAGGATGTCGTTGGCGTTGGTGCCGATCATCAGCCGCTCGACGGGCAGCCCCATGCGCTTGGCGACCCAGCCGGCGAGGATGTCGCCGAAATTGCCGGTCGGCACCGCGAAGGAGACCGGCCGGTGGGGCGCGCCGAGCGCCACGGCGCTGGTGAAGTAATAGACCACCTGCGCGGCGACGCGGGCCCAGTTGATCGAGTTGACGCCCGAGAGCCGCACAGCATCGGCGAAATCGGCGTGCTGGAACAGGGCTTTGACGATGTTCTGGCAATCGTCGAACGTGCCGTCGACCGCGAGCGCGTGCACGTTGCCCGCATCGACCGAGGTCATCTGCCGGCGCTGGACCTCGGAGACCCGGCCGTGCGGATAGAGGATGAAGATGTCGACCTGATCGAGCCCGCGGAAGGCCTCGACCGCGGCGGAGCCGGTATCGCCCGAGGTGGCGCCCACGATGGTGGCGCGGGCGCCGCGCTTGCGCAGCACGTGGTCCATCAGCCGCCCGAGGAGCTGCATCGCCACATCCTTGAAGGCGAGCGTCGGGCCGTGGAAGAGTTCGAGCAGGAACAGGTTGTCGCCGAGCTGGGTCAGCGGGCAGACGGCGTCGTGGCGGAAGCCGGCATAGGCCGCCTCGATCATCGCATCGAGATCGGCATCGGCGATCTCGCCGTCGACCAGGGGGCGCAGCACGCGCTTGGCCGCATCGGCGTAGCGGGCGCCCGCGAGCGCGGCGATCTCGCCTTTCGGAATCACCGGCCAGCTCTCGGGCAGGTAGAGGCCGCCGTCGCGGGCGAGGCCGGCGAGAAGGGCATCCGAGAACGAGAGCGGCGCGGCGTCGCCGCGGGTCGAGACGTGCAGCACAAGGGCCTCCGGGGAAGGCGCTCCCTCTACACGATGCCCGCGGCCGTGTCGAAACCCGCGGGCGACCGGATCAGGGCCGCGGTCCAGCCCGGCCGTCGCGGCGGCTCAGCCGATGCAGAACCGCATCCGGCGTGTCCTCGATATACCAGATCCGTCCGTCGACCGGTGCGCGGCGCTCCCCGGTGCGGGCTCGGACGGGACGTGCGTCCGGAGCCGCTCCGACGTCACTGCGTCGATCCGGAACCTGTCCGGCCGCCGCCTTGCGGATCCGGCCGACATTCGGGAACTCGGCGTCGAATGCCATTTTCGGCTGCGGCCTCCATGGGGTCACGCGACGCAAACGCGATACGAAAGCCGTCGATCCGTGCGCGCCGCTCGGGCCGGCACCTTCGATTCGCGCTGTTGCGCCGGCACCACAGCCGGATGGTGCGGCACCTGCCCGCCCTCGGCGTTCCGGGCTCCGGCGCCGCCTAGAGCCGGATCCGATCAGGTTGCTTCAACCTGATCGGTGAATCCGTCTCTAACCCAGTGATAGAGAACGCGTGATCCGATTGGATTGCGGGGCAATCCAATCGGCGCGTGCTCTAGAGATTCGTTCCGGGTGCCTTCGAGAGGCGGCAGCCGGTAATCCGCCAGGCACCATCCGCCTGTCGCTCGACCGAATAATCGGCGGTCCAATCGACACCGTACTCGTCCTGGATCGCGACCTCCTGCGAGAGGCCGGCCTCGCCCCGCTCCTGCACCGGCCCGAAGACGAAGCTGCGGTGGCGGTAGATCGGCCGGTAGTTCGACCGCACCATGCCGATGAAGATCTCCGCCGTGGGGAACAGACCGCGGATGGCGGGGGCGGCCTGCGCATAGGCGGCCTCGGCATCGTCCCGGGCAAGGGCCTCGGCCTGCCGGCTGATCGCGGCGCGGGCCGCCTCGCGGGCGCCGTCATCGGCGAGGACCGGACCGGCCATGAGGACGAAGAGAAGAGCGAGGCGCGCGCGCATCGGGATCACTCCGCCGCGGGACCGGAGCCGCGACGAAACCAGTGTATGGCGCCGGACACCGACGGCAAGCGTCTGATCCGATCCCCACGACCTGAGCCGGCCGATCCCTTCGGGATCGCGGATGTCGACGTCGCGCGAGCGCCGCCCAGGCTTGCCGATCCGGGTTCCGCCTGGATCAGGCGGAACCCGGATCCGGTGCCATTCAGGTCAGGCCGTGCAGGCGACGCCAGGCGAAGACCGTGAAGACGCCGACGAGGCAGGCGGCGATCCCGAACCACGTGAAGGCGTATTGGAGATGGTTGTTCGGCAGGTCGACGCGGAGCTGCCCGCCCCTCGGCCAGGTCTTCGCGCCGGGGACCGCATCCGCCTCGATCAGATAGGGTGCTACGTCGCCGAGCCCGCGTGCCTCAGCGATGCCCGCGATGTCCCGGTTGAACCACTCGCCGCGCTTCGGATCGGGGGCAGGCACGAACATCGCGCGGGCCTCGCTGGCGCGCAGGATCCCGGTGACCGTGGTGTCGCCCGAGACAAGGCCGTCGCGGCGGTCTTCCTGTGCCTTCAGCTCGGTCGGCACGAATCCGCGATTGACCAGGACCGTCCCGCCCTCCGCGCGCCGGAACGGCGTGATGACGTAATAGCCCTGCAGGGCGCGGCCGGGCGTGTCCCCCGGCGCGAGGCCGTGGACCAGGGTCTCCGCGTCGTTCTCGAACCGGCCGGCGGCGCGCACGTGCCGGAACTCGTCGCGGGCCGGGTCCCAGGCGGCGGGCTCGGGAGGCGCAACCGGCGCGGCGCGGGAGCGCTCGATAATGCGGCCGATCAACGCCTCCTTTTCGGACTTGCGCGCGATCTGCCACGTCCCGAGGCCGAGAAGGATGGCCAGCGCCACCAGGGCCGACAGGCCGGGCGCGAGGAGGCCGCGCCAGCCTTCGGGCCGGACCGTCCCGGCAGCGTCCGGACTCACCGCTCGAAACGCCCCTGCTCGGCCTTGTTGGCATATTGCAGGGCGATCAGCATGCCCTTCAACGGCCGGACGAGCGCCAAGCTGAGCCCGATCGAGAGGCTGGCCGCGACGAGGGCATGGACCCAGATCGGCGGCTCGTAGGTGATCTCCATCCAGAGGGCGAGACCGACCACGACGACGCCGACGATCGACATCACGAAGAAGGCCGGCCCGTCCGCCGAATCGAAGCTCGCATAGTCGAGCTGACAGTCCTCGCAGGACGGACGCAGGCTAAGGAAGCCCTTGAACAGATGGCCCTCGCCGCAACGCGGGCAGCGCCCGCGCAGGCCCGTCGGGATCGGGTCCGGCGTCTGGTAACGGTGGTCCAACATATCCATCCTTCGGCTGCCCCCGCTCCCGCCATATGGTCGGTCGGGGACGATCGCGCACGAAAAAGGGCGGCCGAAGCCGCCCTTGGCATTGCCGCCATGCAACAGGCGGAGGGCGCCCCGGTCAGTGGGCGCCGTGGCCGACGCCCGAGCCCCAGACGTAGATCGCGGCGAACAGGAACAGCCACACCACGTCGACGAAGTGCCAGTACCAAGCCGCGAACTCGAAGCCGAGATGCTGCTGGATGGTGAACTGGCCGAGATAGGCCCGGTACAGGCAGATCGCGAGGAAGATCGTGCCGATGATAACGTGGGCGCCGTGGAAGCCCGTCGCCATGAAGAAGGTCGACGAGTAGATGCTGCCCGAGAAGCCGAAGGCGGCGTGGTGGTACTCGTAGGCCTGGCAGGCGGTGAACAGGACGCCGAGGATCACGGTCAGCCACAGGCCGTATTTCAGGCCCTTCCGGTCGCCATGCAGCAGGGCATGGTGCGCCCAGGTGATGGTCGTGCCAGACGTGAGCAGGATCAGCGTGTTGAGCAGCGGCAGGTGCCAGGGATCGAAGGCCTCGATGCCCTTGGGCGGCCAGACGCCGCCGGTGAACTCGACGCGCGAGACCTGGATCGGGTCGGCGGTGTAGAGCGCCGCCTCGAAATAGGCCCAGAACCACGCCACGAAGAACATCACCTCGGAGGCGATGAACATCATCATGCCGTAGCGGTGGTGAAGCTGCACCACGCGGGTATGGTCGCCGGAATTGGCCTCGTGCACCACGTCCCGCCACCAGGAGAACATGGTGTAGAGCACGCCGAGCAGGCCCGCGCCGAAGACGTAGGGGCCGGGCGTCAGCGTGCCGAACTGCAGGCTCTTCATCCAGAAGACGGCGCCCGTCGTCATCACGAAGCCCGACATGGCGCCGAGCAGCGGCCACGGGCTGGGATTCAGGATGTGGTAGTCGTGATTCTTGGCGTGCGCCTCGGCCATCTGAACGTTTCTCCTGACCCCTTCCGGGCCGCCGTCGTCGCCGCCGGCAGGCCCCTATCCCCATCCGTCGCGGGGCCTATCCGCCCCGTCGAGCCCGTCTCGCGCACCCATACTGGACGGGTGCGGCTGTTGTCACGCTTGGCCCTTCAGAAATCCCGCCGTCCCGTCCCGTCGCCCTGCTGAGTCAGCGCGGCGGTGACCGGCTGGCCGTTCTTCGAGGCGAAGTAGGTGTAGGACAGCGTCATCTCGGAGAGATGCGCGGTGTTCGAATCGGTGCGCAGCGCCGGGTCGACGTAGAAGACGACCGGCACGTCGATGGTCTCACCCGGCTGCAGCGTCTGCTCCTTGAAGCAGAAGCACTCGACCTTCACGAAGTAGCCGCCCATCAGGCCGGGCTGCACGTTGAAGGTGGCGATGCCGGTGGTCGGCACCGAGGCCGTGTTGCGCACCTTGAAGAAGACGGTCTGCGTCTCGCCGAGCTTCGCTTCGACGCCGCGGGTCTCGGCACGGAACTTCCAGGGCAGCCCCGGCGCGACGTTCGTGTCGAAATGGACGAGCATCGCGTCGCCCGCCTGCGCCGCGACCGCCGCCGGAGCGGCGCCCTGGCGCGGCGTGCCGTCATACCCCGTCGCCTTGCAGAAGGCGTCGTAGAGCGGCGCCGAGGCGAAGGCGAGGCCGAGCATGCCGAAGGCGAAGCCAGCGCAGGCCAGCGCCGTGCGGCTCGCGTTCCGGGCGGGATTGGGGGGCGTCTGCGTCATCGGATCAGAGCGGACGGCTCAGGACCTGCGGTCCGAGCTTGGCGATGGTCAGCACGAAGAACAGGAGCACCATCGCGCCGAGGGCGAGGGCGATCGCCACGGAGCGCTTGCGGCGGCGCGCCTCCTCCTCGGGGGTCAGGGGACGGTACTCGACCTTGGGATCTTGCATCACGATCAATCAGGCCACCAGCGGCCGGTACAGGCCCAGGCCCTGCTCGGCGAGCAGGGCGGCGAAGAGCAGGAACAGGTAGAGGATCGAGAAGGCGAACATGCCCATCGCCGCGCGCTTCTCGGCCTCGCCCTCGCGGTTGCGCAGAACCTGGATGCTGAAGGCGAGCATGCCGATGCCGCCGAGCACGCCGACCACCGCGTAGATCAGGCCGCCGAAGCCGAGCGCGACCGGAGCGAGGCCGAGGGGGGCGAGGAGCAGGGTGTAGTAGACGATCTGGCGGCGCGTGGAGGCGGGGCCGGCGACGTTCGGCATCATCGGGATCCCGGCCTTGGCGTATTCGCCGGCCTTGACCAGGGCGAGCGCCCAGAAATGCGGCGGGGTCCAGATGAAGATGATGGCGAAGAGCACCAGCGACTCGATGCCGACGCTGCCCGAGACCACCGCCTGCCCGATCACCGGGGGGAGGGCGCCGGCGGCGCCGCCGATGACGATGTTCTGCGCGGTCGCGCGCTTCAGCCACATCGAGTAGATCACCGCGTAGAACACGATGGTGAAGGCGAGGAGCCCGGCGGCGAGCCAGTTCGCCGCGAGGCCGAGGATCAGCACCGAGCCGACCGACAGGACGAGGCCGAAGGCGAGGGCCTCCTCGGGGCGGATGCGCCCGTCCGGGATCGGGCGCTTGGCGGTGCGGGTCATCACCGCGTCGATATCGGCATCCCACCACATGTTGAGGCAGCCCGAGGCGCCGGCGCCCACGGCGATCATCAGGAGCGAGATCGCCGCGATCACCGGCGAGACGTGGCCGTGCGACACCACCATGCCGACGAGCGCGGTGAAGATGACGAGCACCATCACGCGCGGCTTCAGCAGGGCGAAGTAGTCCGGCACGTCGCCGCCCACGGCGGGGGCGAGGGGGGCGGGCTGCGCGGGGATGGCGTTCGTCAGACTCGTCATCGGCATCACTGGCTCGGGCCGTCCGCCCCGCAGGGCGGCGCAAGAGGCGAATCGGAATGATTCCAGGTGCTTGGGGGCTCCTGCCCCTGCTCGCACCCGGCTGGTTCGCCCTTTCCGGGAGGCCGCTGCTTGCGGCCTCCGGGGAAGGGCGGGGACCGCGTCAGGGCGGTCCCCGCCGGGCCCGGGGCGATCCCCGGGCCCGCAGGCTTCAGTGGTGGCCCGGCTCGTCGACGATGCGGGGCAGCGTCTCGAACTGGTGGAAGGGCGGCGGCGAGGACAGGGTCCATTCCAGCGTCGTCGCACCCTCGCCCCACGGGTTGTCCGCGGCCCGCTCCTTCGAGCGGAAGGCCAGGATCACGCCGATCACGAAGACGAACATGCCGAGCGCGAAGATGTGGCCGCCATAGGTCGAGACCTTGTGCCAGCCGGCGAAGGCCTCCGGATAGTCGGCGTAGCGGCGCGGCATGCCGGCGAGACCGAGGAAGTGCATCGGGAAGAACAGGACGTTCGCGCCGATGAAGGCCAGCCAGAAGTGCAGCTTGCCGGCCCATTCGGGGATCATGTGGCCGGTCATCTTCGGGAACCAGTAGTAGATCCCGGCAAAGATGATGAACACGGCGCCGAGCGAGAGCACGTAGTGGAAGTGCGCGACGACGTAGTAGGTGTCGTGCAGGTACTTGTCGACGGCCGAGTTCGCCAGCACCACGCCGGTCACGCCGCCGACGGTGAAGAGGAAGATGAAGCCGACCGCCCAGTGCATCGCGGCGGTGAAGCGGATCGAGCCGCCCCACATCGTGGCGATCCAGGAGAAGATCTTCACGCCGGTGGGGACCGCGATCACCATGGTCGCGAAGACGAAGTAGGACTGCGTCTGCAGCGAGAGACCGACCGTGTACATGTGGTGGGCCCACACGACGAAGCCGACGACGCCGATCGCGACCATCGCGTAGGCCATCGCGAGGTAGCCGAAGACCGGCTTGCGCGAGAAGGTGGCGATGATGTGCGACACGATGCCGAAGGCCGGCAGGATCATGATGTAGACTTCGGGGTGACCGAAGAACCAGAACAGGTGCTGCCACAGGATCGGGTCGCCGCCGCCGGCCGGGTCGAAGAAGGTGGTGCCGAAGTTGCGGTCGGTGAGCAGCATCGTGATCGCGCCGGCGAGAACCGGGAGCGAGAGGAGCAGCAGGAAGGCGGTGACGAGCTCGGCCCAGGCGAAGAGCGGCATCTTGTGCAGCGTCATGCCGGGGGCGCGCATGTTCAGGATCGTGGTGATGAAGTTGATCGCGCCGAGGATCGAGCCCGCGCCCGAGAGGTGCAGGGCGAAGATCGCGAAGTCGACGGCGGGGCCGGGATGGCCGGCGGCCGAGAGCGGCGGATAGACGGTCCAGCCCGTGCCCGCGCCCGATGCGCCCGGCGCGCCCTCGACGAAGAGGGAGCAGACGAGGCTCATGAAGCCCGCCACCGTCAGCCAGAACGAGATATTGTTCATGCGCGGGAACGCCATGTCCGGCGCGCCGATCATCAGCGGCACGAACCAGTTGCCGAAGCCGCCGATGAGGGCCGGCATCACCATGAAGAACACCATGATGAGGCCGTGCCCGGTGACGAACACGTTGTAGGTCTGCGGGTTGGAGAAGTACTGGAGCCCCGGCTCCTCCATCTCCATCCGGATGCCGAACGAGAGGAACGCGCCCACCATGCCCGCGCAGAAGGCGAAGAGCAGGTAGAGGGTGCCGATGTCCTTGTGGTTCGTGGACAGGAACCAGCGGGCGAAGAAGCTTGGCTTGTGGTCGTGGTGGGCGTCATGCCCCGCATGTGCTGCGGCTGTGGCCATGGATGAGAACCTTAGGCGTTAGGTCTGTCTGATCTCGCGAAAGGGCGGGGCCCCGCGGCCCCGCGCAGGCTTGTCCGTCAGCGGGCGTCGGCGAACTTCGCGCCGTCGTCGATGCGGGCGTACTTCGTCTTGGCCTCGGTCAGCCACTGCGCGTAGGCCTCGTCGCTGACCACGCGCACCGTGATCGGCATGTAGGCGTGGCGCTGGCCGCAGAGCTCCGAGCACTGGCCGTGATAGGTGCCCTCCCGCTCGGCCTTGAACCAGAACTGGTTCAGGCGGCCCGACACGGCGTCGATCTTGAAGCCGAAGGACGGCAGCGCCCAGGAATGCAGCACGTCGGTCGAGGTGACCTGGATCTTCACGATCTTGTTCACCGGGACGACCATGTCGTTGTCGGTGGCCAGCAGCTTCGGCTGCTTGTCCTCGTCCAGGTTGGCATCGAAGGTGAAGCCGCCGCCCTGGTCGGTCTGCGGGTACTCGTAGGACCAGTACCAGGCGTGACCGATCACCTTGACCGTCACGTCGGCCTTCGGGTCGGAGAGCTGCGTGCGCAGCAGGCGGAAGGAGGGGATCGCCACGGCGACCAGGATGAGGACCGGGACGATCGTCCAGGCCACCTCGATGGCGGTGTTGTGGGTGGTCTTCGAGGGCGTCGGGTTCCGCTTCTCGCTGAAGCGGAACACGCACCACAGGATCAGGGCCAGCACGAAGAGCGAGATGGCGAGCGAGAGCCAGTGCAGGCCGATCTCGAAATTGTGGATGTCCCGGGCATTCTCGGTGACCGCCACCTGACGGTCCATCTGCCACGGCACCGGCTGTCCGATACCGGCGGCGAGCGTCTGTGCCGACGTGACGAGGAGGGCGCCGAACGCGGCCACCCCTGACAAGAATGGTGTTTTCGTCCGCGCCGTCCGCATGTGTCTCTCGCCTGCTCCCCTTGGAGACTGTTATTCTGACCGCGCCGCGACCCATCGACGTGGGCTTTCTGACGCGGCCGACCCCGCGGAAGGCCGGCCGTCGGGCCAGGGCTTTCCGATCGCGGTGTCAGATCACATGGACGTGCAAGGCGCAACCGTACAAGCGTCGCATGGCGCGCTTTCTCGGCCTGCAAGCGGCAGGAAAGCGACGGTCCGGCGGCGCAACGTCGCGGCCCCGCGGGCGTGATCGCCGCGCCGCTGCTATATCAAGGGTTCGCCCGCACCTTCCCGCGCACCCGGCAAGCCACCGATGCCCGCGACCGACCCAGACAGATCCGACCGGCCGAACGGGCCGCCCACGGCGATCCGCGTGCCGACCCGGATCCTCGCCTACGACGAGGCGCCGCCGCGTGAGGAGGCCCGCGCGCTGGCCGTCGAGATGCCGGTGAACCTCGTCTACGGCAGCGTCCCCTACGCCGTGATGATGACGACCCCGGCGGACCTCGCCGATTTCGCCTACGGCTTCAGCCTGACCGAGGGCATCGTCGAATCCGCCGACGAGATCCGCGGCGTCGCCGTCGAGGAGGCCGAGGAGGGCCTGCGCGTTCTCGTCGACCTCGTGCCGGGCCGGCTGCGCGAGCACCTCGCCCGCAAGCGCGCGATCAGCGGGCGCACCGGCTGCGGGGTCTGCGGCATCGACGACCTCGCCGCCCTGCCCACCGCCGAGACCCGCGGCGCGCCGGACCTGCGCGTCTCGCTCCGGGCCATCGCCCGCGCGCTCGCGGCCCTGTCGGACGCCCAGACGCTCAACCGGGAGACCCGGGCGGTCCACGCCGCCGCCTGGGCGGATCTCGACGGCGCGCTCGTGGCCGTGCGCGAGGATGTCGGCCGCCACAACGCCCTGGACAAGCTGATCGGCGCCCTGATCCGGGAGGGTCGGGACCCGGCCTCCGGCTTCGCCGTGATCACCAGCCGATGCTCGTTCGAGATGGTGGAGAAGACCGCGCGTCTCGGCGCGGCGGTGATCGTCGCGATCTCGGCGCCGACCTCCCTCGCCCTGGCGCGGGCGCGCATGCACGGCATGACGCTCTGCGCCATCGCCCGCTCCGACACGCTGACGAGCTTCTGCGGGGGCGAGCGCCTGACCGCCTGAGGCTCGATCGGACCGGATTCGCCGATTCTCAGGCGGAGACTCGGCTCGTCCCACTGATGCCCCTCATCCTGAGGCGCGAGGCGCCAGCCGAGCCTCGGAGGAGGCCTCAAGCAGGCTCCGCGATCCCTGGAGGCCTCCGCTCCGCGCCGGCACCACAGGACGAGTCCGGGAAGAGGATCGGCTTGCGTGAAACGTGCCCGCGCGATCCGTTCGAGAAGCCCCAGGACGGCGACTGCGCCGCGGCGCCGCCCCCGATCATCGTTCGGTTGCAAGCGAGGCTCAGGCCTCCTCTTCCGTTCGGGAGAGGGGCCTGAGCCTCACAGAGAGCCCGCTTCGCCCCAGCTCGGCGACAGGGCGTCCCGATGCGATCGCGCTGCCGAACGGGCGCGGAGAGGTCCGCTCTCCGTTGAGCGGGCGTTGCCGGATCACTGCGCCGTAGCGCCGTCCTTCTCGACGGTGCCGGGCACGACGGTGGCGCCGCCGATGACGCGGACGTTGCGCCGTCCCTCGGGCGGGTCCTTCCATTCCTGCGCGGCTGGCTTCGCCTCGGCGGCCTTTGCTTCCACGGGTTCCGTCTCGGTAGGCCGCGCCTCCGGGAGCTTCGCCTCGGCAGGCTTGGCCGCCTCCGGCGCCTTCGGGGCATCGGCCTTGGCATCCACCGGGGATTTGCGCGCAGCGGCGGGCTTCGGCGCCTCCGGGGCGTTGCGGAGCGGGGGCTTGGCCTCGGCCGGGCGCAGGTCGGGGGCGGGCGCCACGCGCGCGACCTTGCGCGGCGCGGGCGTGCCCCTGCCGGCATCGGGGTTCAGCCCGTAGGGATTGCCCCCGGGGTTGGCGGCGGGTCCGGCATCGCGGCGGCCGGGCTCCGGGACGGTGGCCGGAGCGGGCAGCGTGGCCGGCGCGAGGCCGCGCGGCGGAGAGACGCCGACGCGCGCGGCATTCGGAATATCGGCGGGCGGCACCAGGCGCTCGGCGACCCGGCCGCGTCCGCGCATCTCGTCCTCCTCGGTCCAGCCGTAGCCCGGCGCGGCCGGGCGCGGGCGGGCCATCTCGACCGGCGCGTCGAGCCGCTGCCGCGACAGGATCTCGCCGTCCTCGGGATCGACGAAGAGGCGCAGGCGCGCCCCAGCCGGACTGAACGCCTCGACCACGTAGGCGCGTCCGTCGAAGCGGGGGCGACCGATTCCGGTGAAGCCGCGGTCGGCGAGCCGCCAGGCCACCGCCCGCGGCGGCAGGATGTCGTCGTCGAAGACGCCCTGCGCCCGGCTCGCCCCGGCGAGGCCGATCTGGGCCAGACCGGCCAGAAGGGCGGCGGCGGCAGCCGCGCGGAGATGCCGTGCCCGCGGATGCGCCCTGGTGACGGCCTCTCGCGCGATTCGCCGGCTCGCCTGCCTGCCTGTGTTCATGCGTGTCCCGAGATGTCTCGCTCCGCCGATGCCCGCGGAAGGCGCGGTTCCGGAACCCGATACGCTGGTCCGGAACCGCGCCGGCAGGTGCATTGCCCGCATGCCGCTTGTGCTCGGCAGCTCGGGTTAGACGGCATGATTCTGGCGAGATTGCGGGGACTTGGCCGGGCCGGAGAGCGGGCCAGCCATCGGCCCGGCCTCGGCGCGGCGGCCGCGTCCGGAGGTCGCCGCCCGGCGCTGCGGAACGCCTCTTGCTGGAAACCTTGAAATCTGTCACTTTCCAGCATTAGGACAGTACGCCTGTCCCATTTACGTCAGCAGGGGCAGCCGATCCGGCCGCCCATTTCCAAGGCAGGGATCTCGCCCGATGCGCGCGGCGGCGTCTAAAAAACGACGGCTGCCGATCGCCGAAGCGGCGGTCCAGGCCCGCGCCAGCTGACATCAAGGGCCGGCGGCGAGCCCGCGGGCGGCGGGCGCTTCCCCCTGGGGAAGACCCGGCCTCACCCGATGAGACGAATTGACAGCCCGGCATCGGTTGATGGACGGGCACGAAACATGCTCGCACGCCGAGCGTGGCGGCGCGGATGGTCGTGGTGAACGTGAGGAAAGAGTCGGGCATGGCAGCTTCCGGCAACGCGAATTCCGCCCCGGCGCCGCGTGGCGGCCCCGCGCCGCTGATCGTGCGCGATCCGGCCCTGCCGGCGGCGCAGGGCGCCTATCATCCGGGCCGCGAGCGCGACGCCTGCGGCGTCGGCTTCATCGCCGACATGCGCGACCGCCGCAGCCATTCGATCGTCGAGCAGGGTCTCAAGATCCTGGAGAATCTCGACCATCGTGGGGCCGTCGGCGCCGATCCGAAGATGGGCGACGGCTGCGGCATCCTCACCCAGATCCCGCACGCCTTCTTCGCGGAGGAGTGCTCGCGCCTCGGCTTCGAGCTGCCGCCGGCCGGCCAGTACGCCATCGGCCAGCTCTTCCTGCCCAAGGCGGACGAGCCGCGCCAGATCATCGAGGACATCATCGCGAAGTCGCTCGCCGACGAGGGCCTGTCGCTGCTCGGCTGGCGCGACGTGCCGGTCGATTCGGCCGATCTCGGCAAGGCCGTGCTCGAATCCGAGCCGCATCATCGTCAGGTCTTCATCGGCCGTCCCGCCAGCATCACCGACGACGATGCCTTCGAGCGCCGCGTCTACGTGGCGCGCAAGGTGATCTCCGGCAAGGTCTACGCGGCCGGTCGCGAGGACAAGCGCCTGATGGAGTTCTACCCGGTCTCGGTGTCGAGCCGCACCATCGTCTACAAGGGCATGGTGCTGGTGACCCAGCTCGGCGGCTACTATCTCGACCTCAAGGACGAGCGTTTCGTCTCGGCGCTCGCCCTCGTGCACCAGCGCTTCGCCCCCAACACCTTCCCGACCTGGCGCCTGTCGCACCCCTACCGGATGGTCGCGCATAACGGCGAGATCAACACGCTGCGCGGCAACGTGAACTGGATGGCCGCGCGCCAGGCCAGCGTCGATTCGGACCTGTTCGGCAACGACATCTCGAAGCTCTGGCCGATCTCCTACGAGGGGCAGTCCGACACGGCCTGCTTCGACAACGCGCTCGAGTTCCTGGTGATGGGCGGCTACCCGCTGGCCCACGCCATGATGATGCTCATCCCCGAGGCCTGGGCCGGCAACCCGCTGATGAGCGAGGAGCGGCGCGCCTTCTACGAGTATCACGCCGCCCTGATGGAGCCGTGGGACGGCCCTGCCGCCGTCGCCTTCACCGACGGCCGCCAGATCGGCGCGACGCTCGACCGCAACGGCCTGCGGCCGGCCCGCTACATCGTCACCGATGACGGCTTGGTGGTGCTCGCCTCCGAGCTCGGCACCCTGCCGATCCCGGACGAGAAGATCGTCGAGTCGTGGCGTCTTCAGCCCGGACGCATGCTGCTCATCGACCTCGCCAAGGGCCGCATCGTCTCCGACGAGGAGATCAAGGGCGAGCTCGCCGCCGCCAATCCCTATGCCGAGTGGCTGAAGAACAGCCAGATCGTGCTGGAGGATCTGCGTCCGGTGCAGCCGCGCGAGTCACGCTCGGACGTGAGCCTGCTCGATCGTCAGCAGGCCTTCGGCTACACCCAGGAGGACCTCAAGCTCCTGATGCAGCCCATGGCCGTGACCGGCCAGGAGGCGGTCGGCTCGATGGGCACGGACACGCCGCTGCCCGCGCTCTCCGACAAGCCGAAGCCGCTCTACAACTATTTCAAGCAGAACTTCGCGCAGGTGACGAACCCGCCGATCGACCCGATCCGTGAGGAGGCCGTGATGAGCCTCGTCTCGTTCATCGGGCCGCGGCCGAACCTGCTCGACATGGAGGGGGCCTCGCGTCGCAAGAGGCTCGAGGTGCGCCAGCCGATCCTGACGAACAGCGACCTGGAGAAGATCCGCTCGATCTCGCATTTCGAGGACCGCTTCGACACCCGGACGCTCGACATCACCTTCCCAGCCGAATCCGGCGCGGCGGCGATGGAGGGGGCGCTCGACCGCCTCTGCGACCGCGCCGAGGCGGCGGTGCGCGGCGGCTACAACATCATCATCCTGACCGACCGCGCGGTGGGTCCGGACCGGATCCCGATCCCGGCGCTGCTCGCCACGGCGGCCGTGCACAACTACCTGATCCGGAAGGGACTGCGCACTTCGGTCGGCCTCGTGGTCGAATCGGGCGAGCCGCGCGAGGTGCACCACTTCGCCTGCCTCGCCGGCTACGGCGCCGAGGCGGTGAACCCCTATCTCGCCTTCGAGACGCTGCTTGCGATGAAGGACGAGTTCCCGCCGGACCTCGTCGATGACGAGATCATCTACCGCTACATCAAGTCGATCGATAAGGGTCTGCTGAAGGTGATGTCCAAGATGGGCATTTCCACCTACCAGTCCTATTGCGGCGCGCAGATCTTCGACGCGATCGGCCTGAACTCGTCCTTCGTCGAGAAGGACTTCTTCGGCACGGCGACGATGATCGAGGGCGTCGGCATGGCCGAGGTCGCCGAGGAGACGGTGCGCCGTCACCGCGACGCCTTCGGCGACGCGCCGATCTACCGCAACGCCCTCGATGTCGGCGGCGAATACGCCTACAGGCTGCGGGGCGAGACCCATACCTGGACCCCGGACTCGGTGGCGACGCTGCAGCACGCCGTGCGCCTCAACCTGCCCGAGCGCTACCGCGAATACGCGCGGCTCGTGAACGAGCAGGAGAGCCACCTGAAGACCCTGCGCGGGCTCTTCCGGATCAAGACCGCGGAGGAGCTTGGCCGGCAGCCCGTCGCGATCGACGCGGTCGAGCCGGCGGCGGAGATCGTGAAGCGCTTCGCCACGGGCGCCATGTCCTACGGCTCCATCTCGAAGGAGGCGCACGAGACGCTCGCCATCGCGCTGAACTCGTTCGGCGGCCGCTCGAACTCGGGCGAGGGCGGCGAGGAGGTCGAGCGCTTCAAGCCCCTGCCGGATGGGCGCTCGCGCCGCTCGGCCATCAAGCAGGTGGCCTCGGGCCGCTTCGGCGTCACGACGGAGTACCTCGTCAACGCCGACATGATGCAGATCAAGGTCGCGCAGGGCGCCAAGCCCGGCGAGGGCGGCCAGCTGCCCGGCCACAAGGTCGACGCCAAGATCGCCAAGGTCCGCTACGCCACCCCGGGCGTCGGCCTGATCTCGCCGCCGCCCCACCACGACATCTACTCGATCGAGGATCTCGCCCAGCTGATCTTCGACCTGAAGAACGTGAACCCGGCGGCCGACGTCTCGGTGAAGCTCGTCTCGGAGGTCGGCGTCGGCACCGTGGCGGCGGGCGTCGCCAAGGCGCGGGCCGACCACATCACGATCTCGGGTTTCGACGGCGGCACCGGTGCGGCCCCCCTGACATCCATCAAGCATGCCGGCGGACCTTGGGAGACAGGCCTCGCGGAAACGCAACAGACGCTGGTGCTTAACCACTTGCGCGGCCGCGTCGCCCTGCAGGCGGATGGCGGCATCAGAACCGGCCGCGACGTCCTCATCGCCGCCCTGCTCGGAGCCGACCAGTTCGGTTTCTCGACCGCGCCGCTGATCGCGTCGGGGTGCATCATGATGCGCAAGTGCCACCTGAACACCTGCCCTGTCGGCGTGGCGACGCAGGATCCGGTGCTACGCAAGCGCTTCAAAGGCACACCCGAGCACGTGGTGAACTACTTCTTCTTCGTTGCCGAGGAGCTGCGAGAGCTAATGGCCGGCATGGGCTTCACCAAGCTCGACGATCTTATCGGCCGCTCGGATCTCCTCGACAAGAAGGAGGCTATCGATCACTGGAAGGCGCGCGGCCTCGACTTTACCAAGCTGTTCCACCGGCCGGAGGTCAGCTCCGAGGTGGCGATACGCCACGTCGAGCGCCAGCACCATCCGATCGACACGGTGCTCGACCGACGGCTGCTTGCGGGGGCGGCATCGGCCATAGAGACCGGCATGCCGGTTGTGGTCGAGGACGTAATCCGTAACTCCGACCGCGCGGCAGGAGCGATGCTGTCGGGTGCCGTCGCTAAGGCACACGGCCACGAGGGTCTGCCCGATGATACCATCGTAGTGAAGCTCTCCGGTACTGCCGGCCAGAGCTTCGGCGCCTGGGTGGCAGCCGGCGTGACCATCGAACTCACCGGACACGGCAATGACTATGTCGGCAAGGGTCTCTCGGGTGGCAAGCTAATCATCCGCCCGAGCGAAGCGCTTAAGTCGCCGGATGGCCGTACCATTATGGTGGGCAACACAGTGCTCTACGGGGCGATTGCGGGCGAATGCTACATCCGCGGCGCCGCGGGCGAGCGCTTCGCCGTGCGTAACTCAGGTGCCATCGCAGTGGTCGAGGGCATGGGCGACCATGGCTGCGAGTACATGACCGGCGGCGTCGTGGTCTCGATCGGTGAGACGGGCCGCAACTTCGCAGCCGGTATGTCGGGCGGCATCGCCTACGTGCTCGACGAGGACGGCTCGTTCTCGAAGCGCTGCAACCTCTCCATGGTGGATCTGGAACCCGTTGAGGAGGAGGACGACCTGATGCGCCGCTTCCACCAGGACGGCGATCTGGAGACCAAAGGCCGCGTCGACATCCTCGCCGACATGTCGGGCCACGACGAGGAGCGGCTCTCGCAGCTCATCACCAACCATCTCAAATACACCAGCAGCCCGCGCGCCAAGGCGATCCTGGACGAGTGGGCGAGCTACCGCACCAAGTTCGTGAAGGTGATGCCGGTGGAGTACCGCCGGGCGCTTCGCGAAATGGAGATGGCGCGGATGCCGGTGGCGGCTGAGTAGACACCAACGCCAGGCCGGGCGGTTTGCCGCCCGGTCACGCTCTCAAGATAACGGAAGACGCGGGCAGCGCTGTTACGGGACGCGCCAGCCCAGGGGCTGATCGATGGGCAAGATCACGGGTTTCCTTGAGTTCGACCGGCAGGAGCAGAAGTATCAGCTCGCCGCCGACCGGATCCGGCATTTCCGCGAATTCACACTGCCGCTCGACGAGCACGATCTGACCAAACAAGCGGCCCGCTGCATGGATTGCGGCATCCCATTCTGCCACGGCCCGACCGGCTGCCCGGTGCACAACCAGATTCCTGACTGGAACGACCTTGTCTTCCAGTCGGACTGGGAGGAGGCGTCGCGCAACCTCCATTCCACCAACAACTTCCCCGAGTTCACCGGCCGCGTCTGCCCCGCCCCCTGCGAGGAAGCCTGCACCCTGAACCTCGAAAACCAACCGGTAGCCATCAAGACGATCGAGCAGGCAATCGCCGACCGAGCCTGGAACATGGGCTGGGTCAAGCCCGAGCCCGCGAGCGAGCGCACCGGCAAGCGGGTGGCCGTCGTCGGCTCCGGGCCAGCCGGTATGGCGGCGGCCCAGCAGCTCGCCCGCGTCGGCCACGAGGTGCACGTCTTCGAGCGTGAGCCGAAGGCCGGTGGCCTGCTGCGCTACGGTATCCCCGACTTCAAGATGGAGAAGCGGCACATCGACCGCCGGGTGAAGCAGATGGAGGCCGAGGGCGTCGTCTTCCACTACAACCAGAATATCGGCGTCACGAAGTCGGTCAACGAGCTGAAGGCCGAGTTCGACGCAGTGATCTTCTGCGGCGGCGCCGAGGATCCGCGTAACCCTCAGCTCCCCGGCCAGGACTTCGAGGGCGTGCACTACGCGATGCCCTACCTCGTCCAGTCGAACCGCCGGGTCGGCAACGAGCCGATGCGTGGCAACGGCGAGTTGCCGATCATCGCGGCCGGCAAGAACGTCGTCGTCATTGGCGGCGGCGACACGGCCTCCGACTGCGTAGGTACGGCTTTCCGCCAGGGCGCTCTCTCGGTGACCCAGCTCGACATCCGGCCGCGCCCGCCGGAGCGCGAGGACAAGCTGACCGTATGGCCCTATTGGCCGACCAAGATGCGGACCTCGTCCAGCCAAGCCGAGGGCGCCGAGCGCGAGTTCCAGGCCGCAACTCTGCGCCTGGAAAGCAACAAGAAGGGCCATGTCACGGGCGTCATCTGCGCGCGCGTCGACGCGAAGCGCCAGCCTATTCCCGGAACCGAGTTCGTACTTCCGGCTGACCTCGTCTTTATGGCGATCGGCTTCGCTGGTTCGATCGAGAAGGGCCTCATCGAGCAGTCGGGCGTCGCGATGACCAAGCGGGGCAACATCGAGGCCAACGAGGACGACTACCGCACCTCGGACGAGAAGATCTGGGCCGCGGGCGACATGCGCCGCGGCCAGTCCCTTGTCGTGTGGGCGATCCGCGAGGGTCGTCAGGCGGCACGAGCGATCGACGAAAACCTAATGGGCTCGTCCATCCTCCCGCGCTGAGGGAGGTAATCAGCCCGGCGGCCAGCGGAAATCGTCTGCACGCCCGGGCTGCGGCAGGGGCGCGCTGCCACGCTGGAGGGTGCGCTCGACATTGCCCGAAGCGTCGCCGTCGGGCTGACGTCCGCTCGCAAGCGTGCCGCCGGGCGAAATCTCGGCCCGGCCGAGGGGCACGACCTGCCCGGCCGCTGGCTTAACCGGAAGCGCCGGGATGCCGGGCGGTTCGGGCAGGCTCGGCAGCATGGCAGTGATCTGCCGGTCGATTGCAGCGATGTCGTCAAGCTTAGACGCGCTCCCGTCGAGACCGGGGGCCTGGATCGGCGCAACGGCGGTGGGAGTTGCCTCCGACGTGGCCGGAGCGGCGCTTCCCATCATCCGCTTCAGTTCGACATCGGCGAAATGGGCGAGCTTGCGCGCGCCCGCCCGGGTGAAGTGCACCCCGTCCGCCGTCCGCAGCTTCGCCGCCTGCCCTTCTAAATCGGGACCCGTCATTACGAAGCGGTTACGGTCGTCCACGAAGCCGGGCCACGCGTCGACAAAGATGCCTCCTGCCTTCTGCACGGCGTCGCGCACGATGTCGTTGATGGCGGCGAGATCCTTGGTTAGGCTCTCGCTACGTACGGGCGGCGTCCCGACCCAGATCAGAGGTATCTTCTGGTCCTGGAAGACCTTTGCCAATGCCTCGACGCGGGTACGATAGGTCTCACGCCAGCGGTCGCTCAAAGCCTCGTAGCTCTGGTCGCCCTCGCGGATAGGCTGCCGGTCGTTCACGCCAAGCAGGACTACAGCATAGGATATTTTGCTTATCTTGAGATAGTCCGCGGCAGCGCTGGCCCAGTCCACCACGTCGCGGCGGACGAGGCCGCTGTCGGGCTTGGCGCGGTCGATGACGGCAACGTCCGCATTGTCTTCAAACACATCGTCGAGACCGCGGCTCAGAGAATCGGCAAGCGAATCCCCGAAGACGGCAATACGCACGCTCGGTTCCGTCTTGGCGATCGCGGGCTTCTGAGGCTCGGTCGCGGGCGGCGGCTGCACCCGCCGCTTCACGGCGGGGCGATGGTTCTCCCGGGCGCCGTCCGCGGTGCCGACCGGCGGCTTGGGCCGGGGGGGCCGCCGATAGGTCGGCTGCGGCTGCGGCGCGGCCTGCTGCGGCCGATCCTCCCAGGGCCAGTAGAACTGGCGCGGCGCCTCCTGGGGCGGCGCGTAGCGGCGCGGCTGCGGCTGGCGATAGCCATCGTCGCGGTAATAGGCGTCGCGCGAGCGGCGCCGGTAGCCGTAATCCTGCGGCTGGTCGTAGCTGTCGCCCCACTGCGCCCGGGCCGGCTCGGGGACGACGAGCAGGGCGAGCCCGGCACAGGCGAGCGCGGGCAGGGCCCTGCGGAGCACAGCAAGCTTCGCCAGCGTCATCGAACCATCCTTCACGCGACACACGGCGATCATAGGAGGGAAACGAGGGCGGCTAAAGGGAGGGGCGACGGCGCGGGTCACGGCCGACCGGTGAGCCGGGCGAGGAGGGCGGGCGTGGCGTAGCCGTCGGCGGGCAGATTCTCGCGGATCTGGTAGCGCCGAACCGATTCGCGCAGCTTCGGTCCGGCGCGGCCATCGACATCGCCGGCATAGAGCCCTTGCGCGGCCAGCCCCGCCTGCAGCGCGCGCAGGCCCGCCGAATCGAGGCGCGCGGCGGCACTCGGCCAGGGGGCGGCGAGGGCGGGTCCGCCGGCCAGCCGGTCGGCGAGATGTCCGACCGCGAGCGCGTAGGAATCGGAGGTGTTGTAGGCGCGGATCACCTCGAAATTGTCGGTGATCAGGAAGGCCGGCGCCCCGAGCCCGCCGGGCAGGAACAGGCTCGCCGCGCCCGCCGGGGGGAGGGCGCCGCCATCGAGGCGCCGCACGCCGCGACGGGTGAAATCGGACAGGTCGCCCGCGTAGCGCGTCAGGTCGAAGCCGTCCGGAAGCGTCACCGCATAGCCCCAGGACAGGTCCGGCTTCCAGCCGAGATCCGCCAGGTAGGCGGCGATCGAGGCGAGCGCATCGGCGTCGCTGCGCCAGATGTCGCGGTGCCCATCGCCGTCGAAGTCGACGGCGTGTTTCAGGAAGGTCGAGGGCAGGAACTGGACCTGGCCCATGGCGCCGGCCCAGCTCCCCTTCATCCGGTCCGGCGCGATGTCGCCGCGTTCGAGGATCTGGAGCGCGGCGAGCAGTTCCCCGCGGAACAGGTCGCCGCGGTGCCGGGCCTGGGCCAGGGTCGCGAGGGCGCGGATCGTCGGGACGCTGCCGCCGCTCGCACCGAAATCGGATTCCACGCCCCAGAAGGCGAGCAGAACCGGTGCGGGCACCCGGTAGCGGGCCTCGATGGCCGCAAGCGTCGCCGCGAGCGCCTGGCCGCGGGCTTGGCCGCGGGCGATCCGGCCCGCCGAGACGGCGCCGACGAGGTAGTCCCAGACCGGCCGGCCGAACTCGCCCTGCCGCTTCGTCCGGGCGAGGATGTCCGGATCCGGACTGGTCACGCCGGCGAAGGCGGCCTCGAAGGTCGCGCGCGAGACGCCGCGCGCCTCCGCCTCGGGGCGGAGCGTGGCGACGAAGCGGGCGAACTCGGCCGCGGATGCGGCCCGCGATGCCGGCTCAGCCGCGACGGGACCGGTCGGCCCGGCGAGGGCAGCGACGACGACGGCCAGCGCGATGAGCGGGCGCATCTCAGTGCCGGTTGCGCCGGGCCAGCGCCGCCTCCCAGTCGAGGGCCTGGCGCACGATTCCCTCGAGATCGTCGTGGCGCGGAGTCCAGCCGAGACGCGTGCGGATGCGGTCGGCGCCGGCAACGATGCGCGCGGGATCGCCGGCGCGACGCGGGCTCAGCCGGACCTCGAAGTCGCGGCCGGAGACGCGCTTGACCACGTCGACCACCTCCAGCACCGAGTAGCCGCGCCCGTAGCCGCAATTCAGGGTCAGGCTCTCGCCACCGGAGCGCAGGTGGTCGAGGGCGACGCGGTGGGCCTCGGCGAGGTCGCTGACCTGGATGTAGTCGCGCAGACAGGACCCGTCCGGCGTCGGATAATCGGTGCCGAAGACCACGAGATGGCTGCGCTGGCCGAGCGCCGCCTGGGTCGCGACCTTGATCAGATGGGTGGCGTTCGGCGTCGACTGGCCGGAGCGGCCGCGCGGATCCGCGCCGGCCACGTTGAAGTAGCGGAGGATGACGTAGGTGAAGCCGTGGGCGCGGGCGGCGTCCTCGATCATCCACTCGCTCATCAGCTTCGAGCGGCCGTAGGGGTTGATCGGGCTGGTCTCCAGATCCTCGGGGACCGGGACGGTGGCGGGCTCGCCGTAGACCGCCGCCGTCGAGGAGAAGATGACATGCTTCACGCCCGCCTTCACCGCCGTCTCGATGAGGGCGCGCGTCTTCACGGTGTTGGCGAGATAGTAGCCCAGCGGATCGGCGACGGAATCCGGGACGACGATGCGGGCGGCGAAGTGGGCGAGGGCGTCGCAGCCGTTCTCGCGGATGGCCTGACCGACCAGCGCCGCATCCGCGACATCGCCGAGGACGAGCTTCACCTCCGGCGGCAGCAGCCAGTCGAAGCCGGTCGAGAGGTCGTCGAGCACCACCGCGCTTTGCCCGGCATCCTGCAGGGCGAGGACCATGTGGCTGCCGATGTAGCCGGCGCCCCCCGTCACCAGAACCGACATCCTCAAAGCCCCTCCGCACCCCGGCGACATCCGGGCGGCATTCCCCTGCCGCCGACGCTCGACCGTTCAGGCCTACGGTTTTTCGCGGAGAAAGCCCGTCAGGGTTGTTCCGCATCCTTGTTGTTCACCAAGCCGTGCTATCTCTCAAGCGCTGAACAGTCCGTCACCGGGCGACACCCCTTCTCGACTAGGTTCGCGCAATGAAACCCATCCGCAAGGCCGTCCTTCCCGTGGCGGGGCTCGGAACCCGCTTCCTGCCGGCCACCAAGGCGGTGCCGAAGGAGATGCTGACGGTGGTGGACCGCCCCGTGGTCCAGCATGTGGTCGACGAGGCCCGGGAGGCCGGGATCGAGCACTTCATCTTCGTCACCGGCCGCGGCAAGGCGGTGATCGAGGACCATTTCGATATCGCCTACGAGCTCGACCGCACGTTGCAGGAGCGCGGCAAGCAGGCGGCCTACGAGGCGCTGAAGAAGGACCTGCCGAAGGCCGGCCAGACCAGCTTCACCCGTCAGCAGGCGCCGCTCGGCCTCGGGCACGCCGTCTGGTGCGCCCGCGAGATCGTCGGCGACGAGCCCTTTGCCGTCCTCCTGCCGGACATGCTGAGCAAGGGCTGCATGCAGCAGATGCTCGCCGCCTACGAGCGGCACGGCGGCAACATCATTGCCACCGAGGAGGTGAAGCCGGAGGAGACCCACCAATACGGCATCGTCAGCGTCGGCAAGACCTTCGGCCAGACCTTCGAGATCACCGGCATGGTCGAGAAGCCGAAGCAGGGCACCGCGCCCTCGAACTCCATCATCTCGGGCCGCTATATCCTTCAGCCGGAGATCTTCGCGATCCTGGAGAAAGGCGAGACGGGTGCCGGCGGCGAGATCCAGCTCACCGACGCGATGATCAAGCTGATGGCCGAGCAGAAGTTCTTCGGCATGCACTACGAGGGCCGGACCTACGATACCGGTTCGAAGATCGGGTTCCTCACGGCCAACCTCGCCTATGCCCTTGAGCGCCCGGACCTCGCCGAGCCCCTGAAGGCCGAGATCGCGCGCCTGCTGAACGGCGCCTGACGGATTGGTGGCGCTGCCACGCAGGCATCTGCAGCCAGCGCCATTGCCGCATGCAGCGAGTGCATGCAAAACGCCGCCAAAGACCCTTGCGTTTTGTGCGTCGCACTTTATTTTGTGCATTGCGAGATCGCGATGGCGTCGCGGTCGCGCAGCCCTTCTTGGGCGTTTCCTCCCTAGACTTCGGGCCGCTCCTTCGGGAGTGGCCTTTTTTCTTGGATCCGGCAGGCCCGCAGGGCGCCGGTCCGCGGCCACCACGCCGCAGCGATGCTGCGCGCTACTCAGCGGCGATGCTGCGCGGGACCGGTTCGGCGTAGCTCTCCGCTACCGTCCCGACGACTGCGGTCAGCGCCTCGATCAGACTGTCGAACCCGCTCGTCACGGCGAGGCTCACCTCGTTCATGTAGAGGGCGCGGTTGATCTCGATCTGCAGCGCGTGGCGGCCGAGATTCGGCTCGCCGTAATGCTCGGTGATGAAACCGCCGGCATAGGGCCTGTTGCGCACCACAGCGAGACCGCAGGCCCGGAAGGCGGCTTCGAAGCGCTCGATCAGGTCGGGCGCGCAGGCGGTGCCGAAGCGGTCGCCGAGAACGATGTCCGCCTTCGGGTCGGCCTCGCGGCCGAGGCTCGAGGACGGCATCGAGTGGCAGTCGATCAGGAAGCATTGGCCGAAGTTGCGCGCGGTCCGCTGGATCAGGGCGCGCAGGGCCCGATGATAGGGCTTGTAGAGGTGCTCGATGCGCAGGACCGCCTCCTCCACGTCGAGGCGGCCGCCATAGATCTCCTGCCCGTCGGCAACCACCCGGGGCACCGTTCCGAGACCCCCGGCGACCCGCATGGAACGGGTATTGGCGAAGGGCGGCAGGCGCCCGTCGAACATGCGCGGGTCGAGCTCGTAGGGCTCGCGGTTCACGTCGAGATAGGCCCGGGGGAAATGCGCCTTGAGCAGGGGCGCGCCCATCGCGACGACCGGCGCGAACAGGCGCTCCACATGAGCGTCCTCCGAGCGGCGCAGGGCCAGGGGTTGCAGGCGCGAGGCGGCGAGGAAGGCCGCCGGATAGACCGAGCCGGAATGGCCGGTATTGAAGACGAAGGGCAGGGTGTGGCTGGCCGGCTCGTCGATGGCGAAGGGGGGCGAGAAGCCGAGAACGTCCGGCTGGTCCTGGTCAGATACTGTCATCGCGTCCGAGGGGCCCCGCCTGGATCGGCTCTGCGCATCCCCCCAATCTGGTCTGCCGATCGGGCCCTGTCCACTGGCCTTCGGGACGGCGGCGGCGGACACCGCGTGCGCTCCGTCACCCGGCGCGGACCCGGCATCCTAACCTCTTGTTTACCACCGGCTCCCTTTATGAAATGAACACGTCGAATCGAGGGTTCGGAACCGTCCGATGAAGATCCTGCTGGCGGAAGACGACAATGACATGCGGCGCTTCCTCGCCAAGGCGCTGCAGAATGCCGGCTACGACGTGCTCTCGTTCGATAACGGGCTCTCGGCCTACAACCGCCTGCGCGAGGAGCCGTTCGAGCTCCTGCTCACCGATATCGTGATGCCCGAGATGGACGGGATCGAGCTGGCGCGCCGCGCGACCGAACTCGACCCCGACATCAAGGTCATGTTCATCACGGGCTTCGCGGCGGTGGCGCTCAACCCGGATTCGAAGGCTCCGAAGGACGCCAAGGTCCTCTCGAAGCCCTTCCACCTGCGCGATCTCGTCAACGAGGTCGAGAAGCTCCTCGCCGCCTGAGCGGCGCCCCGTGGCGTCCGTGCCATAGGCGGGAGGGCGGGGCTCGCCCTATATGACGGGCTCCATCCGCGGGACGCGTCCATGCCGCCTGTCACGATCTATACCACCGCCTGGTGCCCCTACTGCTCGGCGGCCAAGAGCCTGCTGAAGGAGAAGGGCGTCACCTTCCAGGAAATCGACGTCGAGAAGACGGCCGGCGCCCGGGCGACCATGGTCCAGTGGGCCGGCGGGCGGACCAGCGTGCCGCAGATCTTCGTGGGCGACAGGCATGTCGGCGGCTGCGACGACCTCTACGCCCTCGACCGCAGCGGCAAGCTCGACCCGCTGCTGAAGGATGCCGCCGATGCCTGAGCCGACCTCGGCCTTCGTCGCCGCCTGCGTGCAGATGCGCTCGGGCCGCGACCTGCTGGCGAACCGGGATGCGGCGGTGGCCGGCGTGCGCGAGGCGGCGAAGGCGGGCGCGCAGTATGTTCAGACCCCGGAGATGACCTCGCTCGTCGAGCGCAGCCGCACCCGCCTGTTCGAGCTGGTGACGGCCGAGGCGGATGATCCGGTGCTCGCAGCCCTGCGCGAGGTGGCGCGGGAGACGGGCACCGTGGTGCAGGTCGGCTCCCTCGCCGTGCGGAACGGCGACAAGGTGGCCAACCGCGCCTTCCTGATCGACGCCGACGGCGAGATCCTCGCCTCCTACGACAAGCTCCACCTCTACGATGTCGACCTGCCCAACGGCGAGTCCTGGCGCGAATCCGCGACCTATACCGGTGGCGCCTGCGCCGTGGTGGCCGAGACGGCGCTCGCCCCGATCGGCCTCGGCATCTGCTACGATCTGCGCTTCCCGGCCCTGTTCCGGGCGCTCGCGGAAGCCGGCGCCGCCGTGCTGACGGCGCCGGCCTGCTTCACGCAGCAGACCGGGGAGGCCCACTGGCACGTGCTTCAGCGGGCGCGCGCCATCGAGACCGGCTCGTTCATGATCTCCGCCGCCCAGGGCGGCCGGCACGAGGACGGACGCGACACGTTCGGCCATTCGGTCATCATCGACCCCTGGGGCCGGGTGCTCGCCGATGCGGGCGGCAACGAGCCCGGAATCATCCTGGCCGAGATCGACCTCGCCAAGGTCGCGGATGCGCGCCAGCGCATCCCGGCCCTCGCCCATGCCCGGCCGTTCCGGGTCGAGCGCGTCGGCGCGCCGTCGCAGTGAGGCGGCGGCGCCCCTATATCTCCTCCGCGGCGGTCGAACCCGGCGCCTGAGCATCTGAAACCCTGATCATGATCCGCTACGCGCTCGCCTGCGAGGCCGGCCACACCTTCGAGAGCTGGTTCCCGTCCTCCGACTCCTACGACGCGCAGGCCGCCCGCGGTCTCGTGACCTGCCCGGTCTGCGAGTCCAGGGCCGTGTCGAAGGCGATGATGGCGCCGCGCGTGGCGCGCACCGATCGGGGCGAAGCGGCGGCGCCCGCTCCGGCGGCCGCCCCGCCCACCCCCCAGCCCGTCCCGATGATCGCCGAGCCGGCGCGCCAGATGCGCGCCCTGCTGCGTGCGGTGCGCGAGCAGGTGATGGCGAATTCCGAGCATGTCGGCGCGCGTTTCCCCGAGGAGGCGCGCAAGATCCATTACGGCGAGAGCGAGGAGCGCTCGATCTACGGCCAGGCGAGCGCGGAGGAGGCCCGCGCCCTGATCGAGGAGGGCATCGACGTGGCGCCCCTGCCGGTCCTGCCGGACGACCGCAACTAGAGCATTTTCCGCGGAAGTGGTCGCCGGTTCCGCGAAAGAAAATGCGGCACAATCAAACAGATAGAGCATTTTCCGTGATCCAAGGATCATAGAAAATGCTCTAGGGCCGCTCTCCGACGACGTGGAGACCGGTTCGGCGAACGAGAGCGCGTCTGGCCGCGTGCCCTATCCCTTGACGGCGCTCGTCCCGGCGATGGCGGCGAGCACGAAGGCGATCACCGCGTTCCAGCCCGCCAGCGAGATCCCGAGCACGCGCAGCGCCGCGGTGGAGCAATCGACCACCTTCACGCTCTGCAGCGCGTCGAGGAAGGCGCCGACCTCGCGCGGATTCGCACCGGTGCCGCCGCCGCAATCGGACGGGCCCGGCCAGAAGCCCCATTCCGCGCCCGCATGGTAGACGCCGAGACCGGCCCCGTAGAGCAGGCCCGCCGCCGCGAGGCCGAGCGCCAGACGCGCCAGACGCTCCGGCAGGAGGAGCCCGCCGAGCGCCAGGGGGATCGCGGCGTAGTAGGGCAGGCGCTCGGTCAGGCAGAGCTTGCACGGCGCGTAGCCGTAGCCGTGCTCCAGGACCAGGGCGGCGCCGACCGTCAGCACGGAGCCGATCAGGACGGCGAGGGCCGCGCGCTTGAGGCGCAGGAGAGCGGTCTCGTTGATCACAGGATCACCTTGAACAGGACGAAGCCGAGGACGATCACCGCCACCGAGATCGCGGCGACGGCGTTGAGGTGCCGGTCGAGCACGCCGCGGATCTGGACGCCGTAGCGGCCGAGCAGGGCCGCCAGCAGGAAGAAGCGCGCCCCGCGCGTGACCACCGAGAGCACGGTGAACCAGAACAGGCTGTAATGGGCGAAGCCCGAGGTGATGGTGACGAGCTTGTAGGGGATCGGCGTCAGCCCCTTGAGCAGGATCACCCAGTGGCCGTAGGCGGCATAGGACTCCTGGAAGGTCGCCGCCGAGTTCTGCAAGCCGTAGAGCCTGATCAGCCACTGCCCGAGGGAATCGAACAGCAGCGCGCCGATCGCGTAGCCGACGAGGCCGCCGAGCACCGAGGCGACCGTGGTGATGGTCGCGTAGAACCAGACCCGGTCCGGCCGGCTCACCGCCATCGGCACCAGCATCACGTCGGGGGGAACGGGGAAGAACGAGCTCTCGGCGAAGGCGACGGCGCCGAGGGCCCAGGGCGCCGACGGCTTGCCGCTGAGCGCGAGTATCCACTCGTAGAGGCGGCGGATCATGAACCACAGTCGCGTGCGTGGGGAGGGCGCGCCCTTTGAGCACAGCTGCGCGCCGCTGACCAGCTTGGACGCGACAGGCGCGGGCGAGCGTCTCCGAAGGGGCTGGTGGCGGCGCGCGACCTGTGCGATGAGGCTCGCCGCGCGGGTATGGCGGAACTGGTAGACGCGGGCGACTCAAAATCGCCAGCCGCAAGGCGTGGGGGTTCGATTCCCTCTACCCGCACCACCGCCCTTACGGCATCTCCAGAAAGCGACGGATCCAGCCGCCCACGCGGGCGCTGTCGTGCGGCGCGTCGAGGCTCGCGAGCGCGCGGTCCGCGAGGCCGGGATCGTCCAGCGCCGCGCGGTGATCCCGGACGAGGGCGCGCGCGTAGTCGGGCGCGAATTCCGGGTGGCACTGGAACGAGAGCGCGGCGCGGTCGGCGTAGGCGAGCACGCCGTTCGGACAATGCGCGTTGCCGCCGATCACCCGCGCCGCCGCCGGCAGCCGCGTGACCTGATCCTGATGGCTCACCGGAACCGCGATCGGCGCCGGGTCGTCCATGAAGGGCGCGGGGGCGTGGATGTCGTAGCGGTGCAGGCCGAGGCCCCAGCCCCGCTCGGACTTCTCCGCCCGGCCGCCATAGGCCTCGGCCATGATCTGGTGACCGAAGCAGAGGCCGATCAGCTTTCTGTCGGGCGGCAGCGCACGCAGGAACCCGATCAGCGACGCGATCCAGGGCAGGGGATCGTAGACGCCCGCGGCCGAGCCGGTGACGAGCACGGCATCGAAGGCGGACGGGTCCGGCCAGGATCCGGCCTGGACGTCGAAGCTCGTGCAGGCATGCGCCGGTCCGATCAGATCCGCCGACATCCGCCCGTAGCCGGGAAAGCCGGAGAGCCGCGCCGGCGGCCGGCCCGTCTCGAGAATGGCGATCTTCACCCGCGCCTGCCTGTCCTGAAACCGAGGAGGCCGGGTTAGGCCGCGCCGGCCTCCACAGGCAAGCGCCGCGTCTGCTTCGGACGGATGTCCATGGCGTTGCCGCGCCAAACCACCGCATCGCGCATCCAGGCGCGGGCCCAGAGCAGCGGGATCATCAGGTCCCGCACGAGGAAGGCGAGCAGGAGGGTCGGGGAGCGGTGCCAGCCGAGGCGCGCGGCGAGCGCGTACTCGGCGCCGTAGAACGCCGCGAGCATCGCCGCGAGGCCGAGCCCGGCCTCCGCCGTGCCGGCGAGCCATCCGGCCAGCGCGGCGGGGAGCAACAGGCCGCTCGCGATCTCGGGCGCGAAGAAGAGCGGAAAGGTGACCCGCCGCAGCCGCGCCCAGCGCAGTTGCCGGGCCCAGACCTCGCGCCAGCGGCGGGGCCCGAGCGGCTGCTCGAACGGCGCCGGCACGAGGTGGACGCGCCGACCAGCCGCGCGGACGAGCTTCGTCGCCGCCGCGTCCTCGGCGATCTCGGCGGCGAGCGCCCGGATGCCGCCTTGCGCCTCGAGGAAGGGCCGGTGCCAGAGCATGCTCTTGCCCTGGGCAAAGCCGAGACCCAGCGTCTCGCCCGTATACTGCCAGCGCGCCTGAAGCGTGTTGAGGAAGGCGCATTCCACCTCGGCCCAGAAGCTGCCCGGCCGCGCGCCGACCGGCGTCGAGCAGACGAGGCCCGTCTCGGGCCGCCAGGCCGCCTGCATCTGCTGCAGGTAGTCGGGCGGCATCAGCACGTTCGAATCGGCGAGCACGACCCAGTCGTGGCGCGCTGCCTCCCAGCCGCGCACGCAATTGTTGAGCTTCGGGTTGTCGCTCACGCGCTCGTCGCCGACGATGACCTGAGCCGGCACCTGGGGATGCGCCGCGATCAGCCGGCGCACCAGCGGTAGGACGGGGTCCTGCGCGCTCGCCACGCAGAAGAGGATCTCGTAGGCGGGGTAGGCGAGGCGGAAGCTGCGGCCGAGCGTCTCCTCGCTGAAGGGCTCCAGTCCGCAGACCGGGCGCACCAGCGAGACCGGCGCGCCGGCCGAGAAGGCGGAGGGGCCGCGCACACGCCCGATGCGCCGGGCGGTGAGCCCGAGGCTCACGAGGTTCACGAGGGTCAGGAGGCCGCAGACACCCAAGGCCAGCACGGTCGCGTTCGCCTCGATCATGCGGCCCTGTCCCCGGCTTCGGTCGCGGGCGCGACCTGCCGCCGCGCCGTTCCGCAGCCCCCTAACAGTGGCGCTGTATCAGTCGTATGACGTTGACGCTGGCACCGCGCCGAGCCGAACCCGTATGATCCCGCCCATCGTGTTCCACCCGGCCTACGAGGCCAGCCTGCCGGACGGGCACCGCTTTCCCATGCGGAAATACGGGCGGCTCGCCGAGATCGTCGCCGAGGATGGCCTCGCGCCCCTCGGTTTCGTGACGCCGGAGCCGGCCTCCGCCGACCTCCTCGCCCAGGCCCATAGCCGCGCCTATGTCGAGGCGGTGCTCGCGCAGGCCGTGCCCCGGGCGATCGAGCGCGATATCGGCCTGCCGGTGTCGGAGACGGTGGTGCGCCGCTCCCGCGCCTCGGTCGGCGGCACGCTGCTCGCCGCGCGCCTCGCGCTCTCCGAAGGGCTTGCCGGCAGCACCGCCGGCGGCAGCCACCATGCGCGGCGCGAGCAGGGGGCGGGCTTCTGCGTCTTCAACGACGTGGCGGTGGCCGCCCGCGCCCTCCGGGCCGACGGCGCGATCAGCCGCGCCCTCGTGGTCGATCTCGACGTGCATCAGGGCGACGGCACCGCCGATTGCCTCGCCTACGACCCCGACCTGTTCACCCTGTCGATCCACGGCGAGCGGAACTATCCGACGCGCAAGATCGCGGGCGACCTCGATATCGGCCTCGCGGACGGGCTGGAGGATGCCGCCTATCTCGACCTGCTCGCCGCGCGGCTGCCGCCGCTCCTCGACGGGTTGCGGCCGGACCTCGTCTTCTACAATGCCGGGGTCGATCCGCACCGGGACGACCGGCTCGGCCGCCTGTGCCTCAGCGACGACGGCCTCCTGGCGCGCGACCGCCTGGTCGTCGCCGAGGCGCGGGCGCGCGGCATCCCGCTCGTCGCGGTGATCGGCGGCGGCTACACCCATGACATCGACGCGCTCGCCCGCCGGCACGCCCTCGTGTTCCGGGCTCTCGCCGAGCAGGCCGCGGACTGATTGCGCCTCAGGGATTCAGCAATCCGCGGGACCGCACGCGGCTGCGAGCGTCGCCGCGGGTGTTCCGCGAAAGACACAGACCGGTGGATTGGACCTGTCCGCGTAAACCTTTGGGAAGGGGTGCGCCGCACAATCCGCCCGTGGCGCAGGAGGCGCCCCGGTTCGGCTGAAGAGTTGCGGCGATGCTCGGACGGATCTGGCAGGCGGCCAAGGTGACCCTCGCGCTCGGGGCGATGATCGCCGCGGCGCTGATCTCGGCGGACAAGCTCGATCACGACCGGCGGGACATCGCCCGCCGCGCGCAAGCCGCGCCGGAACCGGTGATGACGGGCTCGGTCAGCCCGTCATCCGGCCGCTGAACCGGTCCGGGCCGTCAGTAGCTGTAATCGCGGCGGGGATAGCCGCGCGGCGCACCGTACCCGGAATCGGGCGCGCGGACGCGGGAGCCGTAATCGATCTCCCGCTGAGCGCGCCGATTGGCGAGCGCGCGGCCGGCGAGGCAGCCTGCGACGGCACCGACGACCCCGCGCTCGGCCAGGTAATGGCCGGCGACGCCGCCGATGATGGCCCCCTTGATGCAACCCTTCGCCTCTGCCGCACCGATGCTCGCGAGCGTCATGAGTGCGATGGCCGACGCCGTGGCAACGATCCGCATGATGTTTCTCCCGACTGGACGCCGGGAGAAACTGTGCGAGACCTGACGGCGTTCCGGCGCGGCTCCCGGTGTTCCGGGAGCCCCAGCTTCGCTCAGCGCAGCGAGGCGCAGAAGCGCTGGATGCGGGTGCAGGCCTCTTCCAGCGCCGTGTTCGAGGTCGCGTAGGAGATGCGCAGGTTCGGGCCGAGGCCGAAGGCGGACCCGTGGACCGCGGCCACGCCCTCGGTCTGCAGCAGCTCGGTGACGAAATCCTCGTCCGTCTCGATGGTCTTGCCAGCCTCGGTCTTGCGGCCGATCAGGGCGGCGCAGGACGGATAGACGTAGAAGGCGCCCTCCGGCATCGGGCATTTGAGGCCCGTCGCCTGGTTCAGCATCGAGACGACGAGATCGCGCCGCTCCTGGAAGGCGGCGCGGAAGCGCGCGAGATGCTCCTGCGTGCCGTCGAGCGCGGCGACCGCCGCCCATTGCGCGATGGTGGTCGCGCCCGAGGTCTGCTGGCCCTGGATGAAGTCCATGGCCTTGATCAGGTGCTCGGGACCCGCGGCGTAGCCGATCCGCCAGCCGGTCATGGCATAGGCCTTCGAGACGCCGTTCATCGTGAGCGTGCGCTCGTAGAGGCCGGGCTCCACCTGGGCCGGCGTGACGAATGCGAAGTCGCCGTAGGTCAGGTGCTCGTACATGTCGTCGGTCAGCACCCACACGTGCGGATGGCGCATCAGCACGTCGGTGAGCGCCTTCAGCTCGGCATGGCTGTAGGCGGCGCCCGAGGGATTCGAGGGCGAGTTGAGGATGATCCACTTGGTCTTCGGGGTGATGACCCGCTCAAGCTCCTCGGGCTGGAGCTTGAAGGCGTTCGCCATGTCGGTCTCGGCGAAGACCGCGGTGCCGCCGGCGAGCGCCACCATCTCCGGATAGGAGACCCAGTAGGGACGGGGAATCACCACCTCGTCGCCCGGGTTCAGGGTGGCGAGCAGCGCATTGTAGATCACGTGCTTGCCGCCGGTGCCGACGATGGTCTGGCTCGGCTTGTAGTCGAGGCCGTTCTCGCGCTTGAACTTCCGGACGATGGCCTCGCGCAGGGGCACGATGCCGGAGACCGGCGGGTACTTGGTCTCGCCGCGGCGGATCGCGTCGATCGCCGCCTCCTTGATGTGGTCCGGCGTGTCGAAGTCCGGCTCGCCGACGGACAGGCTGATCACGTCCATGCCGGAGGCTTTCAGCTCGCGCGCCTTCTGCGTCATCGCGATGGTCGCGGACGGCTTCACGCGGGACAGGGCGTCGGCCAGAAAGCCCATGGGGAGATGCTCCGGAAGTCTTGTAGAAGAGTCGGCCGCGGCGCGGCGGCGGGACCCTAGGCGTCCGGTTCGGAGCCGGCAAGGTGGCCACGGGACGGTGCCCGAGATCCTGTCACGCCTGGGGCGCAGGGCTCCCGCGCCGGCCACGCCCTGACGGAAAGGCCCCGGGATCCTCATCTGAGCACGATGCTGCCGCTCTCCGTCCTCGACCTCTCCTTCGTCAATGCCGGCGCGACGCCGGCCGACGCCCTTCAGGACAGCCTCGCGCTGGCCCGCCACGTGGATGGGCTCGGCTACCATCGCTACTGGCTCGCCGAGCACCACGCGCTGCCCTCCGTCGCCAGCCCGGCGCCGGAGATCATGATCGGACGGATCGCCGCGGAGACGACGCGGCTGCGGGTCGGCTCGGGCGGCATCATGCTGCCGAACCACGCGCCGCTGATGGTGGCCGAACGCTTCAAGCTTCTCGAGGCGCTGTTCCCGGGCCGGATCGACCTCGGCCTCGGCCGGGCGCCCGGCACCGATGGGATCACCGCGCAGGCTTTGAGGCGGCGCGAGGCGCCGCGGGCCGGCGACGACTTCCTCGAGCGCCTGCAGGAACTGATGCTGTGGGAGACGGGCGCCTTCCCCGAAGGCCATCCCTTCCGCACGATCGCGGTGATGCCGGCGGGCGTGCCGTTGCCGCCGCTCTTCCTGCTCGGCTCGTCCGATTACAGCGCGGCGCTCTCGGCGCAGATCGGAACCGGCTTCGCCTTCGCGCAGCATTTCGCGAGCCACGACGCGGGCGAGGCCCTGCGGAGCTACCGACGGCAGTTCCAGCCCTCGCGCTGGGGTGAGCGGCCCCACGCGATCCTGGCGCTGGCGGCGGTCTGCGCGGAGACGGACGCGGAGGCCGAGCGGCTCGCGATGAGCGCCAGGCTCGCGACCTTGCGCCGGGAGCGCGGCGCCTACGGGCCGGTTCCGAGCCTGGAGGAGGCCGAGACCTACCCCTACAGCGCCTCGGAGCGGATGCGGATGGAGCAGGGCCGCGCGCGGCTGCATGTCGGCTCGCCCGCGACGCTGCGGGCCAAGCTCCTGGCGGCCGCGGCGGAGACCGAGGCCGACGAGATCATGATCGTGTCGGTGGTCCACGATCAGGCGGCGCGGCGCCGCTCCTACGGGCTGATCGCCGAGGCCTGGGGCCTCGGCGACCGTTCGGCCTGAACGCCTACCAGCGGCAGACCCGGCGCGGCCCATAGGGGGTCGGCCGGAAGAAGCAGCGGCGACCATAGCCGCGCGGCGGCCCGGCGAAGGGACGGCATCGGCCGTAGGCGCCACGACCCCAGCCGGGACCGCAGCCCTGCGCCACCGTCTCGATCGGAGCCGTGCCGGCGACGCTCGCGGCCGAGCCGGCGCCGAGGGGAGCGGCCTGCACCGTGGTGACGGCGCCGAGGCTACCGAGCGTCAGGGCGGCGGCGAGGCCGAGAATCGTCCGTTTGGACATCGGCGGGTTCCTCCTGTTGTCCGTACGGCCGGCGCCGCGACGGCGGCACCTTGACCGTTCGCCGATCTAGGCCCGCCGCGCCTTGTGGGAAGGTTTGCGGAACATGACGGTTTGGACAGGTTGACGCCGGGCCCCTCCTGTCAGTCGACGTTTCGCGCGCGGCCGGGTTTCATGGCGGGGCGCACGTGAGGCCGGCAGCGATGATCGGCCAGCGCTGCCGCAGGAGGAAACGATGACCGGTGATCGACGCGATTTCCTGGCGATGACGGCCGCGGGGCTGGCCGCGATGGCGGGGGGCGCCCAAGCCGCCGAGCGGCCGCGCGGTGCGACGCCCCAGCCCTTCGCGATGCCGCGGGATATGGTCCTGATCAACCTGCGCCGGGGCGCGGGCTACGGCCTCGGCGTGAAGCGGAAGGAGGGCGTCCTCGACGTCTCGGCCGCCGGCACGGCCCTCGGCCTGCCCGTCCCCGCCGACATGGACGACCTTCTCCAGAACGGGCGCGGCCCGATGCTGCGCGCCCTCGTCGACGCGGTGGACGCGGCGCCCGACCCGCGCCTGATGCTCGACGAAGCGAAGATCGACTTCGCGCCGGTGGTCACACGGCCCGAAAAGATCATCATGATGGGCTTCAACTACAAGCACCATGCCGAGGAGACCGGGACGCCGATCCCGAAGAATCCACCGCTGTTCAACAAGTACAACAACGCGCTGAACCACCACGGCGGCACGATCAAGCTGCCGGTGCAGGCGGCCCGGGAATTCGATTACGAGACCGAGCTGGTGATGGTGATCGGCCGCGAATGCCGCGACGTTTCGGAGGCGGAGGCGCTCGACTACGTCGCCGGCTACAGCACCGGGAACGATTTCAGCGCCCGCGACCTGCAGACGCTCACCTCGCAGTTCATGATCGGGAAGACCTCGGACGGCTTCGCGCCGCTCGGGCCCTATCTCGTCACCGCCGACCGCGTGCCCGACCCGAACAACCTTAAGCTTACGACCGTGGTGAACGGCAAGATCCGCCAGGACTGGAACACCAACGACATGATCTTCAACTGCCGGCAGCTGATCAGCTTCGCCTCGAAGGTGATGACCCTCAAGCCGGGCGACATCTTCTACACCGGCACGCCGCAGGGAGTGATCTTCGGCGAGAAGATCCCGCGCGCAGAGCGCGCGTGGCTGAAGGCCGGGGACGAGATCGTCTCCAGCCTCGAAGGCCTCGGGGAGCTGCGCTTCCGGCTGAGCTGACTGAGCGCGGCCCGGTCGCGAGGCGTCCGGGCCGGGCGCCGCAGCGCGCCTCAGCGGTGGTGACGGGGGCGGTGGCGGCGGTGGTGGCCGGGGCGCGAGCGCAGGCCGGTGCGGTAGGCGCGCCGGCCGGGATCGACGCCGAGGGCGCCGTTCACCGTGCCGACCGCGCCGCCGACCGCGCCGCCCACGACGCCGCCGATCGGGCCGCCGACGCGGTTCCCCTCGGCCGAGCCGCGCTCGACGCCGCCGACGAGGCCCTGCGCCTGCGCGGCGCCGCCGAGGGTGAGCGTGGAGGCCGCGAGCGCAGCGGCGATCAGGATGTTCTTCATGGCGGGTTCCTCAAGACTGGCGGCGCAGGGCCGTTTGCCGGCTCGTGGCGCCACGCTCCCAACGGCCCAGCTCGCGAAAGGTGGCAGCTCCACGGTCCGCATTCCTGTGGACCGCGCGGGGGCGGCAGCGGTCTGGCGCCGCGGCCCGGCCGCTGTTAGAAGCCGGCCGATGCATCTGCGCGCTGCCTTCTCCTGCGGCCGTCCGGCCACGCGAATTACGGGCCCGGCCTCCGCCTGAGCGCCGTCCTCGGCGCTGCGCGGCGGACGCCGGGACGCGGTTCCCCGCACCCTGCCGGCCGAGAGCTCGCCGGCCCCGCCAGCCGAGAAGCCCGCACGGCCTGAGGGATCGGGCCGCACCTGTCCAGGACGTTCGAACCGATGAGCGAGCCGACCTCCGAGACCGCCGCCGAGACCGCCGGCCGCGACTACTCGAAGACCCTCTACCTGCCGAGCACCGAGTTCCCGATGCGGGCCGGGCTGCCGACCCGCGAGCCGCTGCTGATCGAGCGCTGGGAGCGCACGGACCTCTACGGGAAGCTGCGCGCCCAAGGGCGCGGCCGGCCGAAATTCGTGCTGCACGACGGCCCGCCCTATGCCAACGGCAACATCCACATCGGCACGGCCCTCAACAAGATCCTGAAGGACGTGGTCGTCCGCGCCATGGGGGCGCTCGGCTACGAGGCCAATTACGTGCCGGGCTGGGATTGCCACGGCCTGCCGATCGAGTGGAAGGTCGAGGAGCAGTACCGCGCCAAGGGCCGCAACAAGGATGCGGTGCCGGTCGTCGAGTTCCGCCAGGAATGCCGCGCCTTCGCCGCGCAGTGGCTCGACGTGCAGCGGGCCGAGTTCAAGCGGCTCGGCGTCACCGGCGACTGGTCGCATCCCTACTCGACCATGGCCTTCCCCGCCGAGGCGACCATCGCCGGCGAGCTGATGACCTTCGCCATGAGCGGCCAGCTCTACCGCGGCTCGAAGCCGGTGATGTGGTCGGTGGTCGAGAAGACCGCGCTGGCCGAGGCCGAGATCGAGTACGAGGAGCATGTCAGCGACACGATCTTCGTGGCGTTCCCGATCCGCACGGGCGCCGAGGGCGCGCTCGCCGACGCGCGCGTCGTCATCTGGACCACCACGCCCTGGACGATCCCCGGCAACCGCGCCGTCGCCTATTCGCGCAAGATCGCCTACGGCCTCTACCGCGTCACGGCGGCGCCGGCGGAGAACTGGGCGAAGCCCGGCGAGACCTACATCCTCGCCGACTCCCTCGCCGCGACCGTGTTCAAGGCCGCCCGCGTCGAGGGCTTCGAGCGCGTCGCCGACGTGGAGGCCGCCGCGCTCGCCAGCCTCACGCTCGCCCATCCGCTCGCCGAGCGCGGCTACGGCTTCGACGTGCCGCTCCTCGACGGCGACCACGTCACCGAGGAATCCGGCACGGGCTTCGTCCACACCGCGCCGAGCCACGGCCGCGAGGATTTCGAGCTCTGGATGGCGAACGGCCGGCTCCTGCGGGAGCGCGGCATCGACACCGCGATCCCCTACACGGTCGATGCCGACGGCGTGCTGACGGAGGCCGCGCCGGGCTTCACCGGCACCCGCGTGCTGACGCCGAAGGGCGAGAAGGGCGACGCCAACAAGGCCGTCATGGCCGCGCTCACCGAGGCGGGCGCGCTGATCGCCCGCGGCGTGCTGCGGCACCAGTACCCGCATTCCTGGCGCTCGAAGAAGCCGGTGATCTTCCGCAACACGCCGCAATGGTTCATCGCGATGGACCGGCCGGTGCAGAGCCTCGGCGACCGCACCCTGCGCGAGGTGGCGCTGCAGGGCATCGCGGACACCCAGTGGGTGCCCCCGCAGGGGCGCAACCGCATCAACGGCATGGTGGCGAACCGGCCCGACTGGGTGGTCTCGCGCCAGCGCGCCTGGGGCGTGCCGATCAGCGTCTTCGTCCACCGCGAGACCGGCGAGATCCTGCGCGACGCGGCCGTCAATGCCCGCATCCTCGCGGCCTTCCGCGCGGAGGGGGCCGACGCCTGGTTCACCGATGCCGACGGCGCGCGCTTCCTGCAGCCCGACCATGACCCGGCCGCCTACGAGAAGGTGACGGACGTGCTCGACGTCTGGTTCGATTCGGGCTCGACCCACGCCTTCGTGCTGGACGATCCGGAGCAGTTCCCGGGCCTTTCGGGCGTGACGCGCCGCCGCGACGGCGGTGAGGACCGGGTGATGTACCTGGAAGGCTCCGACCAGCATCGCGGCTGGTTCCAGTCCTCCCTGCTCGAATCCGCCGGCACGCGCGGGCGGGCGCCCTACGACATCGTCCTGACCCACGGCTTCGTGCTCGACGGCAAGGGCCTGAAGATGTCGAAGTCGAAAGGCAACGTCGTCGCGCCGCAGAGCGTGATCAAGGATTCGGGCGCCGACATCCTGCGCCTGTGGGTTGCGGCCTCCGACTACACCGACGACCTGCGCATCGGTCCGGAGATCATCAAGACCTTCGCCGAGACCTACCGCAAGCTGCGCAACTCCCTGCGCTGGATGCTCGGCTCGCTGGCCCACCGCGTCGCGGGCGACGACGTCGCGCTCTCCGAGATGCCGGAGCTGGAGCGCCTGATCCTGCACCGGCTCGCCGAGCTCGATGCCGAGATCCGCGAGGCCTACGCGGCCTTCGACACCAAGCGCGTGGTCGCCCTGCTCAACGGCTTCATGACGGGGGACCTGTCGTCCTTCTACTTCGACGTGCGCAAGGACGCGCTCTATTGCGACCCGGCCTCGTCGGTGCGCCGCCGCGCCGCCCTGCAGGTGATCGACGAGGCCTTCCGCCGGGTCACGATCTGGCTCGGGCCGGTGCTCGCCTTCACGGCCGAGGAGGCGTGGCTCGACCGCTACCCCTCCGAGGACGGCTCGGTTCACCTCCAGACCCTGCCGGACACGCCCGCCGCGTGGCGCGACGACGCCCTGGCCGAGCGCTGGCAGAAGATCCGGCGGGTGCGGCGCGTGGTGACGGGCGCCCTCGAGATCGAGCGCGCGGCCAAGCGAATCGGCGCGAGCCTGGAGGCCGCGCCGGTCGTGCACGTGACCGATCCCGACCTGCTGGCCGCGCTGGACGGCGTCGCGTTCGCCGATATCTGCATCACCTCGGACATCGCCGTGGTTGCGGAGGAGGGACCGTCCGACGCCTTCCGCCTCGACGACGTCCGCGGCGTCGCCGTGGTGCCGCAGCCGGCGAAGGGCCGCAAATGCGCCCGCTCCTGGCGGGTCACGCCCGAGGTCGGGCAGGATCCGGATTATCCGGACGTGACCCCGCGCGACGCCCAGGCCCTGCGCGAGTGGGACGCTGCGCACCCGGCCGCGAGCGCCGCGTGATCTCGGCGGACCGGACCTGCGGGGCGGAATGGTGACCCCCTTCCGCCTCGGCCTCGCCGCGCTCGTCGCCACCTTCGTGCTCGATCAGGCCTCGAAGCTCTGGCTCTATCTCGGCACCGACCTCGTGCTGAGCCAGCCCTGGCGCCTGGGTCCGTTCGTCGACTTCGTGGTCGTCTGGAATCGTGGCGTCTCCTACGGGCTGTTCCAGCAGGAGGGCGGGCTCGGGCGCTGGTTCCTGGTGATCCTCTCCCTCGTGGCGGCGGCGGCCCTCTCGGTCTGGATGAGCCGGGCCGGCTCGCGGCTCCTGGGGGTGGCGCTCGGCCTCATCGCGGGGGGCGCCCTCGGCAACGCGGTCGACCGGGCCGCCTACGGCGCGGTGTTCGACTTCGTGCACCTGCACGCCGGATCCTGGTCCTGGTACGTCTTCAACATCGCGGATGCGGCGATCGTGGCCGGGGTCGTCGGGCTGATCCTCGACAGCCTGCGGCCCGCCGGCCGGTCCCGCCCGTCGGAAGACGCCGCGCCGCCGCTGTGATGGGCGCACCACATCCCACAGCAACCCACAGGCCGCGGACGCGGGCTCTGGTGCAGCGCAGTCAAGGCGCCATACGATCGCCGGAAACCGGGATCAGGCCGAAGCAGCCGGATCGAGCCGCGTCGTTGCGGCGGCGTGGGGCCCCGTGGGGGTCGCGCGGATCCCGGCCAACCTGTGGGGCAACATGACCGGGTATCGCAGGAACGTTCATCTCGCCGCCGCCTTCGCGGGGATCCTCTCCGCGACCGCGGCCGGCGCCCAGGAGAGCGGGTCCGTGATGCGGGACACGCTCAGCACCCTCGGTCTGGTCGAGAAGGAACAGGCGCCGATCGACTACCGGGAGCGCGCACCCCTGGTGATGCCGCCGAAGGTCGACGGCAAGGCGCTGCCCGCCCCGCGGGCGAAGGTCGCCAACCCGTCCTGGCCGAAGGAGCCCGAGGTCGTCGCCCGCGAGCGCGAGCTGGCCGAGCGTCGCACGCCGCGCGGCAACCAGGTCCAGGGACGCTACAGCGACAACAACGCGACGCTGACGCCGGACGAGATCCGCGGCGGCCGCCGTGCCGACGCGCAGATCCCCCGCAGCAACGAGTACAAGCCGGGCGACAGCAATCGCGATTCGTTCTGGGTCAACCCGTTCGATCTGATGAAGAATGCCACCGACGAGCGCAGCGAGCCCTCCGAGGTCGAGCCGGCGCGCGACACCCTGACCGAGCCGCCGACCGGCTACCGCAAGCCGCCGCGCAAGGTGGTGCGCAATGCCAGCGACCCGATCAACAACCCCAGCCGCGAGCGCGAGGAGGCCGATCCCGGCACCTACCTGCGCGAGCAGCAGCGCCGGTAAAGGGTCGCGGGTCGCTGTGGCCCGGTTGCGACAGGGCCACAGCGTCGCGACATGAGACAGGGGCTCCGGTACGGGAATTGCCGGACCGGTATGCCCGCAACGGTTGCCGATGGGCCCCGAGGCCAGACGCGGCGGCCGCGATGAGGAAGAGCGTATGCATCTGTTCAGGCACGGGACGCCCACCCTGTTTCCGCAAGGCCCGCGGGCCAGCGCCGGCCGCGCGGATGCCGCGCCTCACGGACGCTCGGAGGCGGGCGGCCCGGCGGTGACGGCCTTCAGCCTGGACAACGGCCTCGACGTGATCGTGGTCCCCGACCACCGGGCCCCGGTGGTCACCCACATGATCTGGTACCGAAACGGCTCGGCCGACGATCCGCTCGGTCAATCCGGCATCGCCCACTTCCTCGAGCACCTGATGTTCAAGGGCACCGAGACCCATCCGGTCGGCGCCTTCTCGAAGACGGTCTCGGGGCTGGGCGGCCAGGAGAACGCCTTCACCAGCTACGACTACACCGCCTATTTCCAGCGCGTCGCCCGCGACCATCTCGGCACGATGATGGAGTTCGAGGCCGACCGCATGAGCGGGCTCGTCCTCGACGAGGCCGTGGTGGCGCCCGAGCGCGACGTGGTGCTGGAGGAGCGGCGCATGCGGGTCGAGACCGACCCCTCCGCCCAGCTCTCCGAGGCGATGGCGGCCTCGCTCTTCGTGCACCATCCCTACGGCATCCCGATCATCGGCTGGATGCACGAGATCGAGTCCCTGAGCCGCGAGCACGCGCTCGCCTACTACAAGCGCTTCTACACGCCGGAGAACGCCATCCTCGTGGTGGCCGGCGACGTCGCCCCCGACGCGGTGCGCCGCCTCGCCGAGGCCACCTATGGCCGCGTCGCGCCGCAGGGCGCCCGCCCGGTGCGCGTGCGTCCCCGCGAGCCGGAGCCGCGTGCGCTCCGCCGCGTGGCGGTCGCCGACCCGAAGGTCGAGCAGCCGACCCTGCAGCGCCTCTACCTCACGCCCTCCTGCATCACCGCCCGCGACGGCGGCTGCCACGATCTGGAGCTTCTGGCCGAGGTGCTCGGCGGCGGCTCGACCTCCTACCTCTACCGCAAGCTGGTCCTGGAGCAGGGCATCGCGGTCAATGCCGGTGCCTGGTACATGGGCTCGGCGATCGACGACACCCGCTTCTCCGTCTACGCGGTGCCCGCCGAGGGCATCTCGCTGGAGCAGCTTGAGGATGCGGTCGACACGGTCCTGCGCCGCGCGCCCGCCGAGGCCCTGGGCGCCGAGGCGATCGAGCGCGCCAAGACCCGCCTCGTGGCCGAGACGGTCTATTCGTCGGACAGCCAATCCTCGCTCGCGCGCATCTACGGCTCGGCGCTCGCCATCGGCGAGACCGTCGAGGAGGTCCGGCGCTGGCCGACCGACATCGAGGCGGTGACGCGCGACCGTCTCTCCACCGCGGCGGAGCGCTGGCTCGCCCCCGCCCGCTCCGTCACCGGCTACCTGACGAAGGCGAAGGACGCCGACGCGCCGGTCGCGATCGCCGCCGAGTAAGGCGCCCGACGATCCGCGACCGCACCGGCTGCCCGCGCGGCCGAACGAGAACAACGAGGTTCCCATGAACTTGGCCGAGACCGACACGCGCACCGCCACCTCGCCGACCAAGGCGCTCCCCGTCCAGAGCGCCGCGGGCGTCGAGGCGTGGCACGTGGAGTCGCCGGTCGTGCCGATGATCGCGCTCGCCTTCACCTTCGAGGGTGGCGCGGCGCAGGACCCCGAGGGCAAGGCGGGCTGCGCGCAGATGCTCGCGCGTCTCCTCGACGAAGGCGCGGCCGACCTGACCTCCGACGCCTTCCAGGAGCGCCTGGCGGCGCGGGCCATCGAGCTGTCGTTCCATGCCGGTCCCGACGCCATCGGCGGCTCGCTCAAGATGCTCGTGAAGCATGCCGACGAGGCGATCGACCTCCTCGCCCTGGCGCTCGCCAAGCCGCGCTTCGACCCGGACGCGATCGAGCGCGTGCGTGCCCAGATGATGGCGGGGCTGCGCTACCAGCAGAACGATCCGGGCGTGCTCGCCTCCCGCCGCTTCTTCCGGGAGGGCTTCGCCGGCCATCCCTACGGCCGGCCCTCCTCGGGTACGATCGAGAGCGTCGCGGCGATCACCCGCGACGATCTCCTCGCCATGCACGCCCTGATCGTCGGCCGCGGCAAGGTGAAGGTCGCCGCGGTCGGCGCGATCAGCGCCGCCCAGCTCGCCGAGGGGCTGAACCGGGCCTTCGGTGCGCTGCCCGAGGCCGGGGCGCTGCGCGCCGTGCCGCAGACCGTCGTGAAGGATCTCGGGCGCCGCGTGCTGGTCGATCTCGACGTGCCGCAATCGGTGATCCGCTTCGGCCTCGCCGGGGTGCCCTGGCGCGACCCGGACTTCATCCCCGCCTACGTTCTGAACCACATCCTCGGCGGCGGCGCCTTCACCTCGCGCCTGTTCCAAGAGGTGCGCGAGAAGCGCGGTCTCGCCTACTCGGTCGGCACGTCGCTGGTCAGCCACCGCGCGACCGCGATGATCTGGGGCTACACCGCCACCAAGAACGAGCGCGTCGGCGAGGCCCTGTCGGTAATCGGCGACGAGATCAACCGCCTCGTCGCGGACGGCCCCTCGGACGAGGAGCTGCAGAAGGCGAAGGACTACCTGACCGGCTCCTACGCGCTCGGCTTCGACACCTCGACCAAGATCGCGCACCAGCTCGTGCAGATCGCCTTCGAGAATCTCGGCATGGACTACATCGCGCGCCGCAACGACATGGTCGCGGGCGTGACCCAGGCCGATATCCGGCGCGCCGCCGCCCGCACCTACGCGGACGGCAAGATGCTCGTCGTCGCGGCGGGCCGTCCGACCGACTTCTGACGGAATGCGCCCGCGCCCCCATATCGGGACGGCGCGGGTGTCCCGGTGACCCGGGATCGGCGCGCAGGCGCCCTCCCGTCCCGGTCACCGAAAGCGCGAGACCCATGCAGCTCAGCGGCATCCACCATCTCACCGCGATCACGGCGCGGGCGGCGGACAATTTCGCCTTCTACACCCGCATCCTCGGCATGCGGCTGGTGAAGAAGACGGTAAACCAGGACGACGTCTCGGCCTATCACCTGTTCTACGCGGACGGGATCGCCGCGCCGGGCAGCGACCTCACCTTCTTCGATTGGCCGGCCGCGCCCGAGCGCCGGGGCAGCAACAGCATCGTGCGCACGCATCTGCGCGTGCCGGCGGCCTCCCTCGACTGGTGGCGCGAGCACCTGGCGCGCCAGGGCGTGGACCATGCCGGCCCGATCGCGCGCGACGGCCGCCTCACTCTCGACTTCGAGGACGGCGAGGGCCAACGCCTCGCCCTCGTGGCCGATGACGGCGATGGCAATCCCTGGGCGGAGAGCCCGGTGCCGGCCGAGCACCAGATCCTGGGCCTCGGCCCGATCCGCCTCGCGGTGCCCGCGCCCGAGCGCACCGCCGCCGTGCTCACGGACGTGCTCGGCATGCGCCACGTCCGGGACTTCGCGTTGCCCGAGGGCCCCGTTCACGTCTTCGCGATGGGGCCGGGCGGCGCGGCGGCCGAGATCCAGCTTCTGCAGGACGACGCGGCCCCGGCTCGTCAGGGTGCCGGCGCCGTGCACCATGTGGCCTTCCGCATCCCCGATGCGGATTACGCAGCCTGGGCCGACCGCCTGAAGACGCGGCGCATGCCGTCGAGCGGGCCGATCGACCGCTACTATTTCCGCTCTCTCTATTTCCGCGAGCCGAACGGCATCCTGTTCGAGATCGCCACGGACGGGCCCGGCTTCACCGCCGACGAGCCGCTGGAGACGCTGGGCGAGCGCCTCGCGCTGCCGCCCTTCCTCGAGGAACGCCGCGCCGAGATCGAGGCCGGCCTCAAGCCGCTGTGAGGCGCGGATCGGCGGACTAAGATTTCAGAGCGATTCCAAGTAGAAGAACCGCGATTCGATTGCAGCCCCGTCATGCCTTGACGGGGCTGGCGCACGTGCGAGAAGAGCCGCCGATCAGGGGCTCGCAGGGATTCGAGGACCGAACCGGCCATGAGCAAGTATTTCGAGGAGCGTGTGCTGTCGGTGCATCACTGGACGGACACGCTGTTCTCGTTCCGCACCACGCGCGACCCGGGCTTCCGCTTCCGCAACGGCGAGTTCACCATGATCGGC